>ERZ1090860.270-NODE-271-length-32148-cov-18.245007_pt1 | contig 32148 bp, 32 predicted proteins | sample MGYA00478483_ERZ1090860 | MGnify/ENA primary metagenome ERZ1090860 (study PRJEB33644, sample SAMEA5815741) | chicken gut metagenome | biome: Chicken; feature: Gastrointestinal Tract; material: Caecum | place: Ireland | collected 2019-01-01 | study: A study of the...
TTCCTCGCCGGCCGTGATATAAATCTGCAGCTCCTGAAAATAGTCCAGGTTCTTTCCGTACAGGCTGTCGAACATGGTGATATCCTTGAGCATTTGCATGCGTGCCTGCTCCAGTTCCTGCTCGATGTGGTCAATCTGAACTTCCAGCTTTTCATACCGCTGCAGAAACTTCCTGACCGCTCTGGAAACATTCTTGAAAATCGGAGCCTTGTCGAAGATCCCATCGTCCAACTGGTCAACCCCGACGTCTTCGACCGTTCGTATCAGGTCCGCCATCAGCTCGCCCACATGGACGCTGTCCTGGCTGCGCGCCTGCGCGAGGATGCTGTCGGCAAAACTGGAAATATCCCGCTGTGCCCCCACGCCATACTGAAGGGGGGTCTGGGAATCCATAAGGTCAATGCTGTTTTTCAGGTCCTCCACGCGGGCTTTCTGTTCGGGGGTCAGCTCCTCGATCCGCGCGCGGACCGTCTGGACATCCGCCGGCTCCGCTTCCTGCAATTTTGCGGCGCCCCTGCCCTGCATCAAGGCGTCCAGCGTGATTTCCTTTGCCATAACGCCGCCGTCCTTTCTATCCCTATCCGAGGGCTTTGATGATCTGATCCATCGTGTTCGCGTCCGGCATCGGGGCCACCTGCGTGATTTCTTTCGCAAGGCCTGATACACCAAAATGCGCGACATCCGTCGGCGTATCATAGACGCCGGTGCGGAACCCGTGTTTCTCCCAGGCGATCCGCTGGATATTTTTGTCCAGCAAAGCGTCGATCCCGGCTGTGCCCGACTCATCCAGCGCGATATATACATGCGAGGACCAGACGGTGGGCGCGGGGTATATCATGACGATATCGCCCTTGATCTGCGCCCAGGTATTCGGATTCTCCACCGCAAATTCCAAAAGCTGGTTTTCGTAGCCGGCAATCAGGGGCTTGGCGCCCATCCCGGTCTTCAAAAACTGGTCGAACAGGTCCGCTGAGGAGCTCTCCATATACCCGAGCTTCTGGAAGATGCTTTTGAGCTGTGGCAGGATTTGGGTCAAGTTGCTTTCGCCCGCCACGCCGCCGCAGAGTGTATTGGCCAAAAGCCCGGCGAACATATTGCCGGAATTCGATTTGGTGGGGTCGGTGGTCCCGACCGTGACGCTGCCGTAAAGCTGGGGCAGCCCGATGTCCGCCCAGGTCGTCCCGGATTCAATCGCCTCGGTCAGCTTTTTCATATCCGCATAGTAGACGCCGTCTGTCTGGCTGGCGATCCCCTTCTTGACCAGCGCCTGCGCCACCGCGGTGTGGGTGTACAGCACAATGGGCGTGTTCAGGATAATCTGGCTTTTCACCGGCTTGCCGTGGACCTGCTCATACAGCTCCAGCGCCGTCTGGTTGGAGGGGAACAGGAAATCCCGCCCCGTGGCGTCGGCGGTAATCATGTCGATGGAACCGGCCTTTGCATAGTCGATGCGCAGCTTGTACTGATCCCGCAGGATATCCTTGACCTCCTGGTCCTCCAGAAGGCCGATTTTCTCGCCGCCCACATAGCCCTTGATTTCGGTGACCCGCTGGCTGCCGCTAATCTGTACATAGACAATGGCGGCAATGACGACTGCCGCCAGAATGCCCAATCCAAGGAGTTTTGTTTTCATTTTCCGCCCTCCATTTTCAAGGTGCTTTTCAGAAGCTCGATATCCGCCTCCACATCCAGCAGCTCGCCCTGCATCAGGTGGGTAAACTGCCTTTCAAACGCGCTGTTGAGCACCGGCAGGGCGTCGGCCGTCTTCTGGAGGATTTCCGTGACCTCCTCGGAATGAAGCCCGGTGTTCTGGAAATCCACATAGCGCGCCAGAAGCTTGGCGGCTGTGTCCAGATAATACGTAAAGAACCGCCGCGCCAGCTTGATTTTATCCGGGTTTTCCTGGAGATAGGCGAGGATTCTCGTGCCGGTTTCCGATAAGGCCGCGGCATTTGCCTGCACAGCGGGGGCCGTGATGGCCTTTCCGGCCTTCTGCATTTCCGCCAAATCCGCCTTTGCGTCCTCCAGCAGTTTCTGGATTTCTTCGCCGCCCGGCATGGATTCCACGTCAATCCCCGCAATCTTCCGATTGGGCTTGAGCAGGAAGAACAGCCCAAAATAAACGCCGGCGCCCAGCAGGATCGAAACGATCACGTTCCAGTGCAGGAACAAAAAGAACAGAAGGAACAGCACGGCGGCTGCCAGCGCCGAAATAAGCGTTCGTGCGGTATCTTTCATCAGTTATACCCCTTTACGCTCCGAAATGCTTCCGTCAGGTTTTCGCGGCCGTCAAAGACCCGGGCGTTGGTGTATTGGGCCAGCTCCTCCAGCTGCGTCTCGTCGGCGTCCCCGAACATGATGGAAAAGACCGGGACTTCGGCCCCGAGTTCGCTGTAAGCCTCTTTAAACTTGTCGATGGAACCGCCGGACTGCCCGTCGGTGAGCAGGATAATGGCCGGGGTGTATTTGCTGAGGTCGTATTTTTTCAGCATTTCCAGCCCCCGCGCCGCGGCTGTGTACATATCCGTACCGCCGCCGGCCTCCTGATTTTTCACCTCGTTATAGAGGTTCTCCAACTCGCTTCCGTTCCCGGTGGCCGTAAATGTATTGATCACATCCTGATTAAAGGGAATCAGGATGTTCACCTCGTTTTCAGAGGCCTGCAAAAAGTTTTTCTTCGCATTCGACTGGATCAGCAGCTGCTCCATGGCCTTCACCAGCTGTTTGTTGCCTTCGCCGATCATACTCCCCGAATAATCAAGGCAGTAAACGTTCAGGGACGGCTTCTTGAAATCGGTCTGATACAGGTCCAGACACTCGAACAGCACGTCTGCCGCCGGCATCTTGATCGGGGACAGCACCCGGTCCGGCTGCAGGCCCCAATCGGTCCGGAACACATCCTTGTTCGCGTCGGAGACACCTGTATAGCCGCTGCGGCGTCCGGTGCGCTGGATTTCGTTTTGTACGTCCTCAGACAGCAGATATTTTTGCAGCTTCAGGAACAGTTCCTCCTGCTTGTCGTCCCCTTTATCCACATAGCCGAGCGGCGAATCCGCCAGGGAAAGCCCGTCATAGGGATACACCACATACAAGGGCTCTTTGCCGCGCTTCTCGAGCTCTTTGTTGGCCTGGATAATCAGGCATTCATAGTTCACCATGGCGTCGTAGTTGCCTTCCAGGAACATGTCCTTGAGCCAGTCGGAGCTGCCGGAAGAGCGGTCCACGCCGGAAAGCAGCTCTTTCATCTGGGTTTTCAGCGTATCACGCTGCAAATCCTTTGCCGTGATGGTCTCTGGATTGCCCAAAAGCGCATACAGAAAGCCGATATACGCGCTGGCGCCGGAATTGGACTGGCTGGCGCTGGTCATGCAGAAGCTGAGTTTGCCGCTCTGGATCGCTTTCAGCAGATCGTTGACCGACACCTCCCGCCCCACAAAGCCCAGCTGTTCCGCCAAACTCTTGCGGATGCCGAACACCACCGGCGTGATGGAAATCGACTCCGCGTGCTGAATCCGATGCTGCGTATCGCCCACCGTCAGCCAAAGGCTGCTGGCCGGCCACACGGCGTCATAGGGAATCTCTTTTTCGCCCAGCAGGCGCATGATGTCCAGCGACCCCTGATAGGTCATCTCGATGCGGATGTGTTCCTGCTGCGCAAACTTCTCCAGAATGGGCTCGAGTTCCGCGTTTTCCGAACCGGAGATGATGCGCAACACGGAGCTGCCGCTGCCCAAAACCGTGTCGGCTTCGCTGTTTCCGCCAGAATCGCAGCCGGCAAACATCATCGGCAACGTGAAAACCGCCAGCAGCAAAGCGGCGATGCGCTTTAAATACTTCATAAAAGCCCTCTCCCATCTCGACTTTTTTGTGAAAAAGGATATTTGTACCAAAAAATGCACCTATCCCATTATAAATTTTATCCGTTTTATTGTATCTTGATTTCACAAAAACGTCTACCCGATCCATGTAAAATCTATGTAAAATTCTTGTTGGATTTGGCTTTTGGCCGCCCAAAAGCCCTGCCTTCAGAATGTTCATTCCGCGGCAGGTCCATTTTCTTCTTCCTTTGGGAAATACACCGCCAAAAAGTGGTCGACCGCCTGCCAGTAACGCGCCGGGTCCACAACCGCGGCGCGGGCGTGGCCAGCGCCGGGAATCAGGAGCTTTTCCTTTGGTCCGGCGGCCGCGTCATATACCTTGTCGAGCATCCACGGCGGCACAAACCGGTCGTCCCCGCCATGAATAAAGAGCATGGGCACATGGCACTTTTTGAGCTGCTCGACCGCGCTGGCCTCCTTGAGCCGGTACCCCGCGCGGCGCTTCACGATCGCCCCCGCCGCGTACAGGCACGGGAACACGGGCAAATGGAACATGTCGTGCACCTGATAGGCGAATTCGTCCCACGCGCTGGTGTAGCCGCAATCCTCGATGATGCCCCTGACCTGCGGCGGCAGTTTTTCGCCCCCTGTCATCATGACCAGCGCGCCGCCCATGGAGATGCCAAACAGCAGCACGCGCGCCTCCGGGTCGCGCCGGACCGCCCGGTCAATCCACAGCAGCATATCCTTGCGCGCGAGCCACCCCATGCAGCGGTCTGTGCCCTCGCTTTTGCCGTGGGCCCGGATATCCGGCAGCAGCACGGAGAACCCGCGCTTGCGGTATTCCTCCCCAAACCGGATCATCTCCTCCAGATTGCCCAAGTAGCCGTGGCAGAGGATGGCGTAATCGTGCGAGCCGGGCAGCATCACCTCATAGGCGCGCAGCCGCAAGCCATCTTCGCTTTGGATAAAAATCTCCTCGCCGTCGCGTTCAAGCGCCGCCACCATCTCCGGCGTATAGCGCAAAATGGACGCCGACTGCTCCGGATTTTCGCGCTTGATCTGCGCGCTCGGGGACTTGCCCTCTGTATGGATATTCTTTTTGCCCCTGCGGTCAATTGCAAATTCATATAAATACTTCGCCACCGCGCCCACAAAGGCGAAAAAAACCACCGCCAAAATCACAACAATCAGCAAAAGAATCTGCCAGATTTCCATGGAATCCGCCCCCCATCTTGTTCTTTTTTAGTGTAACAGAAATAGAGGCGGATTGCCAGCAAAACCGCACGGCCGAAACGCCGCCCCTCCGCTTCGTGGGGCTGCTCATTTCGCACGGTCATCTCCATTTTATATAAAAACATGCCGCGCGCTATTGAAAAAAATAGTGATGTGCGCTATAATCGAACTAAAATCAAAGAGGATGCAGAGAATCTGTGTACCCAAAAGGGGGAGCGTCATGAAAGCGTATCACGCCAAACAAATTTATAACATTGTGCTTTGCGGCCACAGCGGCGCGGGCAAGACCAGCGTCGCGGAGGCCATGCTGCGCCTGTCCGGGGCGACCAACCGCCTGGGCAAGGTTGCGGACGGCAACACGGTCTGTGATTATGATCCCGAGGAAGTCCGCCGCGGGGTCAGCATTTCCACGGCTGTGGCGCCGGTGGAATGGAAAAACAAGAAACTCAACCTGCTCGATGCGCCGGGTCTGTTTGACTTTGCGGGCGCCGCGGCAGAGGCCATGCGCGCCGCGGACAGCGCCCTGATTGTGGTCAGCGGCAAAGACAGCGTCTCGGTCGGCACGGAAAAGGCCGTCGCCGCGGCAGAGGCCCGCGGGCTGGCCAAGGCGTTCTTCGTCAACGGCCTGTGCGACGAGAGCGCCCGCTTTTACCATGTGTTTGAGGACCTGAAAACGTACTTCGGCCCAGCCGTCTGCCCGGTTGTGGTGCCGTATATCCAGGACGGCCAGGCGGATATTTACATCAACCTGCTCGAATACAAAGCCTATGACTACAAAAACGGCGCGCCCGTCGAGGTGCCGATGCCGGATATGGGCGACCACCGCCTGGCGGGTCTGCGGACCGCAATCTGCGAGGCCGTGGCGGAGACAAGCGACGAGATGTTTGAAAAATACTTTTCCGGCGAGGAATTCACGCCGGAAGAAGTGATCGTCGGCGTTTCCAAGGGCGTCAAATCCGGCGCCATCCTGCCGGTATTCTGCGGCGACGCGCTTTTGATGCGCGGCATGGAACAGTTTTTGGACGGCCTGACGTGGCTTTTGCCCTCGGCCGCCGACAAGGCCGCGGAGATCGGCGCGGATATCGACGGCGAGCCGGTGGAGCTTTCCGTCAATGAAGAGGGCGCAACGGCCGCCCTGTGCTTCAAAACGATCGCCGACCCCTTTGTCGGAAAAGTCAGCTTTTTGAAATGCATCTCCGGCAAGGTCAGCCAGGACGACACGCTTTTGGATATGCGCACCGGCGCCACCGAAAAGATCGGCAAAGTCGTGATGATGCGCGGCAAAAAGCAGGAGGATATGCGCGTGATTCCCGCGGGCGACATCGGCGCTGTCTTGAAGCTGGGCGGCGTCGCGACCGGCGACACGCTCTGCGCCGCCACCCGCAAAGTCAAGTTAGACGGCGTCGACTATCCGGAATGCTCGCTGCGCATGGCGATTGCGCCGCAGACCAAGGGCGAAGAGGATAAGGTCGCCCAGGCGGTCGCGAGGCTCATGGAAGAGGACCCGTCGATCGGCTTTGAAAACAACGTGGAGACGCACCAGATGATCCTCTCCGGCCTGGGCGAGCAGCACCTCGAGGTGGTGCTCGCGAAGCTGCGCAACCGCTATAACGTGGCGGCGGAACTGAGCCAGCCGAAGATCGCCTACCGCGAGACCATCCGCAAGCCCGTCAAGGTGCAGGGCCGCCACAAGAAGCAGACCGGCGGGCACGGCCAGTTCGGCGACGTATGGATCGCGTTCTCGCCCTGCGACAGCGAAGACCTGGACTTCGACGTGCAGGTTGTCGGCGGCAGCGTGCCGAAAAACTATTTCCCCGCTGTGGAAAAGGGCCTGCGCGAGAGCATCCAGAAAGGCCCCCTGGCGGGATACCCGGTGGTGGGGCTGCACGCCACGCTTTATGACGGTTCCTATCACCCCGTGGACAGCTCCGAAATGGCCTTCAAAACCGCGGCGTCCATTGCCTATAAAAATGGTATGGCGCAGGCTGACCCCGTGCTGCTCGAGCCCATCCTGCACCTGCAGATCACCGTGCCGGACGCCAATATGGGCGACGTGATGGGCGAAATCAACAAGCGCCGCGGCCGCGTGCTGGGCATGACGCCCGCAGGCCCGGGCCTGCAAACGATCGAGGCCGAAGCGCCGGAAGCGGAAGTCGTGGATTTCGGCACTTTCCTGCGGCAGTGCACCCAGGGCCGCGGCAGCTTTACCCGCGCATTTGCGCGGTATGAGCAGTGCCCGCCGCCGGTCGCTGAAAAAGTCATTGCCGCCAAAAACGCAGAATAAATTTCGATCTTTTGGGAAGCGTCCGGGTTTTTCCGGGCGCTTTTTTGATTCCATCAAAAACCCCCGCCCACTGAAAACGTTTGTGGGCGGGGATTTTGCGGGTTTTATTTTGCCAATTTGATCAGTTCCTGCGCCAGCACTTTTCCGAACAGCTCGCCGCTATAGACCGCCTCATCGAGCGTATTGACCTCGGTGCCGAATTCGACGAGCAGCGAACCGGGCGTCATCTGTTCGTTATAGCGCGTGGGGCCGAAATTCAGCGGCCGCATCAGGTTGGGCACCAGCGTGGCCGCCCCCTTTTGCAACCGCACCGCGAGGCGAAGGTTCTGCTCCCAGTTCGGGAAATCGAGCGTGCCGTCGTCGTCGCAGCCGGAAATAATCATAATCTGGCAGGCTTTTTTGCCATTGACCACCACGGTCGGCTTGTAGCGCGTGCCCTTGGAGGTTGTCATGGTGTCCCGGTGGATGTCGATGGTCACCTGAATCGACGGATACTTTTTCAGATTTTTCCGCATCGTCTGGGCGCTGCGGGTGTAGCTGCCGTTAAAGGCGGGGTCGTCGTGGATGGTGGCGTCGTGAATCACGCCAAAGCCCGCGTCCTCCAGCGATTTGGCCACCGCGTTGCCGACTGCAACGACGCTTTTGCTGCCGTCGCGCGTGCGCGTGACGCCCGCATACGCTTCGGTCGTGTGCGTGTGATAGAGCAGTACCATGGGTGAACCGTCCCGCTTGATCTTTAACGGCGGGGTCTCCCCCAATACTTTGTTGACATCGAGCGAATGATTCTTGTTTTTATTCGATACATAGATGCCGTCCTGCAGTTTTCCATTCGTCGAAATATCCGTCTCCAGAATATGATTGCCGAGATCTTTATTTTCCACGCGCGTGGTTTTGAAAGTCCCCGCCGCGGAAGATGCGCTGCCAGAACTCGACGCCTGCTGGCTGGAGGCGGGCGGCTGGCTGGATGATTGGCTGGAGACCGCCTGGGATGCTTGGGACGCTGGGGTGCTCGTGGAAGACGCGGAAAGCGCATCGTCCTCGCCCGCGGGCTGCTGCAAGGCATGGGCCGCGCCTGCCGGCAGGACAAACCCAGCCGCCGTCAAAGCACCTTCCTCAGCGGAGATGTGCGGCAGGCGCAGGGCAGCGCAAACACATGCGGCGGCGGCAAGCAGACAGACGCCGGCGGTCTTCCATTTTTCATTCATAAGCGCACTCCATTCCGAAAAATCTTTGTACCCCGTATTGTACGCGTGTTTCGGGGAAAAATATGCCGGATAGCGGCAGCCAGTCCCTGAAAAGGAGGCTTTTCCCATGAAGCACCAGGTCCTTGGATTTCCGGCCCCGGCAAAGAAAGCGGACAGCGCCACCGCAAGCGGCTTGTCCGTACCCGCCCTGCCTTCCGGCACAACGCTCCGCGTGCGAAAAAAAAGTGCCCGGCGCCCGCGCTGGAAGCTGCGCGCGTTTTTTACTGCGTTTTGCTGCACATTGATCGTATTGGGCGGGTTTTTCGGCATCGCCCGCGTCGACATCGCGACGCGCCATGTCGGTTTTGCGGATGGACGCACCTTTTATGTCCGCGTCCTGCGGCCAGGCCTCCAGGCCCATCCCGGCATTTGTAAATTTGCGGATCTATGGTATAATCGATTGGTAGAAATCGTTTGCCCACAGGCATTGGGGGACTGAATGTGTTACATCCTGCCAAAAGATCCGCCCGGTTTGCCGCCCTGCTGCTGACAGGCGCGGTGATGTTCTGCTGCGCTCTTTTGCCCATTCATGCCGCCAGTTCGGCCGCCGCGAGCACGGCCAGCCAATCCGCCGCCAGCGCAGCCAGCCAACCCGTCAGCAGCGCGGCGCCCGCTTCCTCACAGCGCACCATTTCCCTGCCGCCCGTGGAGAGCGTCCGCGAAACCCCGGTGCTCGGCACGCCCCAAAGCAACACCATCCAGGACAATGCTGCCAACGCGGTGGGCATTTTGCTATGGGCCGCCTGTATCGGCGGTATTACGGCCATTCTTCTGGCCGCACGGCGCTACCGCAGGCGGCACGCCACGCCGGATTCGCTGGGCCGCCGCCGCTACCGCGCGGTGCGGCGCGACCGAAAGCACCGGCTGCTCGGCGACAAATATTACCACGACAGCAAATACCACCGCAAGCTCTAAAAAAAGCCGGGCGGGCCTTGCCAATCAAGCAGGGCCCGCCCGGTTTCGTCTGCCGGTTTTTCCGAACGTATAGGCATCTTCGCGGATGGGTAAAATGTTCTCGCAGTGCGGCGTCATTTTCCGGCCGCGCGAGTTTGCGAAACAGGGGAGCGCGAAAAGATGGGATACCGAACGGATTTGGCTGTGGAGCGCGTGGGCAATGCCGTGCACAAAGAACCGGTGCGCGGCCTGAACCTGAGCCGGAGCGAGGAAGCGGGCACACACTACGTGACGATTGAAGCGCCGCAGATCACGGGCACAGCGGACGGCGACGCCTCGCTGCGCATTGTGCTCACGCAGGAGTTGACGGCGCTTTTGCCTTCGGAAGGCGAGATTCTGGTGGCGGGACTCGGCAATCCCGCCGTCACGCCGGATGCATTGGGGCCGCTGTGTGCGGACCATGTTTTGGCCACGCGGCATGTCAAGGGCACCGTGGCGCGTGAGGTCGGGCTGGGCGGCCTGCGGGGTGTGGCGGTCCTCAAGCCCGGCGTGCTCGGCACCACAGGCGTCGAGACGGCGGAGTTTCTGCGCGCCGTGACGGACGCATTGCACCCCGCGGCGATCCTCGCGGTGGACGCGCTGGCGGCCGGCAGCCTGCACCGCCTGGGCAAGACCGTACAGATCAGCGACGGGGGCATTTCGCCGGGGGCCGGAGTCGGGAACGACCGCCCCCGGCTGGACCGCGGGACGCTGGGCACGCCGGTGATCGGCCTGGGGGTGCCGACCGTCGTCGACGCTGCCACGCTGTGCAGCAACCTCTGCGCGCAGGAAGTGCCCGGCGCGGCCCGCATGATGGTCACGCCCCGCGGCATCGACGCGCTGGTTTCGCGCGCGGCCCATGTCCTGGCGCTGGCAATCAACTGTGCGCTCAATCCCCGCCTGGAGCCGGAAGTCTTTGAGCAGCTCATTTCTTAAACAAAATCATAAAAAGCAAAAACGGCGCGGCCGCCGTGGGAATCTTGCCCACATTGGCCGCGCCGCTTGATTTGTCCGCAGACAAAAGATTAGTCGGCGTATTTGGAGTTGTCCTTGCTCCAGGAATACATCTTGCGCAGTTCTGCGCCGACCTTTTCGAGCTGATGCTCCTTGGCGTTTGCGCGCATTGCATTGAAGTGTGCGCGGCCGCCGGCCTTGTTCTCCTGGATCCAGTTGGAAGCAAAGGTGCCGTCCTGAATCTCGTGCAGGACCTTCTTCATCTCTGCCTTGACTTCCGGGGTCACGATGCGCGGACCGACCTCGTAGTCGCCGAACTCGGCGGTGTCGGAGATCGAGTAGCGCATAAACTGGAAGCCGCCCGTATAGATCAGGTCGACGATCAGCTTCATCTCGTGGATGCACTCGAAATAAGCGTTCTCCGGCGGATAGCCAGCCTCGACCAGCGTCTCAAAACCAGCCTGCATCAAAGCGGTCACGCCGCCGCACAGTACGCACTGCTCGCCGAAGAGGTCGGTTTCGGTCTCGATCTTGAAGGTCGTCTCCATCAGCGCGGCACGCGCAGCGCCCAGGCCTGCGCCATAAGCCAGCGCGATGTCCAGGCAATGGCCGGTCGCGTCCTGATACACAGCGACCAGCGCCGGGGTGCCCTTGCCCTCCTCGAACTCGCTGCGGACCGTGTGGCCCGGCGCCTTCGGGGCGATCATGAACACGTCGATGTCCTTCGGCGGGATGATCTGCTTGAAGTGGATGTTGAAGCCATGTGCAAAGGCAATGGCCTTGCCCGGGGTCAGGTTCGGCTCGATGTCTTTCTTGTAGATATCGGCCTGCTTCTCATCGGGCGTCAGAATCATGATGATGTCCGCAGCCTTGGTCGCTTCGGCGGTCGTCATAACCTTGAAGCCCCAGTCTTTCTCCGCATGCTCCCAGCGCTTGCTGCCCTTATAAAGGCCGACAATGACGTTGACGCCGCTGTCGCGCAGGTTCAGTGCGTGCGCATGCCCCTGGCTGCCGAAACCGATGATTGCAACGGTTTTGCCCTTGAGCACATTGATGTCGCAATCCGCATCATAATAGATCTTTGGCATGGTTTTTTTCCTCCTTGAAAATAGGTGCGAAATGAAAAATATATGATCATTGCTCTCGGAGAGCGCACCGCATGCGCAAAGGCCCGTCCACACGGGGACGGGCCCCAAGCGGTTTGCCCTGCCAAGGCCCGGTCATCGAAAGAAAAGCGGGTTATTTTTTGAGGGTGGTGGTCTTTTCGCCTTTTTCAATGGCGATCGCGCCCGCGCGCACGATCTCTTTAAAGCCAAACGGCCGCAATAGATCCAGCAGGGTATCCGTACGCTCGGCCGTGTCGGCGAATTCCAGCGTCAGGCAGGTCGTCGTCACGTCGATGATGCGCGCGCCCATCAGTTCTGCCACGCGCATCACATCGCCGCGGTTGGAGGCATGGCATGTCACTTTGATCAGCGACAGCTCGCGGGAAATATACTGCCCCGGCTCCAGCGTCTTCACTTTAATCACCTGGATCAGCTTATTGAGCTGCTTTTCGACCTGCTCGACTACATAGTCGTCGCCATCCACCACAATCGTGATGCGGGAAATGGAGCTGTCGTCCGTGACGCCGACTGCCAGAGAATCGATGTTGAATCCGCGGCGTGAAAACAGGCCAGCCACCTTGGAAAGGATACCTGGCTGGTTTTCCACCAGCACAGAAATGGTGTTTTTCATGGGCGTCCTCCTATATGCTCGGCGTGGCGGGGTCGACCTTACAGGCCAGAATGTACGGGCCCTTGTGCGCCAGCATCTCGGCGGCCAGCCGTTTCGCCTCTGCATTGGACGAGGCCTGTCCGGCCGCAATGCCGTAGCTTTCCGCCAGCTTGACGATATCCGGGCTGCCGGGGACCAGGGTGGTGCCGATGTAGCGGCCGCCATACTTCTTGTCCTGCACTTCGTGCACCATGCCGAGGGTGCCGTTTTGCATCACAACAATCTTGATGTCCACGCCGGTCTCCACGAGCGTTCCCAGCTCGCACATGCACATCTGGAACGAGCCGTCGCCGCAAACGGCCACGACTTGGCGGTGAGGTTTGGCGAGCTTTGCGCCGATGGCGGCCGGCACCGCGTAGCCCATCGTGCCCAGGCCGCCGCTGGTCAAAAAGCGGCCTTCCTTGACGTTAAAGTTGCGCGCGGCCCAGATCTGGTTTTGCCCGACGTCCGCGGTGAGAATCGCTTTGTCCTCCATCATGGCGGACAGGTCGCGGATAAACAGGCGCGGCTCGACGAAATCCTCACGCGGTTCGCCGCGCGGCGGGTAGCGGAGCTTGTAGTCGAGCACCTGACGCTTCCATTCCGGCGGCACGGTGTCCTCCACCCCGTCGGCCAGAGCGCGCAGCACCTGGCGGATGTCGCCGACAATCGGGATATCGACCGGCATATTCTTGCCGATTTCAGCCGGGTCGATGTCGATATGAATGATGTGCGCCTGCTCCGCGATCTGCTTGGGCGCGCTGACCGCGCGGTCGCCCACGCGCGCGCCGCACAGGATCACCAGGTCCGCCTGCTGCATCGTCATGTTCGCGCTGGTGCGGCCATACATGCCGATCATGCCCATGTAATAATCCGAATCCATGGGCGTCACGCCGATGCCCATCATGGTCGCGCACACCGGGATGCCGCTCTTTTTCGCAAAAGCGGTCATCTCTTCGCGGGCATTGGCGAGCACCACGCCGCCGCCGCAGCAGATGACGGGCCGCTTGGCCTCACGGATCGCGGCCAGCGCCTTTTTGATTTGCAGCGCATGGCCCTGCGTGCGGGGCTTGTAGCCCCGGATTTCCGCCTTTTCCGGATAGCTCCACGTTTTGACCTGCTGCAGCTGCACATCCGTAGGCACGTCGATCAGCACCGGGCCCGGCCGGCCGGTTCCCGCGATGTGGAAAGCCTCCTTGAAAACGCGCGGCAGATCAGCCGCGTTCTTGACCAGATAGCTGTGCTTGACAAAGCTCTCACACGCGCCGGTGATGTCCGCCTCCTGGAACACATCGCGGCCCAGGCACCACTGATTGACCTGGCCGGTGATGGCCACCAGCGGAATTGAATCCATATACGCCGTGGCAATCCCGGTGATCAGGTTTGTCGCACCGGGGCCGGACGTCGCCACGCAAACGCCGACCTTTGCGCAGGAGCGGGCATAGCCGCTTGCAATATGCGCGGCGTTCTGCTCTTCCCGCACCAATACATGATGCACCGATGAGCGCAGCAGTTCATCATAGAACGGGCAGATGGCCGCACCGGGATACCCAAAAATGAGGGACACGCCCTCTTTTTCCAGGCATTTTGCCATAATCTCGGCACCAGTTGCCATATATTTCCGCCTCCCTTACACAGTAAAGCGCCCGCACGACAGTTTTCGGACTGAGGCAGGCGCTCATGAGCCACTCCATCGTAGCCTCGTTATTTTCTAATTATAGTTCGAAATTGGCATAACGTCAAGGCAAAGAAGGGGAAAACGACCGGCTTTTTTCCGGCGCCGCGCCCGCCGCAGGGCGGGGCGGATTTCCTTTTGCGATGCGTTTTTTCCGGCTTCAGACGGCGCGCACGAATCCGCCAAAATTGCTTAATTTCCGCCGGGCCGTTTCGCTTGACATTGCGCGTTGAATCCCGTACTATTGAAGAAAAAGGAGGCTAACAGCCCCATCCAGGCTTGCCACAAGGAGGCATTTCGATGGAACGCAAACTTTATCCCCTAACCGCCGCACAACGCCAGATGTATAACATGGTCGTCACTTCCCCGCGCTGGCCGCAGATTCTCAATGTAAACGCGCTGCTCACCCTGCAGGCGCCGATTGACTTTGACATCCTCCGCCAGGCGCTCGAACAGGAATACGCCCGCAACGAATCCCTGCGCGTCCGCTTCACCGCGCCGGATGCTTCGGGCGCCTTCCAGCAGTACATTGTGCCCGAGGAGACCGCGGATCCCGGCTTTTTGGATTTCTCGCACCTGCCCGAAGAGGAGGCAATCGCCCGCCTGGAGGCGGACGGCCGCATCGCGCTGCCGATGGTGGATGCGCCGCAGCACGCGATTTCCATGGTCAAAATGCCCGACGGGTATAACGGCGTCTATGTCAAACTCAACCACATGATCACGGATTCCTGCGCCATCATCCTGATGATCAACGACATCATGGAAATTTACTGCAACCTGGCCTTCGGCACGCCGATGCCGCATGCGCTAACTTCTTACCGCGAGGCGCTGGAGCGCGACCTGGAACGCGAGCAGGACGCCAAACGCGTGGCCGCGGACCGGGAATTCTGGGAGCGGATGCTGGACCTCGGCGAACCTTTGTATACGGACATATCGGGCAGCCACCTGCTGCGGGTGGCGCAGCAGCAGACCGGCAATCCCCACATGCGCGCGGCCTTCCTGCAAAGCGACAAACTGGACGTCGGGCAGTGGTCCTATTATCTGGAGCAGGAGCCCACCCGGCGGCTGCTGCGCTTTTGCAGGGATCAGGGCATCTCGATGGACAGCCTTTTGCTGATGGCCATGCGCACCTACCTTTCAAAGGTCAACGGCGGCGCGACGGATGTCACGATCCGGCACTACCTGTCCCGCCGTGCCTCCACGCGCAACCGGTATTCCGGCGGCGTGCGCACCCACGCGTTCCCCTGCCGCACGGTGCTCGGCCCGCAGACCGGTTTTCTGGAGGGCGTCCGCGCGATTCAGCAGATGCAGATGCGCATCTACCGGCACGCGGATTTTGACCCGCTGGCGGTTCAGCAGCTGATGCAGGAGCGCTTCCATCTGCCCGCGGGCACGACGTATGAGGGCGCGGGGCTGACCTATCAGCCGCTGCCGCTGCGCCTGCAAAATGAGCGCATCCGCGGCCTGCCCTACAAAGTCCGCTGGCTCACAAACGGCGGCGAGGCGCAGCCGCTTTACCTGACCGTCATGCACGCCCCCGACTTCCAGCTGGAGTTTTACTGCCGTTACCAGCGCGCCGTCTGTTCGCCGCAGGAGGTGGAACTGTTCTATTACTATCTGATGCGCATCCTGTTCGCGGTGGTGGAGCAGCCCGGCCGCACCATCGGCGACGTCATGGCCGTGGTATAAAAAGCCAATCCAACATCACCAAAAAGCGCCTGTGCAGGCCCCAATGCCTGCCACAGGCGCTTTTTGCCGGCTCGCTGGCCGGTTAAACGAGCAACTCCCCAACGCAGCGGCTTCCCCACCGCGATTCCAGGCCATCGCGCGTCCATGCGCAACGACAAAACGGACGGGCGTCCCGTCCGTCGCTTCCATGCCGCAAAAACTGCGGCTGCAAACAGGGCTTTATACCCTGTCTTTCTTTTCACGTATGTATTATATTCCAAATGCATAAAATTGTCAATCCGTGATTCGGCGCTTTTTGTCAAATTTCCGAGATTTCTGTCCCCGGCTCACGCCTGTTCAATGGCCGCAGGCAGATCGACACCGCCAAAGCGCAAAATCTCCCGCAAAATGGCGCGCCAGTCATAGACCTCCTGCGCATAGGCGCGCTCGTCCAAAACCGTCCGCGGGTCCCGCCGGCAGCGCTCCACAAAGGCCGCCACGCGCTCCATATCCACCGCCGTGTCGTCATTCGGCAGTCGCAGCGCCCACGCCGCGTCCCCGGGCAGCGCATCGTCATGATACGCATACAGAAACGGCAGGCCCAGGGCGGCATACTCCCGCGCCTTCAGCGAGGAACAGCGCGTCAATCCGCGGCGGAAGCATCCGAGCGTGGAAACGCCCACATCCGCGCGGTTATAATACGCCAACAGGTCCCTGCCGGTCTTGAAGCCGGGCATCTCGACGCAATCCTCCAGCCCCAGGGCCTTCACCCGCGCGCGGAACTCGGGCATCTCCTTTTCGTCGCCGCCGATCATCAAAAACCGGAACGTATACCGCGGGTCCTTTTTCTGGCGCCAGCGGGCCATCCCGGCCAAAACGCGGTCATAGGCCTGCCACCACAGCGTCCCCGCCACGCCGATCAAAACGATCTCGCTGCTGGTCTTGGGCCACGGCACCGGCGGCAGCGCGCCGCAGTCGATGCCATTGGTCGCGTTCATTGCGGGCACGCCATAAAAGGCATCGGCCGTATCCCCATACAGCACGGCGGCATCCACCAGGCCCTTGAGCTGCGGCCCGGCCATGCGGTCCTCCGCGGCCGCCATGTGGACTTTGACCGTGGAAACGGCGCGCCGCTTCGGGTCGCGGACCGCTTTGGCCGTGTTTACATAATCCTTTAAATACGGATAATTGGGGATCTCGATGAGGAGTTTTTTGACGCCATACCGGCGCGCTTTGCGAAACAGGGCAACCACGCCAAAATCGATGCGGTCGAGCCGCGTATAGAGCACATCGCAGGAATTTTTTTGCAAATAGCCGGCAGCAATCTCATAAAACCGCTTCATCACGCCGTGGCTGGCGTTGATGGGCACTTTCTGCGGATTCTGGCCGAAAAAGCAAAAGCGGTTGTCCTTCCACCAGGAATACGTCACGTCAAAGCCGAGCGACTGGAACGCAGACGCCTGGCCGCGGATTTTATTGAGAACGCCCGCGTAAAGCGGCGCGTCCTCCTGGAATGTCAGATAGAGTAAACGCATCGAAACGCTCCTTTAATCAGCAGGCAAAGCCCGCGCGGAATCGATCCATTTTTTGCAGCTCAGGCAGCGGCGAGGTTGAGCTCCGCCGGGTGCAGGAGCCCTGCCTGGATGGCCCGGTCGCGGGCGAAAATATACAGCTCCGCGCGCGCGGCCATATAATAAGGCGCCAAAAGCGCCGATCCGCCCGTTCCAAACGTAAAGGCGTTGACAATGCCCGCCAGCAGCATCCACCCCAAAAAGGACAGATCAAACACAAACAGCCGCCCCTTTTCCCCCTGGGTCATCAGCCTGCTGATCGCGCGGGCACGCGAACCCGTCAGCCCGGGATTGTCCGCGAGCAGGAAGTTTACATAATAATACCGGTAAGACGCCACAATGCCCGGCACCACCAGCAAAAGCGACCACAGCCAAATGATCAGGCCGGTCGTGAATTTTGCGCCGACCACATTGAGGTAGCAGTCCCGAAACCCGGAAAAGACGATCCCAAACCGGGAATCGCCAAAGCGGCTGTGCACGTAATACCGCGCCTGGCCGACCTGCATCACGGAACCGAGAAAAATCCGCACCAACAGCAGAACAATGGTGAGCACCCCGATCACGGCCACGTAGCGGAGAAGCTGCGAGAGGAATGTATTCCACAGATCATTTTGCAGATAGGTGTAACCGCCGCCAAAGGAACCGTAGCCATAACCATAGCCGTAGCTGTGGTGCCTCGGATAAAAGGAATAGCTGCCATAAGACGGCCGCGCCAGACGGCCCATCGTCCCCCAGATGTTTATCATTGCATCCGAGTACCATCTGGCCCAGAAAAAGGAAATGGCTGTGCCCGAAAGCAGCAGCGCCACCAGCGACACCGCAAAGCCGCGCCAATAGCGATGTTGCAGCGCCAATTTTGCATTGGCCTTCAAGATGGGGCGGTTCCAAGTATACATTCTGTTCCCTCTTTCTTTTGTATCTTTTTGTCAGCGCATTCGGGGATGCGCGTGCATTCTTTCGGTTCCATTCTATTCTATACGAAACTTTTCAAAGATGCAAGCTGCCGCATACTGCGCGGATGGCCTCCAGGTTCTTCGATTTTTGCGACATTTTTCGTTCACAAAATCTTCACATTTCGCACAACTCCTATTCACTTATCGTTTATATATTTATATTACTATTGCCATTTTATAATTCTGGTGCTTTGCCAATTGGTGGGAGGGGTCCCTTATTTCCATTACATCCATTACATCCATATCCTATCTGATATTCCTGGGGGCCATGGCGCTGCTGCACCGCATTTTGCCCGCGCGGTTCAGCGCGGCCTGTCTGCTGGCCGCCAGCCTGTTTTATTATGCTGTGGGGGCGCCTGCCGCTTTGCCCATCCTCATCGGCGTCGCGCTGGTGGTCTATGGCAGCGGCCGGTGGCTTGCGTGGCTCCGCCAGCGGCAAAAGGGCATGCGCGCCGTGCTGGGTGTGTGCATCGCCGCCACGACGGCCGGACTGGCTGTGTGCAAATACGCAGACCTCTTCACCACCACCGCGCAGCGCGCGCTGCATACGCTGCAAATCCCGGTCACGCTGCAGGCGCCGAACTTTTTGCTGCCCATGGGCATTTCTTTTTTACGTTGCAGGGGATTTCCTACCTCGTCGATCTATACAGGGAAAAGCTCCCCGTGGAGCGAAACTTTGCCTATATCCTGCTGTACCTGAGCTTTTTCCCGTCGGTGTCCTCCGGGCCGATCGCCCGCGCGGGCGACATGCTGCCGCAGTACCGGACAAAACGCGTCCCTTCCTATGCGCAGGTCAAAAGATCGTGCCTGCGCATCCTGTGGGGCCTGCTGCTCAAGCTGCTGCTGGCTGACCGCATTGCGCCGTGGATCACGTTCATTTATGGAAATCCGAGCAAATATGCGGGCCTGCCGGTGTGGAGCGCTGTGTTCCTTTATGGAATCGAGATTTACGCGGATTTTGCCGGATATACCTCGATGGCGCTGGGCGCTGCGGGGCTGTTCGGCATCCGCCTGCCTGAAAACTTCGACCTGCCCTATCTGTCGCAGAGCATCCGCGAATTCTGGCGCAGATGGCACATTTCGTTTTCGAGCTGGCTGCGGGATTATGTCTATATCCCGCTGGGCGGGAGCCGCTGTTCGAAAAAACGGAAATACGGCAACATCCTGGTGACCTTTGCCGTCAGCGGCATCTGGCACGGCGCGGGGTGGAGTTTCCTGGCCTGGGGGCTGCTGCACGGCGTCTATCAGATTCTCGGGGATCTGCTGCGGCCTGCACGGGCGGCGGTCTGCCGGGTGCTGCACCTGCGCGAGGGAAGCCGCCTGCGCACGGTTCTGTGCGTGTGCTGGACGTTTCTCTTGGTGGATGCGGCGTGGGTCTTCTTTCGGGCGGGGAGCGCCTCAACGGCGCTGCGTATTTTCCGTGCCCTGTTTGGCCCGCAGACCGCGTCCCTCCAGACGCTGCTGGAGAACCAGTTTACCAATGGCCTGCCGGGGTTCTGGCTGACGTTTATCGTCATCGGGCTGTGCATCGTCCTGGAATGCTGGAAGCGCTTTTGCGGGGCGGATCCCTATGCCAGCTGGCTGCGGCGTCCGGCGGCCGTGCAGTTTATCAGTGTGCTGGCGGCCCTGCTGGTGCTGCTGATTTTCGGCGTTTATGGGCCGTCTTATGACGCGCAGTCGTTTATCTACGCCATGTTCTAGGAGGGAGTTCTGTGAAACATCGCCATTGGGCGCGCCGCATTGTGGGCATCGGGGCTCTTGTGCTCTGTTTTTGCCTGGCGGCGTCCTTTTTGAATGAATTCTTCGTGGACAAAGGCCACTACCGCGATTTAAAGCGTGTCCTGTATACGGACGCAGCGGATAGCTACCCGCTGCTGTTTGTGGGTGGCAGCCATATGAACGGCGCTATCAATCCAAACTATTTTCAAAAGACCTTTGGCGTAGCGAGCTTCAACGTCGCCACCGCTGGCCAGGAGTTCTGCGAAACCTATTACCTGCTCAAGGAAGCTCTGAAGCGCCAGCACGCAAAGGTCGTGGTGCTGGATGTCTATTATGCGCTGAACAAATCCCCCTATGGGAACGGCAGCTTTACGCACAGGGCGCTGGACCCGATGGTCATGAGCGTCAATAAGCTGGAGGCGATCCGGGCTTCCGTCCCGAAAGGGCAACGGGCCGCCTATCTATTTCCCCTGATGCTGTACCATTCCCGGTGGGATACGCTGCCCGAACTGGTGGAGGAATGGAAGGATTATACCGGTCCCTATACCGGCGCACTGGGCTTTGGCGGCGGCGCTGTTCAGTACGGGAAAGAGATGCAGTACGACAATTGGGACGACACGCACTGCACACCGCTGGCGGAAAAGCAGGAAACCTACCTGCAAAAATTCTTCCAGCTGGCGCACGAAAAGAATTTCCGGTTGGTGCTGGTCAATTTCCCCTACGAGCAGGCCAGCGACGAGCTGACAGAATGGGCCGGCGACGGGGTCGGCAAAATCAACCAGATTCAAAAAGAGGCGGCCGCGGCCGGCGTTCCCTTCCTGAATCTGAACCGGCCGGAACAGATAAAAGCCATGGGCTTCGACTTTCCGACCATGATGAACAACGCCTCCCATGTCAATTACAATGGCGCCTACAAGGTGACTGCCGCGGTGGGCCGGTATTTGCAGACCGTCACACCGGAATTGTTCCAATAAGAAAATATTCCATAAAAAGCCAAGCGCTTTCCAAAGGCCAAACCGGCCATTTGGAAAGCGCTTGTTTTATAAAACGGCTGCCTGACAATCGATCGCAAACTCCCTCAGGCTTTGGGGCGGGCGTCCGCCTTTTTGTCGATTCCTAAAAATTTGCCGGCTACATTTTTAATTTTTTTCTGTCCACTTCTGCGTCTATAACGCACAGGCACTGAAACGAACAAAGCAGGCATAATGAACATGAATTAAACATTTATATTGCAATATTACACAAAAATGAACATTTTTCAACGCAATTTTTCCAGATATTTCCTTGACAAACCAAATTCACGTCCGTATACTGAAAAGCAATTCCAACCCGGGTTACACCACGTTGGGATACATTATATGCAGCAGGACGAAGGCGTCTCTTTCCGCAGGGAAGTGGCGTCTTTGTTTTTACTATGTTCGAAGGAGGTTGTACGCTTTATGGATTTATCCCATGCCGCATTGCTGATTATTGATATGCAGAACGATTTTGTCGGTCCCGATGCCGTAATTCCCTGCAAATGTCCGGAAAAAATGATCGAAACCATCAATTCACTGCGTTTATTTTGCCACGCCAACAATCTGCCAGTCATCTATACACAGGAAGCCCATCGCAGTTCCCATGTGGACTTCGGGCGGGAGCTGGACGGCGATGAACCGATTCATTGCCTGGAAGGCTCCAGCGGCTGCTGGATCATTTCCCAGCTTACGCCGGCGCCACAGGATTATGTGATCTGCAAACGCCGGTACAGCGCTTTTTTCCAGACCGATCTCAAACTCCTTCTGGACGGGCTGAAGATCGACACCCTGATTATCACTGGCGCTGCTACTGATGTCTGTGTGCGCGCCACCGCCACTGACGCCCAGCAGCATGGGTATCATGTGCTGGTTCCCAAGGACTGTGTGGCCGGTACCACACCGGCCCAGAACGAGGCCGCCCTGGAACACATCCGCTACATTCTGGGGCGTGTCGTCACTGAAAAAGAAATCGAGGCCGCGATCTGACATGAAAGTGATACTAGGCATAACTGGCGCAAGCGGATCAATCTATGGATATACGCTGCTGTGCCTGCTGCAACAAAAGAAAGTTGATGTCTCGGTCATTCTGACTTCCATGGGCGAGCGGGTGCTTGCCTACGAGTGTGGCATCACGCGGGACGAGATTGCCGCCAAAGCGACGCTTTATGCGGACGACGATCTCTTTGCGCCCATCGCCAGCGGTTCCTGCCTGTACGACGCCATGGTCGTCGCCCCCTGTTCCATGAACACGCTGGGACAGATCGCCGGCGGCCAGAGCGGCACGCTCCTGACCCGCTGTGCCTCCGTTGCCCTGAAGGAAAAGCGTCCGCTGATTACGCTGTTCCGCGAAACGCCCCTGAACACAATCCAGATCAACAACATGCTTCGGCTGGCCCAGGCCGGCGCCATCATCATGCCGGCCTGCCCCGGATTTTACAAAAAGCCTGAGCGGATCTCCGATCTGGTGGGCGGCATCGCGTATCGGATTCTGGACCAGCTCGGCATCCCCGCAAAGGAGGCGAAACGCTGGCAATGACAAACGGAGCAATCACTGATCTCAAAAAACTGACGAAGCTATACGACGACGCACATCTTCTAAGCCATGTCAGCCGCAAGGTATCGAGTGAAAACGAACTGATGGCCGTCATGAAGAAGACCGGCGGCAAGCGCCCCATGATCTTTCACCATGTGGATGACTACGCGGCCCCGGTTGTGACAGGGTTGGGCGGCACAAGAGATCTCCTCGCCTCCTCCATGGGCATCCGGGCCGGCATGCTGCGACAGCACCTCGCCCATGCCATCACCCATCCTTTGGCACCCCACGTCGTTACGCAGGCCCCCTGTCAGCAGCGGTGCATCACGGCACCCTTTTCGCTGGATTCGTATTTCCCCGTACTGCGCCATTATGAAAAAGATAACGGGCGTTTCCTCATTTCCGGTATGCTGACGGCCAAATCCGATGATGGTTCCAAAACCTATACCTCTATACGCCGCATGTGGTATATGGGCGCCAACAAAACCACGCTGCTGATCACCTCCAGGGAAATGCAGCAGCAGCTTGCTCGGCACGAGCAGACCCATACACCAATGGAAATTGCGCTGGTCTTTGGCCTGGTTCCCGGCGTGGTACTCGGCTCCCAGATCAGCACCCACCTGTACAATGCCGACAAACTTGCTGTAACGGGGGCGCTTCTGGGCAAGCCCCTGGACGTTGTCCCCTGCAAAACCGTGAAATTGGAAGTTCCCGCGGACGCGCAGGTCGTGCTGGAAGGCAAATGTTTTCCGTGGATCAAACAGACGGAAGGTCCCTTTGGCGAGATGGCGTACTACTACGGCAAGATTGCCGAGCTTCCGGTCTGCGAATTTTCCTGCATGACGATGCAGGAGTCCCCCGTTTGGCAGACGTTTTTCCCCTCCGGCCAGGAGGAGAAAATCCCGATGGCCATTAGCCGGGAAGTCAATCTATTCGACACGGTGCGCATGACGGTGCCCGGTGTTCGAGAGGTTTATCTGACGCCGGGCGGCGCGGGCCGGTACATTGCGTTTATCCAGCTGCACAAGGAATCGGAAGGGGACGGCCGTCAGGCAGCGCTTGCCGCTTTTGCTTCGGACAAGGACCTGAAATACGCCGTCGCCGTGGATGAGGATGTCAACATTTTCGATCCCGACGAACGGGAATGGGCACTGAGCACCCGGGTCCAGGCCGCTCATGATGTGTTTGTAGTCCCGCAATGCATGGGGTCTCCGCTGGAGGCATCCCACAATCTTCGCGGTGTGACCGACAAAGTGGGGATCGACGCCACCAAACCGCTCGGCAACGAAAAATTTGAGCGGACCCGGGTGATCGGGGAAGAAAAGATCGATCTGGCCGCGTATCTGGACGCAAAGAAAGGGTGATTCAAAATGGCATTGGGAATCGTTGAAACCAGGGGCTTTACTGCGGCCGCCGATGCGCTGGACGCCATGTGCAAAGACGCCATGATCCGCGTCCGGCAGGCGGCACATCCGGGCGGCGGCCATGTGACACTGCTGGTCGACGGCGAAGTCGCCGCCGTCACCTCGGCCGTGGAAGCCGGCACGGCCGCTGCGGAACAGGTGGGCGGGGATATCATCTGTTCGTTTGTGATCCCGAATCCCCACCCCGAGCTGGTCGCTTATCTCACGAGCCATCCGGAGGTGATTCTGAATGGATGATCTGGTGCGCAGGATCGTTGCCGAAGTACTGGGCCAGGGCACAACCGCCCCGCAATCCTCGGCATCCGACAGCGGATTGACCCGTCCCAACTATCAACGGCAGCGCAGACAGCGGATGATCCCGCCCCCTTCACGCACCGCAGGCGCCCCGCAGCCGGTGCAGTTTTCCGCCCCTGTCCGGGAGACAGCCGCGCCCGTTCGCAACCCCGGCTGCGTGCCGCCGCCCGCGCCGCCGCTGCGCGGCCCGGTCCCACAGGATGCATCCGTCGCAGCCGGGGACGCTGAATTTGTCTGCCGAGATTTTGAACCCGCCACATTGGGAGAAAACGGCTTCGAAGAAGGGCTGCGGTTTCTTCGGATGCAAAACGGCACAATGGAGGGATGAGGCAACATGAAGTATTCCGCTATGGGCTTTATCGAAACCTTTGGCTACGGCACCACCATCCAGGCCGCGGATGCGGCTTTGAAAGCGGCTGACGTGACCATTCTTCGGATCGAGGCCACCATCGGCAGCGGCGGTTCTCTCGGCGTTACTGTATTTTTGGGCGGCGAAGTCGCTGCTGTGCAGTCTGCCGTGGAAGCCGGCTGCGAGGCCGCGGAAAGGGTAGGGCGCGTTGTTGCCAGCAATGTGATCCCCAACCTGGACGCCAAGGTGCGCAGCGGCATGTATCATAACGCAATCTGAAAGGAGAAAAAAATATGAATGCAGCATTGGGCCTTGTAGAAACAAAAGGTCTTGTCGGCGCCATCGAAGCCGCCGACGCAATGGTAAAAGCGGCCAACGTGGTCATCACTGGCTATGAAAAGATCGGCTTCGGTCTGGTCACCGTCATGATCCGGGGCGACGTGGGCGCCGTCAAGGCGGCCACCGACGCCGGTGCGGCCGCCGCTGCCAAGGTGGGCGAGGTTGTCTCGGTCCATGTGATTCCACGTCCGCACAGCGAGGTGGAGCGTGTGATCCTGACCCCCACCGCCGAAGCAAAGGCTGACGAATAATCGACCGTGCCACCATGAGTGGGACAAAACCGGCGCGTGTGCTGGTGCTCTGGCTGTCGGACTCCGGTCGAACGGACGACTCGGCACTCCACGCTGTCAAAGAACGGATGTGCAAACTTCCTGTCCGCCTGACACGCCTGCGCTGTCGGGAAGATGGTTTGGCGCCGAATGCGGGCACTGCCGCAGATCTGCTTCACGGCATCGGCTCTGTATTTCTGCCCGTATTGCCCGGAACGTTGATTCATGCAATGGAAACAGGCGACTTTCGGGACGCGGCCGTCCGCCTACTGTGCACGGCCATGCAGCGCGGTATTCCCGTATTCTGTGCAGATCCTTGGCCGGATCGTTCCCGTCTGCCGTCCCCCGTGGTGCAACGTCTCAAGCTGGAGGATGCGCTGTTGGCGCAATACGGCATCCGGCGCGATCAAGCCGCCGCGTCAAACAGCATCGTCCCTTCACAGAAGCGGGTAATCAGTGAAGAGACACTGCGCCATCATACGGGTCCGCTTGAGCTTGGCCCGAACGATCTATTAACGCCGCTTGCCCGAGACTATGCAAAGGCACACGGCATCCAGATAACAAGGGGAGGACGAGACTATGAAACTGGGCATTGTGGTCGGACAAGTGGTCGCCACCCGCAAGGATGAAAATCTGACCGGCAGCAAACTGCTGATTCTGCGTCCCTGCGCCCCCGGCCAGGACGAGGATTCCGAACTGGTCGCGGTGGATACCGTCGGCTCCGGTGTTGGCGAAACCGTCCTGTATGTGCGGGGCTCGGTGGCTTCCCGTGCCATGCGCTGCGCCGACGCTCCGGTCGACGCTTCCATCGTGGCGATCGTAGACCGCATTGACCGCTATCGGAAGGAGGGCGACACATGGATCATCTGTCGCTGAAACAAACCTTGCAATTTAGCCGTGCTGTGGACATATTGCTGGGCAATGGCAAAGCCGATCTGGTGGTGCACGGCGGGCAGGTCGTCAATGTGATCACCCGCGAGATCTATCCGGCCGATATCGCCATAAACGGTGACACCATCCTCTGCGTCGGCAACTGCGATGCGCTGACCGGTCCTGAAACGCAGGTCCTGGACGCCACCGGGCGCTATGTGATTCCCGGCCTTATCGATGCGCACATGCATTTTGAAAGTTCCATGCTGACTTGTTCGGCGTTTTCGGGGCCCTCCATCGCCAGTGGAACCACCGCCCTGTTTGCCGACCCGCACGAGATTGCCAATGTGCTGGGAACGACGGGTATCCGCGCCATGTTGGAAGAGGCAAAGGAACTGCCGAACCGTATTTTTTTTACAGTACCTGCGCTGACCCCCGATGTTCCGGGCCTGGAAACCGCCGGGGCCGATCTTCGCTGCGACAGCATCGCCGCACTTTTGCAAGAATCCAATGTGCAGGGGCTCGGGGAGATGCAGGGCGTAAGCAATCCCCGGCAGGCGTATCACCGTGACCGTGTTCTGATTGACGATATGTTGTCCGCGGCGTTTCTGTCCGGCAGTCTGGGCAAAACCACCGAGGGCAATGCCCCCGGTCTTTCGGGTGCCGAACTCGCCGCGCATATTCTGATCTGCGGCGGCGAGACTTCCTGCCACGAAACAACCACCAAAGAGGAATGCCTAGAAAAGCTGCGCAACGGCGTGACTGTATTCATGCGGGAGGGTTCCACACAGAAAAATATGGCGGCGTGTATCCGTGTCGTTACGGAAGACGGCGTTGACTCTCGCAAACTTGTGCTATGCACCGACGACATGACAGCCGCCGATCTGCTCAACCACGGCCACATGGCCGAAGCGGTCCGCCGCACCATCGCCTGCGGCATCGATCCTGTTGAAGCCATCCAGATGGCAACCGTCAACCCCGCCCTGCATTACGGGCATCGGGAGCTCGGCGTGATCGCCCCCGGCAAATGCGCCGATCTCTGCCTTGTGGGAGATCTGACCGAAATGGATGTGCAGGCCGTCGTGCTGCGCGGAAAGCTTGTGGCGGAAAATGGCGTCATGTTCCAGCCGCCGGCTCCCCGCCCCTACCCGGATGATATCCGGCATTCCGTCAAAAACGCCCCCGTTCATGCCGAGGACCTGGCCCTGAACGCCTCCGGCCGGACGGTTCGGGTGCGCGGCATCGGCATCATCCCGGACCAGAACCTGACCGACTGTGTGGAGGACGTCCTTCCGGTGAAAGACGGCATTGTGCAGCCGGACACCAGCCGGGATCTGTTGGCCTTTGACTGCGTTGAGCGGCACGGCCGCCGCGGAGGCATCGGCAAGACCTTTGTCCGCGGCCTGGGGCTAAAGCAGGGCGCCATTGCCCTGAGCGTGGGTCACGACACCCACAATCTGATGGTGGCGGGCGCCGATTATCACGATATGGCCGTAGCCGCCAACCGCGTGACCGCCATGCAGGGCGGCATTGCCCTGGTGTTAAACGGCCGATGCATCGGGGATCTGCCGCTGCCCGTGGCGGGCCTGATGAGCGACGTCATGACTGCCACCGAAATGAGCGAGCGCCTAACGGCGCTGTGTGACGCCGCGTCGCAGCAGCTGGGCGTAACGCTGCACGATCCCTTTATGCACCTGTCATTTGCCAGTCTCGTCACAAGCCCCAAATGGAAACTGACCGACCTGGGTCTGATCGATACCGAGCGTGGTCAGATTCTGGATCCCATTCTACAAGGGAGGTGGTAATGCCATGCAGATCATCGATCTGACACAGGAGATCTTTGAGGGGATGTCCGTGTTCCCCATGCATCAGAAGACCTTTCTTTTTAAAAACATCACCCACGAAGAAAGCCTGAAGAAATTCGGCTTTATGTTTTCCACCAACAACCTGCTGATCAATGAACACGGCCCCACCCACACCGACGCGCTCTATGAGTCCAACCCGCACGGGCAGACCATCGAGAAAGCCTCGCTGGACCATTTTGTCGGCCGCGGCATCTGCCTGGATGTCAGCAAAGTCCCCGACGACCGCTTTATCACCGCCGACATTTTGCGGCAGGCGCAACAGGACAGCGGCCTGACCATCCGCCGCGGGGATATCGTTTTGCTGTATACCGGCCATTATGACCGGGATTACGGCACCGATCGCTGGCAGACCGATTACACCGGATTGGACGCCGCTGCAACCGAATGGCTGGGCCGTCAGGGCGTGATTAATATCGGCGTGGATACCCCCTCCATCGACAAGCCCGACGATCCCCAATATCAAGGGCATCTGATCTGTCAGAAATATCGGATGCTCAACACCGAAAATCTTTGCAATCTTCGCAAGGTTGCCGGCAAGGAATTCATGTACGTCGGTCTGCCGCTGAAAATCCGCGGCGGCAGCGGTGCACCCATCCGCGCCGTAGCAATCCTGCCCTGAATGGAGGCGTCCGAACATGCTTCTTCTCAACCGTGTCACCATCCCGCCCTACTCCGCGCGCAGCGTTGAGGTCAAAAAGGGCGAGCTGCTTTATATCATTGATGTCGAGGGCAAACAGGTAGGCGATTTCGTCTGCTATAACCAGCACGATTATTCCGAGCATGTCTCCCCGGTGCACATGCGCTCCTCGCTGTCCAGCATCCGTCTGAAGGTTGGCGACCTGCTGTACAGCAACCGCCGCCGGGGGCTGATGCGTCTGGAAGCCGACACCGTTGGCAAACATGACTTCTTTTTCCCGGCCTGTGACGAATATCGTTATCGGGTGGATTTCGGCGTCGAAAACCATCCCAACTGCCACGATAACCTGCTGCAGGCCCTGCGGGAATACCCCATTGACCGCGAGCACCTGCCCGACCCCATCAACTGGTTTATGAATAACGTCATGAACGAATACGGGGATTACGAGATTCAAGAGCCCCTCTCCCGTCCGGGGGATTATGTCTGCCTGCGGGCACTGGAGGATTGTGTCTGCGCCTGTACCACCTGTTCCCAGGATCTGGTCCCCGTCAATGGCATGAAAGTCACCCCCATCGAGCTTCAGGTGGCCGACGACCAACGCTGAGTATGCCCGGCCCATAATGACAAAGGAGACAGCAGAATGATGGATACCCCCTCTTCCCGGCTGGACCGATGCGCCGGTCTGCTGCGCCGGCTGGTATCGGTAGATACACAGAATCCACCAGGCAATGAGCAGGCCATGGCAGAACTTCTTCTCCGGTTGATGGATCCTCCCAAAGAAAATTATGCCCTGATCCCCTGCGGACCCGGACGCTGCAGCCTCCTGGTAACGCTGCCGGGCCGGCGCCGGGATAAAACCGTTGTTTTGGCAGGTCATATGGATACCGTTCCCGCCGGCGATCCCGCACGGTGGAGTGACCCGCCTCTGGCCGGCGTGCGCCATGATTCTAAAATGAGCGGCCGCGGCGCCGTCGATATGAAAGGCGGCCTATGTGCCATGATCATGCTGTATCTCGGCTATCACACATCGGGATCGCCGCCCCCCTGCACGCTGCGCTTTCTGTTTACCGCCGATGAAGAAAGCGACGGCGCCGGCATCCGCGCCGCATGTGAAAGCGGCCTTCTGGACGATTCCTCTTTCCTGCTGGTCTGCGAGCCCACCGCCAACCGCGCGGGCCTGTGCGAGATGGGTACGCTGTGGTACCGTTTTTCTGTGCACGGGCGAAGCTGCCACGCCTCCATGTGCCACAACGGCATCAATGCGCTGGAATGTGGCATGGCCCTGACCCGCCGCATCCTGGCGCGCTTCGATTCTCTGCCGCCCCATCCGCTGCTGGGGAAAGCCTGCGCCGCTGTGACCCGCGCGAAAGGCGGCGTCAAAATCAACATTGTCCCCGACTTTGCCGAATTCGAGATGGATCTGCGAACGGTCCCGATCCACGGTGGCACACTAATCGAAACTGAGAATTTCGTCTTTCGCGCCATACAGCGGCTGACGGCCGAAGTTCCGGGGCTTTCTTTAAAAGCCGAATGCCTGACCCGCCGCCCGGAACTAGAAGCCAGCCTCTCCCATCCCGGCGTGCAGTGCCTGATGCGGGCAATGGAAACGCTGGATATGGATCCGGCGCCGGCTGGGGTCCGTTTTTTCACAGACGCGTCTATTGCCGTTCCTATGCTGCACGTCCCCTTTGCCATCTGTGGGCCGGGTGATCCGCAGCAATGCCACACAGCCAACGAAACCGCCGACCTGCCGCAGATTCCGCAGACCGCCGATTTGTATGAAAGATTTCTCGATCGATATTCGCAGGCCTGACGAAAGTTTAGTCAGGCCTGGTTCTATTCTCTCTCGGAGCCGAAAATTAAAAAAGCGGACTGGCGTTTTCTGCAACGCCCGCCCGTTTTTTCAGATGAATATGGGGATTTTGTTTATGCTTGCCAGGCAGTTTCCTGCAGCTTTCTGCCGGGTGCAAAATCAAGCGCTTCCTGCAGCGAGGGGATCGAGCTGGACGCGCCGGGCCTAGTGACTGCGATCCCGGCGGCAGCCGTTGCCAGGGTCAGCGGCGTGTATCCCGCCACCGGCTCCAGCACGCCGCGCAGGAAAAATCCCGTAAACGTATCCCCCGCTGCGGTGGTGTCCCGAACCGTTACCTTGCAAGATGGGCAGCAGACCACGGCCCCGCCGTGGGCATAGATACTGCCCTGCGCCCCAAGCGTCAGCACCAGCTCCATGCCGGGACACCGTTCGGTCAGTGTCTTTACCATGTGGGCGGGATCTGATTCCCCGGTCAAAGCCTGGCCTTCCACTTCGTTGACAAACAGCCATTTGATCCGGTCAAGAAGGTCGCTGTTCATGGTATCGTTGACGGGTGATGCGTTCCAGGCCACTCGAATGCCCCGGTCATGGGCTTTTCGGATAGTTTCGGCCACAAGGTTCGTCTCGTTCTGCATCAGTAATACGTCATCCGGTTCCATATGGGCCAGCACCTCGTCAACATATGCATCCGTCAATTTCCCGTTTGTGCCGGGATAGACCAGAATGCAGTTCTGGCCTTTTGGCTCCACTTGGATGATCGCATGGCCGCTGCGTTCCTGCACGGTCCGCATCAGCCGTGTGTTCACGCCGAACCGGTTCAGCGTTTCGGCCAGGGAAGCGCTTTCCGCACCCAGCAGACCGGCATGCCAGACCTCCAGACCCGCGCGCGCCAATGCGGCGGACTGGTTCAGGCCCTTGCCGCCGCTGTTGACCTGTAGTTCTCCGGTCAGAATGGTCTCGCCCGCTGTCACAAAATGTTCGACCGGATACACATAATCGATATTAAGACTTCCCAGATTTAGCACTTTCATTGGTTTTGCCCCTGCCTTTCCACATCAATCCCGAAGCATTCACGCTTCATTATACGTACGTTTTTCTTTTTCCGCAATAAAAGCCCAACCAAGTGTCCCCAGCCGTGTTTTCAAAGCCAGCTGCCCCACAGAAACAGACGGTCTGTTTTCTGTCGTATTCCTGTGATCCACTCCATTGGGACGGCAAGTTTATTCTTATCAGATCGGAGGTATCGCCATGAATCTCCTGCGCGGAGATTTTTTCACCTGTGACACACCTGAACGCTTCACCGCCGTCAGCGATGGATTTCTTCGCTTTGCCGGCGACGGCACCATCGTCAGCTTGACCCCGGACCGTCCTGCCGGTTCGGAGCAGGACTTTTTTTATGATTTTCGCGGGAAGCTTGTCATTCCTGCGTTTTGCGATCTGCATTTGCATGCGGCCCAGTTTCCCAATGCGGGGCTCGGGTACGACTGTACGTTTGAAGAATGGCTGGCCCGCTATACGTATCCGGCCGAAAGGGCTTATGCCCGGCCTGCGATCTACCGCGATGTCAACCGCCGGCTTCTTGACACGCTGTGGCGGATGGGCGTCATGAGCGCCGTCATCATGGGCAGCACCGCCGCCGAACCGATCTATGATCTGCTTTGTCTGGCGGCTGAGTCCGGCATGCAGATCACGGCCGGCAAAATGAATTCCGATCTGGGCGCTTATGGACCCCCGGCGGAAACCACCGCGGATTCTCTTCGCCAGACCGAACAGCTGATCCGTGATAGCGAGTCTCTCGCCCCATTGGTACGGTACTGCATCTGCCCCGAATTCGTTCCCTGCTGCTCCGACGAGCTGATGCGGGGACTGGGCGGGCTGGCGCGCCGCTTTCGGGTCCCAATAGAAACGCACCACGCCGAGGGCGCCGG
>ERZ1090860.275-NODE-276-length-31689-cov-6.943953_pt1 | contig 31689 bp, 25 predicted proteins | sample MGYA00478483_ERZ1090860 | MGnify/ENA primary metagenome ERZ1090860 (study PRJEB33644, sample SAMEA5815741) | chicken gut metagenome | biome: Chicken; feature: Gastrointestinal Tract; material: Caecum | place: Ireland | collected 2019-01-01 | study: A study of the...
ATAATAAAACCCATAGAAAAAACCGCGGTTCGGACGCCGTAAGGTCGGTGAGAAGGACAGCGGCTGAATAATAATCAGTCGGAATAGGTGCCAGAGCGGAAAGCTGGGATCGGAAAGACGGCTGGAGAAGAGAACGTACATACTTTTTCACAAAGAAGTGAACCTGCTGGTAACAGCAAACAGTCAGAACTGTTACTGCTTTCGGAGACATCCGGAGCGAAAGAAACGGCGGGCAGATCTGGAGGAAGGAAAAAGAGTGTACGCTTTTTATTTCATGGAGGATTTTTACGAAAGCAGAAAAAGGAGTGATAAACACATGGGACTTGCACAGAATATGTACAGGACCTTTGTAGAGATACTGAAGGAAGAGCTGGTGCCGGCCTTCGGCTGTACGGAGCCGATTGCGATTGCCTACTGTGCGGCGAAGGCAAGAGAAGTGCTGGGAGCCGTTCCGGAGAGAGTTGCGATTCAGGCCAGCGGAAATATTATAAAGAATGTTAAAAGCGTAATTGTGCCGAACACGGACGGCCTGAAAGGCATTCCGGCTGCGGCTGCCGCCGGAATTGTCGGCGGACAGGCGGAAAAACAGCTGGAAGTAATTTCAGAGATTACCGATGAACAGAAAGCGCAGATGAGGGAATATCTGGAAAAGGTTCCCTTTGACGTCAAGCCGATGACCGACGGCGATAAGCTGGATATTCTGATTACCGTCTGGGCGGGAGAGCATCAGGCGCAGGTGCGTGTCAGCAGACATCACTGCAATATCTCACTGATTGCCAGGGATGGCGAGACGATCTACCGGGAAGAGGCGGCTGTCTGTCAGGAGGAGACGCCGAAGGCCGACAGATCTCTTCTCAGTGTGAAAAATATTATTCAGTTTGCACAGGAAGTAAATCTGGATGACGTCCGTGAAGTACTGGACCGACAGATTTCATATAATTACAGAATTGCCCGGGAGGGAATGGAACATGACTGGGGCGCGAATATCGGCAGCATCCTGGTGAAAACTTACGGAGATGACGTAAAGATCATGAGCAAGGCGATGGCGGCAGCCGGATCCGATGCGAGAATGAGCGGCTGTGAACTGCCGGTTGTCATCAATTCCGGAAGCGGAAATCAGGGAATCACGGTTTCCGTGCCGGTGATTGTCTATTCCGAATACCTGAAAAGTTCCAGAGAGGAACTGTACCGGGCGCTGGTAATCTCCAATCTGATTGCCGTGCATATTAAACATGGCATCGGACCGTTATCAGCATTTTGCGGGGCAGTCAGCGCAGGCTGCGCGGCGGGATGCGGAATCGCATACCTGTACGGCGGCCGGGAAGAAGAGATTGCCCATACGTTAGTGAATTCTCTTGCGACCGTTTCCGGTATCTTCTGCGACGGAGCAAAGGCGTCCTGCGCAGCGAAAATCGCCTCTTCTGTGGAGGCGGGGATTCTCGGATACTTTATGTATGTGAACGGCCAGCAGTTTTATGCGGAAGATGGAATTGTCTCCAGCGGCGTTGAGGATACGATCCGCAATGTCTGCCGTCTCGGCGCAAATGCGATGAATGAGACGGACGAGGAGATCATCCGTATTATGACTCACTGCGACTGAGCGATGCCCGGTGATGGCGCAGCGGAAGAGAATTGCAGCTGACCGGAAGACCGTGGAAAGCGGGAACCGGACGGCAGATACATCGCCCGCCCGAGAGCAACCGGGGCGGGACAAAAGAGCTACACAAGAAGGAGGAAAAAAATGAAGAACATGAAAAAATGGTTGTCATTGTTTCTTGCAGGCACACTGGCAGCAGGAATGCTTGCCGGATGCGGCGGATCGGATAATTCCAGTTCCTCATCCGCATCGGGAACATCCCAGACGTCATCCGCGTCCGCGTCTTCTGCCGAGGACACAGGCGATGGAGAAATGGATTCCGTGCAGGAACTGAATCTGGTATTTACGGATCTGAAGACTCTGGACGTCAACGACGTAAGAAATGCCAATGAGTTCCAGGTGCTGTCCCAGGTTCAGGAAGGTCTGTTCCGTACCTTTACCGATGAGGATGGAAACGCAATCGTTGAGAATGCGGGCTGTGAGGATTACACAGTATCCGACGACGGGCTGGTTTATACCTTTACGCTCCGCGATCATCAGTGGTCCGACGGACAGCCGGTAACGGCGCAGAACTATGTGGACTCTATCAAGAGACTTCTGAATCCGGATAATGCATTTGCATATGCGTTCCTGGCTTATGACATTGAGAACGCAGAGGCTTACTACAACGGAGAAGCTTCCGCAGACGACATCGGCGTGAGAGCGATCGATGACAAGACGCTGGAGATCCGCCTGCAGGCGGCGATCCCGTTCTTCGTAAAGAAACTGACAAACGTATGCTTTTTCCCGGTACGCCTGGATGTGATTGAGGCGGGCGGTGAGTCCTATGCGACAGATTATACCAAACAGGTATACAACGGACCGTTCGTAATCGAGAGCCGTATCCTGGACAACGAGATGGTTCTGACAAAGAACGAGAATTACTGGGATGCAGATAACGTACATCTGGACAAAGTTACTCTGAAAGTGGTAGCGGAACCGGCAACCCAGTCTCAGCTGCTTGAGTCAAAAGAGCTGGATGTTGTTGAGGCGGCTTCTGACTATATCAGCAGATGGCAGTCCATGGTGGACGATGGAACACTGGTAAGCCGTTCCGTTGTAAAACCGTCTTCCACGTATATGATCTTCAACCAGCACACAGGCGGAACCTCCGGACTGATGAACAATGCAAAAGTACGTCTGGCTCTGTCTCTGGCAATCGACCGTGAGGAGCTGAATGAAGTAATCTACAGCGGACAGAATACTCCGGCATATGGCCTGATTCCGTACAACATGATGTCCGGAGATGTGGAATTCCGCAGCGAAGCAGAAGAGCCGCTGACCGCAGTAATGGCTGAGTATGATACCGATGAAAAGATTGTCGACCTGTTCACCGAAGGTGTGGAAGAGGAAGGAAAATCTGTATCGGATGTCGAGCTGACCGTTCTCAGTTCTGCACCGAATACACAGGGACAGGCGTTCCTGGAGTACATGCAGCAGACCTGGCAGGATATGTTCGGTATCACCGTAACTCTGAATATCTGCCCGGACTCCGCAACCTTTGTATCTGAGAGAGACAGCTACAATTACGATACCTACGACATGGGATGGAACGGTGACTACGATGATCCGATGACATTCATGGAACTCTGGAATACAGACAGCGGATATGCAAAATTCATGGGCGGCTACAGCAATGCAGAATTTGACGAGATGTTCAATTCTCTTTCAACGATGACCGATACTGCAGAGCGTACGGAAGTTTATAAAGAGATGGAACAGAATCTGGTAGCTGAAAACGCTGGAATGGCACCTTTGTATTATGGAAATTCCCAGTTCTTTGTTCAGGAATACGTGAAGAATCTGAGTACGCCAAACTTTGGCGCTGCACTTGAATTCAGCCGGGCATATATTTCAGGCAAAGAATAATGTAATGGTAAAGGCGGAAGGCGTACGGACGGTGCCCCTTCCGCCTTTTATCATTCATACAGCTTCGCGGTACAAATAGGAGGCATTATGATTAAATATACGATCAGAAGATTTATTACAATGTTGTTTACTTTGTTTATTATCGCAACGGCAACATTCTTTCTGCTCGCAGCGGTTCCCGGTGATGCGCTTTCTGCGCGTGCGGAACGTCTGCCGGATAATATCAGAGAAAACCTGTACAGAAAATACGGTTTGGACAAGCCGGTGATGGAGCGTTATCTGATTACCATGAAGAGTATGCTTCACGGAGATTTCGGTGAGTCCATTACATATGAGGGACAGACAGTCAGCTCGATCATTCATGACAAAGGACCTATTTCTGCAAGGCTTGGAATTCAGCAGATGTTGCTGGGCGTTTCTGTGGGTTTGCTGTTGGGAATCATATCGGCAATCAAGAAAGGAACGTGGATCGACTATCTTGTGATAACCCTGGCGATCATCTTTATATCAGTCCCCAATCTGGTGTTCGGTCTTCTGCTGCAGAAGGTGTTCGGCGGAACGCTGGGTTGGTTCCCGGTGATCGGATGGCCCCAGGGTGATGAGCTGTTGTTTGGCGGCTGGGAGTATACGGTATTGCCGACGCTTACCGGATGCTTTTCTTATATTGCGACGTATGCACGTTTGCTGAAGACATCCATGTTGGATGTCATCAATCAGGATTACGTGTTGACGGCGGAATCCAAAGGCCTGAGCAGATTTCAGGTCATCCGCAGACATGTGCTTCGCAACTCTTTTATTCCGGTTATGACGCAGCTTCCGATGAGTGTGGCAATGTGTATTACCGGTTCCTTCTTTGTGGAAAATATTTTTTCCATTCCCGGACTGGGACTGTACTATGTGAATGCGGTCAGTGGCCGTGACGTTTCCATCGTACTTGGAAATACCGTAATCATTGCGGCACTTTATATTATTGTCATCTTTGTTACGGATATTTTATATACGCTGGTTGATCCACGAATCCGGATTCGCGGCGGAAAGAAGTAGGAGGAGAAAAATGGCAGAATTGACAAAAGAACGTTTCAAAAAGGTGGAGTCTGACCGGTTTGACAAAGATGTGATCAGTCGTCCGACCATCAGTTACTGGGGAGACGCGTGGAGAAGACTGAAGAAAAACCCTGTAGCGATGTTTTCTCTGGCATTGTTGGTTGCCTGTGTCATTATGACGATTATTGGCCCATACATCCGGGGACTGGATTTTATTTCCGTAAATGGTACGCTGAAAAACCAGGGACCGTCTTCGCAGTTCTGGTTTGGCTCTGACAATCTGGGCCGCGATCTGTTTTCAAGAATCTGGATGGGAGCCCGTGTATCGATCATTGTGGCGCTTGTCTGTACGGCGATTCAGATTGTGGTTGGCTGTATTTACGGTGGAATTATGGCATATTACGGCGGAATCGTGGATGAAGTGATGATGCGTATCCTTGAGATCATCACATCCATGCCTTCTCTGCTGATTACCCTTCTGGTTATGATGGTTCTGGAAAAATCCGTGGGGGCTCTGGTGTTTGCCATGTGTGTGACCGCATGGTGCGGAACCGCAAGGCAGATCCGCGGACAGATTATGCAGCTGAGAGAATCGGAATATGTGATGGCGGCGGAATGTCTCGGAGCCAGCCCCATGCGTATTATCGTCAAGCACATGATTCCGAATACACTGAGTATTCTGATCCTGAACGTTGCTTCCAGTATTCCCAGCTATATTTTTACAGAGGCGTCCTTGAGCTTCCTGGGAATGGGTCTGGATTCCAACAGTATCAGTCTTGGAGTTCTGATCTCCAACGGCCGGGCAACGATCGACCTGTATCCGTATCAGCTGTTCTTCCCGGCACTGGTTCTCTGTATTATCGTGCTGGCCTTTAACCTTCTGGGAGACGGCCTGAGAGATGCATTAGACCCAAGATTACGTCAGTAAGAGAGGATGTACAGATGAGTAAATTATTAGAGGTGAAAAATCTCAGAGTATCTTATCATACATATGCCGGCGAGGTTCAGTCGGTTCGCGGTGTGTCTTTTGATCTTGATGAAGGAGAGGCGATTGCGGTCGTGGGGGAATCCGGCTGCGGAAAGTCTGTGACTGCCAAGACAATCATGGGACTGATCAAAGATCCCGGTGAGATCAAGGAAGGAAGCGAGATCATTTACCGGGGACAGGATATTCTGAAGTTGTCGAAAAAAGAAATGAGCCAATATCGTGGAAAGGAAGCGGCTATTATTTTCCAGGACGCACTTGCGGCTCTGAATCCGACCATGCGCGTGGGAAAGCAGATTATGGAAAATATTCTGCAGCATAACAAGTCCATGAGCAAACAGGAAGCGTTTGAAGAAGCGGTTAAGATGCTGGAAATGGTTGGAATTCCTGACGCCCGTCAGAGAGCCAGACAGTATCCCCATGAGTTTTCGGGCGGAATGCGCCAGAGAGCAATGATTGCGATTGCTTTTGCCTGTCAGCCCAAGCTGCTGATCGCGGACGAGCCGACGACAGCGCTGGACGTGACCATTCAGGCGCAGATCATGCGTCTGATCAAGGATCTGCAGCAGAAGCTGAACACTTCCGTCATCCTGATCACCCATGATCTGGGTGTTGTTGCGAATATCGCCAAGAGAATTGTGGTTATGTACTCCGGCAAGGTTGTGGAGAGCGGAAACAGCGAGGATATTTTCTATCACCCGCAGCACCCGTATACCTGCGCGCTTCTGAACGCTGTTCCAAGACTGGATCTGGAGAATAAGCAGGTGCTGGCGTCCATCGAAGGAACTCCGCCGGATCTGCTGAATCCGCCGAAGGGCTGCCCGTTCAGCACACGATGCAAATACTGCATGGAAATCTGCTGTGATGAACTTCCGGAAATGACTCAGTTCGGAGACGGTCATCAGGCGGCATGCTGGCTGCACCATCCGATGGCTGCAGACTGTGAACGTCCGAAAGAAATGGAGGTCAGCAAATGAGCGAAGCGATTTTAGAAGTAAAGGACCTGTGCAAGCATTTCCACGTGGGAAAAAATAAGATTCTGAAAGCGGTGGATCATGTTTCATTCTCCATCCGGGAAGGCGAAACCCTGGGAATGGTAGGCGAGTCCGGCTGCGGAAAGACAACCTGCGGCAGAACCTGCATTGGCTTATATGACAAAACCTCCGGTCAGGTGCTTTACAAAGGAAAAGATGTACATCAGCTGAAGGGCGCGGAAAAGATTGCGTTTAAGAAAGACGTGCAGATGATCTTCCAGGATCCCTATGCATCTCTGGATCCGCGAATGACGGTGGCTGATATTGTGGCTGAGGGAATCGATATCCATCATCTGGCAAAAAGCCGCAAGGAAAGAGAAGAAAAGATTTATCATTATCTGAATCTTGTCGGCCTGAATAAAGAACATGCCAATCGGTTTGTCCATGAGTTTTCCGGAGGACAGCGCCAGCGTATCGGTATCGCCCGTGCTCTGGCCGTGGAGCCGAAGTTTATTGTGCTGGACGAGCCGATCTCGGCGCTGGATGTGTCCATTCAGGCGCAGATCGTAAATCTTCTGATCAAGCTGCAGAAGGAGATGGGTCTGACCTATCTGTTCGTTGCCCATGATCTCTCGATGGTAAAGCATATTTCTGACAGAGTTGCGGTTATGTATCTGGGCAATATGGTGGAGCTGACCTCCTCGGAGGATCTGTACAGCAATCCGCTGCATCCGTACACGAAAGCGCTGATGTCAGCGATTCCGATTCCGGATCCGAAGGTAGAGGCTGAGAGAGAAAAGACTTGTATCCATCTGGAGGGCGAGGTAACCAGCCCGATCAATCCGCCGGAGGGATGCAACTTCTGCAAGAGATGTCAGAATGCGATGGAAATCTGTAAGTCAAAGAAACCGGAGCTCAGAGAGATAGAGCCGGGACATTTTGTCGCATGCCATTGTTTTAACGAAGAGAAATAATTCGCAAAAGGAGATACCATGATTCAGAACATTGTCAGAGATTCCATGAAAACAATCGGGCTTGGTCTGGCGGCAGGCGCCGTCCTGTTTGTCGCCGCGTGGATCGCCGGAACTCTGGCAGGCGGCCTGGATGTAACTGCCGGATTGGAAACTGCCAGGGCGGTGATGTTTATCGGAGGTGCTTTGGGCCTGTTTGTGCTTGCCGGAAGTAATCTGTTTTTTCGCCATAAGCAGGAATGGAAGCATAAGGATGCATGGAAAAAGATTTTTCCTGTGTTCTCCTATAAAGTCGTTCTGGGAATTGCCAGTCTGGTGGTGCTGATTATGGCGTCGGCGCTGGATTATGTGATGTATTATCTGTGAGATAAAGGAAAGAAAAATGCTGCCGTTTACAGGCACTGTAAAAATGAAGAGAAATTTGTCTGCAGGAGCTGAAAAGCCCGGGAAATCACAGGCAGACCGGAAGGTCTGTCTGTGATTTCCCGGGCTTTTTTGTGGAGAACTTTACACCTTTTTTGGTTTTTCATTACAAAAAGAAAAGGGATATTTGTCTGTCGAAACATGGGAAAATTTGTCGAAGATTCTTATAATATACCTATCTTCAAAAGATAAATAAAAAATTGGGAGGGAAAGAAATGAAAAACCACAAAAAAGTTCTTGCAATGTTCCTGGGAACCATGATGGCAGTTTCCGCATTGGCGGGGTGTAGCAGCGCGGAAACAACGAACGGAAGCTCCGCATCGTCAGGAAGTTCTTCGGCGAGTGCAGAACAAGGCGCATCGGTGTCAGCTTCAGCGGGCGAAGCGGCAAATACAGAATTATCCGGAACATTGAAACTGTATGGACCAGGATTGTTTACGGATGTTGGGCCAGATGGAAACACGGATATTGTCACAGGAGTTTCGAGACCCGGATATAATGAAGTTCTGGAGCGTTGGAACGAATTATATCCGAATGTAGAAGTACAAATTGAAACAATTCCGTGGGACAACTGGAAAGCAGCCTGCCAGACGGCAGCTCTGTCGGGAGATGTGGATATTATTCTTCACGGTTCATCCATCACTCCGATCTGCGAGCCTCTGACCGATTACCTGGAACAGGATCCGGAAGTCAAAGATGCGGTGGGCATGATGGCGATGAGAAAGGACGCGGATATCGCGCCTCTGAATGAGTATGTGCCCTATGGACTGACGATAACGGTAAATCCTGTCATGGTGGTAATTGATAAGGAGATCTTTGAACATTATGGCGTGGATCTTCCGGATTATGAGAACTGGACGACGCAGGATGTGCTGGATCTGGCAAAAGCGACCACAGGAACTGACCCTGTGACAGGAAAAGAAACATACGGAATCAGTCTGATTGAGGCGGCGAGTGCCAATAAAAATTATATCTGGGCATCCCGCGCATTCAACGATGTGATTTATGAGTGGGGCGATACGCTTGCAGATACAAAGGTGAATTTCAAAAATGATACGACAAAAGAAGTATTGAATTATCTGAACTCCTTCACTCCGTATACAAGCCCGGATTATTATGAGGGACTGGATATTAACAATGCCTATACGGAAGACAATAATATCGCAATGATTATTATTGAGGATGCCTACAATGCATACAACACCATCAAAGCGGCCGGCCTGGAAGATAAGTATATGATGGCGGCGCTTCCGAAAATTCAGAGCGGAGAGTTTGAAGGTATCACTTCCAGCCATATGGGCGACTGGAATATGGCAATCTGCAATACAAGCGAGCAGAAAGATCTGGCATGGGAGTTCATGAAATTTATGGTGACCGACGAGGTGGTTCAGCAGTGGCTTCTGGATGCATTCAGTATTCCGGCCAACAAGGAAGCGAGCGGCAAGTTAGGCGACTATATGCCGGCAGATTATGCGGATGCAATCTCTTATGTTGTAAGCACCAGCCCGCTGGAATTCAGCGCTTCTGCAAATGACTGTTATGACAGCAATAATTTTGGTACATTTGCCAACGACCTGACAACTGTAATTAACGAAATGTATCAGGGAAATATGGATGCAGATCAGGCGATGGATTATGTGCAGAAGAATCTTGATGATTATATGAGTACACTGAGTTAATACAGCGTATCGCAAATAACTATACCAAATCGCTTGCCTGCTTTCCCGATTGCACGGGTCAAAAATACTCAGCGTAGCCCGCTACGCCTGCGTTTTTTGACCCGCACACTCGAAAAAGCATTCTGCGCGATTCGTCCAGTTATTTGTCGAACGCTGTATTAAGCGACAACAAAAGGCTGCCGTACGAAACGGAAGTTAGTACGGCGCCTTTTTTTCAACAAGGAGTATGTGAAATGAAGAACAAACAGGCATTAAAAATCAAGATAAAAAAGCAGATAGTCTGGTATTCTTTTCTGATTGTCAGCATTGTCACTCTGATTGCACTGACTTATATTCCTATGCTGCAGTCCGTAAAATACAGCTTTTTTGATATTCAGGTAATTGGATTCGGGGATGACAAATTTGTAGGGTTTCAGAACTACGAGAAGATTATGAATAATGCCTCCTTTCTGAAATCCATTGGAAATACGTTTCTTCTGGCATTTCTCAGCCTGATTTCCATTCCGGTAGGGTTTATTCTTGCCACATTGATCAATAATATCGGCAAAGGAAAGTGGCAGAGCTTTTTCAGAGTCGGATATTATTTTCCCAATATTATTACCGGCGTCAGCGTAGTTCTTATTTTTCAGATTGTTCTGAAGGCCAATGGGGGTCTGCTGAATAATGCTCTTTCCTTTCTGACAGGACAGGATGTGACCATTGGGTGGCTGTCGGATTCCCATTTTTCGCGATTTGGCGCGACGATCCTGAGCGTATGGGGCAACATGGGATATGCGATGCTGATCAATCTGGCCAGCCTCCAGTCGATTCCGAGTGAAATCTATGAAGCGGCGGAGGTTGACGGAGCGAATGGAATCAAGCAGTGGTGGTATATTACGATTCCGCAGATGAAATCCTGTTTTGCATTTCTGTTTATTACGTCAATGATAAACGGTCTGGCCCGTTTTACGGATCTTTTTATCATCGGGGGAAACACTTCGGCAGGAAGGCCGGGCGGCACACTGCAGACAATCATGATGTATATTTATCAGTTCAGTTTTGAAACGCCCCAGTATGGCATTGCTTCTGCCGGCGCGATGATACTGTTCGTAATGACGTTTGTGATAACACTGATTAACCTGAAAATGACAGGATTTTTTAAGAAAAACAAGGTTTAGGAGGTGACAAAATGCGGGCAAAAAAGATAAGAAGGGCTTTGCTGATTGTGATTCTGCTGGCGATACTGGTGATTATCCTGATACCGCTGGTATGGAGTATCGTGCTTTCTTTTGACAGAACAGCGTTGTCGACGCTTCCGGAATTTTCTTTGATTCCGCATGAGTTTTCGCTGTTTAACTATGAAGTTGCGTTTACCAGTATCCCGCTGGTGCGGTATTATCTGAACACAATTTTTGTTACCGTAGTACATACGTTTCTTGCTGTGTTTTTTGCTTTGATGTGCGGATATGCATTTGCAAAAGGAAACTTTGTGGGAAAGAAATTCTGGTTTATTTTTATGCTGGCGGTTATGATGCTTCCGTTTGAATCCAGAATGATTCCTCTGTATCTCCAGTACAAAAGCTGGGGATTGCTTGATACATATGCGCCGCTGCTTATGGGGGCGTGCGCTTATGTATATGGTATCTTTTTTGCAAAGCAGAATATCGAGGCGATTCCGGATTCTCTGAGGGAATCTGCATACATTGACGGGGCAAGCGAATGGAGAATCTTTCTGAAGATTATTCTTCCGCTGTCAAAACCATTGATTGCAACCTTGTCGATCCTGCAGGTGCTCAGCAACTGGAACAGTTACCTGTGGCCGCTGGTTGTTCTGCGCAGCTCGGAAAAACAGCTGATTTCCGTCGGAGTTTCTATTTTCAATTCCCAGCAGGATGCGATTTATTATGGACCGAGAATGGCTGTGGCGGTGATCGGTGCAATTCCTTTGAGTATTATGTTCCTGTTTTTGCAGAAATACATTGTGCAAAGTATCGCAGTCAGCGGAATCAAGCAGTAATACTATATCAGAGTAACCGTTCGGCTGGCTGAACCGTTACAATTTGGAGGGTGTATGCAGAAAACAGCGTGGTGGCAGACAGGTATGAAAGTAATTCAGTACAATCTTCAGGTTCGCGATACGGGAAAAATGAATCCCGAAGATATTGCCCGGGATGCACGCGGCCTGGGGGCGGATGCGGTTGTGCTCAATACCGGAGGTATTTATGCGTGGTATGAGAGCAGAGTTCCCTTTCATCACATCAATGAATTTCTTCCGGAGGGCAGAGATCTTTTAAAGAAACTGATTGAAGCGTGCCATAAAGAAGGCGTTTATGTCATCGGCCGTTTTGATTTCAGCAAGGCGGAGGATGAAGTTTATCTTCAGCATCCCGAATGGTTTGTCAAGGATCCGGATGGAAAGCCAGTGATTTACGGAAAGGAAAGGATGGGAAACTGGTCGCTTTTGGTTTCCACCTGTATCAATGGAGGATACCGGTGGGAAGAATTTGCAGGAAAGGTTCTGGAGGAAGCGATCGGAATGCTGGAACTGGACGGTGTCTTTTTCAATGCGCCGCATATGGAAGACTGTTGGTGTGAAAACTGCAGGAGAAAATATCGAAATCTCTATGGCGTTGACCTGCCGGGAGAAAAACAAGAGTGGAACAGCGGCTGGAAGACACGGTGCCTGCAGGATAACATGGAGTTTCTGTATCGCAGAATAAAGGCGGCTGATCCGGCACTTCCGGTTATTATGTATTACAGCACATATCAGGAGCAGGGAATGCATCAGGCGGAAAACCTGGAAGATAAGTATAAGACGGCGGATCTGATCTGTACGGAGGCCCAGGATATTCTTTCAGCGGGAAAGGAATCTCTGCCTTACCGTTGGAAACCGATATTAAATATGAAACTGGGACGTCTTCCCGGGAAGAACCTCAGGCCTTTTGGCATTATTCATTCCTGTCCGGGAATGGACTGGCGCCATACAGGTCTGCCGGCTGCGGAATATGAATACTGGATGAGTCAGATCCCCGCCGCCGGAGGGCAGCTGTGGCATTCTCTGACCGGCTTTGACCGAACCATTACCGACCACCGGATGCTGGAGACTGTAAGGCAGGTCAATGAAAAGACGGCGGTTTCCAACAGATATCTGGAGGATGCAGCACCGGTCGTGGATGCATGGATTCTCTGGAGCGGATCGAAAAAGGAACTTGCCATGGCAAAAGCTTTTCTGGAGTGTCACATTTCGTTTGAATTTCTGAATCTGCTTCTGCTGGAACAAAACTTAAATCCGGAACAATACCCTCTGCTTATGGTGGCGGACGGAAGCAGATTGAAAACGAAACAGCTGCAGTATCTGCGGGAGTACGTTGCCCGGGGCGGACGGTTGTTTGTGGAAAAGACAGACAGTGAGACGGATACAGTTCTGGAAGAACTGATGGGAATCGTTCCGGAGACCATGTGTACCGGCAGTCTGCAGGCTGCGTACGGCGAGCTGCCGGAAACTTCCGGACTCAGAAGCAGACTGGAGCAGACCAGATATCTGCCGGTACGGGGACAGTACCTCAACGTACGACCGGTGGAGGGAACACAGAAATTAATAACGCTGATTCCGCCGTTTGCACCGCCGGATGGCGTGGGAGCGCCTCCGGAGAGAGCAAGCATGCCAGTGGGGCATACAGAGATACCACTGGCGATGATGCATCCTTATGGGAAAGGAAATGTTCTGAGTGTTTGTTTTGAGCTTGCCGAACTGGTCACGGAGATCGGTCTGGAGGATCAGAAAATCCTCCTGGAGAATCTTTTTGCTGCGCTGGCCGGAGAAAATCTGAAGGTGAGGGCATGGAATCTGCCCGATGGCGTTCATCTGAGCGTGTGGGAAAAGCAGGGCAGATGGATGCTCCAGATCGTCAATGGAATCGGGGAACGGCCGTTGAGAACAGCAAATGCATGTGGAAATCTGGAGATTGCGCTGCGAAAGGAGACAGAAGGGCCGGTCAGAGGAGGGTCTGTACTGGAACATTACCCTGTCCGTGTGATTTCGGAAAAAGAATGGATAAGGATTCAGATCGACAGGCTGGACGTATGGGATTTGATTGTTGTGGAGGAAGAAAGAGATGGATTGGTGGAAGAAAAAGCGTTTTCGAATGATACAAAATAATCTGCGTGATATCGACGCAGGAATGGATGTGGACCGATACATCGATTATCTCAAAGAGTTCGGCGCAGATGTATGTATGGTGGGCTGCGGAGGAATTACGGCTTTTTATCCTACAGAGCTGGATTTCCAGAAGACAAGCCCTTATCTGACCGATGATTTTTTCGGGAATCTTCTTCAGAAATGTCATGACAATGGCATTCGTGTGATTGCAAGGTTTGATTTCAGCAAAACACATATAGAGTTTGCAGATGTTCATCCGGAATGGTACAGCCGGTCTCTGTCAGGGGAACTGGTCTGCTTTCATGACACGGCGGCTACCTGTGTCAATGGAGGGTATCAGCAGAATGGTTCCCTTCAGATCCTGGAAGAAGTCCTGACCCATTATCCGGTAGACGGCGTATTTTTTAATATGTTCGGATACCAGACCAGGGATTATGACAATCATTATGTGGGAATCTGCCAATGCGAAAACTGCCGGAAGAGATTCTACCAATACAGTCATATGGAACTCCCCAGGGAGGAGAATGAGGAAGACCCCGTTTTTCAGAAATATAAAGAATTCCAAAAGTTTACGACAGAAGAACTGTTGGAAAAAATTTACCATAAGGTAAAACAACTGAATCCGGAAGCGGCCGTATGTACGTACAGCAATCATTGGGTGGATCTGGTGAGAAGCGAATCGAACTCCGCGGTAGACCGTCCGCTTCCTTTCTGGCTGATGGCAAGCGAGGAGAATGCAGGGTGTGTCAGAGGAAGTCTTTCAGAATGCCATTCTTCCAACTGCGTCATCAATGCGGTCGACATTTTTTACCGCTTTATGGGCGTGTCACCGTGGCTGAACGCGCTGCGGCTCTATGGAAATCTGGCGACAGGAGAGAATCTGGACTGGTGCATGATCGGCGGGTTTGAGACATATCCGGACAGAAAAAATTTTGAACTGGTCAAAAAGATTTTTCAGTTTCACAGAAAATATGAAAGATATCTGAATCATCTGCAGTCCTGTGCCAGGATTCTTCTGATCCGCCCCTCCGGTCAGGGGAATTCTGCGAGGAATGAATACCGGGGGATTTTTAAAATGCTGAAGGAGTCACATCTGTTGTTTGATCTCCTTGATCTTCAGGAAATGGAACAGGCGAAGGTACAGACGGGAAGATATTCGGTAGTTCTTCTGCCGGGAGTTCAGAAACTGGGGATATCAGTCGCAGAAAATCTGAGAAACTGCGGCGCCGTACTGGTTGCCACAGGGGCGGCACTGAGAGAAGAGCCGGATTTTCTGAGCCAGATGTTTGGAGTGACGATTGGAGGACGGTTGTCGCCGATTCGAGGGTGCTATATGCTGACCGAACCCAAGGAAGTCTTTGGGGATTTTAAGGACAGAGACTGGGTATATCTGGACAAAGATTATTATTTTATGGAGCCGGAAGAGGAAAACAAAAATTATCTGCCCCTGATTCGGGCCGGTATGTATGGACCGCCAGAGAGATGTCAGGGATATGAGATTACGGATCAAAGCTGCGTTTCCGTCAGAGAAGGCAGAGCTGTTTATTTTTCGTGGATGCCGGGAAGCCTCTATCAGATGCAGGGCTATGAGGATTTCAAGCAGATTTTTCTGGATGTTCTCCGGAAAAACACAGATGGGATGGACCAGATGCTCCGGGTGGACGGTCCGCCCTGCGCGGAAGTGTTTTTTGACCGGTGCGGACCGGATCTGTATCTTCTGCAGGTGATAAATTATTCCGGATTTAACGGGACGACTTTTTTTGAACCACTGGATGTGGAACTGGAGATTCGGGTGGAAAAGATCTGTGTGGAAAAAGTACAGATTCTCACGGAAAGCGGAAGAAAAAAACTGACGGATCAGGGACATTTTCATCTGAAGGTTCGCGGCCTTTATCAGGCGGCACTGATTTACGGAAAGGAGAGACTATGAAACCCTGGTATCAGAGCGTTCATCTGTGGGGTCAGGTGAATCTGACGGAGGATGACCCTGAAAAATGTGATCTTGCTGTGTGGGAAGACTATTGGGGGAAAACACGGGTGGAAGGTGTGATCATTAACTGCGGAGGGATTGTCAGTTATTATCAGAGCCGTTTTCCCTATCAGTATAAAGCCAGAACATTGGGCGATAAGGATTATTTTGGAATCTGGGTGAAGGCGGCGCGCAGAGCAGGACTGGCAGTGGTTGCCAGGATGGATATCAACTGTACCGGCGAGGAACTGTATCGGCTCCATCCGGAATGGTACTGCCGTGACAGAGACCAGCATCCGATTTTATCCCAGGGAAGATATGTGGCATGTGTGAATGGGGGATATTATCAACAGTTTATACCGGAGATCTTTCGGGAGGTCATTGAGCGGTATCATCCGGAAGGCTTTGCGGACAACAGCTGGGCCGGACCGGGAGAAGGGACAATTTGCTACTGTGAGAACTGCCGCAGACAGTTTCGGGAGGCTTATCAGGAAGAATTGCCGGAACAGGTGGACTGGAGAAACCCTGTCTACCGGAAATGGATCCGGTGGAATTATGAAATTCGACGGAAAAACTGGAAATATTTTAATCGTGTGACGCAGCAGTATGGCGGAGAGGACTGCCGGTGGTTCGGCATGGTCAATGCAAACCCGTTCCGGACAGGCGGGAGGTTTTACGACCTGAAACGACTGACAGAAGATGCCCCTTTTATTTTCTGTGATCATCAGTCCCGGGATGAAGGCGGAGGCTTTGAGCAGAATACATGGAATGGAATGCTCCTGAAATCCGCGTCGGACGAGCATATCCTTGTGGCCGAGAGCATGGCCCACTACTACAAGGGAGGCAGAACCTTCCGGCTGTCCGGAGGGGAAGCGCCGGAGGTACGAAAATGGATGCTGTGTGGGGTGAGCGGAGGAATTTCACCGTGGTTTCATTTTGTCGGCGGACAGGTCTACGACAGGCGCAGGATGGAACTTACGCCGGATCTTTTCCGATGGGTTAAAAAGAATGAAACATGGCTGAATGAGAGGGAAAATGCGGCGGAAATAGGAGTTTTGTGGAATCAGGAAACGATTACCTATTACGGAAGAGACCATGGAAAAGAAGCGTGCGAATATCCGTGGCTCGGGATGACCCGTGCGCTTTCGGAATCGGGGCTTCCGTTCTGGCCGGTTCATGCAGACGATCTGGAAAAGTATGCGGATCGCCTGAACCTTCTGATACTGCCCAATGTTGCGATTCTCACTCCCGGACAGGAACAGATGGTACTGGACTGGCTGAAGCAGGGCAAAGGACTGATTTTGTCAGGAGATACTTCGCTCTGTGACGAAGAAGGGGAGTGGAGAGGCCGCAGCAGAATTTTTGACATGCTTGGCCTTTCTGCAAAACAGTGTGAACAGGGACTGACTGCGCAGAAAGATGAAAACTGGCTGTTTGACGGCGCGCACAGTTATCTGAGGACGCCCCAAAATGCTCATCCGCTCTGGGAGAAGGTAAACGGAACGGATTTGATTCCTTTTGGCGGAAAGGTGCGCGTGGCAGAGTCGGACGGATGCCTGCGGCCGGAAGGCTTCTTTGTGCCTGCGTTTCCGATTTATCCGCCGGAGTTTTCCTGGATCCGTGAGGAGGGAGCGCTTCCCGGGATTTATGCAGGGACGATAAAAAGCGGAGCCAGGGTGGTGTATCTGGCGGCAGATCTGGACAGATGCTATGGACGGAATCATATTTCTGATCACCGGAGAGTGCTGGAGGGCAGTATCCGGTGGGCACTGGGAAAACCATGCCGTATGTGTGTGGAAGCGCCTGCACATGTAGATGCCAGCATTTACCGGAAAGGGAAAGACTATGTGATTCATCTTGTAAATCTTGCGGGAACACGGGTGCCTCCGGGAACCCTGGAAGAGAATCTTCCCATAGAATCTGTCAGAGTAAAACTCTGTGTGGACGGAAAGATCACATCCGTTTACGGGAATGTCCGGGACAGAGCCTACGAATATGAGGAGAGAGAAGGAGAGACGGAAATTGTGATCCCCCGTCTGCAGGAGCATGAAATGCTGATTGTCAGAATGGATTGTTGCAGTTCGGCCAGGTCTGTGCATTCGCTGCACAGACCGTAGGAAAGCATAGCGCCTGCGGGCATTCATGAGATTACAGGAGAAAAGGTAACAGTTCTGCATGGCTGGACTGTTACGGGAAAGGAGACAGCGATGAAGGAAAGGATACAGACTTATTTTAAAGTTGGAACGATTTTATGGATGAGTTACCCTCCGTCCATGTATGGATCTGCGTTTGGAGGATATGAGGATTCGCTCCTGAAAGTCCTTCGGGATGATTATTTTGACTGTATTGAGCTGACGCATATTCCGGAAGATGGAATGCGGGAAAAGGTCCGCGGTCTGCTGGGACAGTCGCATATGAAAATATGCTTTGGAGCACAGCCCGGTCTTCTTCAGACCGGTCTGAATCCAAATGCGATTCAGGAGGAAGAGCGCCGGAAAGCAGAGAAACTGCTGTTGGATGGAGTGGATGAGGCCGCATATCTTGGCGCCGGATCTCTGGCGTTTCTCGCCGGAAAATGGGAGGAGGAAACGAAGGAGGAAGCTTATCGGCAGCTCCTGAAAACAACGATTCATGTATGTGAATACGCGAAAACGAAAGGAATTCATGTAAATCTGGAAGTTTTTGATTACGACTGTGACAAAGCCGCGCTGATCGGACCGGCACCGCTGGCCGCAAGGTTTGCTGCTGACGTCAGAACATGCTGTCGGAATTTTGGCCTTTTGGCGGACCTTTCTCATTTCCCCATTACGTATGAAACCAGCCGGTTCGTCATCCAGACTTTGCGCCCTTATATCTGTCATCTTCATATCGGGAATGCGGTTGCGAAACAGGGATGTGACGGCTATGGGGATAAACATCCTCGTTTCGGGTATCCGGACAGCGCGAATGATACGGAGGAACTGCTTGATTTCTTCCGGGTGTTAAAAGCCGAGGGATTTTTCAGAAAAGAAGAGCCGATGGGATTATCGCTGGAGGTTTCTCCCCGTCCGGGCGAGGACGCGGATATTATTCTTGCAAATACGAAACGTGTCATTAACCGTGCATGGGCTATGCTGGAGGACTGAACATGAGGAAAATTGTTGTATTGGACGGATATACGGAAAATCCGGGGGATCTCAGCTGGGATGTGCTGAAAGCATATGGAGAGCTGGCCATTTATGACCGGACGCCGGAACATCTGACTGCTGAGCGGATGAAGGATGCGGAAATTGTACTGACAAACAAAACGGTGATTTCCGGAAAGGACATGGAAGAGAATCCGGCTCTGAAATTCATCAGTGTGCTGGCCACGGGTTACAATGTTGTGGATCTCGCTGCGGCCAGGAAACGTGGAATTACGGTTTCCAATGTGCCGGCTTACGGAACAGAATCCGTGGCGCAGTTTACTATGGCGCTGCTCCTGGAACTCTGTCATCATGTGGGAGCACATTCGGATTCCGTACATCAGGGACGGTGGACTTCCTGTCAGGATTTTTGCTATTGGGAGTATCCCCTGGTGGAACTGGCGGGAAAGACGCTGGGAATCATTGGCTTTGGAAGAATCGGCCGGAGCGTGGCGCGGATGGCCAGCGCTTTCGGGATGAGAGTTCTTGTCTGCGCAGCCCATGAAATACCGGAGCATGATCTCAGCGAACAGATACAGAGTGCGGAACTGGAAAAAATCTACAGGGAGTCGGATGTGCTCACACTCCACTGTCCATTAACCGCAGAAAATCAGGGAATGATCTGCCGGGAGACAATCCGGCAGATGAAAACCGGCGCTTTTCTGATTAATACAGCCCGCGGAGGACTGCTTCAGGAGGCAGACGTCGCGGAAGCGTTACGGGAAGGAAAGCTGGGAGGAGCAGCGCTGGATGTCGTCTCGAAAGAACCCATTGAGAGAGAAAATCCGCTGCTGCAAGCGCCTAATACGATTCTTACGCCGCATATTGCGTGGGCGCCAAAAGAGGCGAGACAGCGCCTGATGGAGGTGACTGCGGAAAATATCAGAGCGTTTCTTGAGGGAAAACCGGTTCATGTTGTGTAATTGGTATATGCAGAAAAGAAAAATCAGGAGGATCATCAGATGAAAATTGGATTTATCGGACTTGGCATTATGGGAAAACCTATGTGCAGAAATCTTATGGACAAAGGATATGAATGTGTTGTTTATGACCTTCTGCCTGACAATGTGGAGCAAATGGAAGAGGCAGGCGCTCAGAGAGCGGAAAGCGCTGCGGAGGCGGCGAAGGGCAGGGAGATTGTAATCACAATGCTTCCCAATTCTCCCCAGGTCAGAGACGTTGTTCTTGGACCACAGGGAATTGCAGAGGCTATGACCCGAGGCAGTATTCTCATCGATATGAGTTCTATCGCGCCGCTGGCATCCAGGGAAATAGGTGAAACCCTTGAAGAAAAAGGGATAGAAATGCTGGACGCGCCGGTTTCCGGAGGTGAGCCAAAGGCAATCGATGGAACGCTTTCCATTATGGTCGGCGGAAAGAGAGAGGTTTATGAGAAGGTCCGGGATCTGCTGCTCTGTATGGGAAGCAGTGCAGTGTATTGCGGGACGCTCGGAGCAGGAAATACGACGAAGCTGTCCAATCAGATTGTAGTTGCAATGAATATTGCGGCTTGTGCGGAAGCATTTACGCTTGCAAAAAAAGCCGGAGTGGATCCGGAACTGGTATTTCAGGCGATCCGGGGAGGCCTGGCAGGGTCAACAGTCATGGATGCGAAAGTTCCGATGATGCTTGAAGGAAACGATAAGCCTGGATTTAAGATTGATCTCCATATCAAAGATCTGAATAATGCAGTGGAGACAGGGCATGAGCTGGGAATGGCGCTTCCGATGACGGTTCAGGTACTGGAAATGTTTGAACAGCTTCACGGTGATGGACTGGGACAGAAGGATCATTCTGCGCTGATCCGGTATTATGAAAAGATTACCGGAGTGTCTGTCCGAAAATAAATAGTGGATTAAAAGTAACAGTTGCGGTCGAAAAGAGGCGAGGGGGAACGAAATATGCATGAAGACGCAAGAAAAATCATAAAACAGACAATTGCTGATGTCATGCCGGATCGGGCAGTCAGAAATTCCCTGAATGAACTGCAGCTGAATGGAAATATATACATTATAGCAATCGGGAAAGCGGCCTGGGTAATGGCACAGACAGCTTCGGCATTTCTGAACGATAAAGTGAAAATGGGGCTGATTGTGACCAAGTACGGACATTCCCGCGGACCTCTTAAAATGTTTGAGATCATTGAGGCAGGGCATCCGACTCCGGATGAAAACTCGATCCGCGGAGCCAAAAGAATGTTAGAAATTCTTGAGAGCCTGGAACAAAAAGATATTGTTTTGTTTTTGCTGTCCGGAGGCGGATCGTCCCTGGTTGAGCTTCCTATGGATGGATTGGATCTGGAAGATATTCAGACAGTTACCAGGAAGCTGCTGTTCTGCGGAGCAGATATCACGGAAATGAATCTTATCCGAAAAAAGCTGTCTGCGATCAAGGGCGGAAAACTTTCCGGCCATTTGCGCGGACAAAAGGCATATGCCATTATCTTATCTGATATTATCAGTGATAACAATGATATGATTGCTTCCGGCATTACATATCCGGATTTGTCGACCGTGAAGGATGTTGAAAAAATTCTGAAAAAGTATCAGATCAGATTTGACCGAAAGGTCATGAGCGTTCTGGAAAAAAGCGATTCGTACAGGAATGTCTCTGTAGAAAATCATGTGGTCGGAAGTGTGACGGAACTATGTAAGGCTGCGGCAGAACATGCATGGGAACTGGGATATATTCCCCATATTGTGACGACTGCGATGGACTGTGAAGCCCGCGAGGCGGGAAGATGGATGGCCTCTATGGCGGAGGGGACATATCCCCGTCCGTTCGCGATGATTGCCGGAGGCGAAACTGTTGTGAAAGTGACTGGAAAGGGGATGGGCGGGCGCAATCAGGAAATTGCCCTGAGCGCAGCTATGGAATTAAAAGGAAAGGAAAATGTTTTACTGTTTTCTCTTGGTTCAGACGGAACAGACGGACCGACAGATGCAGCAGGAGGAATGGTTGACGGACATACGGCCGGACAGCTGGAAGCGTTGGGGATTAATATTGAACAGGTATTAGCAGACAATGATTCTTACCATGCATTGAAAAAGGTCGACGGTCTGATCATAACAGGAGCGACGGGAACAAATGTCAACGATGTAACCGTGCTGCTCTGCAAATAAGGCAACAATTCAGCCAGGTCTGTGCATTCACTGCACAGACCGTATGAAAACGCAGAGCCTGTGAGCATCCGGTCCATCACGAAGCGATTTTCAATGGCCGGATGCGGCAACAGTTCAGCTGGCTGAACTGTTGCAGATAAGGAGTATTGAACATGATTGATGCATTGTTAGCAAAAAGACTGATTGAAAGAATTACAAAATATACGGAATATAATGTAAATATCATGGACGAAAAAGGTATAATCATCGCAAGCAAAAATACTTCGAGGATCGGTACTTTTCATGAGGTGGCACTGCAGATTATCCAGGGGGAAAAGGATATCATCCGCGTAGATAATGAAAATACACAGTTTGGTGTAAAAAAAGGCGTCAATATGGCGATTTATTATCACAAGAAAAAAGAAGGCGTCGTCGGAGTCACCGGAGATCCGGAGGAAGTCATGCCGATCGCTCTGATCATCCGGATGGCGGTAGAAGTCATGCTGGAATATGAACTTTTCAAATATGAGAAGATGCAGAGGAGAAATCTGAAAGAACAGCTTCTGAACATTATTCTCTACAAAGACGACCTTCAGAAAGAGGACTGGGAACGTTTGAATCTCCAGCTGCACATGAAGGAAGATATTATTCGGATTCCCATTCTGATTCATATTGATAATGATATTGACTTCTGTGAACATGTTCTGAATATTTTTCGCAGCGGCAGTAGACATTCGACGCAGGATTTGTTATGTTTAACAAGAGACGGAGACATTCTGCTGTACAAATCCACAGACTGTTCGCTGGTGGAACTGATGAAAAATTATAAATATATCGTTGCAGAAGCTTTAAGCGACGGGCTTCGTTATATGCGCAGCGCGGAATGTCATTTTTCCGTTTTTGTGGGATCTTTTCAGAATAATTTTCAGTATTACCGGATGGGATATGAACATTGCGTCTGGCTGAAGCAGAATATTTCCCATGGACAGAGCAGCTATTTCTATGACGATATCAGCCGGTATTTTACATCCATTCTTCCGCTGACGGAACTGCAGGTGGCCTATTATACGATTGAGAAAAATCTTGGCGAAAAATTTCTGGAGAGCTTTAAGGAAATTGTGGAGGCGCTGCGGGAAGCCAATTTTAATCTGAACGAGGCGAGCAAGCGGATGCATGTGCATAAAAACACACTGGTGTATCGTCTGGATAAAATCAGGGAGGCTCTGAATGTGGACCCGATCGGCAACAACAATGACCGGGAATTTATCAATAATTTTTATCATTATCTGAAGAGAAAAGAGAAACTATATCAAATGTAGAAAGAGGAAATGGACATGAAACACCAACTACTGCCCAGAGACTGGAAAATGTCCCGCCGCGGTTCCGGCGACTGGCTTCCTGCCAGGGTGCCGGGGAGTGTCTACGGCGATCTTCTGGCAAATGGACGAATGGAAGATCCGTATTACCGGGACAATGAATGGAGGGCCCTGGAAATTATCAAAGATGATTTTGAGTATGTCACCCACTTTTCAGTGCCGGAGGAGTATCTGCGGGAGGAAAAGGTTCTCCTTCGTTTTGAAGGCATCGATACGATCGCCGATCTTGTGCTGAATGAAGTGGCGCTCGGACACACGGAAAACATGCACCGGACGTTTGAGTTTTCGGTGAAAGAGTATCTGAAGGCGGAAGACAATGAGCTGCGCGTAGTATTGTATTCCCCCACGGGGTTTATCAAAGCGGCCTACGGAAAATGTCCGATCGAAGGAAGCTCTGACGCGATGAAGGGTTTTCCGTATCTCCGAAAAGCCCACTGTATGTTTGGATGGGACTGGGGGCCGCGTCTCCCGGATGCGGGAATCTGGAGGAATGTGAGTTTGCTTGCGTTTTCCGGAGCGAGGTTTGACAGTGTTTACATAACACAGCATCATCAGAGCGGAAGCGTGGACCTGGAGTTTCAAATCGACCTGGAGGAAGCGGTTACAGGGAGGACGTTTCGCCTGGAGGGAGAAAATCGGTATCAGACGGTGGGGGGTCAGGTGGTATCTGCCGCGGATGGTTCCTGGCTGTCTGCCGCGTCTGACGAAAATTCTGAATATGATTATCGGATTACCGTCGTGGACCCGGATGGAGTCTGCCATGTATATGATGGAAGTCCTTCCCGGATTACAGTGGAAAAGCCGCAGCTTTGGTGGCCCAACGGCTATGGAAAGCAGCCGCTTTACCGTATCCGCGCAGAGCTTCTGAGAAAGACTCCGTCAGGGGAAGAGCTGGTGGATGTATGGGAAAAGCGCATTGGTCTTCGGACAATGACCATGCATATTGAAAAGGACGCGTATGGGGAGCAGTTTGCCCACGAAGTAAACGGAGTCCGCATTTTCGCGATGGGAGCGGATTATATACCGGAAGACAATCTGCTTGGGCGCGTTACCGCGGAACGGACCTATGAACTTTTGAAGCAGGCCAGAGATGCCAATTTTAACTGTATCCGCGTGTGGGGCGGAGGAAATTATCCCTATGATGCTTTCTGGGACGCCTGCGATGAGCTGGGGCTGATCGTCTGGGAGGATTTTATGTTTGCCTGTGCGGTTTATGATCTGACGCCGGAATTCGAGGCAAATATTCGTCAGGAACTGATCGACAACATTAAGAGAATCCGCCATCATGCGTCTCTGGGTCTGTGGTGCGGGAATAATGAGATGGAAATGTTTGTGGACCAGGGAAGATGGGTGACCCGCCACAGAGAGAAGAGCGATTATGTCAAGATGTATGAATATATCATACCAAAGATTCTGGAGATCTATGATCCCAATACGTTTTACTGGCCGGCGAGCCCTTCTTCCGGCGGCGCTTTTGACGATCCCAATGGAGAATCCAGGGGAGATGTTCATTACTGGGATGTATGGCACGGGGACAAACCGATCACAGAGTACCGGAAATTCTATTTTCGTTACCTTTCGGAATTTGGATTCCAGTCGTTTCCGTCGCTGAAAACCTGCGAGACGTTTACGGAGCCGGAGGATCGGAATATTTTCTCTTACGTGATGGAAAAACATCAGCGGAACAAGACGGCCAACGGGAAAATTATGAATTATATGGAGCAGACGTTTCTGTATCCCACCAGTTTTGACACGGTTCTTTATGCATCTCAGCTGCTTCAGGCGGAGGCGATCCGTTATGGTGTGGAACATTTCCGGAGAAACCGGGGCCGCTGTATGGGTACAGTGATCTGGCAGCTGAATGACTGCTGGCCGGTGGCAAGCTGGTCGTCCATTGATTACTGCGGCCGGTGGAAGGCGCTTCATTATTACGCAAAACGTTTCTTTGCGCCGCTGATGCTGTCCTGTGCGGAAGAAGGAATTCTGACTCAGGACACGAATCCGAATGCTGAGCCGTATCATGTCCGGAAATCAATTCATCTGAACGTGGCCAATGAGACGATGAGCGATCAGGAGGTAACGGTGCGTTACGCTCTTCGAAATGCGGATGGGGAAATTCTGCGGGAGGGCAGTGTGAGCCTGACGGTTCCCGCACTAAGTTCCAGATGGCTTTCCAAAGAGGACATGGAAGACGCGGAGTTGTATTCCAACTATGTCAGCTATGAGATGGAGACGGAGGGAAAGGTGATTTCCGGCGGCAGCGTAATGTTCTGTGCGCCAAAACATTTCCGTTTCCATGATCCAAAGCTGCGTGTGCGGGCAGAGGGGAATGAGCTTGTTGTCACAGCCAGCGCTTATGCGCGGAGTATCGAGATTATTAATGAAGACGACGATATGCTGCTCGAGGACAATTACTTTGACATGAACGGCGGTGAGCGAAGAATCCGTATTGTCAGAGGAAATCCAACAGGATTGAAGGTCCGCAGCATCTATGATATCAGGTAAATGCGTACGTGGATCATAATGGAAAATACACGGAAATATATATGTACCGGACAGGTGTTAAGAGGGACCGGCGCTGTGCAGCGGAGCTGTACGGCGCCGGTCCCTCTTAACACCCTTGTGAACCGTTCAGCTATGCAGAATGGCTGCAAACCATTTTTCGGCATCTACATGATAATTGACAGAATTGTCAATCGGTGTTACACTGTCACTATAACAAAAGCAAAGAGAGGCAACCACTATGTATTGTGAATTGATTCAGATTGATTTTAACAGTGACGAGGCAATCTACATACAGCTTCGAAACCAGATTATCCTGGGAATTGCAACTTCACAGCTGCAGGAAGGGGATACTCTGCCTTCAGTGCGCCAGATGGCGGAAACAATCGGAATCAACATGCATACGGTAAATAAAGCGTACAGTGTCCTCCGGCAGGAAGGGCTTTTGTGTATTGACCGCCGCCGGGGAGCGGTCGTCAGGATCAATGCCGACAAGCTGTATGCAATGGAGGAGCTGCAGGAGGAACTGCGGGTCATTCTTGCCAAAGCTGTCTGTAAAAATGTGTCAAAGGAAGAAGTGCACCAGATGGTGGAACAGATTTACAGCGAATACGAAGAATAAAGGAGACAACATTTATGCAGGAAAAATATACCGTCCAGGCGCAAAACGCCCTGACGATGGCTGAAAAGACGGCAAAACGCTGTCAGCACAGCTATATAGGAACAGAACATCTTCTCCTGGGGCTGCTGATGGAACCGGAAGGAACCGCAGGAATCCTCCTGGGAGAATTCGGTGTGGAGCAGGATCGTCTGCTTTCTCTGATTGACCGGCTGATTGCCCCAAGCGGGAATACCTCGGTTGCGTCTGCGCCGGGATTTACGCCGAGAGCCCGCAGGATGCTGGAAAATGCACAGAACGAGGCGGCGCGGCTGAAAAGCAGACAGGTGGGAACGGAGCATATCCTGCTCGCCATGCTGAAGGAATCCGACTGCGTTGCAACCCGTCTGCTCTATACAATGGGAGTCAATATTCAGAAACTGTTTTCTTCTCTGCTGAATGCGCTGGGAGAAGCGGGCAGTATGACGAAAGAAGAGATTCAGGCAAAGATCGGAACGCCGAAAGGAAATGAAAGTTCAGCCACTCCTACGCTGGATCAGTACAGCAGAAATCTCAATGAGATGGCGAAACAGGGGAAACTGGATCCGGTGATCGGCCGTCAGGCGGAGATTGACAGGGTGATTCAGATCCTCAGCCGAAGAACAAAAAACAATCCATGTCTTGTGGGAGAGCCAGGCGTGGGAAAAACGGCGATTGTGGAAGGACTCGCCCAGAGAATTGTGCAGGGAGTGGTGCCGGATACGATCAAAGACAAGCGGGTTGTCGTGCTCGATTTGTCCGGGATGGTTGCGGGAAGCAAATATCGTGGAGAATTCGAGGAGCGGATTAAAAGTGTGGTCCGAGAGGTGATGGAAAACAGAAATGTTCTGCTGTTTATCGATGAACTCCATACGATCATCGGAGCAGGCGGAGCGGAAGGGGCGCTGGATGCGTCCAATATTCTGAAGCCGTCGCTGTCCAGAGGTGAGATTCAGCTGATCGGGGCCACCACGCTGGAAGAATACAGAAAATATATTGAGAAGGATGCCGCCCTGGAGCGGCGTTTCCAGCCGGTGACTGTGGAAGAACCAACGGAGGAGCAGGCAAAAGAAATTCTGGAGGGAGTCCGTCCGTATTACGAGCGTCATCACGGTGTGGAAATCACGGATGCTGCGCTTGATGCAGCTGTGAAGATGAGTACCCGCTATATCCATGACCGTTTTCTCCCGGACAAGGCCATTGATCTGATGGATGAGACTGCGTCCCGAGTACAGCTCGGTGGATTCAAGGTTCCGGAAGCACTGGAGGAAAATGAGAGGAAGCATAAAGCGCTGCTGGCAGAAAAAGAACAGGCGATTAAAAACGGAGATTTTGACAAAGCCCGCCAGCTCCAGGAAGAGCAGGCGGAAACTGAGAAAAAAATGAAAAGTGCCCGGGAACGTTTTGAGAAGCGGTGCAGAAGCAGAAAACTCACGGTGACGGAAGAGGATATTGCGTCCACAGTCTCCGCGTGGACAAAGATTCCGGTACAGAAGCTGGCGGAGGAAGAATCCAAACGCCTCGCGAAACTGGAGCAGGTTCTCCATAAACGGGTGGTTGGTCAGGAGGAAGCCGTCCGCGCGGTGGCCCGTGCGATCCGCCGGGGCAGAGTAGGGCTGAAGGATCCGAACCGTCCGATTGGATCGTTTCTGTTTCTGGGGCCTACCGGAGTCGGGAAGACAGAATTGTCAAAAGCTCTGGCGGAGGCGGTTTTTGGAACGGAACAGGCAATGATTCGCGTCGATATGTCGGAATATATGGAGAAACACAGCGTCTCAAAAATGATCGGTTCACCGCCGGGCTATGTGGGATACGAGGAAGGCGGACAGCTGTCTGAGAAAGTGCGCCGGAATCCATACAGTGTGATTCTGTTTGATGAGATTGAGAAAGCCCATCCGGATGTGTTTAACATTCTTCTCCAGGTGCTGGACGATGGTCATATTACAGACGCGCAGGGCCGGAAAGTTGATTTCAAGGAAACCTGTATTATCATGACGTCCAATGCCGGCGCTCAGTCAATCATAGAGCCGAAACGCCTCGGATTCCTGTCGGAGGAGGACGAGAAGAAGGATTATGAATATATGAAGGGCCAGGTAATGGAGGAAGTACGCCGGATGTTCAAGCCTGAATTCCTGAACAGAATCGACGAGACGATTGTCTTCCATCAGCTCACCAAGCAGGACATGAAGAAAATTATTGGAATTCTGCTGAAGGATCTTGTGGGACGATGCAGAAATCAGATGGAGATTGAACTGAAAATCCGCGATGCCGTGAAGGAGCATCTGGTAGATACCAGCTATGACAGCAAGTACGGAGCACGTCCGCTGAAGCGCGCGATTCAGAGTCAGCTGGAGGATCCTCTGGCAGAGGCGATTCTTGCGGGAACCATTAAAAAAGGCGATACAGTTGCGGTGGGAATTCGTAAAAAAGAAATTAAATTTTCAGTGTGCGACTAGAAAAATCAGAGAAATTATGCTATCATTTATGATATAAAACAAAAGACAATACCGGGAGGACATTTCAAATGTCAGTAATTAAAGAACTAATCCGTACGGAAGCAGATGGCGGAATCAGCTTTGGAAATTATGAACTGGATCAGAAATCCAAATTGTCTGATTTTGAGCACAAAGGAGATCTTTACAAGGTAAAGACCTTCCGGGAGATCACCAGACTTGAGAGGAACGGGGCTTTTGTTTACGAATCCGTTCCGGGAACGGCAGTAACTGACCTGGTGATGTTTGACGGTGGAATGACATTTACGGTAGAAGGACCGGAAGATGCACAGATTACAGTGGAGCTGGAGGCCGAGACAGAGTATAAGGTGATCCTGGACGGAGTGAATGTGGGACATATGACGACGAATCTTGGAGGAAAACTTTCTTTCAGTGTCGAACTGGAGCAGGCTGAGCAGATAAAGGTCGAAATTGTCCGTGTAGACTGAAACCACGCGCAACACGTATACGAAGTGAAAAAGAAAAATGGTAAAGGAAGAGCCGCTGCCGATACCGGGCAGCGGCTTTTTATACATTCAGGGAGGTAGTATGGCGAAAGCAAAGAAAATGGTGTTTTTCTGTCAGAACTGCGGTTATGAATCTGCAAAGTGGATGGGACAGTGTCCCGGATGCCGGGAATGGAACACTTTTGTGGAGGAACCTGTTGCGGCAAAGCCGGAGAGCAGAGGAAGGGCGGGAACTGCGGGAAGTTCCAATGCAAAACCGGTAGCGCTTTCCGAGATTTCCGTACAGAGAGACGAGCGGGTCAGCACAGAAATCGGCGAACTGGACCGTGTCCTCGGGGGCGGTATTGTTCCGGGATCCCTGACGCTGGTGGGAGGAGATCCGGGAATCGGTAAGTCCACGCTGCTTCTTCAGGTATGCCGGAAGCTGTCAGAAAAGGGAATTCCGGTACTCTATATTTCCGGAGAAGAGTCTTTGCGTCAGATCAAGCTGCGGGCGGTACGGATCGGTGAATTTACGGATAAGATGCGGCTGCTCTGCGAAACCAGCCTCGAAACCATCCGGACAGTGATTGAAAGAGAAAAACCGGAGGTCGTGGTGATCGACTCGATTCAGACAATGTACAGTGAGGAAGTTGGCTCCGCGCCGGGGAGTGTTTCTCAGGTCAGGGAATCGACCAACGTCCTGATGCAGATCGCAAAGGGGCTTGGCGTTTCGGTATTTATTGTCGGTCATGTGACGAAAGACGGAAATGTTGCAGGTCCCCGGGTACTGGAACATATGGTAGATACTGTTTTATACTTTGAGGGAGACCGCCATGCATCCTATCGGATTCTGAGAGGAGTAAAGAATCGTTTTGGATCGACCAATGAGATCGGAGTGTTTGAAATGCAGGCGCAGGGGCTGACGGAGGTGAAAAATCCGTCGGAGTTTATGCTTGACGGAAAGCCGGAGGGAGCGTCCGGTTCCGTTGTCGCATGCTCGATGGAGGGAACCCGCCCGATTCTCGTCGAAGTACAGGCGCTGGTCTGTCACAGCAACTTCGGAATTCCCCGGAGAACGGCCGCCGGGACAGATTTCAACAGGGTGAATCTTCTGATGGCGGTTCTGGAAAAGCGTGCGAGAATCAATTTGTCTGCCAGTGATGCCTATGTCAATATCGCCGGTGGTATTAAAATGAATGAACCGGCCATTGATCTGGCGATCGCCCTGGCGGTAGTTTCCAGTCACAAGGATCTGGTGATTGACGACGGAATGGTCGTCTTCGGGGAAGTGGGACTCAGCGGGGAGGTGCGTGCAGTCAGTATGGCAGAACAGAGAACTCTGGAGGCCAAAAAGCTTGGTTTTACCTCGGTGATGCTTCCCAGGGTATGCATGAAATCGGTAGAAGAAATAAAAGGCATCCGTCTGATACCGGTTGACAACATTCTGGAAGCAATTCAGCAGATTCGCAGCAACCGTTCAGCCGGCTGACCGGTTACGGAATGCGGCTATTGATTATCCGGGAGACTTCATAACATACGAAAAGGAAAGAGAAACAATGTCTGAATTGAATATTGAAAAACTGATAGAGCTGCAGAAGGAACTTCAGGAGCAGTATAAAGGAAAGTGGGCGCCTGTTTGCCCTGAGACTGCGAAAAGCAAACTGCTCTATCTGTTCATAGAAGCAGGGGAGGCAGCAGACGTCATAAAGAAGCAGGGGGATGATGAAATCATGAATCATCCGGCGACCCGAAAACATTTTATAGAAGAAATGTGCGATACACTGATGTATTTCAATGACATCCTTCTATGTTACGGCATCACTCCGGAAGAGTTTGAGGCGGTATATCTGGAAAAGCATGCGCGCAATATGAAACGATGGACGTCGCCGGAGAACGTCTGAAATTTGTTTCCGCGTGCAACGAGCCGGTCGGATGTTCTGGTATCTGTATTTGCTGTGTGCGGGCGGCACACGGCACCCACCGGAACGCACGGAAGGCCTGCCGACAGTAATATTGTTGGATTGTTAGAAAAAAGTGAAAAAAATGGAAAAAACAGGCTTGACAGAAGAAAATGGCTGTGATAGGATATAGAAGTTCGCTGGAGAACGAAATCTGACGAACAGAAAAGAATCGACACGGAACATCCCAGATCAAGAGGATGAACAAAAGTCGATAAAAGTAAAAAAAAGTTCTTGACAAGCACAAAACCTTATGATAAACTAACGGAGTTGCTGCTGAGGCAGGAACAGCTCCTGAAAAACGGAGCGAACCTTGATAACT
>ERZ1090860.276-NODE-277-length-31580-cov-32.797684_pt1 | contig 31580 bp, 30 predicted proteins | sample MGYA00478483_ERZ1090860 | MGnify/ENA primary metagenome ERZ1090860 (study PRJEB33644, sample SAMEA5815741) | chicken gut metagenome | biome: Chicken; feature: Gastrointestinal Tract; material: Caecum | place: Ireland | collected 2019-01-01 | study: A study of the...
CGGCGGGCCCTTTTCGCTTCCTTTTCGGGCACGAAAAGGAAGGAGCATCCGGCAGGCAGTCGCTTGCCAAGAAACAAGAAGCAAGAGAGAGTTCACACCCCCACCGCCCCTGTGCGGCACCTCCCCTTGCACAGGGGAGGCATAAAATCAAACAACACAAAACCCGGGGCCTTCCCGTATACGGAAGGCCCCGGGTTGTTGCTTGTTATCGAAAAATCAGGATGTGCAGAACCTCACACCCCGGCAGGGACAGCGTCGCTCTGGATGGTGGGGGCGCCGCCGGCCAGGTCCTCCGCCGTCAGGGGAGCGGGGGACTGCACCGGATGGTTCAACCGCTCCCGGGCCACCGCCAGCATCAGCTTGATGCGGTTTTCCTGGTTGACGCGGGTGGCGCTGGGGTCGTAGTCCACGGGGGTGATGTTGGCGTCCGGGTGCAGGGCGCGGATCTTGTTGATCATGCCCTTGCCCACAATGTGGTTGGGCAGGCAGCCGAAGGGCTGGGCACAGACGATGTTGGCGTAGCCGCCCTCCACCAGTTCCAGCATTTCGGCGGTGAGCAGCCAGCCTTCGCCCATCTTGGCGCCCAGGGAGATGATCCCCTTGGGCTTCTCCATCAGCTCCCGGAAGGAACCCGGCGCATAGAAGCCCGCCTTGCGCATGGCGTCATTGCAGGCGTTGCCGATGCCGTCCAGCCAGTTCAGCAGGGCGGTGGCGCCGCCGGCTTTCAGCAGGCTACCGCCGTAGAGCTTCACGTCCAGCTCGGTGTTGGCGATGCAGTACTCCACAAAGCCCATCAGACCGGGCAGGTTCACCTCGCAGTCCTGGCTTTCCAGGAACTTTTCCAGGTCGTTGTTGCCCAGGGGCGAATATTTGACGTAGATCTCACCGACCACGCCCACCTTCACCTTGGGCACCCGGGTCACCGGAATGGACGCAAAGTCCGCCGCGATCACCGGGAACTGCTTCTTCATGTCGTGGGCGCTGAAGTTGCGGTTTTCGTGCATCCAGCCCTGGATGGTGGCGATCCACCGCTCGGTGGCGGCTTCGGCGTCCCCGGGATGGTTCTCGTAGGGCTTGACCTGGCTGCGCAGGGCGCAGAGCATGTCGCCGTAGAAGATGCAGGCAATGACCTTGCGCAGCAAAGGCAGGGTCAGGGGCAGGCCGCTGTCCTTCTCCAGGCCGGAAAAGTTCAGGGAGGCCACCGGGATGTCCCCGTAGCCGGACTTGACCAGCGCCTTGCGCAGCAATTTGATGTAGTTGGAAGCACGGCAGCCGCCGCCCGTCTGGGTGATGAGCAGGGCGGTGTGCTTCAGGTCATACTTGCCGCTGTTCAGCGCGTCGATGAACTGGCCGATGACCAGCAGGGCGGGGTAGCAGGTGTCGTTGTGGACGTATTTCAGCCCCAGCTGGGCCACCTCGCTGCCGCAGTTGCCCAGCACTTCCACGTTGTAGCCCTCACATTCCAGCGCCGCCGCCATGAGCCGGAACTGGGTCACGGCCATGTTGGGGATCAGGATCTTGTGGGTGCGGATCATATCCTTGGTAAAATTGGGGGTCATGTACTCCATACGCTCAGCTCCTTGCTTTGTCCTCGGCGCGCTCATCCAGTGCGGCAAACAGGCTGCGCAGGCGGATGTTCACGGCGCCCAGGTTGGTGATCTCGTCGATCTTCAGCTGGGTGTACAGCTTGTCGCCCTCCTGCAGGATCTCCCGGGTCTCGTCGGTGGTGATGGCGTCCAGCCCGCAGCCGAAGCTCACCAGCTGCACCAGGTCCATATCGGGCTGGGTGGTGCAGTACTTGGCGGCGGCATACAGGCGGCTGTGGTAGGTCCACTGGTTCAGCACCGAGGTGGGGAATTTCTCCATCAGGTGGCTCACCGAGTCCTCGGTGACCACGGCGGCGCCCTGGCGGATGATCAGCTTGTCAATGCCGTGGTTGACCTCCGGGTCCACATGGTAGGGACGGCCGGCCAGCACCACGATGCGCTTGTGTTCTTCCCGGGCTTTGGCGATGATCTCGGCGCCCTTGGCCCGCACCTGCACCATGTGGCGCTCGTACTCGGCATAGGCGGCGTCGATGGCCTCCGCAACCTCCTTGTGGTTCAGGCCGGGGAAGTATTTGTCCAGAATGGCCGGGAACCGCTTGGTGAAGTCCTTGCGGCGGGCCAGGTTGACGTAATCGTAGATGAAGGTGGTGTGTTCCAGCTCGGGGCAGTTGCCCTCCAGCACTTCGGGATAGTAGGCCACCACCGGGCAGTTGTAATGGTTGTCGCCCAGGTGTTCATCCACGTTGTAGCTCATGCAGGGATAGAAGACGGCATCCACCCCCAGCTTGACCAGCTCGGCAATGTGGCCGTGGGCCAGCTTGGCCGGGAAGCAGGCGGTGTCACTGGGAATGGTGGCCTGCCCTTCCTGGTACAGGGCACGGCTGGACACCGGGCTGGTCCTGACCGCAAAGCCCAGCTTGGTAAACAGGGTATGCCAGAAGGGCAGCAGCTCATACATGTTCAGGCACAGGGGCAGACCGATGGTGGCCCGGGGACTTTCGGGCTGGATCTTCTGGTAATCCAGCAGCAGCTGCAGCTTGTAGGCGTACAGGTTCAGCTCGTCGTCCGCGGCCTTGCCGGTCACCGGCTTGTCGCACCGGTTGCCGGAGATGAACCGCTTGCCGTCCGCAAAGATGTTCACGGTGAGCTGGCAGTGGTTGCCGCAGCCGTTGCAGGTCACGTTCTGCACCTTCTGGGAGAAGTGTTCCAGCTCCTCCTCGGTGAGGACGGTGCTGTGGGAATCGGCATGGCTGTGGGCCTTGCCGTGGAGCGCCGCGCCGAAAGCGCCCATCAGACCGGCGATGTCCGGGCGGATGACCTCCACCCCCATCTCCTTCTCAAAGGCGCGGAGCACCGCTTCGTTGTAGAAGGTGCCGCCCTGGACCACGATGTTGCGGCCCAGCTCCTCGGGGCTGGAAGCCCGGATGACCTTGTACAGGGCGTTCTTGACGACGGAAATGGACAGGCCCGCGCTGATATTCTCAATGGAAGCGCCGTCCTTCTGGGCCTGCTTGACGCTGGAGTTCATGAAGACGGTGCACCGGCTGCCCAGGTCCACCGGGCGGTCGGCGAACAGCCCCAGGGCCGCAAACTCCTTCACGTCATAGCCCAGGGCCTGGGCGAAGGTCTGCAGAAAGCTGCCGCAGCCGGAGGAGCAGGCTTCGTTCAGGAAGATGTTGCTGATGGCGCCGTCCTCGATCTTGAAGCACTTCATGTCCTGACCGCCGATGTCGATGATGAAATCCACGTTGGGCATGAAATGCTTGGCGGCGGTGAAGTGGGCCACCGTCTCCACCAGGCCCCGGTCGCAGTGGAAGGCGTTCTTGATGAGCTCCTCGCCGTAGCCGGTGGTGGTGACGCTGGCGATCTGCAGGCCGGGATGGTCCTTGTACAGCTTGAGCAGGGTCTCCTTCACCAGCGGGATGGGGTTGCCCAGGTTGGGGCGGTAGCTGGTGAAGAGGATGTTGCTGTTCTCGTCAATGACTACCAGCTTGATGGTGGTGGAACCGGAGTCGATGCCGATGTGCACCGGGCCGCACTCGGCCCCGAAGGGCACGCAGGGCACACAGGCCCGCATGTGGCGGGCGTGGAAGTCCTCGTACTCCTGCTTGTTGGCAAACAGGGGCGGCAGGCTCACATAGGTGGCGGTGGCGCTGTAGTTGGCCAGCCGCTTGACCACCTCGGCCAGGTCGGATTCCCGGTCGGCGTAGAAGGCCGCGCCCAGGGCCACATACAGCAGGCTGTTCTCCGGGCAGGTGCCGGTGAGGCCCAGGGTCTTGTCAAAGCTCTGGCGCAGCACGCTGGAGAAGGTCAGAGGTCCGCCCAGGTAGAGCACGTTGCCCTTGATGGGACGGCCCTGGGCCAGACCGGCGATGGTCTGGTTGACCACGGCCTGGTAGATGGAGGCCGCAATGTCCCCGGCCAGGGCGCCCTGGTTGATCAGGGGCTGGATGTCGCTCTTGGCAAAGACGCCGCAGCGGGACGCGATGGTGTAGGTCCGGGTGGAAGCCTGGGCCGCCTTGTCCATCTCGTCGGCGCTCATCTTGAGCAGGGTGGCCATCTGGTCGATGAAAGCACCCGTGCCGCCGGCGCAGGACCCGTTCATCCGGACCTCGGTGCCATTGGTGAGGAAGAGGATCTTGGCGTCCTCGCCGCCCAGCTCGATGATGCAGTCGGTGCCGGGGGCCAGACGGTTGGCCGCCACGCGGGTGGCGAACACCTCCTGCACAAAAGGCACGCCGCAGCTGTCCGCCAGACCCATGCCCGCCGAACCGGAGATGGCCAGCATGGCGCGGCCGCCGGGGACATAGTCCTTGGCCACGCGTTGCAGCAGCTCCTGGCCTTTTTCCAGAATATGACTGTAATGACGTTCGTATGTAGAATAAATGATCTTGTCCTGCTCATCCAGCACGACGCATTTGATGGTGGTAGAACCGATGTCGAGACCGACTCTCATGAATTGACCTCCCGCCTGTGGGGTTATGTGGAAACACCGCGAAAACCGCGGACGAAAATAAGGGTAAATCAGTTTATTGTATCGCAAGACGGCGAAATTTGCAAGAGGGGTTCGCCGTATGCCCTACAAACCCACTATCTAGTATAGCCGGTCTTTTTGAACTGCATTTGAACGAAAGAAGGCAGATTTTGCCTTTTTTTGCAAAATCTGCCTTGTTGTGGGCTCAGCTCCGGGATGCCCGACGCAGCGCCTCCACTTCTTCGGTTGTCAAAGGCCGCCAGCACCCCGGTTCCAGGCCCTGGTCCAGGGCCACCGGGCCGATGGCGGTGCGGTGCAGCCCGTTCACCCCGGCGCCGTACACCCCGAACATCCGCTTGATCTGGTGGTACACCCCCTGGTGCAGGGTCACCTTCACCACGCAGGGGTCGGCGCCCCAGGGTTCGGCTTCCGCCGGGTCCATGGTCTGCCCGTCCGCCAGGGTCACCCCGGCGGCAAAGCCCGCCTGCATGGCGGGGGTCAGGGGCGTGTCCAGGGTGACGATGTACTCCTTGGACACATGCCGCCCCGGGGCCAGGATGTCGTGGGCAAAGCCCCCGTCGTCTGTGAGCAGCACAAACCCGGTGCTGGTTTTGTCCAGCCGTCCGGCGGGGAACAGCTGCCGCCGGGGGTAGGCCTGGGCCACCAGGTCGGTGACGGTGGTATCCCGCTTGTCCCGGCTGGCGCTGACCACCCCTTCGGGCTTGTTCAGCATCAGGTAGACGTATTTCTCATACTGGCCAGACAGGGGCGTGCCGTTCACCGCCACTTCGGCGGTGTGCTCGTCCAGCTGGGTGTCCGCCTTGCGGCAGGGCACCCCGTTCACCGTCACCGCCCCGGCGGCGATCCGCTTGCGGCTCTCGCTGCGGGGAATGCCCAGCCGCTCGGCCAGGTACTTGTCCAGCCGCATCAGCCCCTGGCCTCCGCCGTGATGGGGGCCGTCTTGCCCCGGGTGACCTTGATCAGGTCGGCGGGCGCCGCCTCGATCTGGGTGCCGATGCGCCCCGCCGACACCAGGATGGTGTCCTGGGCCAGACAGCTCTCATCAAAAACGGTGGCAAACTGCTTCTTCATGCCCACCGGGCTGCAGCCGCCCCGCACATAGCCGGTGGTTTTCAGCAGGTCGGCCACGTGGAGCATGGACACGCTCTTGACCCCGGCGGCCTTGGCGGCCTTTTTCAGGTCCAGTTCCTCCTGCACCGGAATGACAAAGACATAAAAGTTCCGGTCCGCCCCCTGGGTGACCAGGGTCTTGAACACCTTGGCCGGGTCCTGCCCGGTGAGGGCGGCCACGGTGGCACCGTCCACGGCGGCGCCCTCCTCGTGGGGATATTCGTGGGCGGAATAGCTGATCTTGGCGCGCTCCAGCATGCGCATAGCGTTGGTCTTGGCTTCTTTGGACATGGTGAGAACCCCTCTCTTGTGAATCCGCTTTTGCACGGTCTTGTGCATAAAACCCGGCCCCGGCCGGGGACTGTCCCATTCGTTTGCACCCAAATTATAGCCCGAAGGAGAAAAGTTGTAAAGCACTCTTGACTTTAGCACATTAAAGTGCTAAACTAATGCCTGTCACAAACAAGGCCCGCCGGGGCTGTTTCATAAGGAGAGAGAAAACCATGATCATCGTACTGAAGCACAACGCCCCCCAGGACCAGGTGCAGCAGTTCTGCGGGGAACTGCGGTCCATGGGATTTGAGATCAATGATTCGGTGGGCAGCGATACCCACATCCTGGGCCTGATTGGGGACACCAAGGCCCTGAGCGAAAGCTGGGTGCTGGCCAACCCGGTGGTGGATACCTGCCGCCGGGTGTCCGAACCCTACAAGAAGGCCAACCGCAAATTCCACCCCGATGACACGGTGGTGGACGTGGGCGGCCACAAGATCGGCGGGGGCAACTTCGCGGTGATGGCCGGCCCCTGCAGCGTGGAGAGCAAGGAGCAGATCATCGGGGTGGCCCAGCGGGTGCAGGCTTCCGGGGCGTCCATTTTGCGGGGCGGCGCCTTCAAGCCCCGCACCAGCCCCTACAGCTTCCAGGGCCTGCGGGCCGAGGGTCTGGAACTGCTGCAGGAAGCCCGGGCGGTGACCGGCCAGCCCATCGTCACCGAGCTGATGAACAACGAGCACATCCCCCTGTTCGAGCAAGCCCAGGTGGATATGATCCAGATCGGCGCGCGGAACATGCAGAACTTTGAGCTGCTCAAGGCGGTGGGCCGCACAAAGATTCCGGTGCTGCTCAAGCGGGGGCTCTCTTCCACATTGGAAGAGCTGGTCATGAGCGCCGAGTACATCATGGCCGAGGGCAACCCCAACGTGGTGCTGTGTGAGCGGGGCATCCGCACCTTTGAGACCAGCATGCGCAACACCCTGGATATTTCGGCGGTGCCCATGCTGAAAAAGATGACCCACCTGCCGGTGGTCATCGACCCCAGCCACGCGGCGGGCATCGCCTTCATGGTGCCGTCCCTGGCGGCGGCCGCCGTGGCCGTGGGGGCCGACGGGCTGATGATCGAGGTGCACAACGACCCTGCCAAGGCCAAGAGTGACGGCGCCCAGAGCCTGACCCCCGATGCTTTTGACAGCCTGATGCAGACCCTGCGCCCGGAACTGGAATTTTTTGGCAAAACGCTGAACTGAGAACCAGTGCTTGCATTTTTTGACCCAAGTACGTTATAATAGGGGACGTGCTCCGCAAAACGGCGGGGCACGTCCCTTTGTGTATTTTCCTGAAAGGTCGTGAATCTGCCCTTGATGCAAGCAAAAGCTGTGGCCGAAACCCGGCCTTTTGTGCGTTTTCTGGCCTCCTCTTTGTCCTCCAGCGTGGTGGACCTGGGCGCCTTTGCGGTGCTCTGCGCCCTGCTCCAGGACCATATGGGGGAAAGCGCCGCCATCCTGGCCGCCACCATCGCGGCCCGGGTGCTGTCCTCCCTGTGCAACTACCTGCTGAACTACTTCCTGGTGTTCCACAGCCATACCGCCCACGGGCGGTCGGCCACCCTGTACACCACCGTCACCGTCCTCAAAACCCTGTGCAGCGGGGTGCTGGTGGCCGGACTGGCGGGGCTGCTGCCCGCCGTGCCGGAACTGTTTTTGAAGATCCCGGTGGACTGTGCCCTCTTTTTCGCCAACTATCTGGCCCAGAAGAAATTCGTGTATTAAGTGCAAGCATAGAAAATGCCCCTGACCTTCATTGGTCGGGGGCATTTTGTGTTTCAGGATTCGGCGGCGGCTTCCAGGGCTGCCAGGGCGGCGGGGGTGTCAATGTCCGCCAGTTCCCGGCCGTCGGGGCAGTCCAGCAGCCGCACGGGGCAGGGGGTGTCCCGCAAAATGCTGCGCCCGCCCTGCCCGGGGGCCAGAGTTTTCAACCGGGACAGCAAAAACTGTGGAAAAAACACCGGCGCCCCGGGTTCTCCCTCATGGGCGGGCCGCCAGACAGCGCCCGGGTCGTGGGCGGCACACAAGAGCAGGGCCTGGACCGTCTCAACGGTGAGCAGGGGCTGGTCGGCGGGGCAGAAGAGGCAGCCCTCCGGGGCGCCCAGGGCCTCCAGCCCCAGGCGGATGGTGTCGCTGCGGTTTGGCAGGGTGTGCAGTTTCACCGGGACCCCTTCCGAACGGCAGAAAGCAGCAGCCGCTTCGCTGCGGGTCACTACGATCCGCCGGTTTGGCCGGAACAGGCCGGTGGTGGCGTCCAGGGCCCGCCCCAGCAGCGGCCGGCCATGAAAGGGCACCAGCAGCTTGCCCCCGGCCCCGAACCGCACCCCCAGCCCGGAAGCCAGGATCACGCAGCCGGGGTCAAAGGGCCGGTCCAGGTCCAGCACAAAGACATCCGGCCGGGTGAGCAGTTCTTTCAGAAAAGGTAGCTCCGCCTTGCGCACCACCGCCGCCACCCGGCAGCGGGAAAAGGCCGCCCGCAGGGTGTCACAGTAGGGGGCGCAGGTGGTTTCCAGATAGCCGATCTCGTCCACCGACACCCAACCCCCGGCGGGGGCGGCGGCCAGGGCGTCCATACCCAGGGTGCAAAAGCCTTCGGGGAGGGGCCGCATCCGGGTGTCCGGGCCGGGGAGGGAAGGATCGAACACCCCGATCCGTGTGCACTCCCCGGTGGCAGTCCGGCGCAGATACACCGCCTGTTTTGGCTGGGCAAAGGTCAGGATGTCCGGTTCGCTGCCCGCCCCCAGCAGGGGCAGCACCGCCGCCAGCAGGGTACTTTTGCCGGTACCCTTGCCCCCGGTGACAAGGAAATGCCGCCTGCCCGAAGCCAGGAAGGCCCGCACCGCGGCCTGGGGGATGGGGTAGAGCAGGGATGAGGGCATGGGGCGGACCTCCTTTGGGAATGAATGTTGGTGGTTTCAATGTAGCACCCGCCGGGTCGGGCGTCAAGAAAAAAGCCCGGACGGGAAAGGCCGTCCGGGGTGGAGTGTATGTGGGCGGCAGGGAACGGCCCCTGCCTTTATTTTATATTTTCCGGCTGTTGGTGGGAAAATTCCTGCTGCCAGAGCCGGCGGTTCTCTTCGGCGCAGCGGTCCCGGAAGCGGGCGTAGGTATCTAAGAACGCCCTGCCCTGGGGGGTCAGGTGGCTGCCGCCCCCGGCATGGCCCCCGGCGGCCCGCTGGGTCAGGGGATAGCCCAACGCTTCCTCCGCTGTGCGCAGCAGACGCAGGGCCTTGGTGTAGGCCATCCCCATGGCCATGGCCGACGCCCGCAGGGAACCGGTGTCCTCCACCCCCCGCAAAAGGCGGTAGGGACCTTCCCCGAAGAACTTGTTGCCGTTGTCGTCATAGAGATACACGCGGGTCACGGGCTGCATGGGACATCCTCCTCCTTCAGCATCACCAGATGGGATTGGTCGTTGTCGTCGGTGCAGCGGCGCAGGCAGACCGGGCCGTAGATGCGGGACAAGGCGGCGGTGAGGGTCTCATCGCTGTCGGTGCCCGGGTGCACCAGCCCCGCCCCCCGGCCCTCCTCCACCAGCAACAGAGCATCGCAGAAGTTTAAGGCCAGGTTGGGGTCGTGCAGGCTCAGCAGCACCGCCCGGTCTCCGTTGGCAGTGAACTGCCGCAACAGATGCAGGGTGCGGTGGCGGGCCCGCAGGTCCAGGGCACTTTCCGGCTCGTCCAGCAGGAGCAGCTCCGCCCCGCCTGCCAGCGCCCGGGCCAGCAGACACAGCTGTTTCTGGCCTTCGCTCAAAGTCAGGTAGCCCTCCCGGTCCCGTCCGGGCAGGCCCACCCTTTCCAGCATGGCGGAAGCCGCCCGGCGCATGGCCGGGGTGGGGGGCTGGAGCAGCCCCAGATGGGGGTTGAACCCCATGAGCACCACGTCCAGCGCGCTCAGTTCAATGGAAAGCCCGCTGCGCTGGGGGATGTACCCGCACAGCCGGGCCAGGGCCTTGGGGCGCAGGCGTTCCAGCCCCTGGCCGTCCAGGGTGCACTGCCCTTTGTGGGGCAGGATGCCGCAGATGGCCTTGATGAGGGTGGTCTTGCCGCTGCCGTTGGCCCCCAGCACCCCCAGAACCTGTCCGGCGGGCAGGGTGAAGGAGAGATCGCGGACCACCTCCCGGCCATGATACCCGGCGGTGAGGTGGGAAACTTGCAGCTGCTTCATACTTTCCGGCCCTCCCGCACCAGCAGAAAGACCAGGAAGGGGGCTCCCAGCAGACTGGTGAAGATGCTCACCGGCAGTTCGGTGGCGGCCACGCTGCGGGCCAGGATGTCCGCGGCGCAGAGCAGCGCCGACCCGCACAGCCCGCTGAGAACCAGGGTGGGCAGGCGGCTGCCTTTGCACACCAGTCGGGCGGCGTGGGGGGCCAGCAGCCCCACAAAGCTGACCAGCCCGGTCAGGCTGACCACCGCCGCCACCGCCAACGTGGCCGCCAGCAGCACCAGCAGCCGCAGGGTGGTGACGTTCACCCCCAGCATCCGGGCTTCCCCCTCCTCGGCGCTGAGGAGCAGCACCTGCCGGTGCAAAGCGAACAGGGCCGCCACGCAGAGGGCACAGATGGCCAGGTTCACCGGCAGGGCGGAGGCCTTCACCCCGTTCAGGCTGCCCATGATCCAGTATTCGATGGAAGCCAGCTCCCGTTCCGGGTCGGCGGTGAGCTTCAGGGCCATGAGCACCGTCTGGGCCAGAGCGTGCACCGCGATGCCCGCCAGCACGATGGTGCCGCTCTGCCCCCGGCGGTCCAGGGCCGAAAGCCCCAGGGCCAGCAGCACGGCGGCCAGAGCGCCCCCGAAGGCGGCCAGGGTGATTTCTGCGGCCCCGGACAGGAACAGAATGCCCGCAGCCGCCCCGGCGCTGGCACCGGAGGACACCCCGATGATGTCCGGGGAGGCCAGGGGATTGCGGAAGACCGTCTGGTACACAAAACCGCACACCCCCAGGGCAAAGCCCCCGCATACCCCGGTGAGGGCCCGGGGCAGGCGCAGGGTCAGAAAGACCTGGCGCTGCATCTCATCCTGAAAAATGCCGGACACGGTCAGGGGATATTTGCCCACCAGAAGGCTGGCTACGGCCAGCGCCGCCACCAGAAGGGCAGCGGCGCTGAGCAGGGCGGCCTCAGGCCGCCGGGTAGGTGAAGTGGTAGAAGGTGTCATAGTAGTTGCCCATCACGGCGTTGGCATCCTCGGTGCTCATGACCTCGGGATGCAGGATGGAAGCCAGCCAGACCGAACCCAGAATGCCGCTGGGCACCGGGCTGTCCCAGGCTTCGGCGTCGCCGGGGATCTGGTAGACGTTGCCGTTCTGCACAGCGGTGCAGGAGGCCAGGGCCTCGTCGTTGAGAACGTCCTCACAGGTGTAGGAGGCATCGGAAGCCAGGATGATGTAGTCGGGGTTCCAGTCCAGGATCTGCTCGTAGCTCACCTCCGCCCAGTAGGTGTCGGTGATCTCCGCCGCCACGTTCTGGCCGCCTGCCAGACGGATCATGTCGCTCTGGTACATGGCGTCGCCGGCGGTGGACAGCAGGTCGGAGTTGCCCGCCAGATAGACGGTGGGGCGCTCCACGTCGGCCATCAGGCTTTCCAGCTGGGCGGCCTCGTCGTCGGAGAAGGCCAGCAGTTCATCGGCCAGCTCGCTGCTGCCGGTGGCGGTGCCCACCAGGGAGATGGTCTCGGTCAGGAGCTCCTGGTCCTCGGGGTTGATGAGAATGACCGGAATGCCCATGCCGGACAGGGTCTCGGCGGCGTCCTTCAGCTTCAGGGGCAGGATGACCAGGTCGGGCTCCAGGGCGGCGCAGCCTTCCAGGTCAAACTCCTTGGCGGAACCCACGTTGGGCAGCTCCAGCAGCTGGGGGGCGCTCAGGGAATAGATGGGTCGGGTGTCGGCCTTGGCCTCAATGCCCACCAGCTTGTCGGTCTGGCCCAGGGCGATGAGCAGGCTGGTGGAAATGTAGTACCCGCTGACGATGCGCTGGGGCTCGGATTCGATGGTGACCGAACGGCCCGCCTGGTCGGTGACGGTGACCGGGAAGGCGGCAGCAGCTTCTTCCGGGGAAGCGGTGGCTTCCACGGTCTCACTGGCGACCGGGGTCTCGGCGGTGGCGGTGCCGGTGGAAGCGGCGGGGGCGCAGCCCACGGCGCTCAGGGCCACAGCGGCGGCCAGCAGGAAAGACAACAGGCGTTTCATGGTGGTTTTCTCCTCTTTCTTGGAATTGCAAAGCGTTGTAGTTCAAAAACTACAACGAGATTGTAGCACAGATGGCTTTCGGTTTCAATGAAAATGTGATACTATAATGCTATATAGTGGCAAAATAGCGGGAAAATGCGGATTTTTGCCCAAAATACGGTCCTGCGGGGCCGCGAAGGAGAAATGTTCCGATGCTGAGCATCCAAAACTATCTGCGCGCCGAAAGCCTGGACCAGGCGTACCAGCTCAACCAGAACCGGCGCAGTCATGTGCTGGGCGGCATGCTGTGGCTGCGCCAGTCCGACATCACGGTGGGCACCGCCATCGACCTGTGCGACCTGGGTCTGGATACCATCGAGGAGACCCCGGAGGAGTACCGCATCGGGGCCACGGTGCCCCTGCGCAGGCTGGAACACCACCCCGGCATCGCCGCCCTTACCGGCGGCGCGGTGGAAGCGGCCCTCAAGGACATTGTGGGGGTGCAGTTCCGCAACATGGCCACGGTGGGGGGCAGCATCTGGGGGCGGTTCGGCTTTTCCGACGTGCTCACCGTGCTGCTGGCCGCCGACTGTGCGGTGGAGCTGTACAAAGGCGGGCGCATCCCCCTGGAAACCTTCGCCGCCATGCCCTATGACCGGGACATCCTCACCCATGTGGTGGTGAAAAAGACCCCGGGGCCCATGGCCTGTTCCGCCGTGCGCATCGCCCGCACCGATTTCCCGGTGCTGACCTGCGCGGCCTCCTGCCTGCAGGGGGAATACAAGGTTGTCATCGGCGCCCGCCCCGGCAAGGCCGTGGTGGTGCGGGATGAACAAGGCCTGCTGAAAAACGGGCTGACCCCCGAGAGCACCAAAGCCTTTGCGGACTACGCCGCCGAAACCGTGCCCACCGGGTCCAATTCCCGGGGCAGCGCCGAATACCGCACCCATCTGGTGCGGGTACTCACCCAGCGGATGCTGTGCCGTCTGGCAGACAAGGAGGGCTGAAATCATGGAAATCAAACTGCAGCTCAACGGTCGGGCGGTCTGCGTGCCCGACGTGGCCCCCGATACCACTTTGTATGATTTTCTGCGCGCCCAGGGCTGTGCCAGCGTGAAATGCGGGTGCGAGACCTCCAACTGCGGGCTGTGCACCGTGTTCCTGGACGATGTGCCGGTGCTTTCCTGCTCCATGCTGGCCGCCCGAGCGGCGGGCCACAAGGTCACCACCCTGGAAGGTCTGCAGGCCGAAGCCGCGGAGTTCGTGGGCTTCATCGCCGACCAGGGCGCCGACCAGTGCGGCTTCTGCAACCCCGGCTTTGTGATGAACACCATCGCCCTGCTGCGGGAAAACCCCGACCCCACCGACGAGGAGATCAAGGCTTACTTATCCGGCAACCTCTGCCGCTGCTCCGGCTACGAAGGGCAGCTGCGGGGCATCCGCCGCTTTCTGGATTCCCGCAAGGAGGTGCCCCATGCCTGAGAACAAGACCAAATACGTGGGCAAGGCGGTGCGCAAGAAGGACTCCCTGCAGCTTTTGCTGGGCAAGCCGGTGTACACCGACGACATCGCCCCCAAAGGCGCCCTGGTGGTCAAGCTGCTGCGCAGCCCCCACGCCAACGCCCTTGTGAAGACCATCGACACCACCATTGCCAAAAAGGTCCCCGGGGTGGTGGATATCTATACCTGGCAGGACGTGCCCGCCACCCGCTTTGCCATTGCGGGCCAGACCTACCCGGAGCCCTCCCCCTATGACCGGCTGATCCTGGACCGGCACCTGCGGTTCGTGGGGGACCCGGTGGCCATCATTGCCGCCGAGACCGAGAAGGCCGCCCACAAGGCCATGAAGCTCATCAAGGTGGAGTACGAGGTGCTGGAGGCGGTGCTGGATTTCCGCACCGCCAAGGACAACCCCACCCTGGTCCACCCGGAGGAGGACTGGTTCCCTCCCTGTGAGGTGGGCGGGGACAACCACCGCAACCTGGTGGCCAGCGGCGAGGAGAAGGACGGGGACGTGGAGGCCGTGCTGGCGGGATGCGACATCGTCCTGGACCACACCTACCACACCCGGGCGGTGAACCAGGCCATGATGGAGACCTTCCGCACCTACACCGACCTGGACCGGTACGGACGGCTGCATGTGCTCTCCTCCACCCAGATCGTCTTCCACTGCCGGCGGATTCTGTCTCGGGCGCTGGGCATCCCCAAGAGCCGCATCCGGGTGGAAAAGCCCCGCATCGGCGGCGGCTTCGGGGCCAAGCAGACCGCCGTCTGCGAGGTCTACCCCGCCTTTGTCACCATGAAGACCGGCCGCCCCGCCATGATCACCTACACCCGGGAGGAAAGCCAGATCGCCGGTTCCCCCCGCCACGAGATGGAGGTCCGGGTGCGCCTGGGCGCCGACAAGGACGGCCGCATCCGGGCGCTGGACCTGTACACCCTGTCCAACTCCGGCGCCTACGGCGAGCACGGCCCCACCACCGTGGGCCTGTCCGGCCACAAGTCCATCCCCCTGTACACCGGCAGCCTGGAAGCCTTCCGCTTCCGGTATGACGTGGTGTACACCAACCTGCAGGCCGCCGGTGCCTACCGGGGCTACGGCGCCACCCAGGGCATCTTTGCGGTGGAATCCATCGTCAACGAGCTGGCCGAAAAGCTGCACATGGACCCCACCGAGCTGCGGGACCGCAACATGGTGCGGGAAGGGATGGTCATGCCCGCCTACTACAACGAACCCGCCAACGCCTGCGCCCTGGACCGGTGCATGGCCCGCTGCCGGGAGATCTTTGACTGGGAACACCGCTACCCCGTGCGGGATATGGGCAACGGCAAGGTCCGGGCCGCCGGCGTGGCCATGGCCATGCAGGGGTCCGGCATCTCCGGGGTGGACGTGGGGTCCGTGACCCTGAAACTCAGCGAGGACGGCACCTACAACCTGATCATCGGCGCCGCCGATATGGGCACCGGATGCGATACCATCCTGGCCCAGATGGTGGCCGAGTGCATGGACTGCCCGGTGGAGGATGTGGCCGTCTTCGGCGCCGACACCGACGTGTCCCCCTATGATTCCGGCTCCTACGCCTCCTCCACCACCTACGTCACCGGCAAGGCGGTGGAAAAGGCCTGTACCGAGCTCACCGGCCGCATCTGCACCATCGGCGCCGAGCTGCTGGGCTGCGACGCCGCCGACGTGACCTTTGCCGGCAGCTGCGTGCGCGCCGCCGACGGCCGCACCGCCAGCCTCACCGACATCGCCTACAAGTCCCAGGTGTCCAACAACTGCGCCGCCGAGGTCACCGCCACCCATTCCTCCCCCATCTCCCCGCCGCCCTTCATGGTGGGCATGGCGGAGATCGAGCTGGACAAGCTCACCGGCGAGGTCCGGGTGCTGGAATACGACGCCGTGGTGGACTGCGGCACCCCGGTGAACCCGGCCCTGGCCCGGGTGCAGACCGAGGGCGGCATCGCCCAGGGCATCGGCATGACCCTGACCGAGAACGTGACCTACAACGCCGCCGGCAAGCCCATCAAATCCAGCTTCATGCAGTACAAGCTCCCCACCCGCCTGGATGTGGGCCACCTGCATGTGGAGTTCGAGAGCAGCTACGAGCCCACCGGGCCTTTCGGCGCCAAGTCCATCGGCGAGATCGTCATCAACACCCCGGCCCCGGCCATCGCCCATGCCATCATGCGGGCCACCGGCGTCTGGCACCGGGAACAGCCCATCACCCCCGAGGTCATCGCCATGGCCACCCCCGACCAGGACTGACCCCCCGCACCACAGAAACAATGCCCCCCCGCCCGCCGGAACCACCCGGCGGCGGGGGTTTTTCTTTGCGCTTTTTCAACGGCTCCGGGCTTTTTTGTGGAAAACCCGGCGGTTGACAGGCGGTCCGGAGCATGGTATGCTGACCGCATAGAAGTTAGAAAAAGCTAACCGGAGCGCTTTTCCTGCATCCGGAACAAGGCCCATACGGGGCCGGAGGAGGCGACGATCATGCAAGGAGTTCTGTGGGCGGCCGGCGGGACCGGCTTTACCTTTCTCATGACAGCCCTGGGGGCGGGGACGGTGTTTTTCTTCCGCGGGTCGGTGCAGGCCGGACTGCAGCGGGTGTTTCTGGGCTTTGCGGCGGGGGTGATGGTGGCGGCGTCGGTGTTCAGTCTGCTGCTGCCCGCCATGGAGGAGGCCGAAGCCGCCGGGGTGCCCGGATGGCAGCCCGCCGCCGGGGGCTTTGTGGTGGGAATCGCCTTCATGCTGGCCCTGGACCGGCTGCTGCCCCACCTGCACCTGAATGAACAGGAGCCGGAGGGGCTGCCTTCCGGCTGGCGGCGCACCACCCTGCTGGTGCTGGCGGTGACCCTGCACAACATCCCCGAAGGCATGGCGGTGGGGCTGGCCTTTGCCCTGGCCGCCCAGCACGGCGACCCGGGGGCCCTTTCCGCCGCCTGGGCCCTGGCCCTGGGCATGGGCATCCAGAATTTCCCCGAAGGGGCCGCCATCTCCCTGCCCTTGCGGCAGGCCGGGTTCAGCCGGTGGCGGGCTTTCCGCAACGGGGCGGCTTCCGGGGCGGTGGAACCGGTGTTCGGCATCCTGGTGGCCGCATCGGCGGGGAGCGCACAGCCCCTCATGCCCTGGCTGCTGGCCTTTGCCGCCGGCGCCATGCTCTATGTGGTGGTGGAGGAGCTCATCCCCGAAGCCAACCTGGGCCAGCACTCCCACAGCGGCACCCTGGGGGTCATGGCCGGGTTCCTGGTCATGATGGTGCTGGATACCGCCCTGGGCTGACCCCTTGCCAAGGGGGACCCGGGCTGGTATACTGGGACAAAAAGGTGAAAGAAGGCAGAACCTATGGAACGCAACGCTGTTCATACCCCCAACGCTCCCGCCGCCATCGGCCCCTATTCCCAGGCCATCCGGGTGGGGGATACCGTCTATGTCTCCGGCCAGATCCCCATTGACCCCGCCACCGGGGCCTTTGCGGGGGAGGATATCCGCACCCAGACCCGCCAGTGCCTGAAAAACCTGGGCAACATCCTGAAAGAGGCGGGCACCGACCTGTCCCATGTGGTCAAGACCACCGTCATGCTGCGGGACATCGGGGACTTTGCCGCCATGAACGAAGTCTACGCCGAGGCCTTCACCGAGCCCTTCCCGGCCCGGGCGGCCTTCCAGGTGGGGGCCCTGCCCAAGGATGCCCTGGTGGAGATCGAGTGCGTGGCCGTGCTGTGACCCCCTGAAACAAGCAGAAAAACCGCCCGCCGGTGCCTGTACAGGCTGACCGGCGGGCGGTTTTGTTTGTGAAATCAGGACTTTTTGGGGGCGGGGAAGGTCACCCGGATGGTGGTGCCGGTGCCCACGGTGGAGCGCAGGTCGATGCGGGCGTTGTGCAGCACCGCAATGTGCTTGACGATGGCCAGCCCCAGGCCGGTGCCGCCGGTGGCTTTGGACCGGCTCTTGTCCACCCGGTAGAACCGCTCGAACACCCGGTTCTGGGCATCCTGGGGGATGCCGATGCCGTTGTCCTCCACGCAGACGTAGGGGGCGCCGGCGTTGTCAGTGCCGCAGCGCAGGGCCACATGGCCGCCGGGGCGGTTGTAGCGGATGGCGTTGTCGCACAGGTTGGTCACCAGCTCGGTGAGCAGGTCCCGGCTGCCCAGCACGGTGGCGGGGGCGGGGTCGCACTGCAGGGTCACATAGGCCTTGCGGGCGTTCATGGTCATGTTGCCGTTGACCTCCTTCAGCAGGGAGGCCAGGTCCACCGGCAGCGGCTCGGACAGGGCCGCGCCTTCACTGTTCATGCCGTCCAGCTCGCTGAGCTGCAGGATGTCGGACACCAGCCGGATCATCCGCCCCGCTTCCTTGTGGATGCGCTTGCCGAACACCGGCACGTCCTCCGGCTTGGCCATGCCGGTCTCGATGAGTTCGGCGTAGCCGGAGATGCTGGTCAGGGGGGTCTTGAGCTCGTGGCTCACGTTGGCGGTGAACTCCCGGCGCATGGTCTCGTTGTTCTCCCGCAGGCGGCGGTCGGACTGGATGGTGTGGGCCAGGGGGATGAGCTCCTCATAGGGCACGTTGGCCTCGATGGTGTCCAGGTGGTCGGCCATGCGGGTGATGGGCCGCACCAGCCACCGGGTCATGACCGCGGCCAGCAGGGCCGACAGCAGCACCACCAGCACGCAGCCCGCCCCCAGCAGGGGCAGCACCTGGTTGTACAGGCTCCACATGGTGGAGGTCTCCTCCCCCAGGCGGAGGATCTGGCCGCTGTCCAGCCGCACCGAGTGGTAGTGCACCTCCCGGCCCAGGGTGGTGCTCTGGCGCACGCTGGAGCCTTCGCCCATCTCCCGGGCGGCGGCGATCTCCGGGCGGGCGTAGTGGTTCTCCATCTTTTCGGCGGGCTCGGTACTGTCGTGGAGCACGGTGCCGTCGGTGTCCACCAGGGTCAGGCGCAGGGTACTGCCCGCCATGGCCTGGTCCAGGGCGGCGTAGGCGGGGTCGCTGTCCGCCTCATACACGGCGGCCAGGGCCCGGGCGGTGCGGCCCAGGTCCCGGTCCACCTGGGCCGCAAAGGCCCGGTGAAACAGGAAGGCTGCCCCCACCGAGGTCAGCACCACCGCCAGCAGCCCCACCAGGATCAGGGCCGCCCGCAGCAGGTGGGACATGCGGCGGGGGGCCGTGCGGGATTCTTCAGGTTTCATCGCTGTTCTCCGTGCCCCGGGCGCTGAGTTTGTAGCCGACCTTGCGCACCGTGCGGATGGCTTCCCCGGCGTCGCCCAGTTTCTGGCGCAGGGTCCGCACATGCATGTCGATGGTGCGGGATTCCAGCAGATCGTCGGTGTCCCACACCGCCTTCATGATCCGCTCCCGGGCCAGCACCTCCTCCGGATGTTCCAGGAAGAAGTGCAGCAGGGCGTATTCCTTGAAGGTCAGTTCCACCGGCTCCCCGTCCACCGTCACCATGCGGGTCAGGTCGTCCAGGGCGATGGTGCCGAACCGCAAGGCGGAGGGGGGGCTGACGGCGGAGCTCTGGGCGCGGCGCAGCACCGCCTTCACCCGGCTGATGAACTCCATGATGCCGAAAGGCTTGCACAGGTAATCGTCGGCGCCCTTGTCCAGGCCCTTGACCACGTCGATCTCGCTGGTCTTGGCGGTGACCATGATGACCGGCACGTTTCGGGTGGCGGCATTTTCCCGCAGCTTGCCCAGGATCTGGTAGCCGTCCTCGTCGGGCAGCATCACGTCCAGAATGACCAGGTCGGGCACGGCCTCGTACACGGCGGCCCAGAAACTGGCCCCGTCGGCAAAGCCCTTGGCGGTGTAGGAATTGGTCTGCAGGGCGTACTGTTCCAGTTCCCGGATGCTGGCGTCATCCTCCACAATGTAGATCATGGGTAAAAACACTCCTTACAATACGAAACCCGCCGCAAAAACGGGCGGGCTTCGGTTTATTTATCCGTTGGATGCGGCTTCGGTGGGGAAGGCATAGCGGTCGCGGTACTTCTCGTACCGCTCCTCAAACTTCACGCTGGAGCCGTTCTTGATGTTGTTCAGGTACTCGTGGGTGTCGAACTTGTCCTCGGCTACCTCGATCATGGCCACCGCAATGTTGGAGCAGTGGTCGGCGATGCGCTCGTAGTCAGTGAGCAGGTCATCCAGCACAAAGCCGTACTCGATGGTGCATGTGCCGGCCTGCAGGCGGGCGATGTGGCGGGTCTTGACCTCCCGCACCAGGCCGTCCACCACCTCTTCCAGCGGTTCGATCTTGCCGGCGGCGTACAGGTCGTTCTGCTGGTAGGCGTCCACCGTGCGGTTGACGATGTCCTGCAAGGCGGATTCCAGCACGGCCAGGTCGCTCAACGCTTCCTTGCTGAAGCGGATGTCCTTCTCCTTGATCTCCTTGGCGGCTTCCAGCAGGTTCACCGCGTGGTCGGAGATGCGCTCAAAGTCGCCGATGGTCTGCAGCAGCTTGTTGACGGTGCGGTTGTCCTCCCGGGACAGGTGCTTGTTGCCCAGCTTGACCAGGTAGGTGCCCAGCACGTCCTCGTAGTGGTCCACGGCGTCCTCTTTGTGCAGGATTTCCTCGGCCAGGGCGTCATCCCACTTGTGGGTGATGGACATGGCCTGCAGCAGGGAGACCCGGCAGATCTCGGCCATATCGCCGCCGGTGAGCATGGCCCGGTTCACCGCCACGGAGGGGGTGGAGAGCAGACGCTCGTCCAGCAGGGAGTGCTGTTCGGGGGCGTCGGCCTTGCTGTCCGGCACGGTCATGATGGACAGACGTTCCAGCACCCGGTTGAAGGGCAGCAGGATGGCGGTGGTCACCACATTGAAGACGGTGTGCACGATGGCAATGCCGAAGGTGTTGATCTGGTTATTGAAGAAGGGGAACTGCAGCAGGGCATGCAGGCCGTAGAAGCCGCACAGGAAGATGATGGTGCCGATGACGTTGAAGTACAGGTGCACGAAGGCGGTGCGCTTGGCGTTCTTGTTGGCGCCGGCGGAGGAGATCAGGGCGGTGACGGTGGTGCCGATGTTCTGGCCCATGATGATGGGCACGGCAGCGCTGTAGGTCACCGCACCGGTGGAGGACAGCGCCTGCAGGATGCCCACGGAGGCGGAGGAAGACTGCAAAATGGCGGTGAGCACCGCGCCGGCCAGCACGCCGAACAGGGGGTTGGAGAAGGCCAGGAACAGGTCCATGAACCATTCCTCCCCGGCCAGGGGGCTCATGGAGGTGGACATGGTGTTCATGCCGGCCATCAGGATGGCAAATCCCATCATGATCTTGCCCACGCCCCGCTTGCGGTCCTTGCCCAGCATATACATCCAGATGCCGATGAAGCCCAGGATGGGACTCCAGGCATTGGGGTTGAGCATCTGGGTGAGGAAGTTGTCCCCTTCCAGACCGGACAGGGAGAGCAGCCAGCCGGTGACGGTGGTGCCGATGTTGGCGCCCATGATGACGCCGATGGCCTGGTGCAGCTGCATCAGGCCGGAGTTGACGAAGCCCACCGCCATGACAGTGGTGGCGCCGCTGGACTGGATGACCGCCGTGACCACCAGGCCCAGCAGCAGGCCCTTGATGGGGGAGGAGGTCATCTTGCTCAGGATGCCCTGCAGTTTGTTGCCGGCGGTCTGCTCAAGGGCCTTGCCCATCATGTCCATGCCATACAGGAACATGGCAATGCCGCCCATCAGACTGAACACATTGAAAATGCTCATACTGGGAAAACCTTCCGTTCTCTTATTTTTCTTTTCACCGGGACCAACCTGCCCCGGGCCGCGCCCTGCGCGGCACTATACCGTTTCCTATTATAACGGTGCTGCGCCCAAATGCGGTAGCAAAAGGCGGTAAAGTGTTTGTAAAATTTGTGTAAAATGGTCCTGTACAGGCAATTTTTGGGCATATTGGGAGAAAATCTTGCTCATTTTTTTACGAATTTTACAATTCCTTTTCATTTCGCCGCCCCATTTGACCGAAATTTTACGCCGATTGTACGGCGTCATGGTCGAAACCCGGGCCCCGGTTTTGCTACAATACCCTTGCGCCCGGAAGGACGGGCACACCGCAGCGGGACGGTTGGAAAGAAACCCGCAGCGGATACTTTGCTACATGAAAATTGAGCAAAAAGGGAGAAGAAAGACAGTTATGAAACGTAAGATTGCTTTGGTTTGCGCCGCCGCCATGGCCCTGAGCCTGGCCGCCTGCGGCAACACCGCTTCCACCACCTCCGAGAGCACCGCTTCCGAGAGCACTGCTTCCGAAAGCAGCGCCACCGCTGAAGCCGCCGGAGAGGAAGCCGCTGCCAGCGATTTTGACAACACCCAGGCCATCACCGTCATCACCCGTGAAGAAGGCTCCGGCACCCGCGGCGCCTTCATCGAACTGACCGGCGTGGAAGAAAAGAACGATGCCGGCGAAAAGGTGGACAACACCTCCGCCGGTGCCGCCACCCAGAACTCCACCAACGGCGTCATGACCACCGTGGCCAACGATGAGACCGCCATCGGCTACATCAGCCTGGGCAGCCTGAACGACACCGTCAAGGCCGTCACCGTGGGCGGCGTGGCCGCTTCCGCCGAGACCGTCAAGGACGGCACCTACACCCTGGCCCGTCCCTTCAACATCGTCACCAACGGCGATGCCACCGACCCCGTGGCCGTGGACTTCATCAACTACTGCATGAGCATCGACGGTCAGGCCCTGGCCACCGAGGATGGCTACATTGGTTCCGACGATGCCGCCGCTTTCGAGAGCACCCAGCCTTCCGGCAGCATCACCGTGGGCGGTTCTTCCTCCGTCAGCCCCCTGATGGAAAAGCTCATCGAAGCCTATGAGGGTGTGAACCCCAACGCCAGCATCGAGCTGCTGACCACCGACTCCACCGTCGGCGTCTCCGGCGCCCTGGACGGCACCTACACCATCGGCATGGCTTCCCGTGAACTGAAGGATTCCGAGGTGGAAGCCGGCGCCAAGGCCACCGTGCTGGCCATGGACGGCATCGCGGTGGTCGTCAACCCCGCCAACCCCATCGAGGACCTGACCATCGATCAGATCAAGAGCATCTACACCGGCGAGACCACCACCTGGGACGCCATCCAGTAATCAAAACTCTGTAAAAGCGAATGGCCGTTGCCGCCCATCAAGCAGCGGCCATTCTTTTGGTAAAAAAACGAACCCCCCCTGACGGACCCCAAGGGTCCGCCCCCAAACAGGATTGGAGTATAGGAAAATGAGTACGAGAGCATCCAACACAAAAGAAGTGGTGATGAAATGGGTCTTCACCGCCTGCGCCTGCATCTCGATTCTGGCGGTGGCCCTCATCTGCATCTTTCTGTTTGCCAACGGTCTGCCCACCCTCTTCAAGATCGGACCTCTGAAGTTCCTTCTGGGCACCACCTGGAAGCCGGGCAATGACATCTACGGCATCCTGCCCATGATCCTGGGCAGCATCTATGTCACCGCCGGCGCCATCGTGGTGGGCGTGCCCATCGGGCTGCTCACCGCCATCTACATGAGCCGGTTCGCCTCCAAGCGCATCAACAAGGTGCTGCTGCCCGCCGTTCAGCTGCTGGCCGGCATCCCCTCGGTGGTGTACGGCTTCTTCGGCATGGTGGTGCTGGTACCGGCCATCCAGGCAGTGCTGAAAACCGACTTCGTGCGCAAGACCCTGCACATCACCAACGGCAAGGGTATGAGCCTGTTCACCGCCAGCCTTCTGCTGGGCATCATGATCCTGCCCACCATCATCACGGTGAGCAAGACCAGCCTGGACGCCGTGCCCCAGAGCTACTACGAAGGCAGTCTGGCTTTGGGCGCCACCCATGAGCGCAGCGTCTTCTTCACCGTGCTGCCCGCCGCCAAGAGCGGCGTGCTGTCGGCGGTGATCCTGGGCATCGGCCGCGCCATCGGCGAGACCATGGCCGTGGTCATGGTGGCCGGCAACCAGACCTGGATGCCCCAGGGCCTGTTCCAGGGCCTGCGCACCATGACGAGCAACATCGTCATTGAGATGGGCTATGCCGCCGACCTGCACCGGGAAGCGCTGATCGCCACCGGCGTCGTGCTCTTCGTGTTCATTCTGCTCATCAACGTGAGCTTCAGTCTTGTGAAGGAGAGGGAGAAAAATGCCTGAGTCCACCATTACCACCGGGGCTCATACCGATGAATACAGCGCTTCCGGCGCACGGCTGGTGCCCCCGGCCAAAAACCGTGAAAACCGTATGTCTGCCCGCGTCTGGGCCCTGGTCATGCGCTGGCTGGTCCGGCTGGCGGCCCTGATCACCGTGGCCGTGCTGGTCTTTTTGATCGGCTACATCCTGGTCATGGGCATCCCCAACCTCAAGCCCAGCCTCTTCGAGTGGGAATACAACTCCGAAAACGTTTCCCTCATGCCGGCGCTCATCAACACCATCCTGATGACCGGCTTCTCTCTGCTCATCGCCACCCCCCTGGGCATCTTCGCCGCCGTCTGGCTGGTGGAGTACGCCAAGCGGGGCAATAAACTGGTCAAGCTCGTCCGTCTGACCACCGAGACTTTGCAGGGCATCCCCTCCATCGTCTATGGTCTGTTCGGCATGCTGTTCTTCGTCACTCAGCTCAAGTGGGGCTACTCCCTCATCGCCGGCGCCTTCACCCTGTCCATCATGGTGCTGCCGGTCATCATGCGCACCACCGAGGAAGCCCTGCTGGCTGTGCCCGATTCCTACCGGGAAGGCAGCTTCGGCCTGGGCGCCGGCAAGCTGCGCACCGTTTTCAGCATCGTGCTGCCCTCCGCCATGCCCGGTATCCTGTCCGGCGTCATCCTGGCCGTGGGCCGTATCGTGGGCGAGACCGCTGCCCTGATCTACACTGCCAGCACCGTGGCGTCCATCCCCACCAGCGTCTTCAGCTCCACCCGCACCCTGGCCGTCCACATGTATATGCTGTCCAACGAGGGCCTGCATGTGGGCGAGACCTACGGCACCGCCGTGGTGCTGCTGGTCCTGGTCCTGGCCATCAACAGCCTGTCCGGCTTTGTGGCAAGCAAACTTGCGAAAGGAAATTGAGTGACGATGAATAAATTTGAAGTCTCCAACATGGACTTGTACTACGGCAACTTCCATGCGCTGAAAAACATCAATATCTCCATCCCCGAAAAAGAGATCACCGCCTTTATCGGACCTTCCGGCTGCGGCAAGTCCACCTTTCTCAAGAGCCTGAACCGGATGAACGACCTGGTGGAAGGCTGCCGCATCTCCGGCGACATCAAACTGGACGGCGTGGACATCTACAAGGACAAGATGGACGTGAACGTGCTGCGCAAGCGGGTGGGCATGGTCTTCCAGAAGCCCAACCCCTTCCCCATGAGCATCTACGACAACATCGCCTACGGCCCCCGCACCCACGGGGTGCGCAGCAAGGCCCAGCTGGACGAGATCGTGGAAAAGAGCCTGCGGGGCGCCGCCATCTGGGACGAGGTGAAGGACCGGCTGAACAAGAGCGCCCTGGGCATGTCCGGCGGCCAGCAGCAGCGTCTGTGCATCGCCCGCGCTCTGGCCGTGGAGCCCGAAGTGCTGCTGATGGACGAACCCACCAGCGCCCTGGACCCCATCTCCACCTCCAAGGTGGAGGAGCTGGCCATGGACCTGAAGAAGGACTACACCATCATCATCGTCACCCACAACATGCAGCAGGCGGCCCGTATCTCGGACAAGACGGCCTTCTTCCTGCTGGGTGAACTGGTGGAGATGGGCCCCACCGAGCAGGTCTTTGCCACGCCCGTGGACAAGCGCACCGAAGATTACATTTCCGGCCGTTTCGGCTGATAAAGGGGGAGATACCATATGCCTACCAGCAGCCGCAAGATTTACGACGAAGAGCTGTTGCAGCTGGATACCATGCTGGCCCGGATGGGCCATTCGGCGGGCGGCGCCATCGAGAGCGCCCTCACCGCCCTCAGGACCGGGGACATCGAACTGGCCCGCAGCGTCATTGCCCGGGACAGTGAGATCGACGCCGCCGAGCACGAGGTGGAACACCGCTGCCTGACCCTGTTTTTGCGCCAGCAGCCGGTGGCCAGCGATCTGCGCAAGGTGTCCACCGCCCTGAAGATGGTCACCGACATCGAGCGCATCGCCGATCAGGCCTCCGACATTGCAGAGATCATCCTGCACCTGCATGTGGACACCGCGTCCACCGTGGGCGTCATGGAGGACATCTACCGCATGGGCGACCTGGTGCTCCGGATGGTCAAGCAGGCCATCGGCGCCTATGTGCAGGTGGACCTGGCCAGCGCCGCCGAGGTCATTGCCAAGGACGACGTGGCGGATGCTTCCTTCAACCGCATCAGCGGCGAGATCGCCCACTACATTGCCGACCACCCCAACGAGGCACAGACCGCCCTGGACCTGTTCATGATCACCAAGTATCTGGAACGCCTGGGCGACCACGCGGTGAACGTGGCCGAATGGGTGGAGTTCCTCAAGACCGGCGTGCACAAATCCCGCAAGATCGTGTGATACGCCCTGACAGTACCATTCTCTTATTTTTCCTATACCAACCGGGACGGGACTTTGCGCATGCAAGGTCCCGTTCCGGCTTTCTGCGTGCAAAAGCCTTGTGATTTTTTGTGAAGTTGAGTATACTGGAACCAGATGAACACCGAAAGGGGGAACCTGAATGGAAGAACAGAACCAACACGGCGCAGGGGATCATCGCACCCTGCTGATTGTGGATGATGACGAATTCAACCGTGCAATTTTGGACAATCTGTTCGCACCCTACTACACCATCCGGGAGGCGGAGAACGGCCGGCAGGGGCTGGATGCCATTCTGGCGGGCCCCGATGCCTTCAGCGCCGTGCTGCTGGATGTGGTCATGCCCGAGATGGACGGCCTGCAGGTGCTGCAGCATCTGAGCCGGGAAGGGCTTCTGCAGAAGCTGCCGGTCTTTCTCATCACCGCCGAAGCCCGGGACGAAGTCATGCGGGAAGCCTACCGCCTGGGGGTCATGGACGTGATCAGCAAACCGGTGGTGCCCTATGTGGTGCTGCGCCGGGTGCAGTCGGTGGTGGAACTGTTTGAGGCCCGCCGCCGCCTGAGCAATACGGTGGAGATCCAGCAGTCCGAGCTCATGCGCCGTGCCGAGCAGATCGCCGAACTGAACATGGGCATGCTGGAAGCCCTGTCCACCGCCATCGAGTTCCGGGACGGGGCGTCCGGGGAACACGTCCGCCGCATTCACGACATCACCAAGACCATGCTCACCGATACCCGGCTGGGACAGGGCATCACCCCCGCCGAGATCGAGCTCATCGCCACCGCTTCCATCATGCATGACGTGGGCAAGATCGCCATTCCGGATGCCATCCTGAACAAGCCCGGAAAGTTCACCCCCGAAGAACGCAAGATCATGGAGACCCATACCCTCCGCGGGGCGGAGATGCTGGAAAAGATCCCCCAGCTGCGGGACAACGAAGCCTATCCCTACGCCTACGACATCGCCCGCCACCACCACGAACGGTGGGACGGCCGGGGGTATCCCGACGGACTCAAGGGCGACGAGATCTCCGTCTGGGCCCAGGTGGTGTCCCTGGCGGACGTGTACGACGCGTTGAGCTGCAAGCGGGTATACAAGAAAGCCTTTGACCGGGCCACGGTGCTGGAAATGATCCGCACCGGCCAGTGCGGGGTGTTCAACCCGGCACTGCTGGAGGCCTTTTTCGCGGTGGAACCCAAGCTGCACCGCCTGTATGAGACCAACAAGGAGGATTGACCATGGACCTGATGCGCAAACAGCGTCTGACGGACGCGGGCATTGATGTGGACAGCGCTCTGGAGCGCTTTATGAACAATGAGGCCCTGCTGGAACGCTTTCTGGCCAAATTCCCGGCAGACCCCAACCATGACCGGCTGACCGCCGCCATTGCCGCGGGGGACAAAGAGGGGGCGCTGACTGCCGCCCATACCCTGAAGGGGGTGAGCGGCAATTTGTCCATGCCGGCCCTGTTTGAACTTCTGACCCGCCAGGTGGCGGCCTTCCGGGCCGGTGACTGGGAAGCTGCCGTGGCTATGATGCCGGAGCTGGACCGGATGTACGACGGTCTGTGCACGGCCATTGCCCTATGAGCGCCCGGTTGAACGCCGCCCCGGGCCGGGTGCCGAATGAACTGCGCCGGATGGTGCAGTCACTGGCCGACACCGGCCGCGGCGCCATTGTGGCGGTGGACGGGCGCTGCGGCAGCGGCAAGACTGCCCTGGGTACGGCCCTGGGCCGGGTCTTCGGCTGCCCGGTGGTGCATACCGACGACTATTATCTGCCTTTTGCCCGCCGGTCCCAGAACTGGCAGGCAACCCCGGCGGCCAATATGGACTTTGCCCGCCTGCGGGCCGAGGTGCTGGACCCGCTGCGGGAGGGCCGGGACGGCGTGTACCGCCCCTATGACTGCCACGCAGACTGCTTTGAGGCCGAGATCCCGGTGCCGGCCGGCAGCCTGCTGGTGCTGGAGGGCAGTTACAGCCACCATCCCATTCTGGGCGGGTACGACCTGACCGTCTTTGTGACCTGCCCGCCTGCCTGCCAGGAACAGCGGCTGCGCCTGCGGGAAGGGGAACACTATGACATGTTCCGCAGCTGCTGGATCCCCCTGGAGGAAGGGTACTTCCGGGTGTTCGACATCCAGAACAAGGCCGACTGCGTGGTGGATACCGACACCACCGGCCAGTGAGCAAGAAATACGGAAAATGCGGGCCCGCCGGCAACGGCGGGCCTTTTTGCGGCCCGTTTCCATCGAAAAACGAAAAAGATTTATTGAAAAACGATAAAAAACACTTGCAAAACGATATGGACTGTGGTATGGTAAGGCTAAGCTGAAGACAGAAAGGGGAACTTTGTATGCCGGATAAGACCCCCGCCCCCGGGCGGGACAAAAGCATTGCCCTGAGCCAGTTCAGTACCCTGTGCATGGGGCTGATCTGCCTGTTCATGGTGGGGTGCGGTCCGCAGCTGGTGAACTGGGCCCTGCGGGACTACACCGGCAGCGCCGCCCTGGGCGCATTGCGCGCGGGGCTGCTGGGGCTGGGCTATGTGTGCGCGGCGCTGGCCTTTGCCACCCTGTACAACCTGTACCGGTTCCTGGGCCGGGTGCAGCAGGGGGCCGTCTTTGTGCGGGCCAACGTGGCCGCGCTGTGGCGCATCAGCTGGTTCTGTGCCGGGGCCGCCTTCCTGTGCACCCCCGCCGGACTGCTGCTGCGGCTGCCCTTCGTCTTTTCCCTGGGGCTGTGCGCCGGATTCATGGCGCTGATCGTCCGGGTCATCATGAATGCCTTCCGTCAGGCGGTGGACATGAAGGACGAACTGGACCTGACGGTGTAAAAGGAGAAGACGGATGTCCATTTATGTGAATCTGGATGTGATGATGGTCCGCCGCCACATGGGCGCAGGAGAACTGGCCGACAAGATCGGCATCACACCGGCCAATCTGTCCATCCTGAAAAACAACAAGGCCAAGGCAGTGCGCTTTTCCACCCTGGAAGCCCTGTGCCGGGTACTGGACTGCCAGCCCGGAGACCTGCTGGAATACCGGCCCGATGACGGGGCCGAACCACACTGAAATATACAGAGGGTAATATTATGCAAAATGATTACAAAGAGGGCGCGGGGCGTCCCCTCTATTCAAGTGCGCCCCAAAATCTGCCCGCGGTGGCCGGAACGGCCTTTCCCCCTCTGCCCGGAAGCCCTCTGGTGTGGGGCGCGGCGGCGGTGCTCAGCTATCCGCTGGCCTGGTACTACACCAGACATGTGCTCATGGGCTCCATGCGGGGACCCGCCTATATTGTCTTTGCGGTGCTGTTCCTGCTGGGGGTGGAACTGTTCAGCCGGGGCATGGGCCGCAGGGAAAACCGGGAGACCTGGTTCTGGGCGGCCTGCTGGCTGGCCCAGAGTGCGGCCCTGGGGGCGTACGGCCCCCACGCCGATGTTCTGGCGCCCTGGCAGATGCTGGTGTGGCATCTGACCGCGGTGTATTGTGTGCTCTGCCGCACCGGCATGCAGGCCGCCGGCAAGGCCAACGCCATGGTGGCGGTGGACGGAATGACCGGGGTGTTTGTGCTGCCCTGGACCGGATTCTTCCTGCGGCTGCGGTCCCTGTGGGCCGGGGGCAAGGCCTGCCTGAAAGGGCGGGTGCGCTCCCGCCGCCGGATCCTGGAAGTCCTGGCCGGGGTGGTGCTGGCCCTGGTGCTGGCCTGGTATGCGGCCGCCCAGCTCTCCGCGGCGGATGCCGCTTTCGGACGGCTGGTGCAGGACCTGCTGCGGCCGCTGGACTGGAAACTGGACGGGATGGATGCCGTGGCCCTGGTCCTGTCCATCCCGGTGGGCATGTGGCTCTTCGGGCTGGTGGGCGGCGGACTGCGCCGCAGCGCCCCGCCCCTGACCGAGGCCGCCTTCTACCGCACCCTGGGTCTGGCACCCCGGCTGCCCGCCGTCACCGCCAACCTGGCGGTGGGGGCCCTGTGCGCCGTGTATGCCCTCTTCTTCGGGGTGCAGTGCGCCGAGTTCGCCGCCGCCCTGGGGGCGCCCCTGCCGCTGGAAGCGGCGGAGGCCTCCCGGTTTGCGGTGGAGGGCTTCTGGGAACTGTGCCGGGTGCTGGTGCTGGACTTCGGGGTGCTGGCCGCCCTGCATTTCCTTGGCCCCGCCCCGGTGGACCGCCCCGGCCGACGGCGGATCCTGCTCACGGTGTTCTGCGTCTTCGGGCTGGGATTCGTGGGTCTGGCCGCCGCCAAGCTGGGGGTATACGTCCGGCTGTGGGGCCTGACGCCCCGGCGGGTCATCTCCGCCTGGTGTCTGGCAGTGCTGGGGCTGGCCGCCGTGCTGGCCCTGCTGCGGCTGTGGCGCAGACTGCCGGCGGTGCGCATCTGGGTGCTGGCGGCGGCGGTGAGCTTCTGCGTGCTCTGCGGTACCGATATGGAGAATCTCTGCATGCGGGACCACCTGGACCGGGTCCGAACGGGCGCGGCAGCCGAGATCGACTGGTACCTGCTGGACGACTGTACCCGCAGCCGCCCTGATCTGGCCGCTGCCCTGGAGGAGGCGCTCCTGTCCATGGATCTGAACCCGGAACAACAGTGGGAGATGCAGACCTACGCCTGGATCTGGGAATAAAAACCGCAGGACCCCCGTGCGCTGCCTTCGGGCAGAACACGGGGGTCTTGTTTTTATCTGTGCTTTTTGCGGCGGTACAGCGCCCGTCCTGCCAGGACGGCCAGGGTGACCGCCGAGACCAGGTCGGCGGCCAGCCAGCGCTTGGGTTCCCGCCAGGTCACGGTGACGGTACCTTCAAATCCGGCAGGCACCGCCAGCCCCACCAGACCCTGCTCCGACGGGTAGAGGGTGCCGGTGTCGGTTTGATAGCCGGGATAATACAGCAAAGGCAGGTCCACAAACCCTTCCCCGTCCCCGGTGGAACAGGTGATGGTGGTGGTGCGGCCGTCCCGCAAAATCTCCTCCACCTGGATGCCGGCCGGCTGGGCGGCGGCAAAGCCCAGGCCTTCCGGCACGGCGCCCCGGGGCAGATACAGGTCATCCATGGGCCAGACCTGATTGGAATTGTCCAGCACCAGCCACTGGGAGGGATCCCCCAGATAGCTGTCGGTGTCCAGGGATACATGGTCGGGGAAAAACTGCAGGCAGAACAGCAGGGTCAGGCCCAGCAGGGCAGCGCCGGCAGCCCGGGCGGCTGAGGCCCTGCCCGCCTGCCTCAGTCCCTGCACCGCCCAGCCGGAGGCCAGGGCCAGCGCAAAGGCCGCCAGACCCAGGAACCGCCAGGGGAACTGGATGGAGCCCAGCAGGGTCCCCAGCACCGGCAGGCGGGTCACCGTCTGCCAGGGGAAAAGGTCGGTGCTGGCAAAGAGGGAAAAGGCGCCTACCGCCAGGGCACACAGGCCGGCGGTGCGGGCCGGACCGGGGG
>ERZ1090860.282-NODE-283-length-31281-cov-6.911996_pt1 | contig 31281 bp, 27 predicted proteins | sample MGYA00478483_ERZ1090860 | MGnify/ENA primary metagenome ERZ1090860 (study PRJEB33644, sample SAMEA5815741) | chicken gut metagenome | biome: Chicken; feature: Gastrointestinal Tract; material: Caecum | place: Ireland | collected 2019-01-01 | study: A study of the...
ATCTACACCTATTAAGTCGGCGGCAGCGTCAGATGTGTATAAGAGACAGGACATGGGCAGCACCATGGTGAAGAAATATTTCACCGGTCCGCAGAAATCCAGCTGTGCCGCCTCATATACGTCATCAGGCAGACTTACAAACACCTGCCGGAACAAAAAGATGTTAAACGGATTGACGATCAGCGGCAGGATGTACCCCACAATCGTGTTCAGAAGACCTGCTTTTGCTATAATCAGAAAATGGATGGTGATCACAGTCTCGGTGGGGACAATCAGAAGCATAATGATGATCATCAGCCACTGGTCCCGGAAGGGAAACTTGATCTTCGCCAGAGCATACCCTGCAAGGCCATTCACAACAATACTCAGAACGATCAGAATCGCCGCGTATAAAAGAGTGTTTCCCATATATCTCAGAAAGTTAGTATCCGTGATGATGGAGACATAGTTGTCAAAAAAGTTTCCGTTCGGTGCCGGCGGGATAAACGCCGCGACAGAGTTCATATCTGCGGTGATCGCCGCATCCGGTTTGAAAGAATTGGCCAGCATCCAGATCACGGGAAACAGGAAGAAAATGGAGAGAACCAGCAGCACAGCCACCAGGATCCAGTTAATTCGCTTTTGCTTTTTTGTGAACATGTTTTCTTCCCTCCTTATCTTTTGTCAGTACATTCTGTATAATGGTCAAAATCACAACAAAGACAGTAAATACAATCGCCATAGTAGACGCCAGTCCCATCTCCCAGTTCACCGTACCGGTCTCGTAAATATCGTAGACAATGGTATAAGTCGAGTGATCCGGTCCGCCTCCGGTCATTACCATGGGCTGTACCAGCATACGGAAAGCTCCGATGGTAACCGTGATAAATACAAAGATACACAGCGGCTTCAACTCTGGAAGCGTGATATCCTTGAATTTCTGCCATCCGCTCGCATGATCCATCTCCGCAGCCTCATAAAGGGCCGGATTGATGTTCTGCAGTCCTCCCAGAAAGATAATCATCTGGTATCCCACTCCCTGCCACACACTCATGATGGCAATGGATGGCAGAGCCTGATCCGCGCTGTGGATGAAAGGCTGCGTGTCAATTCCCACATGGGCCAGAAGCGTATTCAGAATTCCCTCCGGGCTGTAAATCTGCATCCATAAGGTGGAGACAACCGCCAAAGACATGACCACCGGCACGAAAAATGCCACTTTGAAGTACTTCTTACAGTGTGCCGCCTTGTTGATAGCAAGGGCTAAAAGCAGGGCTCCGCCGCACTGAAAAGGCACAATGATAATCACGAATTTCACTGTGTTTAAAAAGGACTGCACGAACAGATCGTCCTTAAAAATATTCATGTAGTTTTCCAGTCCCACAAAGTGCGTCAGCTCTGGATTCAGGGCAAAATAATCGGTAAAACTGAATCCGAAGGTAAGAAGCATCGGCAGGAATAAAAACAGGGTGAGAAGCACCAGTGCGGGGCCGAAAAACGCCATTCCCATAATTGAATTTTTTCTTTTCATCTCTTATTCCCTCGTATAACGTTCCAATTTTGTATCTATCCGTTCCACTGCTTTATCCAGTTCAGTCTGGGTATCTTTGCCTCCCAGGGCCACGCTCTCCAGAACTTCCTGGAAGGAAGTGCTGACCTGCGGATACACAGGAGTCTTAGGTCTGGGATGTCCGTAATTGCTCAGCTGATTATACAAAGCCCGGTAGTTCTCATCTGTCTGGAACACATCAATTTCCTCAAATGCCCCGTAAGTGGACGGAAAGCTTTTTGACATCTCCCAGATACGGACACCGCTCTCCACACCGCTCATCCATTTAACCAGCTCTGTGGCTCCCTCAATATTCTCAGTCTCTGAGGAAGCTGCAAAAGCCCAGGAACCCGTCGGCGTGTAAGTGCCTCCATCCCAGTCATCGCTCACCACATAGGGGGCAACTCCCAGATCAATATCCGGGTAACTGGTATATACCGTATTCACTTCCCAGGCTCCGTCAAATTTAAATGCAGCCCTTCCACTCTCAAATAAATGATCAATGGGAGCCTCTGACATATATTCATTCTCCACCATGGAACGGAAATACTCCATCGCCTCCGCAGTCTTATCCGAATTGAAATAGCCGTCCACAGTCAGCCCATCGTCACTCACCAGCTCTCCGCCACCGGACCACACAAAAGGAGCGAAATAATAGATGCTGGTCTCTCCCACCGGAAAGGTCATATCCAGAGGATATCCGTCTTTCTCCTCCATCAGAGGCTTCAACTGCTCCAGGATCTGTGTGAACTCTGACCAGGTCCAGGGATGATCCGCATCCGGAACATCAATACCTGCTTCCTCTAAAATATCTTTGTTGTAGTAAAGTCCCACGCTGGACTCCATCACTCCCAGGGCATAAAGTTCGTCATTTACCGTTCCCTGTTCGATGATGGAAGGAAGATATTCACTCTCTTCTTCCTCCGTCAGATCTGCCAGAGGCTGAATAATTCCATTGGCGGCATAGGCGGCAATATTCGGTCCGTCTACCGTCAGCACATCCGGCAGTCCTCCTGCCATCACAGAGGCATTCACTTTGTCGGAATAACCGCCTCCGCTGTCATTGCGCGGCACGAACTCAATATCCGCAAAATACTTTCCATCATAAGCTTCATTAAAGGTTTCCACAGATTCCTTGTAGGCCTGCCCTTCCTCTGTGTCCTCAATTGAGTGTACCCATATGGAGAGATATTCTTCTCCCTCATCATATCCGGCAATCTCCCCGGGATCGGGATCATGCTGCCTACACCCGGAAAGACTCGCCGCGGCCAACAGCATGACCGACAGGCACAGCAATTTTCTTCTCATTCCATCCTCTCCTTTGCCTTTTCTGCTGAAAATCAGTTTTTGAATTACCGGTTAAGTAACCGGTTCCTTTACTGTAATCATAACTGCTGCTTGGTTTTGTGTCAACAGCAAATTTCAGTTTCGTCATATATCCCATTTTTCTTCCTTGGTTTCTGTGGAAATCTAACAAAACCGGTTATGTAACCGGTTCTTTTATTGATTCTTTTTCCTTTTATCTGTTATACTGTATCTATTGAATCAAAGGAGCTGAAATGTTATGAGAACAAAAAAAGTAACTTTTGCGGATATCGCAGCATATACAGGTTTTTCCAAGACTACTATCTCCCGTTATTTTAATGATCCGGACTCGCTCACCTTGGAGAACCAGGAAAAAATCTCCAACGCCCTGGTGGAGCTTGATTATCAGGAAAACAAAGTGGGACGGATCCTGGCCAGCGGAAAGACTGAGTTTATCGGTGTAATCATTCCCAATCTGTACATGCATTACTACTCGGAAATGCTCAATCAGATTCTCGCCACCTATGAGACTTACGGCTACAAATTCCTGGTCTTTGCCGGGAGTTCCAAGGCAGATGTGGAGCGGAAATATATCAAAGAACTGCTTGCCTATAACATTGAAGGAATGATCATCTTAAGCGGTACCATTCCCTCCGAAGAACTGGCTTCCTACAACGTTCCCGTCGTGGGAATCGAGCGGGAAGATCAGCACATCTCCAGTGTCAACACAGACAACTATATGGGCGGAGTGCAGGCGGCCGGCCTTCTCAGCAAAAGCAACTGTGACATTCTCATCCACGTGAACGCAGATCTGCCGGACACTCTGCCCACCTACGGACGGATCCGCGGATTTGTGGATACCTGCGAGGAATTTCATTTTCCCTATGAATTGATTCTCACCGATCTGGGAAATACCTTTGAGGAAAACCGGGAAAAAATCCTGGAACTTATAAATCTTCTGGAACAGAAATATCCTGGCAAGAGAAAAGGGATCTTCATGCCCAACGATACCCACGCCAATGTGTTTTTGAATCTTCTCATTCAAAAATACGGATCACTGCCGGATACTTATCAGATCATCGGATTCGACAATTCACCGATCTCAAAGGAGGCTGTCATCCCCATAAGCACTGTGGGACAGCAGATCTCCGTCATCGCCGATGAAGCCATGAAAGTTCTGTCCGAGCAGATGAATGAGCGCAAAAAAAGAAGACCGGCTCCCCTGCGGGAACCGGTTCACAAAATCATTCCACCTATTTTAATTCGTCGAAAAACCACGATATAGAAAAATCTCTTTTTTCTTTCTGCCGCGAGGATGCGCAGGCGAATCTTACATGCCGTCAGGCGTTCTCTTCCATCCCTGCCAGCTTTCTCTTCTTATATGCCTCGTACTCTCCCGCGTCAATGGCGTCACGGATTTCTTCCATCATCTTGTTATAGAAGTACAGATTGTGCAGCACGCACAGGCGCATGCCCAGCATCTCCTTGGCTTTCAGCAGATGACGGATATAGGCTCTGCTGTAATGGCGGCAGGCCGGACACTGGCATCCCTCCTCAATGGGACGGTCATCCAGCTCATACTTGGCATTGAACAGATTCCGGCGTCCCTGGTTCGTGTACACATGGCCATGACGTCCGTTCCTTGTGGGATAGACGCAGTCAAAGAAATCCACACCTCTGCTGACTGCCTCCAGGATATTCGCCGGTGTCCCCACGCCCATCAGGTAAGTCGGTTTGTTCTGGGGCAGATAAGGCACCACTTCGTCCAGGATATGATACATCTCCTCATGCGTCTCTCCGACTGCCAGTCCTCCCACCGCATAACCGTCCAGATCCAGCTCGGAAATCTGCTGTGCGTGGGAGATTCGGATATCCTCATAGATTGCTCCCTGGTTAATGCCGAACAAAAGCTGATGGGGGTTGATGGTGTCTTCCAGGGAATTCAGCCTTGCCATCTCATCCTTGCATCTTTTCAGCCAGCGGGTGGTGCGGTCCACAGAATTCTGCACATACTCTCTGCTGGCCACACTGGAAGGGCATTCATCGAATGCCATGGCAATGGTGGAAGCCAGATTGGATTGGATCTGCATACTCTCCTCCGGTCCCATGAAAATCTTCCGTCCATCCACATGGGAGTGGAAATAGACGCCTTCCTCTTTGATCTTGCGCAGACCTGCCAGGGAAAACACCTGAAATCCGCCGGAATCGGTGAGAATCGGCCGGTCCCAGTTCATGAACCGGTGAAGTCCTCCCAGCTTCTTCACAACCTGGTCTCCCGGGCGCACATGGAGATGATACGTATTCGACAGTTCCACCTGGGTTTTGATCTCCTTCAAATCCATGGTGGAGACGGCTCCTTTGATCGCCGCCGCGGTTCCCACATTCATAAACACCGGTGTCTGAATGGTTCCATGAACCGTTGTCATCTGAGCTCTCTTGGCTCTTCCTTCCGTCTTTAATATCTGATACATAGATTTTCCTCGTTTTCTGTTCTCATTCTTATTTCTTATGGCTAATTTATACCATTGTCCAGTATAGCCTGAAACAGGAGGAATTTCAACCCTGATTAGACTGACGAAAGAACCTCTGTCTGTTGTTTTCTCTTTTTTCTGTTAAGATTCTGGGTACAATTTGTTAAGTTTTAACTGTTGTATTTTAGGAGGTCCTGTCGTATAATGTTACGATGAAAAAACCATAAAAATGATGAAAAGATCATGAAATAGTGATCTGATCAAAAATATACTTTCGATTGAGAAGGAGGTACTGTCTTTGACTGTAAACTCATCCGTGAACGATTCTTATCGTCTGGGTATTGACATCGGTTCCACCACCGTGAAGATCGCGGTTCTTGACCAGGACAATACTCTATTATTCGCAGATTATGAACGACATTTCGCCAACATTCAGGAGACGCTGGCCGCGCTTCTGGCAAAAGCCCAGGACAAGCTGGGAGAGTTGACGGTTCATCCGGTCATCACCGGTTCCGGCGGTCTGACTCTGGCCAATCACCTGGAAGTGCCTTTTGTCCAGGAGGTAATCGCCGTCTCCACTTCCCTGGAGACTTTTGCTCCCAAGACCGATGTGGCCATAGAGCTTGGCGGAGAAGACGCGAAAATCATCTATTTTGAGGGCGGCAACATTGAACAGAGAATGAATGGAATCTGTGCCGGCGGCACCGGTTCTTTCATCGACCAGATGGCATCTCTGCTTCAGACGGACGCTGCCGGTTTAAATGAATATGCCAAAAATTATCAGGCACTTTACCCCATCGCTGCCAGATGCGGTGTCTTCGGGAAATCAGACATCCAGCCTCTGATCAACGAGGGAGCAACCAAGGAAGATTTGTCCGCCTCCATTTTCCACGCGGTCGTCAATCAGACGATCAGTGGTCTGGCATGCGGCAAGCCCATCCGGGGACACGTGGCCTTCTTAGGCGGCCCGCTCCATTTCCTGACGGAACTGCGTCAGGCCTTCATCCGCACTCTGAAGCTGGATGAAGAGCACACCATCGTGCCGCAGAATTCCCATCTGTTCGCCGCCATGGGTTCCGCCCTGAACGCCAAAGAAGACGTATCCGTCTCCCTGACTGCCATGAAAGACCGGCTGGCAGCCACCATCAAACTGGATTTCGAGGTTGCCCGTATGGAGCCGCTCTTTGAGTCAGAGGAAGCATACCGGGAATTTGAAGAGCGTCAGAACCGCTACAATGTGGCCACCGGAGATCTGTCCACTTACGAGGGCAACTGCTATCTGGGAATCGACGCCGGTTCCACCACCACCAAGACTGCTCTGGTAGGCGAGGATGGAACGCTTTTGTATTCCTTCTACAGCAACAACAACGGAAGCCCTGTGAAGACGGCCATCCGTTCCATCCAGGAGATTTACAAGCTGCTGCCGCCCAGCGCGCGCATTGCCTACTCCTGTTCCACCGGTTACGGGGAGGCACTGGTAAAAGCAGCCTTTCTTCTGGACGAAGGAGAGGTGGAGACCGTATCCCACTACTATGCCGCTGCTTTCTTTGACCCGGATGTGGACTGTATTCTGGACATCGGCGGACAGGATATGAAGTGCATCAAGATCAAGAACCAGACCGTGGACAGCGTACAGCTCAATGAGGCCTGCTCTTCCGGCTGCGGTTCCTTCATCGAGACCTTCGCCAAATCTCTGAACTACAGTGTGGCGGATTTCGCAAAGGCTGCGCTTTTTGCCAAACATCCCATCGATCTGGGTACCCGCTGTACTGTGTTTATGAACTCCAAGGTAAAACAGGCCCAGAAAGAGGGGGCGGAAGTCTCCGATATCTCTGCCGGCCTTGCCTATTCTGTGATCAAGAACGCTCTGTATAAGGTCATCAAAGTATCCGATGCCTCCGAACTTGGAAAACACATCGTGGTTCAGGGAGGCACCTTCTACAATGACGCTGTCCTGAGAAGCTTTGAAAAGATCGCTGACTGCCACGCCATCCGTCCGGATATCGCCGGTATCATGGGAGCTTTCGGAGCTGCTCTGATCGCCAGAGAACGATACACAGAAGGAACACAGACCACCATGCTCTCCATTGACAAGATTAACGCTCTGGAGTACACCACTTCCATGGCGAACTGTAAGGGCTGCACCAACCACTGCCGACTGACCATCAACACCTTCTCCGGCGGACGTCAGTTCATCAGCGGCAACCGGTGTGAAAAAGGGCTTGGCAAAGAGAAAAACCGTAAGAAGATTCCGAATCTGTTCGATTATAAATATAAGAAACTGTTCCACCGTGCTCCTCTGTCTCCTGTGGAGGCCACCAGAGGCCAGGTGGGAATTCCCCGTGTACTGAATATGTACGAGAACTATCCGTTCTGGCATACCTTTTTCACGGAACTGAAATACCAGGTGATTCTCTCCCCCAGCTCCAGCAGAAAGATCTACGAACTGGGTATTGAGTCCATCCCCAGCGAGTCCGAATGTTACCCGGCCAAGCTGGCACACGGACATGTGACCTGGCTGATCCGCAAAGGAGTCAAATTCATCTTCTATCCCTGCGTTCCTTACGAGCGGGTGGAATTTCCAGAGGCAGTCAACCATTATAACTGCCCCATCGTCACCTCCTATGCGGAGAATATTAAGAATAATGTGGATGAGCTGGATGATCCTTCCATTCATTTCGCAAATCCTTTCCTGGCCTTCACCTCCGAGGAAATCATCACCAACCGTCTGGTAGAGGAATTCCCGAAGATCCCGGAGGAAGAAGTGAGGGCAGCTGCCCACAAGGCCTGGATGGAAATGGAAGCCACAAGGGAGGATATCAAGCGCAAAGGAGAGGAAGTTCTGGCCTGGATGAAGAAGACTCATCACCGGGGAATTGTCCTCGCCGGACGTCCCTACCATGTGGACCCGGAAGTACACCACGGAATTCCAGAGCTGATCAACAGCTATGATATTGCCGTGCTCACCGAGGACTCCGTCTCTCATCTGGCACAGATTGAACGTCCTTTGAGAGTCAATGACCAGTGGATGTACCACTCCAGACTCTATGCCGCGGCCAACTATGTGAAGACCCGGGATGATCTGGATCTCATTCAGCTGAACTCCTTCGGCTGCGGTCTGGATGCCGTGACTACCGATGAAGTGTATGAAATCCTGGAAAAGAGCGGGAAAATCTATACCTGCCTGAAAATTGATGAGGTCAACAATCTGGGAGCTGCAAGGATCCGTATCCGCTCTCTCATCGCTGCCCTGAAGGCCAAGGAAAAACAGAATCAGCCCCGTGTGATTCAGCCGTCTTCCATCTATAAGGTTCCGTTTACCAAGGAAATGCGTAAGAATTACACCATCCTGTGTCCGCAGATGTCCCCGATTCATTTCTCCATCCTGCAGGCGGCATTTAATGCCAGCGGCTACCACCTGGAAGTGCTTCCCAACGACAACAAGGAAGCCGTGGATGTGGGACTGAAATATGTCAACAACGATGCCTGCTATCCTTCCCTGATGGTGGTGGGACAGATCATGCAGGCTCTGCTGTCAGGAAAATACGACTTGAACCGGGTGGCAGTCATCATGAGCCAGACCGGAGGCGGCTGCCGTGCTTCTAACTACATCGCTTTCATCCGCCGTGCCCTGGAAAAAGCAGGTATGAGCCAGATTCCGGTCATCTCCGTCAACTTAAGCGGACTGGAGAGCAATCCTGGATTCAAGCTGACTCCAAAACTGATTCAGCGTGTCGCCTACGGCGCCGTGTTCGGAGACATCCTGATGAAGTGCGTCTACCGGATGCGCCCTTACGAGGTGAAGAAAGGTTCCGTCAACCGTCTACATAGAAAATGGGAAAACCGCTGTATCCAGTTCGTCAGCGACAAAAAAGTGACACACAAAAAATTCAAATGGATGTGCCGCAGAATGATCGAAGAATTCGACAGCATCCCCATCACCGATGAAGTCAAGCCAAGAGTGGGAATTGTGGGAGAGATTCTGGTAAAATTCCTTCCCGCAGCCAACAACTACCTGGCAGAGCTTCTGGAGTCAGAAGGTGCCGAGGCTGTGGTTCCTGACCTGATCGATTTCCTGGCTTACTGCTTCTACAATCAGAATTTCAAGGTAAAATATCTGGGATCCAAAAAATCCGCGGCAGTGACCGCCAACATGGGAATCAAGGCTCTTGACTGGGTGAGAAGCGCGGCCAACGAAGCCTTTGAGAAGAGCCAGCATTTTGAGCCGGCCGCAGACATCCGCCAGCTGGCACGTATGGCAAGACCCATTGTCTCCAACGGAAATCAGACCGGTGAGGGCTGGTTCCTGACCGGAGAGATGCTGGAATTAATCCACAACAATGCACCGAATATTGTCTGCACACAGCCATTTGCCTGCCTGCCCAACCATATCGTGGGAAAAGGTGTGATCAAACAGATCCGTAAGAAATATCCCCAGGCAAACATTGTGGCTATCGACTATGACCCAGGTGCCAGCGAAGTGAATCAGCTGAACCGAATCAAGCTGATGCTTTCCACCGCCCAGAAAAATCTGAAAAAGTCAAAGAAAGCACAGAATGGATAAGAATCAGGTTTCATCCTGGCAGAAAAATCCCGCAGAATCTGACCGTAACAAATCGTCAGTTCTGCGGGATTTTTTCAGATCAATCTTAATTTCCGGCTCAGCCTGATCATCATGCCTCCGCCGGGCAGTCCGCCAAGTTCTTCCTCCGAGGGTTTGGCAATCTTCATATATACACAGAAATAAGTCAGTGCCCCAAGCCCGATCGAGAGAATCAGACAGATCAGATTGATCGGCACCAGAAGATAGAGTCCGTAGTACACACCTCCGGCCACAATCCCCATGGGCACAGACGCCAGAAGAGGCGGCAGATACGCCTTTCTCCACGGATTTCGGTATTTCATATATTTTTTCATGGCACGGTCATTCAGGACGCACATGACAACCGCATACACGATCATGGCACAGACGATGGAATAGACTCCCAGGTCTGTGGCAAACAGAAGAACCGCCATCACAATCACATCCACAACCAACGCGATGGCTGCGTTAATCATGGGAATCCTTGGCTTTCCAATACCCTGAAGAACTCCATTGGAAATATTGGAACAGCCATTCAAAATCACCGTCACTGCACCGATGGCCAGAATATTCGCCGCGTCTGTGGTAGACAGCGGAAAGAGAATTCTTGTCACCGGTCCCGCCAGCACGGCCAGTCCCACCGCCGCCGGTATGGAAATCAACATACTGATCCAGGTCGCCTGGTCTGTCTTAAGATTGGCGCCACGGATATCCCCTCTCGCATACTGGGCCGACACCTCCGGGATCATAGACGTGGGCGCCGTGCTGGCCAGTGTCAGAGGGATATTGATAATCGTCATGAAATAAGAGTTCTGGCTGTACAAAGACTGTACCACACTCTCCTCCACACCCCGGTATCCCATGATGGAGGAATACATATAACTGTTGATATATCCATTCACATTATAGATGAATGAGCTCAGAATGATCGGAGACGCAATCAGCACAATCAGACGCAGAACCTGTGAATAACTCTCGTCATGGGATCTTCGGTCTTTCGCGATCCTCCGGCGGATAAATCTCCGGTTCAGTCCATAGATGCCAAGCATCAGCAAAAGCGCGCTCAGCACTCCAGCCCCGGTACCTATGGTGGCTCCTGCCGCTTCCCAACGCTGCTGCACATCCCCGGAGGCAGCACTGAAATTCACCTGCATAAAGTGCACCATCAAAAGGGCGATACAGGCGTTTGCAATCTGCTCCAGAATCTGTGAGAGGGATGTGGGCATTGTATTGCGGTAAGCCTGGAAATAGCCACGGAACACTCCCAGAATTCCTGACAGGAAAATTGTAGGGGAGAGCATCTGAAGGGCCAGACGGGCGTTTGACATATTCTTCGGAATCAATATCGAAGAGCCAAACAGGCAGAACAGCGCCACAACGCCTCCTGCAATCACCGCATAAATCAGGGCTCCCTTAAATACCTTCTGAGCGTCACGGTAACGGTGGAAAGCAATTCTCTCCGCCATCAGCTTGGACACTGCCTGCGGGATACTGAAGGAGGCAATCATCAGCAAGATAAAATAAATATTCTGCGCAAACTGAAAACAGGCAAAACTTTCATTCCCGAGCATGGAAGACAGAGGCCTTTTGTAAATCAGTCCGATAATCTTGGAAACCAGAGCCGCAATCATCAAAAACGAAGCATTTCTTACCAGTGTATTATCTTTCTTACCCATTCAGTCTCTCTCCATGGTCCTTAATATTCTCAATCTGCCAGTCAATAGGAGTCTCCCCATGCGCAGCCAGAAATTCATTTGCCTTGCTGAAATGACGGCATCCGAAAAATCCCCGGTAAGCCGACAGCGGACTCGGATGCGGCGCCTCCAAAATCAGATGCTTCGGATTGTGCAGCATACTCTTTTTCATCTGTGCCGGACGTCCCCAAAGCAAGAAGACGATCGGGCGGTCCTGCTGATCCAATACCTGAATCGCTGCGTCTGTGAACTGTTCCCAACCGATTCCTCTGTGGGAATTCGCCTGGTGGGCCCGGACAGTCAGAACCGTGTTCAAAAGAAGTACGCCTTGTCTCGCCCATTTTTCCAGATATCCGTTGTCCGGGATGTAACACCCCAGGTCATCGTGCAGTTCCTGGTAGATATTCACCAGAGATGGCGGAATCTCCACATTCTTCTTCACTGAAAAGCACAAACCATGTGCCTGTCCGTCATTGTGATAGGGATCCTGTCCCAGAATCACCACCTTCACTTTCTCAAGTGGTGTAAAATGAAATGCGTTGAACATGTCCTGGGCCGGAGGGAAAATTTTCCTCGTCTTGTATTCCTCCAGAACTTTTTTATATAATTGCGCGTAATAAGGTTTTCTAAATTCTCCTTTGAGTGCCTCATACCACTCGCCATCCAGTGCAGCCATATCTTCGACTCCTTTTATCTTCTGACCGGCACATTTCTCTGTGCCAGATAATCTTTTACTTCACAGATCTCCAGCTCTTTATAGTGGAACAAAGAAGCGGCCAGAGCTGCTTCCGCCCCTCCCACAGTCAGGGCATCATAAAAATGCTCCAAAGTTCCAGCGCCTCCCGAGGCGATCACCGGAATGGACACACTCTGGGACACGGCGCGGGTCAGTTCCAGATCGTATCCCGCCTTGGTTCCGTCGCAGTCCATACTGGTCAGGAGAATCTCTCCTGCCCCCAGCTCCTCGGCCTTCTTGGCCCACCACACTGCGTCCATTCCCATGTCCACGCGGCCGCCGTTCTTATAGATATTCCATCCGCTTCCGTCCTCTCTGCGCTTAGCGTCAATGGCAACCACCACGCACTGGCTTCCAAACTTCTCCGCCGCTTCCTGAATTAACTGCGGCCGGTTAATCGCGGAGGAATTGATGGAGATCTTATCCGCTCCTTCCCGCAGCAGCATCTTGAAATCCTCCACCGTCCGGATTCCGCCGCCCACAGTGAAAGGAATAAACACATTTGCCGCTACCTTTCTCACCATATCCACCACAGTCTTCCGGTCATCACTGGAAGCCGTGATATCCAGAAATACCAGCTCGTCCGCACCTGCGGCGTCATACGCTTTCGCAACCTCCACCGGGTCGCCCGCATCTTTCAAATTGACAAAATTGACTCCCTTCACCACTCTTCCGTCGTTCACATCCAGGCAAGGAATGATTCTCTTCGTAAACATCAGACATCCCTCCTATCCAGCCGTGCAAAATTTTCCAGAATCTTCAGCCCCCAATGGCTGCTCTTCTCCGGATGGAACTGGCAGGCGAAGACATTTCCCTGCTCCACAGAGGCATGAATCTGCGTTCCATACCAGGTCGTCGCCTTGACGATGGAAGGATCCTCCGCCTGCAGATAGTACGAATGTACAAAATAGACATAGGTCTCCTGGGGAATTCCCGCAAACAGGCGGCCCTGATTCTGAAGATGAAGAGAATTCCAGCCCATGTGGGGAATTTTCAGGTCTTTTTCCGCCGGAATGCGAAGTACCTTTCCCTTTAGAATTCCCAGTCCTTCCACACCAGGGCTCTCCTCGCTGCTCTCAAACAACAGCTGCAGACCCAGGCAGATTCCCAGAAAAGGAATCTGATCTCCCACAATTTTTTTGATCACGGGAACCAGCCCGTATTTTTTCAGATTTTCCATGGCATCTCCAAAACTTCCCACACCGGGAAGGATTACTTTATCTGCTGCCAGCAATTCCTGCGGATCTCTGGTCACCATGGATTTTTCTCCCAGATAATCCAGTGCTTTTTCCACACTTTTAATATTGCCCGCATCATAATCGATAATTCCGATCATAAGAACCTCCGAATTGATAAATTTACCAGTTAAGTATACAGCATAAAAGCTCCAGGGTCAAAGCTATTTCTACCCTGGAGCCTTACTATGCCTATCTTTTTTCCAGTTCGAACCAGAATTTTACGCCATTCTCATAATTTTCCACACCGCACTGCTGTCCAAAGGACTCCATGATCGCCTTCACGATGGAAAGACCGATTCCGCTCCCGCCGTACTCCCTGGTTCTCGCCTTATCCACTTTATAGAATTTGTTCCAGATCTGATCCAGATCTTCCTCGGGAATCGCTTTTCCTGTGTTGAAGACCGTCACCCGCACCGTCTTCTCATCCCGCTGCAGAATCCGGATCTCCACCGTCTTGTGCTCATCCAGATGGTTCAGCGCATTGGTGAAATAATTGGTGATGACCTCCTCTGTCTTGAATTCATCAGCCCAGACCATGACCGGTTCCTTATGGCGGAAAATCACCTGGGCCTCTTTTTGCTGCACCAGGATATCTGACGCCTGGAGGACTCCCTGAATCATTTCCACCAGATCAAATTCTTCCATGGTCACACTGTCCATTCCAGATTCCAGCTGGTTCAGATTCAAAAGATTGCGCACCAGTTTATTCATCTTCGCTGCCTCATCTATGATGACATCGCAGTAAAATTCCCGGCTCTCCGCATCATCGGAAATATTCTCCTTCAGACCTTCCGCATACCCTTGTACCAGAGCAATCGGTGTCTTCAACTCATGGGACACATTGTTCAGGAATTCTTTTCTCTGCTCATCAATCCGTATCTTCTCTTCAATGTCCTTCTGCAGCTGCCCGTTGGCCTCTTGAAGTTCCGAGATGGTATACTGCAGTTTTCTGGACATTTCATTAAAATTCTCGCCCAGCACGTCAATCTCATTGCCCGCCTTGCTCTCGTATTTCACATTGAAATCCAGATCTGTCATCCTCTGGGACAGCTCCGTCAGCTTGGAAATCGGGCGGGTAATACGGCGGGTCAGCAGAATAATAATCAGGCAGCTGAACGCCAGAACCGTCACACCTGCGTAGAGATAAAAGCCCTTGGAGATGTCCACACTCTCCCGAATGCTCTCCAGCGGAGTGCGGATGATACAGTAGTTACTGTTGTTCAGCTCTCCCCAGATCTCCACATAATCCATGCCCATGTACTTGTCCTGGACCTTTTGAATTACATAATCGTCGGTCTCGTCCATAACTTTCGTCCGGACCTTCTCCTCTCCGATCCCATACAGATAGCCAAACAGCCGGGATGCCAGTGTATCACTGTCTCCCATGCCGCCGACAATGGATCCCTGCGGATTCAGCACCACCCAGCTTAGATTCTTTTCGGAACTGTCTTTCACCCAGGAATAAGGGATATCATCTCCATCCTGCAGCCCTTCCAGCTTTTCAAAAGAGCTTTGCAGCACCGACTTCTTCTGGGCAATGTAATAATCTTCCAGAAAAAACTGATTGATCAGCAGGATGGCCACAAGAAACAGAGCCACCATTCCGGTGAAAAGAACTGTGATCTGAAATCCAAGTGTATGGGTTTTCTTCTGCTTCATTCCTCCACCTCGAATTTATAGCCCATTCCCCAGACAGTCTTGATATACTCCCCTTTGTCACCCAGTTTGTTTCTTAACTTTTTCACATGGGTATCGATGGTTCTCGCATCTCCGAAATAGTCATAATTCCAGACTGAATTCAGAATCTTCTCCCTGGAAAGGGCAATTCCCTGATTCTCCATGAAGTAAGACAAAAGTTCAAACTCCTTAAAACTAAGCTCCACAACATTCCCGTCTACCGTCACCTGATGTGCCGCCTTGTCCAGCACGATACCTCCGGCACTCAAGACATCCTCCATGCTGCTTTGGCTTGTCCGTCGCAGGATGGCCTCCACCCGGGCCACCAGGATCTTCGGGCTGAAGGGTTTGGAGATATACTCATCCACGCCCAGCTCAAATCCCAGCAGTTCATCCCGCTCGTCCCCTCTCGCCGTCAGCATGATGATGGGCACCTTGGAATTCTTACGGATCTCACGGCATACTTCCCATCCGTCCATCTTCGGCATCATCACGTCCAGAATAATCAGGGAGATATTTTTATCTGAATAGAAGAGATCCAGAGCCTCCTCCCCGTTCGCAGCCTCCACTACCTCGAAATTCTTCTTGACCAGAAAGTCCTTTACCAGCTTTCTCATTCTGCTCTCATCGTCCACCACTAATATTTTCAAAGTATCCATCTTCAGCCATCCTCCTTTTTTCCAACTATATCAAAGATTTATGTCTCTTTTGTGAACACAGACGATGTATCATTTTGTCATTATAGCGTATTTTTTTCTGTTTTGCATCTTTTTGTGGATTTTTCCCGTCTAATAAGTGAAAATAAACACAGCCGGTTGTAGAAAGCACATCCGAAAGGGGGGATGCTTGTGGACACTTTGATCCGCAGAGCAAAGAAAAAGGATCCCGAGGCCTTTTGCCAATTGATGGATCTTCACATGCAGAGCATGTATAAAATCGCGATCGCTTACTTAAAAAACGAGGAGGATGCAGCTGATGCCATCCAGGACACCATTCTCACCTGTTACGAGAAACTGCAGTCTCTGAAGCAGAACCGCTATTTCAAAACCTGGATGACACGGATTCTCATCAATAAATGCAAAGATATCCTGGCGCAGCACAAAAAAGTGCAGCCCATGGAGACATTGCCGGAAGCCAGCAGCCATTCTGTGGAATATTCCCATGCAGAGTGGAACGCAACCCTGTCCTTCCTGGATGAGAAGTATCGAATCGTTCTGCTCCTCTATTATATGGAAGGATTTTCCGTAAGAGATATCGCGGAAATTCTGGAATTAAAGGAACCAACCGTGAAGTCCCGCCTCCAAAGGGGACGAAAGCAACTCGCAGATCTCTATCATTCTCAAAAGGAGGAAACCGTATGAAATCATTTACTGAAAAACAGCTTCAGGAACAACTTCAAAAGGATACTCCGATTCCGGATGTTGTGGAAAAGAAAGTTCACCAGGCTTATCTTCAGATACAAAGCGGACAAATCTCTCAGGAAGAAGTCATTCGCTCTCCTTACCGGTGGATGAAAAAAGCCAGCATCGCCCTGGGCTGTGCGGCCGCCGCTTTTTTCTTCTGTATGATCCTGTTTCTCACCAACCCGGTCATGGCCGAAAACCTTCCCGGAATCGGAAGTCTCTTTAGCCTGCTCCAGGACAAAGTCAGTTTCTTTGGTAATTTTGAGGATTACGCCACACCTTTGCAGTCCCAGACAGAGGACGGACTGCAGTCTGAGGACAACCTTACCCCTTCTGACGGTCAAAACACCTCGGAAGCATTCAGCCAGACTTATGACGGACTCACCATCACTCTATCGGAAGTGTATGCCGATCCCCTGGCCGTCTACCTGACAGTCCTTATAGAAAATGAAGAGCCCTTCCCGGATACCTTCACGGACCAATGGGGAAACCAGACTCTCTGCCTTTCCATCCAGTCGAAGATGGATTTCCGGGAAAGCGAAGACGAGAACTATTACCTTCCTTATTACACCGAGGGAACTTTTCTGAATGAGAACTCTTATTCCTGCATTCTCAGACTTCCTTTGCAGGAGAGACTGGACTATCATGATTCCCAGGGATACGAGGAAATCCCTGACCAGATTCATCTGGATTTCAGCATTGAGCAGGTTCTCGGTGATCTGGCCAATCCCAAGCACTGGGACAGCGGTTATACCGAAGAAGAGCTCGCCGCCATGTCCGATGAGGAATTCAATGCCGTCATGTCTCAGATGCCGGAAGAGTATTTAACCCATCCGAACAAATATGAACAATACTGGTACGATGGGCAATGGGATTTCTCTCTGGATCTGACCGTAGACAAATCCCGGACTCAGGTCATCGAAGTCAATGAACTCAATGATAAAGGTGTGGGCCTGGCAGATGTGATTGTGACCCCTTATGAGCTGGTAGTCAATGATCTCTATAGCCCTGAGGTAGCTTCCTACGATTATTTCTGTGTGGCCCTGGATGCCGACGGCAATCGTCTCCCTTACAACGATTCTTTTGGCAACTGTGCTTTTTATACCGTTCAGGACCGGGATATCTCCACCATCGATATCTACATTCTGGATTACATCGAGTACATGGATGAACTCAAAGGCGACGATAATTACTACAACAACGAGAACAAAGCGCCTGAGGATAAATGGAGCACTCTCCTCGAGGAGCGATGTTTCTACCATGTAACTTTGCATCCGGATCCTGTATCCTGATCCATAACTTTTCAGGAGCGTTTGAAATCTGCAAAATACGGCTGCGGACTTCAAACGCTCCCTTTATTTTCCTCACGGAGTGTGCTATCATAATAACGTCGGCCAGAATCTGTTTTTCTCGACTCATTTCGGCTTCTGTGCACAAGCTGGCAGACATTCTTTGAAATTCAATTTGAAAAGGTATCATAAAAGATGAATCAGAATTATTGCATTTTCGCCGCTCAGTATTTTCCCCATCTGGGAGGAGTGGAGCGGTATACGTATCATCTGGCCAAGGAACTGATCCGCCGGGGAGATCAGGCAGTCATTGTCACATCCAATGTGCAACGGCTTCCCTCCTACGAGAAGATGGACGGAATTCCTGTCTATCGTTTTCCCTGTATCAATCTTTTGGACGGACGTTTTCCGGTTCTGTGGCCCGGCGGTGACTTTCGCAAAATTCACCGCACACTGATGAAAAAACATTTTGATAAAGTAATCGTGAACACCCGCTTCTATCCCCACTCTCTCTATGGTGTTCTCTTCGGCAGAAGACAGAGGGCGAAAACCATTGTCATTGACCATGGTTCCAGTCACCTGACGGTGCACAATCCCTTCTGGGATACTGTGGGCGGCTGGTATGAGCATCTGTTCACAGGAATCCTGAAACTTTTGTGCAAGGATTACTATGGAGTCTCCCGGGCAAGTATCCAGTGGCTGAGGCACTTTCATATCCAGGCAAAGGGCGCTCTGTACAACGCCATTGATCTGGATGAGATCCAACGAAGGCTGGCACACCCGGTGCGAAACTTCCGCGAGGAATATGGTATTCCAGACCAGGCGGATGTGATTACCTTCACCGGAAGACTCCTGGCAGAAAAGGGTCTTCTTCCTCTGGTTCAGGCATTCAAAAAGGTCCGCAGCCAATATCCGGATACTTACCTGTGCATCGCCGGTGACGGAGATCTGGAAGAAGAACTGAAAAAGCAGTCCGATTCCCACATTCTTCTTCTGGGACGTCTTGACTCCGGCGAGATTGTGGATCTTCTGGGAAACTCTGACATCTTCTGCCTGCCCTCCGTATCAGAGGGCTTCTCCACTTCTCTGCTGGAGGCGGCAGCATGCAAAAATTACATCGTGGTGACAGATTCTGCCTGTCCCCGCGAATTACTTCCCGATGACCGGTACGCCCGCATCCTGCCGGAACTCACAGAGGGTTCCATCCAGGAAGGGCTGCTCTGGGCACTTTCCCATCCGCGGGAACGCCAGGAAGCAGCTGCCCGGGCATATGAACGCCTGGCCAGCCATTTCACCTGGAAAATCGTCACAGACCGTATTCAGAAAATCTGAAGAAATACAGAGATGAGAACATGAAAAATTTAGTAATTATTCCTGCCTATAATGAAGAAGAAAATATTGAAAAAACCATAGAGAATCTGAAAGCAAAGACAACGCTCTTTGACTACATCGTCATCAATGACTGTTCCACCGACCACACCCGGCAGATCTGTGAGCGCAATCATTATCCGCATATCAATCTGCCCATCAACCTTGGCATCGGCGGAGCCGTTCAGACCGGTTATCTCTACGCCTGGGAAAAAGGCTATGACACGGCCGTGCAGGTGGACGGAGACGGGCAGCATGACCCCGCCTTTCTGGAGACCATGCTGAACACACTGCAGAGGGAACATGCCTCCATGGTCATCGGCTCCCGCTTTATCCGAAAGGAAGGATTTCAGTCTTCCTTCACCCGGCGTCTGGGAATCCGGTATTTTACCTGGCTGATCCATCTTTTGACAGGAAAGACCATCACAGATCCCACTTCTGGACTCCGGCTGGTGAACCGGGATGTGATCGGGCTGTTCGCCAGACATTATCCGAAGGACTATCCCGAACCGGAGAGCGCCGTCTGCGTACTGCACCGGAAGAAAAAAATCGTGGAGATTCCAGTAATCATGCGGGAACGCACCGGCGGTGTCTCTTCCATCTCTCCTGGAAACTCCATTTACTACATGATAAAAGTTTCACTGGCCATCCTCATTGAGTGGATCCGCCACTGAGAAAGGAATGTCTATGAATCTCAAACTTCAAATCATCATTGCTGTGATTATCCTGATCGGTTTCTTTCTTTTGACAAACCTGATCCGGAAAAACAAACTGGACCTGAAATATGCTCTGTCCTGGATACTTCTGGGAGCAGGAATTCTTATTTTGGACCTTTTTCCTGGAATCACCAGCCTGCTTGCCCGTCTTCTGGGAATTGAAGTGCCGGTCAATATGCTGTTTTTTCTGGGATTCTGCTTTTCTCTGCTGGTAATCTTCTCCCTGACTATGGCTGTCTCCAGACTTTCCCGGAGAATCACAAGGCTTACCCAGGAAGTGGCGCTTCTCAGCCGGAGACTGCAGGAATTGACACATCAGGAAAACGATAAAGAGGAGTGAACAACGATGGAACGACGCTTTCACTATCTGATCACAGAAGATCAGGAAGGGACAACCATATATGACTATCTCCGATCCCTGGGGTACTCCCGGGGACTTCTTTTGCAGTTGAAAAGAACCGAACAGGGCATCTTGAGAAACGGGGAATCCGTCTATGGCAGCTGTCGCCTTCACGCCGGTGATTCTTTGGACATCCACCTTGTGGAAGAGAAATCCTCGGAAAAGATTCCTGCCACGCCCATGAAGCTGAACATTCTCTATGAGGACGAGGACATCCTGGTTCTGAACAAACCCGCAGACATGCCCATCCATCCTTCCATGGGAAATTACAGAAATACCCTGGCTAACGGAGTCGCCTACTATTTTCAGTCCCAGGGGGAATCCTTCATCTATCGCTGCATCAACCGGCTGGACCGGGATACTACGGGCGCACTGATTCTGGCCAAACATGCCTACAGTGCCGCACTCTTATCTTCTGCCATGCAAAAAAGGCAGATTCACCGTACCTACCTGGCACTGGTTCAGGGAATCTGTCCCGAGAAAGGCCTCATCGATGCCCCCATCTCCAGAAAAGAAGGGTCGGTCATCGAGCGGGAGGTAAATTTTCAGACTGGTTCTGACGCCCGCACCCATTTCCAGCGTCTGGACACCCGGAATGGTCTTTCCCTCGTACAGCTGTGCCTGGAGACGGGCCGCACCCATCAGATCCGGGTACACATGAAATATCTGGGATACCCTCTGCTTGGGGACTATCTCTATAACCCGGATTACAGCCGGATCTCCCGAGTCTCACTCCACTCCTACCAGCTTGACTTCTCCCATCCTGTCACAGGGGAAGCTCTGTGTCTTCAAGCGCCCGTGCCGGAGGATTTCCAGAAAGCCTGGGAATGACATTTCCCTGTGAAACGTCTTTTATTACACAAAAAACCGGAAGAAAGTTACTCATAAGTGTAACTTCTTCCGATTTTTTATTATTCTAATTCATCCCGGAAAACAATCTCTCCGGTCTTCTCGTTCATGGATTCGATCACTGCCAGCGACTCAATACGGATTCCCTGGGAACGCAGAAGATCTCCTCCTTGCTGAAATCCTTTCTCAACGACAATTCCGGCTCCCACCAGCTCTGCCCCGGACATCTGTACCAGCTCCACAAGTCCTTCCAGAGCCATTCCGTTTGCCAGAAAATCATCGATCAGGAGCACTCTGTCTCCCTCTCCCAGAAATTCCTTCGCCACAATAATATCATAGACTCTGCCATGGGTGAAAGATTCCACCTTGGTGGTGTACACGTCTCCCGCGATATTCTTGGTCTGGTTTTTCTTCGCGAAAACTACAGGAACGCCAAAAGCCTGTGCAGTCAGACAGGCAATCCCAATCCCGGATGCCTCAATGGTCAGAATCTTATTGATCCTCTCGCCTTCAAAGCGCCGTTTGAATTCCTTTCCAATCTCCTCAAACAAGTGAATGTCCATCTGATGATTCAGAAAGCTGTCCACTTTCAGCACATTACCTTCTTTAATCTTTCCATCCTTGCGAATTCGATCTTTTAATATCTGCATACGTTTCTCCCCTGCTTTCCCTTAATTGTTTAACCTATTGTATCGATTTTTTCGACAAAATGCAAGCTTTCTTGCCTTTGTTTTGCCAGATTCTTTCTTGTAACAGACCGCCTTTTCTGCTAAAATAGGTAAGAAAATGCAAACGAAAGGAGTCTTTTTCATGGAAAAAATAGCCAGCTTTACCGTTGACCATATAAAACTGCAGCCGGGCATCTACGTGTCCCGCAAAGATCAGGTGGGGGACAGCGTCATCACCACTTTTGACATCCGTATGACCTCCCCCAACGAGGAGCCTGTGATGAACACCGCGGAGCTTCACACCATCGAGCATCTGGCTGCCACCTACTTAAGAAATCAGCCCGAATTCAAAGACCGGGTAATCTACTGGGGACCTATGGGATGCCGCACAGGAAATTATCTTCTGTTGAATGGTGATTATGAGTCCAAGGATATCGTTCCTCTGATGATTGAGACCTTTGAGTTCATCCGTGATTTCGAAGGTGAGATTCCCGGAGCCGCCCCGAAAGACTGCGGCAATTACCTGGATATGAATCTTGGCATGGCAAAATATCTGGCAAAGAAATATCTGGATGAGGTTCTCTACCACATCACACCAGACCGGCTGATCTATCCGGAATAAGAAATCATGGATAAAAAATTTCTGCCTGACAGGAGTCCCCGCCAGGCAGAATTTTTTATTTTTTCTCTTCTTTTTTATCCTCTTTTTCTTCGCTTTGTTCTTCTTTCTTTTCCTCCGGCACAGGGCTCACACTCACAGGAATCTGCCCGTTGGTTCTCAGTGACATCTTCTCATAAACTCTGTGATGTCCCACATACTTATAAGCCGGACGGATGATCTTGCTGGCACTGGTCAGCTCTTCCATACGGTGTGCGCACCAGCCGGAGATACGTGCAATGGCAAAGATCGCCGTGAACAGCTCCTGCGGCAGGCGAAGCATTGTGTATACGAATCCGCTGTAGAAGTCCACATTCGCGCAGACCGGCTTGGGAAGCTGTCTCTTAGCCGCGAGAGCCTGCGCCGCAATCTTCTCCACCCGCTCATACAGGGCAAACTCTTCCTCTCTTCCTTTCTCTTGGGCAAGTGCCTTGGCATATTTCTTCAGAATCACCGCCCTTGGGTCTGACAGTGTATAGACTGCATGGCCCATTCCATAGATCAATCCACTGTGGTCAAACACTTTCTTATCCAGCATCGCGTCCAGATAGCTGCGGATCTCTTTCTCATCGCTCCAGTCTTTGATGTGTGTCTTGATATCCTTGAACATCTCCTGTACTTTCAAGTTCGCACCGCCGTGCTTTGGTCCTTTTAAGGATCCCAGGGAAGCCGCCACCGCGGAATAAGTATCCGTTCCCGTGGAGGAGACTACATGGGTGGAAAAGGTGGAGTTGTTACCGCCGCCGTGTTCCGCATGGATAACCAGCGCCACATCCAGAACCTTCGCCTCCAGTTCTGTGTATTCCCCATTGTTTCTCAGCAAGCGCAGAATATTCTCTGCTGTGGACAATTCCGGCAGAGGATAACGGATAATCAGATGCTCTCTTTTGTGGTAATGCCGGTAAGCCTGATATCCATACACGGAGATCAGCGGCATCTGCGCAATCAGACGCAGAGACTGATCCAATACATTCAAAAGAGAAATATTATCCGGCTCCGCGTCATAAGAGTAGAGCGTCAATACCGATTTCTGCAGCATATTCATCATATTCGCGCTGGTCGACTGCATGATTACCTCGCGCACAAAATTATCCGGCAGTTCCCGGTAATGACTGAGAATCTCCAGGAACTCCTGAAACTGCCCTTTCGTGGGAAGAGAACCGAACAGTAAAAGATAAGTCACTTCCTCAAAGGCAAACTTTGGATTCTCTGTATTGTTGATCAGATCTTTGACATTATATCCCTGATAATATAACCGGCCGTCTGCCGGATATTTTCTCCCGTTCACGGTTTCGTATCCATTGACGTCAGAAATCTCCGTCAATCCAGTGAGCACACCTTGTCCGTTCGCGTCACGAAGTCCGCGCTTGACATCATACTCTATGTAAAGATTCGGGTCAATCCGCCCCTCTTTGTTCCAGTACTCCGCCAGTCCTTTCAATTTGTCATTCATATAGTTTGCTTTCACTTCTTCCATACCATCCTTTCTGGGTTCACGGATAAGGATCAGCGAAATGAGCCCCTCACACTTCCTGCCTTTCGCGCAAACAACATGTACTAAGAGGACGAACCCGTCATCTGCCGGATCCGTCCCTTACTTCACTTTAGTATAATATGACAAAAGTGCTCTTGTAAAGTTCTTTTTCATCTTATGAAGATTTTTCCGGAAAACCGGTCATCTTTTTAAATTCTTTACGGGAAAATGCCTTTCCTCTGCAATTATTTAACATCCTGGATTCTCTGTGAATTTTTCTCCGTCTCTCGCCACTCCTCTTCCTCAGCCAGCATCCGCCACCATGGAATCTCTGGCTCATGTACATCTCCCAGACGTCCAGTCTCATTGTAAGTCTCGAACTGTTCCTCAATGTTCTCCAGCACCTGTGCGTACTGCTGAAATGCCGCAGCCAGCTCTTCCCGGTGTTCCGGCTGCTTTTTGTAACAGATCCGGTGCTCCATGCTTGCCCAGAAATCCATGGCCATGGTCCGAAACTGGATCTCCACCGGAAAATACTCCATTGTGTCCAGATAGTACACAGGAACTCCCACAATCATATGGTAACTGCGGTAACCGTTCGGCTTGGGATTCGAGATGTAATCCTTCTCACGGATCACAATCAATTCCCCGTGCCTCTTCAGGGCATTGACCAGGTTGTGGATGTCATCCACGAAATAACAGATCACACGGATCCCTGCCACATCCAACAGATGGTCCTTTGCATTTTGCACGCTGTCCGAGTAATTCATTCTCGCCAGCTTTTCCTCGATGCTTCGTTTCTCCTTCACCCGCACCTGAATGTGATGGATGGGCTGTGAGGATTTCAGATATAAATTATGATTCAGCACCTCCAGCTTCATGCGCATGATCTCGTTGGCATTGTGGTACGGCTGTATAAAATCATAATATTGTTCGTTTGTCATTCAACTGCTCCTTGTCATCCGGCGTTCCCCGGGCATCTGTTTTTCTATGTATTTCTCATCCTATGATGCCCGGAAAAGTCCTGCCGTTTTTTTAGATTTATTGTACCACACAATTATGAACTTTCTGTAGGAATAATCTTAACTTTTTCCCTGTTTCTTAAATTTCTATAAACTGTTTTCTGGCTGCTGTTCTATTGCTTTTTTGGGTCTCATCCTCTATAATGAAATCAGTAATGATTCTTTTAAGCGGAGGGATAAAAATGAACCAACAACTTTACGATGAGGCAGTTCGCTCAGAACTGTTATCCAAACAATTAATCAGCACATTACTGGAATCCATGGACTACAACAGCATCTCCTTTATCAACTGGTCAATCGAAGTGCTCAGCGTCATCAAAACCCGCCTGGAACGCGGCGACAAAATCATCGATGAGGTATCCAAGGAAAAATACACTGCTGCCTCTTTCAAAAAATTTGTGAAGAAGAACTTTTCCTCCTACGTATTCAGCCAGGTATACGACGAGGGCAACAAGAAAGAGAAGATCTATTTCTCCCTGGAACGCCACGGCAGCGGAGAATACGGCCTGCTCATGGCTGAGTCCAGCCACAACAAAACCTACCGCTGGATCTCCAGTCTCAGTGAACGTTTCTCTCTGGTGGAAATGATTGCCACAAGCATCGTCTACCTGAAAGACAATAAGACCGATACTTACTCTCCATTTATCTCTGAGAACGGCAAATACTGCCGCTATGATAAAACAAACGGAGTCATTAAAGAAATCTAAAAGAATACTGTAAAAATTGAAAACCCTTTGAGATCCAATGTTATCTATTTGGTCTCAAAGGGTTTTCGCTTTTTCATCGTAGAGAATCAGATCGCCTTTTTCACAGAATCTATCGTTCACATGCCTTTACAATTCTTTTGCAATTTTTTCGACCATCTCCACATCTATTTCCAGCATCTGCGCAATGGATTCTATACTGTTGTGCCGTTCAAGTTTTTTCCGGATCATTTCTCTTAACAATGTGTCTCTCCCTTCTTCTCTTGCATCTTCAATCATATCATCAAGTGCTTTGAACATATTTACCCTCTCCCTTCCCGTTTGGCTTTTCTTTTTAAACTTTTCCAATCCTTCGATCTCTGAAAATGCACTAATCAGATCATAGGCATCTTCCGCCAAATCAGATAGTTCCTCTCTTTCCTGTCTGACAAATTTCAGCAGTTTTTCTTTATTATCCGCATTCTGTAAAAATCCAAACACCAGCCTTAAATCTGTCTTAAACTGATCCACATATGGATAACTCCCTACCTCTATCAAATGCAGCGGATAATTAACTACAAATTTTCTCATCTCCACCGGAATCTTATCCATATCCAGTAATTCATGAAGATTTCTGGCACCATCCCAGTGTTTGCCAAAATACAAAACGATTGTCACCACCGGTAAAAAACTGTCTTCTCTGGAAATTCCGGATAAAAATTCTTTTTCTGATAAATCCTTTTCCTTTTGGTGTTCCCGCTTTTTATCCTGCAGCTGCTGTTCATACCTTCCTGCATCATATCTCATCACCCGAATTGGCATTGCATAATCCACCTGACTTTGTTCCTCTACACCAATCAAGATAAACTGGGTCCGGCAAGCTACTTTTCGAATCAAATCCTGGTATCTCCGTGAGTATCCATTTTTCTCCGCGCTAATCTGCGTACTGTCCATTTCCTGAACATCCTCCGGATGGATAACTGCTTTCCCGTTGAAACAGTGTACATTAATCAAGTCTGCAAAACGATTTTGATCCCTTAGATAAATTGCTGTCATCACATCTTTTTTCGACATACATCCTCCTTTCTGTCAGATGTATATCCCCTCTTGATTTGATTATAATAAACGCCCTGTAAAATTGCAAACTGCTTTTCAAGAAAAAGAAACACATCTGGCACTGTTTATTTTTTGGCTGGAATAACTTGGCCGAATGGCCATAGAAACCAATATTGGTTTATGAGAATAAAAAAATTATAACACGCAGAAATTCTTTTGCCAATCCTCAATTTTTCTTTATCATTTATGAATTTAAAAAAGGACTGCAAAAAATGCATTCGCATTTTCCACAATCCTTACCTGTTCAACTTTTTGCCTCTATTCTCACCGAAGCTTATGGATAAACAACCCGCTGCGAAGTTTTGGTTCAAACCAGGTGGACTTCGGCGGCATAATCTCTCCGGCATCCGCGATCGTCATCAACTCCTGGATCGTGGTGGGATACAGGGAAAAAGCAATTCCTCCTGTCTCATCTGCCATGGCTTCCAGCTCCTTCAAGCCTTTGATGCCTCCCACAAATTTGATCCGGTGATCTGTTCTGGGATCTTTGATCCCCAGAATCGGATCCAGAAGATTCTTCTGAAGAATCGACACATCCAGGCTTGCCACCGGATCTGAGTGGTCATAAGATTCTTCTCTGGCTCTCAGATGATACCACTGGCCTCCCATATACATGCCAAAACAGTGGGGCTCAATGGGTTTGCAGGGAAATCCCGGGAAAAACAAAAGCTCAAAATTCAGCTTCACCATATTTAAGATTCCCTTCTCCTCAAATCCATTTCTGTCCAGAACCACCCGGTTATAAGGCAGGATCTGCATATGCCTGCAGGGAAATAATACCGAGAGGAAATAGTTAAACTCTTCCTCACCGGTGTAATCCGGGTGCTCCTTGCGTCTTTTCAATCCCACCTTCACGGCAGAAGCCGCCCGGTGATGTCCATCGGCAATATAAAAGCTTGGAATCTGCCGGACATATTTTTCCACCTGACGAATGATATCTTCATCATCGATCACCCAGACTCTGTGGGCGATTCCATCCTCCGCCACGAAGTCATATTCCGCCTCGTGACTCTCGATCCACTGGTTGCGCAATTCAATCAGTTCCATAGGAAAATGACCTGTGAGAAAAATCGGTCCCGTATTGGCGTCACAGGTGTCCACATGACGGATTCTGTCCTGTTCCTTCTCTGCCCGGGTGAGTTCATGACGCTTGACCACCTGATTCCTATAATCATCAATGGAAGCACAGCCCACCAGTCCAGTCTGTACATAATCTTTCATCTGCTGCTGATAAATATAATAACAGGGAGATGGATCTTGGCGCATCACCCCGTCTTCCTCCATCTTCTGCAAGGTCTCCCTTGCTTTTTCGTAGACCTGCGTGGAATAAGGATCCACCTCCGGATCCAGATCAATCTCAGCCCGGTCCACATGGAGAAATGAATAGGGATTCTCCTCTCCGATTTTTTCTGCTTCTTCTCTAGTCACCACATCATAAGGTAACGCAGCTACCTGCTCTGCCAGCTCCTTCGCCGGGCGAAGCGCCGCAAAAGGTCTGAACGTTGCCATCTTTTTTTACCTCCCAGTTATTTTCTTTTTACCATTCAGTTCCGGAAGAACCGTCACTAACATTGTGATAAAGCAGGCGCAGCCTCCGATCAGATTGGAGATCGGCTCCGCCCAGTAGACACCGTATACCCCCAGGCCGCCCACATGGGGAAGCCACAGAGTCAGAGGAACCACAATAATCGCCTTTCTGAATAAAGAGAAAAATGTGGCCTTCTTCGCTTTTCCCAGGGCTGTGAACACACACTGCCCGGAAAACTGCAGTGCCATAAAACAAAATCCAAAAAAGTAAATATGAAGCGCCGGTACACAGGCCGAAATCAGTTCCTGATCCCCATTGAAAATCTGTATGAAGAACTCAGGAAACAATTTCACCACCAGCCAGGCCGCCAGCGTATAAACAATTCCCACCGCAGAGGTGAAAAAAATCGCCTTTTTCACCTTCCCGTAGGCTTTTTCACCGTAATTGAAACCCATGACAGGAGACGCGCCATTATTCAACCCCTGAATCGGCATATTAAAAATCTCTCTGACAGAATTTAAGATGGTCATGACACCCACATACAGATCTCCGCCGAAATTCTGCAGTGTGGCATTGCAGACCACCTGCACCAGCCCATTGGTAAAAGCCATCACGAATCCGGCCATTCCCAGGGATACAATTTTTTTCACCCGCCACAGCTTCAAAACCATGCTCTTCGTGGTCAGATGCAGAATGGCCTTCGGGCCTTTCAGAAAACAGAAGACCCAGACCGCTGAGCAAGCCTGGGAAATCACCGTCGCAATGGCAGCTCCCTGCACTCCAAGATGGAATCCAAAGATGAAAAGCGGATCCAGGATGATATTCAGGATAGCTCCCAGCAGCACGGTCAACATGCTCATATTCCCAAAGCCCTGTGCACTCAGAAAATTATTCATTCCCAGAACAATCATCACAAAGATTGTCCCCAGAAGATAAATCCGGATATATTCCTGCGCATAGGGAAAAGTCACATCGCTGGCCCCGAAAGCATACAGAACCGGTCTGTAGAAAATCAGTCCCAGCACTGTGAGAATCACACCTGTAATCAAAAGGAGGGCAAAGGTATTTCCCATCAGCATCTCTGCCTCCTTCTCATTCCCTTTTCCCCGTTCGATGGAGCAAAGGGGTGCTCCTCCATTTCCAAAGAGAAGAGAAAAGGCGGTGATCAGCGTGATCAGAGGAAAGCATAACCCTACTCCGGTCAGTGCCAGTGTCCCCTCCCCTGCAATCCGTCCGATATAAATCCGATCCACAATGTTATACAGCAGATTTAAAAGCTGCGCCGCGATCATGGGGATCGCCACTTCTATGATGTTTCTCTGCACACTTCCTGTGGAAAAATCTGTCTGATGTACCTGCACCAAAATCCCCTCCGCCCGATTTTTATTCTTTCGTTCTGTTATTATATGGAAAGCCTGTCAATGACGTGCAGACTTCTCTTCCTTTTCTTCCAGAGATAGGGATCCAATAAGACCCTGTATCCTTCTCCATTCGCCACATGCCAATCATAAAAAGATTTCTCCGGCAGGCCATATGCTTCCAGAATGTTCATAATCGTTCCGCCATGGACCACCAGAGCCGCTCTCTCACACTGACCGCGTATACAGCAGGATACCACTCTTTGGAATCCCAGAAGAGTTCTTCTTTGAAACTCCTTGGGGCTTTCCCCTCCCGGGAATGGCAGCGTTCCTCCACTGTCAATCCATTTTTGATAGTTTTCATTGTCTGCCAATTCCAGATAATTTCGATTCTCAAACTCTCCGAAATCACATTCCCGGAAATCATCAATGATATGCAGCCTGGCCTGCGGATAGAGGATCCTGGCCGTCTGCACACAACGTCTCATGGGACTGATGAAGATATTGTCCAAAACCGGATAAGAAAGCGCGCTCAGCTGTTCCAGTCCTTCCGGACACAAAGGTTCATCGGTTCTGCCGATATAACGCTTTTTCTTATTACCCTCTGTGAGCCCATGCCGGATCAGAAACAGCTCAATCATCTTTGATCACCGTCCCGACTCCGCAAATGACACGGTGTACTCGCTTCGCATACGCGGCCAGACCGGTACAGACCCGTCCCACTGCCTCCCGGTAACTCCGGTCAAAAGGATCCACAGGAACAACGCCGTATCCGACTTCCTCGGACACAATCAAGATATCCGGATTTTTCCGGATCAACAGATCGGTAAGTCCCATGACATCCCTGCCCTCTCTCATGGTCCGCCGTATGTATTCCTGAAATCCAAAGACCCCCTCGCAGGAGCAGAGTTCCTCTTTACTGCAGACCGCCCCATCCGTCCATTTTACCATTGGAAACAATCTTTTCGCATAATCCAGCTGCCCTTGAAAGGCACCTCCCACAATCAACTCCATTTTTCTCTCCGTCTCAAATTTTATTTTCTTTTCTCAGCTCCACAAAGTTCCGCCGCTTCCAAGAGTCAGAATCGCTGCCGCAATCATCACTCCCAGCTCGCACACCTGCAGAAACCATCCTGCCATGTCCCCGTTGACTCCGCCGAATTTGTCATACACCATATGCCGGAAATAAATCCAGACCACACAGAAAACGGCTGTACACAAAAGTCCCAGAATTCCATTCATCCAACACATAGCAGTGACACACACAATCATATAGACAAACATCCAGACACGGATCACCCGTTTGGACGCCCCGTCAGAGAACGTGGCTGCCAGTCCGGTATTTTTCGCAAGTTTTAACGTGACTATGGACATTCCGCTTCCGGATCGAATCATCACATACATAAAAGCAAGCACAAAAAAAGTCCTGCTCTCAATCAGGCTGACTGCTCCGGCATACAGGATGAAATACACTGCACAGCATATAATGGCAAAGGCTCCCGCATGGGAATCCTTCAG
>ERZ1090860.285-NODE-286-length-31128-cov-12.074695_pt1 | contig 31128 bp, 24 predicted proteins | sample MGYA00478483_ERZ1090860 | MGnify/ENA primary metagenome ERZ1090860 (study PRJEB33644, sample SAMEA5815741) | chicken gut metagenome | biome: Chicken; feature: Gastrointestinal Tract; material: Caecum | place: Ireland | collected 2019-01-01 | study: A study of the...
CGCAAGGGGGATAATACACAGACCAGTAAATTCCTTGACGGGAGGAGAACTTTGTCCCGCAGGAACCGTATTTAATTTTTACCCCGTAATAGTTTGTGCGGATTCTCCGACCTCCCGACTGGTCGGACGCGCCTGCTTTCCCGCACCGCGCTTAAAATCTTTTGCAAAATTTCCCGTATTCAAAGGGAAAACGTTTCAGGGCGTAAACCCGATTCTGTGAATTTGTCTTTTAAAGGTTGCATCGCATGCGATGCTGTTTCCGCCGCGCAGGCGGAGCTTTGAAACTGATATACGGAAGATTTAAGCCTGAATATGTTTTCCGCAACCGCTAATCCGCTATCTGCCAACGGCTTCCGACGGTGGGGGAAGGTGTACAAACATTATGTTTTTCCGCCGAAAACCCTCAGCGCGGAAATATCAGACCGCTTTCCGTATATATTTTATATTGTGTACCTTTCACTCGGCCGAGGTCCGCATACCGAGGCGGAGGGGGAGTGCGCGCCCTGCCCCGTGTCCGCGGCAGTCCGGGTACAAAAACCTGCACAGTGATTTGTGCAGGTATTGTTTACGAAGTTATTATTAAGTTTTAATTTGTATGAGACCCGCTTCCGCTTTATTTACGGTGCCCTGTCGGCACTTGCGGCAAACGCCATACAGGTTGAACTTGTTCCGGTTAAGGAATTCAGAAATCTTATCTCCGTAGCTTTCAGCTCCGAAGGGGAGTAAACTTTCCTTATCTCAATCATTCCAGACTGTCTGTCTGCTCTTCCGCATATTCAATTTGACTCGGGATATCAAATTTTTCATTCCCCGGCTATCGGGGCCTTCGTATCCGGAATTGAATTTCCCTCCTTCAGGGGTTTAAAAAACTCTTTCTCCTCAGTCGCACAGCTTCTGCGGATAAGTTTAATTCAATCTGAAATGTTGCCTTCGGGATTGTCTGCCTGCCCTTTTCTTCTTACGGCGGCGGCTTTCAGACCTTCTGTCTTCCGAAAACCTGTTCAAATCCCTGCAAAATTAAAACCGTGTTTTCAGAATAAGGTCTCTCGGGTATGACTGTTCATTGGACTACCCTCCTTGATTACGTAGTAGCTTTGAGGAAGTAAAGCGTTTTGTTTTTCATGTTCTTTTTTTACCTCCTTGCTATTCAATTTATATCTTAACGGGCGGTACGCATTACGCTGTCCGCTCTACGGTATAACATTGACCCCCTTTCGGGGCTACTTGAACTTCATCTTTAACCTCTTTCTTGATTTTTAGTTTAAAATGTTTAGCGCTAACATTTTTTGTTTGCTTTTATCTTTTTGTACTTTCATTATACCATCGCATATCCGTTTGTCAATAGGTACGCGAAAAAAAATTTAATAATTTTTGTTTTTTGTGCGCCCTGCTTAAAAGGCGCATATGCACGCGGCAATGGCTGTTCGCGCGCGTACGCGTAGGCGCATACAATGTATTAAAAAGTGGGCAGAATCAAGGCCGTGAGCACGCTCTTTTTACATAATTGTACTTTATTTGCAAAAAATTATAAAAAGATTCAAAAAAAGCGTGCAAAATGAAAAAATCATGCTATAATAGACTTCGGGCGCTTTCGGGGATACCCGGACGCCGTACGATAAGGGAGTTTTTATGGTCTTTTTAATCAATAACCCGCTCGGCTACGTGGTAGTTCTTGCGGTAATTCTGCTGTCCACTAAATTGTGCGGCCTTGCATTCAGAAAGATGCACCTGCCCGAAGTGCTCGGCTTTATAATCGCGGGCATAATAATCGGCCCCGCAGTGCTCGGCCAGTTCGGCGGCTTCACGCTGATAGGGTTCGAGGACGCCGCCCGTGCGGGAACGTACAAGGCGCTGTTTGCGCTGGAGGGTACGACAGGTTCCAACGAAACAATTTCCGTCTTTTCCAAGGTCGGCGTAATTCTTATTATGTTCTCCGCGGGACTGGAAACCAACATCGACGACATAAGACACACCGGTCTTGCCAGCTTTCTCATAGCTACGGCGGGCGTTGCAATGCCCTTTGCGCTCGGCTTTGTGATAAGCCTTCCGTTCGGCGGAATAGGTCTCGGCACGGAAAACATCTTCCGCTGCGTGTTCATAGGCACAATACTCACCGCAACCAGCGTTGCAATAACGGTGTCCGTTCTCAAGGAGCTGGGCAAGATTAACACCAAACTCGGCACAACGATAGTTTCGGCCGCCGTAATGGACGACGTAATGGGCATAGTGCTCCTTTCGGTGGTTACCAGCATAGCGCGTGCGGGCACGGTAGTTACCGATAACGCCTTCGACGCATTCAAGTCCACCATTTACGGCACAATAATAATGATTGTGGCATTCTTTATAGTGGCTGCGGCAGCGGGATTCGGCATACACAAGCTGTTCAGGTGGATGGACAGAAAGTGGGGCAAGACTCACAGAATTTCCATTTTCTCGATTGTGGTCTGCTTTGTATACAGCTGGGTTGCGGAGGCAATCTTCGGCGTGGCGGATATAACGGGCGCGTTCCTTGCGGGCATAATACTTGCAACGGTGCGCCGCTCGGGCGAGTACGTGGACTCCAAGATAAACGTCAATTCATACACGATATTTGCGCCCGTGTTCTTTGCGAACATAGGCATAAGCAACATAGATTTCAGCGATGTCGGCGGCACGATACTGCTGTTCGCATTCCTCGCCGTGCTGGTGGGACTCATAGGCAAGGTTATAGGTTGCGGTGCGGTGACCAAGGCCTTCGGCTATAACCTGAGGGAGTCGGCGATAGGCGGCGTCGGCATGATGGCGCGCGGCGAAGTGGCTCTGATTGTAACGCAGAAGGTGATAGATAAAAACGGCGGCATGGGCAGTCACGCGCTAGGCGGCGAATTCATGATTATGACGGTGTTGCTCATACTGGCATCTTCCATACTTACGCCCCTACTGCTCAAGGTGCTCTACGGCAGGAACAAGGCGGTTGCAGCCGCCCCCGCGCAGAGCGGAAATGTTGTCCCGTCGGAGGAAGGAGCCGCTGAAAATGCTCTTTCCGCAGACGTGCAGCCCTCTGCCGATGAGGGTGTGCAGAATATACAAAAACAGCAATAGTTGCGGCATATATACGGCCGTATCATAAAAAAAATTATGAAAAGGGGTTGACAAATTAACTTATTTGGTTTATAGTAACATAGCTTTTCAGGAGCGGAAAATACCGCGGAGGTAGTAATGGACATAACAGGTAAACGTGAGGGCGCAAGCCTGACCGTAAGTCTCAGCGGCGATATGTGCGCCGAGTGCGTGCCGCAGACGGAGGCCTTTCTGAACGCCAACTGTGCAGGCGTAACCGATCTTACGCTGGATTTCAGCGGGGTGAAAAAGCTGACCAAGGAGGGGCTGATGTTGCTTCTCTCCACCAAAAAGAAGCTTGGCGCCGCGGCAATGAGCATAGTCAACGTATGCGAGGGCATCTACGAAAAACTCGAACAGCAGGGCGTGACCACGCTTATAAATGTGGTGAGGGCCTGCTGAAAGGGGTATGAAAACTTAAGGGAGAGCAAAATTTTTTGCCCTCCTTTTTTTTATGCAGACTGCCCGCAATGCGATTTTTGTGCGCAGAATTCTGTCTTTTTATGCTCAATTTTGCAAAAAATGGTGAAATTTATGGCAGATAAGGTTAATTATGTCAGATTATGTCTGTGCCGCGCCGATTGACATTCTCACCTTTCGGTGATAAAATTAGACTGATGTAAATTTGTGGCGGAGATGGGTATGACAGAGGACGGCATACAGCTCACTCCCCTTGCGGGCAGGGTGGTGCTGAACAAAAAGGAGGCAATAACGGGATCGGTCTTTCTCGCTATTCTCATAAATATTTTCATTCTCGTGCTTGTCCAGGCGCTAAACGCGCTTGTTCTCGCCTCCGTACCCGCGCTGTTCTGGGTGCTCACAGCCCTTCTGATAGCGGCCGACGCCGTGCTGTGCGTGCTGGTGTTCCGCCGCGCCATAACCGACGCGGGCGAGGGCACGTGCGCGCCGCCTTACACAATAGCCTACCGCCGCGACGGATACATAGTTTTATGCCACAAGAACGGCGAACGCGAATATTTTGCCGTGACGGACGTGGTGGACGTAAAGGCCTTTCCCGCAAAGCTTGGCTTTATCGTCAACGGCTGGGCGTATTCGGGCAATCTTAACTATGGCAGAATAACCTTTTACCTCGCCTCGCCCTACGGCGGCGAACCGATAAAAAAATCGGTAAAATATGTGGTCAACTGCGCGCAGGCCGCCGTGTACATACGCGAAGTCTTTCTGCCCGGTTGCAGGGGAGAAAATGCCGATAAATAAGGCATATGTGCGGGGCAATTGAAGTAAACTACGGCGCACGGACAGGCATTGAACAACGTTTTTGTCCGCAGAGTGGCAGGATGTACAAAAAATAAAATCTGCGCATACAAATTTTTTGTCGCTATTTTGTTGACATCTTTTTGCACTGTGTGGTAATATCTTAACTGCAATTGAATCCCGTGGGGGAGTAGTAAGCGCGGCATTCCGCGTGGCAGTAAACCAACATCGTGGCCTTGTGGCCTGGCCTGCCTTAAATTTACCAGACTCACGTATATCCGAATTTCGGCTGTACGGGGTCTTTATATTCACCGTAAGCCGAAAGGGCTTGCGGAATTTTTTTTCTTTGCGGGCGAAATTGTTTTAAATTTGCAGATAATAATGCGGAGGTTTTTTAATGAAGGAGTATATGCAATCCGCGCGCGAAGTGCTCTCTGCATGCGGCACCGACCCCGAAAAGGGTCTTACGGCTGCCCAGGCGGAAGAGAGCCGCCGTGTCCACGGCGTCAACCTGTTCACGCGCGAAAAGCCGAAGTCAATCTTCAAAAGAATTCTTGAAGCGTTGTGCGAACCTATGCTCATCATTCTGCTCGTTGCGCTGATTATCACCGTCATAGTCCAGTCGGTCAGCGCGGCCACGGGCGGAGAATTTGACTACGTCGAATGCATAGGCATAGTTGTTGCGGTGCTGCTCTCCGTAACCATCACCGTCGTGATGGAGGACAGGAGTGCGCGCGCGTTCGAAGCGCTTTCAAGGATAGGCGAGGATACGCTGGTCAAGGTAGTACGAAACGGCGAAGTGGAGCTCATTCCGCAGAAGGACGTCGTAGTCGGCGACATTCTGTGCGTGGAGACGGGCGCAAAGCTGCCCGCGGACGGCAGACTTATAGAGAGCACGCAGCTCATGTCTGACGAGAGCGCCCTCACGGGCGAGAGCATGGCCGTGCATAAGGAGGCAGATTTTATCTGCGATGCGGAAAACACGCCCGTTGCCGAAAGGCGCAACATGCTGTATTCTGGCTGCTTTATCACGGGCGGCAGCGGCAAGGCTGTAATCACGGGAGTGGGCGACAATACCGAATTCGGCAAAATTGCCCGCGAACTTTCCGCGCAGAACAAGTCCAGCACGCCTCTTCAGGAAAAGCTTGCAAAGCTCGGCAAACTTATAACCACCGTCGGCTCCATAGCCGCGGCAATAATATTTGTGGTTCAGGTGATAGAAATCTGCGTGGCTGGCTTTACCGGCCTCAACGCAACGCAGATATTCAGTCTGTTCTCCGATGCGTTTATCGACAGCATAGTGCTCATAGTGGCCGCCGTGCCCGAGGGCCTTCCCACGATAGTTGCGGTCACGCTCGCCATAAATATAATAAAGATGTCCAAACAGAACGCGCTGGTCAAAAAGCTGGTCGCCTGCGAAACTGTCGGCTGCATAAACGTCATATGTTCGGATAAGACGGGTACGCTCACCGAAAACAGAATGACCGTCACCGACGTGCAGATGGGCAATACCCATCTCACCCCCTCGGAGGTGCCCGCGGACAGCGCTCTTATGAAGAACTTCTGTGTAAACTCCACGGCAGACGTGCACTTCAAGGACAGCAAGCCCGAATTTATCGGCAATCCCACCGAGTGCGCGATGCTCGTTTCGGCGCACAAGTCGGGCGTTGACTACCTCGGCGTGAGGGGCACATACAGACAGATTCACCGCTACCCGTTCTCCTCCGAAACCAAGAATATGACTACGGTAATCGAAGAGAACGGCGCCGCAGTCGCCTATACCAAGGGCAGTCCCGAAAAGATTCTCGCAATGTGCGAAATGCCCGCCGAACAGCGCAAAGCGGCAGAGGAGGCAATCGCGGGTTACCAGGCTCAGGCGGGCCGAGTAATCGGTCTTGCCCACCGCACGCTGGAAAGGACTTACGATTTCTCCTCCGAGCGCGCCCTCGTTGAAAGCGGAATGACGTTCGACGGGTTCGTCGTCATATCCGACCCTCTCCGCGCCGACGTGTTCGACGCCGTTGAACGCTGCCGTCACGCGGGCATAGACATAAAGATGCTCACGGGCGACAACATTATAACCGCCAAGGCCATAGCCACCCAGCTCGGCATACTCGACGACGAGCACATAGCGGTGGAGGCAAAGGACATAGAGGACCTCGACGACAAGCAGTTCTCCGAAATAATTCCCAAAATCCGCGTGATAGCCCGCTCCACCCCCGTAATAAAGATGCGCGTAGTCAAGGCGCTCAAGGCGCAGGGCAACGTGGTTGCGGTAACGGGTGACGGCATAAACGACGCTCCCGCCATAAAGAACGCCGACGTGGGCGTTGCAATGGGCATTACGGGTACGGAAGTTTCCAAGGAGGCCAGCGATATCGTCCTTCTGGACGACTCGTTCTCCACGATAGTCACCGCGGTGCAGTGGGGTAGAGGCATTTACGAAAACTTCCAGCGCTTCATTCAGTTCCAGCTTACGGTAAACCTTTCGTCCATGCTGATAGTCTTCCTCTGCGTGGTTCTGCAGATAGGCAACCCCTTCACGGCATTGCAGATGTTGTGGATAAACATCATAATGGACGGTCCTCCCGCAGTCACGCTCGGTCTTGAACCCATGCGCGCAGGCCTTATGGACCGCAAGCCCACGCCCAGGAACGCAAGCATACTCACAAAGGATATGTTGCTGCGCATAGTCGTCAACGGACTGTATATGACGCTCATAGTCGTGCTCCAGACCGAACTCAACTTCCTCGGCATAGAGGCAGGTCACGAAAGCACCGCAATATTCGCGCTGTTCGTGCTCTTCCAGCTGTTCAATGCCTTCAATGCAAGGGAGCTCGGCAACGAAAGCATTCTCAAAAACTTCCTGCACAACCACATAATGCTGGCCGTGTTTGCGGGTACGTTCGTACTGCAGATAATAATCACGCAGTTCGGCGGAACGGTGTTCGATACCTGCGGCCTCAACATAATCGACTGGCTCAAAGTGTTTGCAATGGCTCTTTCGATAATAGTGGTGGCCGAAGTCATCAAGCTGATATTAAGGCTTGCCGCAAAGAAAAAAGCAAAGTAAATTCAATATGTAATGTGCGCCCCGCGGCAAGCCGCGGGGCGCAGCTTTTTTTATAACGCATATCTTCAGCGGCGGAAAGGCCCGCATGCTGCGCCGCCGCTTGCTACGGCAACGCTTACTGCACAGCCACAGATAATGTAAATCTTTTTTGTATTGACAAAACTGCCGCGCGCGGGTTATACTTTAAGGGTAAATATAAAAAAGGAGGCGGCATATATGCTGACTATCGGCGAAAAGGCGCCCGATTTTTCCCTTTCGGACGGCGCCGGAAACATTCATTCCCTCAGTGACTATGCGGGCAAACCGCTTGTACTTTATTTCTATCCCAAGGACAACACCCCCGGCTGTACGCGCCAGGCGTGCGCGTTCGGCGCGCTCTACGGCCAGTTCAGGGCGCTCGGTGCGGAGGTGGTGGGCGTAAGCAAGGATTCCGCCGCGTCCCACGCAAAATTTGCCGAAAAGTTTTCTCTGCCCTTTACCCTTCTTTCCGACCCAGATAAATCGGTGCACCTTTCATACGGCGCAATCGGCGAAAAAAAGCTGTACGGCAAGGTGACCGTAGGCACCATACGCACCACGTACGTGATAGACGGAGAGGGCAAAATAGTATGGGCAAAGGCGGGAGTTTCCCCCGATAAAAACCCCGAAGAGGTGCTGGAATTCATACGTACTATGTCGCATTGATTGCGGCATATGTGCGTGGCAATTGATTTTCAGCCTTGCAGTCAGATTCCGCATAAAACTGCGTTATTCGCGGCATATATGCGGGTCAATCAGATTTCAGAGCGGCGAGGCCTCTGCGCGGGTAAAGATTGTTAAAAAAATGCGGACGGCATCTGCCGTCCGCATTTTTTGCCCCTAAGGGCATGTATAAAAAGTTTATAGGGAGAGTGTGTTTTTTTACCAGGCAACAGACCAGTATTCTGGTGCGCTGCCCGTTATGAAAGTGTATAATATCATAATCAGAAAGTCGATGACTATGGCCACGCCCAGCGTGCAGTCCAGCACGGTTGCGGCGGTGGTGCCCATTTTTGAAATGAGTTTTATCATCGGTCTGAATGCGAACGCCATTATTGCATACACACCGCCTCCGAAAAGCGCAGTGGTTATAAGGCTGGTGTAGCGCGTTATGTGGGTTGGTATAGAGGTGTAGTCCCACAGTATCACGCCCGCAACCTTTTCGTAAATCATTCCAACGCCTATTTCGCCGAGCATTATGAACGCGCAGATTACAAGGAAGTATGAAAGGTGGGAAAACACTCTGCTCTTTATGCCCTTCTTTCTGAATATGCGTATGTTAAAAAACCTCATTTCGTCGGGCGTGCCCAGTACAATGTATATGGCAAGCAGGGCCAGTCCGTAGGCGAACAGAAAGGGCAGAAGCTGATGTCTGCTGTCAAATACGTTTTTTGTTATCATTCGCGCTATGTTCTCCACCCAGAACCCGAGGAAGGCGAACACCATCATCGCCACAAAAAAGTAGCACGACTTTATGCCGAAAATAGTGAGCGGCGCGCTCTTTTCCTTTACCGACGCGCCTTCAAGTACCGCCGTATTTTCCATAGTAAAATCTCCTTGATTTTTTTACAAGTATCAATATACGCGCCCTTTATAACCCTATTATAACTTAATTATAAATTGAATATAAATTTTTACACAAAATTGCCCGTTGACATATGCGCCGCGCGGTAATATAATTGTATACAGATAATTTGTGTTATGCGGCCGCGTGTTGCGGCCTTTTACATGCAGTATGTCCGCGCAGTCGGACTGAAAAAAATTTTTTGCGGCCGTATGCGCCGCAGGCGGTGCAATATGAAGTATATACTCGCCCTCGACCAGGGCACTACCAGCACGCGCGCCGTGTTGTTTTCCGAGGACGGCAGACCCGTCCATTCCTGCGGCAGAGAAATTCCGCAGATATATCCCGCTCCCGGAATGGTGGAACACGACCCCGAGGAAATTTTCTTTTCCTCGCTGCGCGTAATATCCAACGTGCTCTCAAAGGCGGGCGCAACGTGTGCGGACATAGCCGCAATGGGCATAACCAACCAGCGCGAAACTACAATCGTCTGGGAAAAGGCCACGGGCAGACCAATCTGCAATGCGATAGTGTGGCAGTGCCGCCGCACGGAAAAGCGTTGCAAACAGCTGGCCGCGGACGGGTATACCGAATTTATCCGCCGCAAGACGGGGCTCATTCCCGACCCGTATTTTTCGGCCACCAAACTGGAGTGGATACTTTCCAACATTCCCGGCGCAAGGCGGCGCGCAGAGCGCGGCGAACTGCTGTTCGGCACGGTGGATACATACCTTATATGGAAGTTCACGGAGGGCAGAGTTTTTGCCACCGACTACACCAATGCCGCGCGCACAATGCTCTTCAACATACACACTCTGCAGTGGGATGAGGAGCTGTTGTCGCTCTTTTGCATACCCCGCGCAATGCTGCCCGAAGTGCGTGCGGGCGGCGCCGACTTCGGCTGTACGGACGCGCACTGGTTCGGCGGAGAAATTGCCATACGCGGCGTTGCGGGCGACCAGCAGGCCGCGCTGTTCGGCCACCTCTGCCTTGAAAAGGGTCAGGCCAAAAATACCTACGGCACGGGCTGTTTTATGCTTATGAATGCGGGCAGCGAGGCTCCCGCTGTAAAGGACGGACTGCTCACCACGCTGTGCGCGTGCGTGGACGGAAGACCGCAGTACGCGCTGGAAGGTTCGGTATTCATAGGCGGCGCGGCCGTTCAGTGGCTGCGCGACGGACTGGGCATAATAACTTCCGCCGCGGAGACGGAGGAGCTTGCAAGGCGCGTCAGCGACACGGCGGGAATGTACTTTGTGCCCGCATTCAACGGACTGGGCGCGCCCTGGTGGGACGGCTCTGCCTGCGGCATCTTAAGCGGAATTACCCGCGGCGCGCGCAGGGAGCACATTGTCCGCGCCGTGCTCGAAGGCATTGCCTTCCGCGTGAACGACGTTCTCCGCGCAATGGAGGAGGCCTCGGACACTACAATTTCTGGTCTCGCCGTGGACGGCGGCGCAAGCGCCAACGATTTTCTTATGCAATTCCAGGCCGATATTTCCGCCTGCACGGTGATAAGACCTGCCGTGACGGAAGTGACCTCTCTGGGCGCGGCATATCTTGCGGGACTCTCCTGCGGGTACTGGAAGGCGGAGGAATTATTCGGCAATAAGGTCGTGGAACGCCGCTTCAATGCCGAAATGCACGAAAAGAAGAGGGCGCAGCTGCTTTGCGGCTGGCAGCAGGCAATACGCCGCTCGCGCATGCAGTAGTTGCGGCATATTCCCGCCTCAATTGTATTTTTTGCGGAAGTGCGCCAGGGCGTACAAAATCTGGCGCTTAAATGCCGGATTTGCGCGTTATTTGCCGCATATTGCCGCACCAATTTTTAATTATGGATAAATCTTCACATTATAAACTCAATTTCGAACTTGTGCCTGACAGCTGCTGGTACTCCAATCTTCGCTCGCTGCTCACGCCCGCCCAGTGGAACGCCGTGCGCAAAAAGGCATATGCCCGCGCGGGCGGGAAATGCATGATATGCGGCGCGCCGTCAAGCAGACTGGAAGCGCACGAGCGGTGGGAGTACGACGAAAAGAACGCCGTACAAAGGCTTGTGGACATAGTTGCCGTCTGTCCCGCCTGCCACGCAACCATACACATAGGCAGAACGCAGCTAAAAGGCGACGCCCGCGCCGCCGAGGACCACTTCATGCAGGTCAACGGCTGCAGTTATGCGGAGATGCGCGCCGCGCTCGGCAAGGCAAACGAGGACCATCGCCGCCGCAACCGTGTTCCCGAGTGGAAACTGGATATTTCCGCCCTCATAAATTTTATGTGATTGTGTGCCGCATTTTATTATCGTTGCGGCACATTTTATTATTATGGAAAGGCGCGCGGCCTTGCTGTCAGTTTTAAAATGTCGTTTTCGGTTTGCGCGGGCACGTCTGCGTTCCGTTGCGGCAAAAAAATGTATTTTGTGCGGCGCTGGTTGTGCCGCATATTTTATTTTTTCATAAAATTTGGTGTGCGGGCGGCAGATGTCGGCAGGTTATCAACAATGTGTTAAAAGTTATCAACACCCAAAAGCTCAACCGCGCGTTTTCCGCCGATAGCGGCGCAAGTCGGCGTGTTTTTAAGACAGCTCCGTGTTAGAAAAAAACACACCATATATTGTGCCGCCGTACTTGACAAAACACTATATGTGTTATATACTTTTAACTACGCGCTGAAAAATGAAAGTGATGTTTTCCGTTTGCCGCATTTTTATCTTCGGGTAAAAATTGTCGGCTTTCAGCTTCTGAAGGCAGTTGCTGCGCATTGTTTTCCACCGCGGAACGCGCAAAAAAGCGCCGTGCGCTCTGTCTGCACGTCGCCGCCGCACAAGTAGGACGGAAGGCCCGCTCCTCGCTGCGTACGCTGAAAAAAACAGCTTTTCATGCGGCTTCAATCACTTTTTTCGCCCCTTTCAGATTACGCCTGTCGGCCGCGCATAAATTGTCACACAATTATTTATAATAAATAGTTATACAAGATATTGTGCTTACTCTATTGACTTTATACAATATGTGCGGTATAATATAGGCGTTCGTTCGGAAGGAAGGGGGATTTGTTCAGCTTCCGAAAAATGGCAATACGCAACTGACTGCGCCACTCATACTTTTGCAGGCGGCGCTTTAAGGAGGAATTTATGAAAGTTATAAAAAGGGACGGCACTACCTGCGATTTCGACGGTAACAAGATAGCCGTAGCCATAAGAAAGGCCAACGAATCTGTTGACTTCGAGGACAGAATCACCGAAGACCAGATTACGGCCATTGTGGACGATATCTCTTCCCGTCACCGTGCCCGCCTTCTCGTAGAAGATATTCAGGATATGGTCGAAGAAAAGCTGATGGAGCTGCAGAAGTACCAGCTCATGAAGTCCTACATTCTCTACCGCTATGAAAGGGCGCTTGTAAGAAAGGCCAACACCACGGATGAAAGCATACTTTCCCTCATCCGCAACTCCAATAAGGAAGTAATGGAGGAGAACTCCAACAAGAACGCACGCACGGCATCCACCCAGCGTGACCTCATCGCGGGCGAAGTTTCCAAGGACCTTACCCGCAGAATTCTGCTTCCCGAATACATCTCCAAGGCTCACGATGAAGGCGCCATCCACTTCCACGACGCCGACTATTTCCTTCAGCCCATATTCAACTGCTGCCTTATAAACATACAGGATATGCTTGATAACGGCACGGTAATGAACGGCAAGATGATAGAGAGCCCCAAGTCCTTCCAGGTAGCGTGCACCGTTGTCACCCAGATAATAGCCTCCGTCGCATCCTCCCAGTACGGCGGCCAGTCTGTCAACGTTGCCCACCTCGGCAAGTACCTTCGCCGCACCAAGGAAAAGTACATGAAGCAGTGCGACGAGCAGTTCGGCGACAGCATCTCCCAGGAGGAGAAGGATAAGTTCGTATCCATGCGCCTCAAGGACGAGCTCAAGGCAGGCGTTCAGACCATACAGTATCAGATAAACACTCTGATGACCACCAACGGTCAGTCGCCTTTCGTTACGCTCTTCCTCTATCTCAAGCCCGATGATCCCTACATCGAAGAGAACGCCATGATAATAGAGGAGATACTCCGCCAGCGTTATCAGGGCATAAAGAACGAAGTGGGCGTATACGTAACCCCCGCGTTCCCCAAGCTCATATACGTGCTCGACGAAAACAACTGCCTCAAGGGCGGCAAGTACGACTACCTTACAAAGCTTGCGGTAAAGTGCTCATCAAAGCGCCTCTACCCCGACTACATCTCCGCAAAGAAGATGCGCGAAAACTACGAAGGCAACGTATTCTCTCCCATGGGCTGCCGTTCTTTCCTCTCTCCCTGGAAGGATGAAAACGGCAACTACAAGTTCGAAGGCCGTTTCAACCAGGGCGTTGTATCGCTCAACCTGCCCCAGATAGGCATTCTCGCCCGCGGCGATGAAGATAAGTTCTGGAAACTGATGGAGGAGAGGCTTCAGCTCTGCTACGAGGCACTCATGGTGCGCCACAACGCGCTCATGGGCGTATCCTCCGATGTATCTCCCATCCACTGGCAGTACGGCGCAATAGCCCGTCTCGGCAAGGGTGAAAAGATTGATAAGTACCTGCTCAACGGTTATTCCACCATTTCGCTCGGCTATATCGGTCTTTACGAAGTGACCAAACTTATGAAGGGCGTTTCGCACACCACTCCCGAAGGCCTTGAATTTGCGCTCAGAGTAATGAAGTGCATGCGTGACCACTGCGAGAAGTGGAAGAAGGAGACGGGCATAGGCTTCGGTCTTTACGGTACCCCCGCAGAGTCGCTCTGCTACCGTTTCGCCCGCATAGACAAGGAGCGTTTCGGCACCATAAAGGACGTAACTGACAAGGGTTACTACACCAACAGCTACCACGTTGACGTGCGCGAGCATATCGATGCCTTCTCCAAGTTCAAGTTCGAAAGCCAGTTCCAGCAGATATCTTCGGGCGGCGCAATCTCCTATGTCGAGATACCCAACATGCGCCACAACCTCACGGCAATGGAGGACGTTGTAAGATTCATTTACGACAACATTCAGTATGCCGAATTCAATACCAAGTCCGACTACTGCCAGGTATGCGGTTACGACGGCGAGATAATGATAAACGACAACTACGAATGGGAGTGCCCCGTATGCCACAACAAGGACCAGCGCAAGATGAACGTTACGCGCCGTACCTGCGGCTACCTGGGAGAAAACTTCTGGAACGTAGGCAAGACCAAGGAAATCAAGGCGAGGGTTCTGCACCTCTGATAACAGAGCCGCTGCGGACGGCCGCGGAGCATTACGGCTTTCGGCCATCGGTAGAATAAATGAAATTTATGCGTGCCGCGCACGGGGAAAACCGCATGCGCGGCGCACTTTTGTATAAGCCGTCAGGCGCGGAGAATATTTTTTATGAATTACGCAACCATAAAATACTATGATATAGCCAACGGTCCCGGCGTGCGCGTGTCGCTGTACGTCAGCGGTTGCCGCAATCACTGCAAGGGCTGCTTCAACCAGGAAACGTGGGACTTCAAGTACGGCGAACCCTTCACCGAAGAGGTCATTCAAAAGATTTTCAAGGGTCTTGAACCCGACTACATAAAGGGGTTTTCCCTGCTCGGCGGCGACCCGTTCGAACCCGAAAATCAGCTCGCGCTCGTAGATTTCATGGAAAGGCTCAAAAAGCAGTTTCCCGATAAGTCCGTGTGGGCGTGGACGGGATACAACTTCGAAGCCGACCTTCTCGCGGGCAAAAAGGGCGATATAGACGTGACTATGCGCATTTTAAAGTGTCTGGACGTGCTTGTGGACGGCAGGTTCGTGGAGGATTTGAAGAATCCCGACCTTTTGTTCCGCGGCTCTTCCAACCAGCGCGTCATACTTGTAAAGCCCTCGCTGGAAAAGGACGAAGTCGTGCTCTGGGACGAAAAGACTGTCGTTTAAAAAAGCCGTTAATTCCGCCATATGTGGCGGGCAATTAAAATTTTACAAGGGGAATAACCTATGAAAATCGCAATCAAAAAGCTGAGCGAAAACGCCGTGATTCCTGCATACGGCAGCGAATTTGCCGCCGGTGCGGACCTGTATGCCTGCACCGCGCAGCCCGTCACCATACAGCCCGGCTGCACGGAAGTCATACACACGGGCATAGCCATTGAATTGCCCGTGGGATATGCGGGACTTATCTATGCGCGCAGCGGCCTTGCCACAAAGCAGGGGCTTGCTCCCGCCAACAAGGTCGGCGTTGTGGACTGCGACTATCGCGGCGAAATAATGGTGGCTCTGCACAATCACTCCTCCCAGGCGAGAACGGTGAGCGGCGGAGACCGCATTGCCCAGCTTGTAATTACGCCGTACATCACGGCCGATTTCGAGGAGGCGGACAGCCTTTCCTCAACGGTGCGCGGCGAAGGCGGCTTCGGCAGCACGGGCACAAAGTAAAGGTCACATATGCAAAAACACCGCTCTTTGCGGTGTTTTTTTCTGCCCTGAAATGCGGCTTCGGCGGCAATTTTTCATTTTATCGGAAATCTTGTGTTTTTGCGGCTTAAAAAGTCACAAAATATGTTTGTATTTTTCAGATAATACTTGACAAAAACGGGGTAAAATAGTACACTTAATGAGTAATAAATTACTTAATATTGTGCGGCGCCGCGCCATGAGAGTGCGCTCCGCAGGGAGGATATAAATGGAATATTATGTTGGCATAGATATCGGCGGCATGACGATAAAGGGCATCGTGCTCGACTCCAAGGGCAAGGCACTGTGCGAGGACGTTGCCGTAACGGGTTCCGAACGCGGCGGCGATGCAATGTGCGACGTGATTGCCGAACTTGTCAATTCTATGGTGAACAAATGCGGCATAAGCAAGGATGATATTTCGATAGGCGTAGGCTGCCCCGGCGTAATAGACAGCGAACACGGCGTGCTTGTATTCTCCGGCAACCTTGCGCTTCGCGACTATCCTCTTGCGGAAAAAATCAAGGAGCGCGTGGGCGTATCCGTAAAAATCACCAACGATGCCAATGCGGCGGCACTCGGCGAAGCCAGGTTCGGCGCGGGCAAGAACTATAAAAACAGCATACTCGTAACGCTCGGCACGGGCGTAGGCGGCGGCATAATCATAGACGGCAAGCTGTTCGAAGGTTACAAGTCTGCGGGCGCAGAAATCGGCCATATGGTAATCGAGCGTCACGGCGACGTGTGCACCTGCGGCAGACGCGGCTGTTTTGAAGCTTACTGCTCCGCAACGGCGCTCGTAAGGCGTACCCGCAGACAGATGGAGGATAACCCCCGCTCTGCAATGTGGACCAAATACACTTCCGAAACGGCCAACGGCAAGACGGCGTTCGACTTCTATCACGACGATATAGACGCCAAAGAGGTGGTTGACTGGTATATAAAGTACCTTGCGTGCGGCATAGCCAACCTTGCAAACATATTCCGTCCCGAAATCATAATGATAGGCGGCGGCGTAAGCGAGCAGGGCGATAATCTCACCGTGCCTCTTCAGACGTATGTTGATAAAGAACTCTTCGGCGGTACATCGTATGCGCCCGTAAAAATAGTAAAGGCGTCGCTCGGCAGCAAGGCAGGAGCCTACGGTGCGGCGGCGCTCGCCATGAAGGTTGAATTATGACGAGGGATATTCCCGAAATTTCTCTGCAAAGACTTCCGGTCTATCTTAATTATCTGAAGTCGCTCTCGGGCGAGGAAAATAAATTCATATCGTCGGGCGCCATAGCGGCGGCGCTCGGAATGGGTGAGGTGCTTGTAAGAAAGGACCTCGCTTACACAAGCAGTGCGGGCAGACCCAAGGTGGGCTACGTGCGCGCCGAACTTATAGCCGCGCTGGAAGAATACCTCGGCTGCAACGTAAAAAAGAACGCCGTGCTTGTCGGCGTGGGCGGACTGGGCCGCGCGCTCATGTCATACGGCGGATTTGTAAACTACGGCATAGAAATCGTAGAGGCGTACGACAGCGACCCCGCCAAGGAAGGAATGGTGATAGCTGGCAAAAAGGTGTGCTCCGCTGACGAATTTGAACGCGGAATGGCTGTATATTCGCCCCGCCTTGCAATAATCGCCGTACCTGCTTCCGCCGCGCAGAGCGTGTGCGACATGCTGATTGCGGCGGGCATAAAGGGCATACTCAACTTTGCGCCCGTTCAGCTCAAAGCGCCGGAAAGTGTAGCCGTGCGCAATATAGACGTGGCCGCCAACCTTGCAATAATTTCAAGCATGATTTAAAAAAATAACGGCATAAAAAATTCCGCACATAATGTGCGGAATTTTTTTTATTTATCGCGGATATTTTTTATTTTCTTACAGTATATTCTGTATTATTTTACGGCACGCAATATATTATTTTATGTGCTGCCGCGGGCAAAATATTCAACTCTACCGTGAGTAGAGTTGCCGTATGGTGCGGTAGAGCGGGCGAAAAAAAGCGTAGAAGGGGAGAGGAAAAAATTTCCTCGTAAAATATTGATTTTTGCGCGTGCGTGTAATAAAATAATCATTGTCAAAAAAGAATTTTATTGCACGGAGAATATCTTTTTTCTGGTATTTTTGTACGGCGCTCTCTGTATTCGCCGCAAACGCTCTCCGTGACTGAAAAGGAGAATTATTATGGCAGATTACAAAATCACCTGTTGCTCCACGGCAGACATATCTTCCGAACATCTCAAAAAACTGGATGTAGCGTTCGGCAAATATCACTATATCATAGACGGCAAGGACTTTGCCGACGATTTGTACACGTCGCTCACTCCCGCCGAATTTTACGCTAAAATAGATGCGGGCGCAATGCCTACCACCTCGCAGGTCACTCCCGAAGAGCTGTGCGAGCTGTTCGAGCCCATACTCTCCGCGGGTTATGATGTTCTGCACATAGAATTTTCTTCAGGTCTTTCGGGCGGCTGGCAGTCTGCTCTCGCCGCGCAGAAGATTATGTCCGAAAAATATCCCGCACGCAAGGTGTATGTGGTGGACTCGCTTGCGGCGTCCTCGGGCTACGGACTGCTTGTCGATAAGGCGGCAGAACTCAAAGCAGGCGGAATGGGAATAGACGAGCTCAAAAAGTGGGTGGAAGATAACAGATTGCGCGTAAGACACTGGTTCTTCGCCACCAATCTTGCACACTTCAAGCGCGGCGGCAGAGTATCGGGCCCCGCTGCTGCGATAGGCACTCTGCTCAACATATGCCCCGTGATGGACGTGAACAGCCAGGGTAAGCTCATAGTCCGCAGAAAGGCGCTCGGCAGAAAGAAGGCCGTAAAGGATTTGTTTGCCTCTATGTGCGCTCAGGCGGAGGGCGGACTCGGTTACAGCGGCAAGTGCTATATAAGCCATTCGATGATGGATGCGGAGGCAAACCAGCTCAAGGAGATGGTGGAGCAGGCCTTCCCCTCGCTCAACGGCCGTGTGGAAATTGACCCCATAGGCACGGTAATAGGTTCCCATACGGGTCCCGGCACGGTTGCGCTCTTCTTCTTCGGCACGGATAAGCGCACTCTTTGAAAAAAAATAAAAATTGCGCCGCGGCATCAAGCCGCGGCGCGGTTTGTTGAAATAAAATTTTGCAATGCCATAAAAATGCGTTGGTTGCGGCATATGTGCCGCCCGATTCAAAAAAATATTTTTTAATTTATTGTTTTTTGCATGCAAAATAATTGCACAATTTTTTATGCGGGAAATTTACGGCAGTTAAATTTGACAGAGTTGGGAATATAATATATAATCAATACTGCATACCGCAGGCAAAAAAGATTTATTTTTAAGGTGTCCGAAGACGGTATGCGGCAGCATCAGCATAAATTTTCCGGAGTTTTTTAAGTGAATTCAAAACATGACACCATGGCGGACAATTCCGCAGAGCAGGCAGAGGCAACGTCCGCGCCGCAGAAAGAAGACTGCGCGGATAACGCTCAGCCCGATTTGCAGACTGATTCGTCCGTTCCCGCAGAAAACGCCGCGCAAAACGCGGACATAAGCCGCCCCGCGGCCGAGACTGCCCCCGTCCCTTCCGAAAATGAGAGCGGAGAGAACGGCGGCGCGATGACCACGGTAGCACCACCGCAAAAAAAGCGGCGCAGATGGATATGGAACCTGGTGTTCATAGCCATAATCGCGCTGGGAATGTGGGGACTGTTCGGCATAGCAGGCGAAATTACCCAGGGCGACGGCATGACCTTTTCGGAGGCGATGGCGGCAATAAATGCTCCGGGCGCGGTAATGCTTGTGGGCGCAGTCGTCGGGGTAATGGTGGTGGACTGCCTCAAATTCTGCTTTGTAAATAAGGCGGTAATAGGCAAAATGCGCCCCGCCGTTGCAATGAAGACCAGTTTCCTCGGCAAGTTTTACGATAACGTTACGCCGTTCGCTACGGGCGGCCAGCCCATGCAGATTTATTACATGACCACAAAGGGCGTAAACGTATCGCTTTCTTCGGCGGTCGTGCTCATACGCTACTTCGGCAGCATATTCGCCTTCACATTTCTGGGCGCGCTGTTCATGATTCTCGGCGTATGTTTCGGCGTGCTTGAAGGCAACGAATCGGGTACGCTCATTCTGGTGGCGGGCTGGGTAGGCCTTGCCATAAACCTCATACTTCCCACGTTCATAGCCTTTTTCGTGTTCTTTCCCAAGCTTGCAAGCAGGTGCACCAAGTGGTTCATAAACGTAGGCGTAAAGCTGCACATAGTCAAAGATAAAGAAAAAGTCATGGCAAAGGCGCTCAAAACGGTGGACGACTTTGTCACGTCTTTCAAAATAATAATCAGAAAACCGCTGCTGCTCATACTCTTTCTGCTGTGTTGTTTTGCAGAAAACCTGCTCACGTTCTCCATACCGTTCTTTGTGATGAACGCCTTTTCCTGCAATGTTGACGGAATGTTCATATCGATAATTTCGCTCAACGTGTTCGCAACGTTCGGCGTATCGTTCATACCCACCCCGGGCAACGCGGGCGTGGTGGAGGGCATGGGCGTGCTTGCGTTCCGTCACGTGGCGGGCGCGGCGCTTGCCTGGGCGGTGCTCTTCTGGCGAATTGCCGTATACTATCTCTATATCATAATCGGCATTGTGATGACGGTGGTTGACCTGATAATCAAAAATATAAAGTCTGCAAGGCAGGGGTAGCGCCCGTTTATGCCGTGCAGAAAAAGGTAAAAATGAAAAACATAATGCTTTCAGTCGACTCGTGGTACCCCCAGATGGGCGGCCCCAACGTAGTCGTGGCAAATTATCTGAGATATCTTTCGGAGGGCAACACCGTCACAGCCTGCGTTCCCTCCTACGGGAAAAAGACCGATGAGGCGGTGGATAAAAGCACCGGCGTGCCCGTAATGCACGTGCGCTCCGTCTACATACCCATAGGCGGTTTCCGCAACTGCATGCCATCGCTGGATTCGGCTCTCGGACAAAGGGCAAAGCAGGCGGACCTGTTCCACGCGCACTCGCCATTTGCGCTCGGCAACTATTTTGCCGACGCCGCAAAAAAGTACGGCAAGCCCTCAATACTCACCTTCCACACCAAATTCAAAGACGAATTCATGCGCTACACGCACTCCAGAATATGCACGGCTATAATGATGTCGCGCATAATGAGCGTGATAAACAAGACCGACTACGTATGGACGGTGAGCAACGGCGCCGCCGAAACCTTGCGCGAGTACGGCTACAAGGGCGATATAACCATAATACGCAACGGCACGGATATGACCGTCCCGCAGGACGCGCAGTCGCTCATTGCTCAGGTAAATGAAAAGTACGGCCTTGCCGACCAGGAAAACGTGCTGCTCTTTGTCGGACGCGTCGTGCAGACAAAAAATCTCGCGCTGGTGTTCGATGCTCTTAAAATTTTAAAGCCGAAGATGGACTTCCGTCTTGTGATAGTCGGCGACGGCGAGGAGCTTAAATCTTACCGCGCCATGACTGAGGCGCTCGGCATTGCGGACAGAGTGCTGTTTGTGGGCGAGATTACGGACAGAAACTTTTTAAAGGCGTTCTATCTGCGCGCCGACCTGTTCGTGTTCCCCTCGCTGTTCGATACGGCTTCGCTCTGCCCGATAGAGGCGGCGGCATTCGGACTGCCCACTCTGCTTGTGGAGGGCAGCGCCACTTCCGAAACGATAAAGGACGGGTTCAGCGGCTACGCCGTGCCCGCCGAAGCCAATGCCTGGGCGGAAAAAATCTATTCCGCGCTCAGCGACAGAGCGGCTCTCTCCGCCGTACGCGAAAACTGCCGCAAATACGTCTACCGCAGCTGGAAGGACGTGGTGCAGGAGGCGGAAAAGAAGTACGACGAAATACTTTCCGGCAGAAAATAACTTCATTTTCAGTTGCAGGCGGCGCGCCTTTCGGCGCGCCGCCTTATATTTTGCAAAACTGTTCAGATATCATATATTTTTATGACAGTTTCGGGAATGGGGTTTGACAAAATGCGACAATATATATTATAATTATCAAGGCGTTGCTGTTGCGGCAGACAAGTTGCGGCAATGTACGGCGGACAGACCGGAAAACGGTTGCCGCAAGGGAAAGTAATGGAAATTCTCAATACGGTGATAAAGGTAATAACCACAGCGGTTACCGTACTTACAGCCTACCAGATATTTTATCTGATTTTAGGTTTTTTCTCGCCCGAAATTAAATTTTCGGCAACCGACAAGCGATACCGCTACGCCGTCATAATCTGCGCCAGAAACGAAGAAAAGGTTATAGGCAAGCTGATAGAGAGCATAAAGTCGCAGACGTATGACGCCGATAAAATAAAAATTTTCGTGTGTGCGGACAGCTGTACGGACAACACTGCAAAAATCTGCCGGGAGCTGGGGTGCGTGGTGTACGAAAGACCCAAGCCTGTCGCAGCAAAAGCGCGCAAGGGCTATGCGCTTGAATGGCTGTTCGATATGATACGCGTCGACTACGATATAACGGCGTTTGACGGCTTTGCATTCTTCGATGCGGACAACGTGCTCGCGCCCACGTGGTTTGAAAGGATGAACGAGGCGTTCGATACGGGCGCGGGGCTGATAACAACCTACCGCAACACTAAAAACTTTGATACCAACTTTGTATCATCCGCCTACGGCATACACTTTTACCGCAGTTCCACAATGTACCACCGTCCCCGTCAGCGGCTGGGCAGCTGCACGCACATTGCGGGTACGGGCTACGTTCTGCGTTCAAGGCTTTTAACGGGAGGCTGGCACTTCACGTCAATGACGGAGGACGCCGAACTCACCCAGCACGTGACGGCACGCGGCGAAAGCATAATCTTCTGCGAGGCGGCGGAATTCTTCGATGAACAGCCGCACAGCTTCAAGGTAATGTTCCGTCAGAGGCTGCGCTGGGCAAAGGGCAGACTGGTAGTATTTTTAAAGCACAGCTGGCTGAATTTAAAGGGAATTTTCACTGCCCGCGGCGCGCGCAAAGTGTGGTCCAATTACGATATTTTCTGGTATATGTTCCCCGGCGGACTTTTCGCGGCGGCGCTGTCGCTTATCTCTGCGGTGGCGGGCGTTGTCACGGGCATAATGGCGGGCACGGCGGTGGACACGGCGGTAACGTCGGTCACCTCGTGGGAATTTTTCAAAAACATTCTCGTTGCGGCGGGCGTTGCCTACCTCGGCTACACCGCGCAGGCGGCGCTTGTCGTCCTCCGCGAACGCAGGCACATACATTGCCGTACGTCCAAAAAGATACTCTATATATTCACATTCTTCTGGTTCGACCTTGTAAACCTTCCCATCAGCGTGGTTTCGCTGTTTATGCGCGTACGCTGGAAGCCCATCGTGCACGACAAGGCCTTCGACTATCAGCAGATAATAAAAAAGGGATAATTTGCTTTATGCGGGCAGGCCTTTGCGGCCTGCCCTTATCTTTTCTGCATACGGTCTTTCCGTGTTTTCGTGACGCATTTACATTCCCTCAAATTTCTCATAATGCGCGTTTTTATGCCCGCATATGCGGCCATTTGGCGAATTGGGATATTGACTTTCGCGGCGCCGTATGCTAAAATTTATATTGAATTATAATGCTTGAAAAAGCTGTTTGTACGGCTCACTTAAAGGACACGGTTTATGATAAACAGAATGGCGCTATTCAGCGATGAAACGGAGAGTTTCCGCACGCCTTACGAACCCGTCAAGGGCGATACGGTAACCATAACTTTGAGAACGCTTGCGGACGACGTCAATCGCGCATATGTGGTCATCAACGGCCTGAAAAAGGAGATGACAAAGTCGCGCAGCGAGGGTGTTTTTGATTACTATACGGTCAGCATAGTCTGCAGCAACGACCCCGTAAGTTACTATTTCGTTGTGTACGATGATGACGATAAAGTCTGCTACAACAAGATAGGCTGGGCGGAGAACAACCAGGCGGAATACAATTTTTCCTTCATACCGGGCTTTAAAGTTCCCGACTGGGCAAAAGGCGCGGTAATATACCAGATTTTCGTGGACAGATTCTGCAACGGCGATACTTCCAACGACGTGGAGGACAACGAGTATTACTACATTCAGCAGCACAGTCACAAGGTGCCCTACTGGGGGCAGTATCCCTCGGGGTTTGACGTAGCCAACTTCTACGGCGGCGACCTGCAGGGCGTAATGAACAAGCTGGACTACCTTCAGGATTTGGGCGTGGATGCCATATACTTCAACCCCATTTTCGTATCTCCGTCCAATCACAAGTACGACACGCAGGACTATGACCACATAGACCCGCACCTTGCCGTGATAGAGGAGGACGAGCCTCACGCCATGGCCGACTGGGAAAAGCACAACGGCTTTGCGCGCAGGTATATAAAGCGCACCACCTCGCTCAAAAATCTGGAAGCCAGCAATGCCTTCTTTGCAAAACTGGTAAAGGAAGTTCACCGCCGCGGAATGAAGATAATCATAGACGGCGTGTTCAACCACTGCGGCTCGTTCAACAAATGGATGGACAGGGAGGGCATATACCTCAACAAGGAGGGGTATGAGGACGGTGCGTATCAGTCGGTCATAAGTCCCTACCGCGAGTATTTTAAATTCGACCGTCCCAATGAAAACTATTCGGACTACGAGGGCTGGTGGGGTCACGTAACCCTGCCCAAGCTCAACTACGAGCAGTCGCCCGAACTGATAGAAGAGATTATGAAGATAGGCGAAAAGTGGGTGTCCGCGCCGTACAATGTGGACGGCTGGCGCCTGGACGTGGCCGCCGACCTCGGGCATTCTCCGCTTTTCAATCACTGGTTCTGGAAGAGGTTCAGAAAGCGCGTGCGCGAGGCCAATCCGCAGGCGTTCATATTTGCCGAACACTACGGCGACCCCTCCGACTGGTTCGACGGCAAGCAGTGGGATACCGTCATGAACTACGATGCGTTCATGGAACCCGTAACGTGGTTTCTCACGGGCATGGAAAAGCACTCCGACAGCCGCGACGACAGACTTCTCGGCGACGGCATATACTTTTTCGACAGTATGTTCCGCAATATGAGCAAGTTTCCGCGCCCCTCGCTGGACTCCGCGCTCAATCAGCTCTCCAATCACGACCATTCGCGTTTTCTCACGCGCACCAACCGAATGGTGGGCAGAACGGCGACAGTCGGCCCCGATGCCGCGGGCATGGGCGTGGACAAGCGCGTGTTCGAACTGGCCGTAACCATTCAGATGACGTGGCCGGGCTGCCCGGGCATATACTACGCGGACGAGGCTGGCCAGGTCGGCTGGACCGACCCCGACAGCCGCAGAACCTACCCGTGGGGGCAGGAGGATAAAAATCTCATTGCCTTCCACAAAAAGCTGACCTCGCTCAGAAAGCGCATACATTGCCTCAAAATGGGCTCGATAAAAAAGCTGGACGCGGGGCACGGCTACATTGCCTATGCAAGGTTTGACGGCGAGGACTGCGCTGTGGTTGCCGTAAATGTGCGCGACGAGGAAATTTCGCTCAGCATACCCGTATGGGAGGCGGGCGTTCCCACCAACGTGAAAATGAAGATGGAAGTCGCCACCTCGGACGAGTTTGCGGGCAGGCAGGAATACCGCGTAAAATACGGCCGTCTGCACATAACTCTTCCCGCAAAGTCCGCCTGCGTTTTCAGCTGCAGATTGAACGGCAAAAATCATTCCCAGCAGATGAGCATGTTCCTCAGCTGAAAATTCGGTTGACCCGCATATATGTCGCAATCACGCAATTCTGCAAAAAAATTGACCCCCTAATATGCCGCAACCAACAAAAGCGCGCGGCGACAAAAAATGTAAAAAGCGCCGCATTCGGCGTTCAATAAATAAAGATAACAAAGAGAGGAAAATGATGGTTAAACGTTTCTTTACCGACCTGGACAGATATTATTTTCACCACGGCGTCCACTATGAGCTGTACAACAAGATGGGCGCGCACATCGTGGAGGAGGACGGCGTCCGCGGCGTACACTTCGTGCTGTGGGCACCTTCTGCAAAGGCCGTATGCGTGGTATCCGACGGCAACGGCTGGACTCCCTGGCGCGACAATATGGAAAAGGTGGACGACTGCATCTGGGAACTGTTCGTTCCCGGCATGTGCGAGGGCGTAAAGTACAAGTATCTCATAGTCCGTGCGGACGGCTCACAGGTAATGAAGGCCGACCCGTACGCCAACCAGTCGGAGCTCCGTCCCGCAAACGCCTCAATAGTGGCCGACCTTTCAAAATATCAGTGGGGCGACGACGAGTGGCGCAAGCAGAAAAAGGAGGAAAACTTCCTGGAAAAGCCTATGGCCGTGTACGAAGTGCACCTCGGCAGCTGGAAAAAGGACTGGGAAAAGTGGTGGGACGAGGATAAGTTCCTCGATTACTGCCGCCTGGCGCACGAAATCTGCGAATACGTAAAATATATGGGCTACACTCACGTTGAACTCATGGGCATATGCGAATACCCGTTCGACGGTTCGTGGGGCTATCAGGTTACGGGCTACTTCTCGCCCACGGCGCGTTACGGCAGTCCCGAAGACTTCATGTACTTTGTGGACTATATGCACAAAAACGGCATAGGCGTAATTTTAGACTGGGTGCCCGCGCACTTCCCCAAGGACGAATTCGGCCTCGACTGGTTCGACGGCACTCCGCTCTATGAATACGCCGACCCTCTGCGCGCGGAATATCCGCAGTGGGGCACAAAGGCCTTCGACTTGGGCAAGCCCGAAGTTTCTAACTTCCTCATAGCCTCGGCCTTCTTCTGGGTAAACGTATACCACGTGGACGCGCTCCGCGCGGACGCAGTTGCGGCAATGCTGTACAACAGTTTCGCAAGGGAAAAGTGGCGTCCCAACAAGTACGGCACGGACTTCAACTTGGAGAGCTTTGAATTCTTCCGTCACCTCAACACCGTACTCCGCCAGCGCACTTCCGCGTTCATAATCGCGGAGGACAGCTCCATAATTTCGGGCGTCACCGCCCCCGCCAAAAACGACGGCCTCGGCTTCGGCTTAAAATGGGATATGGGCTGGATGAACGATACCATCCGCTACTACAACGAGGACCCCGTATTCCGCCGCTATAAACACTATCTGATGACAAACACGTTCGACTACGTGTTCATAGAAAATTACATACTCGTGCTCTCCCACGATGAAGTTGTGCACGGCAAGGGCTCAATGTTCAACAAAATGGCGGGCACGCACCAGGATAAGTTCGGTTCGCTCAAGACGGCGTACACAATGATGATGGGTCACCCCGGCAAAAAACTGCTGTTCATGGGTCAGGACTTCGGCCAGGAGGCGGAATGGGACTTCAAGGGCGAGCTGCAGTGGTTCCTGTGCGACGACCCCGGCCACAGGGACATAATGGACTGCTACCGCAAGCTGCTGCACATATACACCTCTCACCCCGTGCTCTATAACGATGCGGGCCGCGAGAACGTGTTCGAGTGGATAAACAATGCCGACTATCTGCGCGACATATTCAGCTTTATAAGGCGCAATCCCTGGAACTACAACGATGCGCTCGTGTTCGTATGCAACTTTGCGCCCGTCACGCGCGAGCCTATGGAAATAGGCGTACCCGTATCCGGCGAATACAAAAAGATATTCTCCACCTATGCCGACGAGGAGGACTATTCGCTCAGCGCGGTAGAGGAGGAGTGCGATGGCAGACCTTACAGACTGGTATTCAAACTCAGGCCTTACGAATCGATAATTTTCTCCGTACCTTTCCACGAGAGCACGGAGGAGGAGAAGGAAAAGGAGCGTGAAAGTCGCCGCCGCATAAAGCAGGCGCACGAGGACGCGATAAGCGACAACAAGTATGTTCCCAAGGTTGCCTCGCCCGAGGCGCCTCAGGAGTCAAAGCCCGCCGCAAAGAAAAAGGGCGTTACCATAGCCAGGCTCAGGGCGCGCAAAACGGTAAAAAAGCAGGAAGATAAGACCGAATAATTTTATTATGAATAAAGCCGCCGCGGCATATGCCGCGGCGGCTTTTTATGTAACTTTTTTTAAGCGAAAATTTTAAATTGCCCCGCACATATGCCCGATTTAACTGGCATATATGCGCCGTTCAGAGCACTTTTTCGTGAAAAAGCTCAGTAATATTTTACCTTGCTCTCCTCGTAAAAGCCTTTGGCCGCGGGCGATTCTGCGGGTATGCCCATCGTTATGACGGCAAACGGAACAACGTTTTCGTCCTCAATGCCAAGCACTTTTTTAACCTTTTCAACGCGCTCCTCAACGGGGTACGTGCCGCACCAGCAGGTACCGTAGCCGCAATCCCACGCCTCAAGCAGAATGTTCTGCGTGGCGGCGGAGCAGTCCTGCGGCCAGAATTCGCGTCCCATTCCCGCCTCAAGGTCGGGTCTGCCGCATACAATTACCGCGCACGCCGCGCCCGCCGCCATATGAAAGTTGGGGCTTATGGCTGCAATTTCTTCAAGTTTTTCTCTGCTGCGCACAACGGCAAATTCGTAGGCACGTCTGTTGCACGCGCTGGGGCACATCATTGCCGCTTTAAGTATCTTTTCAATGTCCTTCTGCGGGATTTCTCCCTCTGAATATTTTCTCACGCTGCGTCTTGTGAGTATGGCTTCTTCAAGATTCATAAAAAATGCCTCCGTGTCTTTTCTACGGTTATATTATACCCCGCGCTTCCGCACATAACAACACTTATTTTATTTTTTCACATAAAATTTTCAATTGCCCCCATAGTATGCCTTAATTATTGCGAAAACAAGAGCGGCAGACGAAAAAATGTTTCCGTCTGCCGCTCTTTAAAGATATATGATAAGGGGGGATGGTAATCTTATTTTTTGTCTATGTCGAGGTACTCGCCGGGGTCAACGGCTTCGCCGCTTACAAACACTTCAAAGTGCAGGTGGTCGCCGTCCTTGTATTCCTGGCCCGCCGCCTTGGCTATCGTGGCAATAACGTCGCCCTTTTCAACGGTCGCGCCCACTTCAAGTCCCTCTGCGGCGTCAACAAAGGTGTAAACGGTCTTAAGTCCGTTTTCGTGCGCAAGCGTCACCGTCGTGCCCATAAGCAGGGGGTCGGTAACAATGCTCTCCACCGTGCCGTCAAGCGCGGCGTATACCTCGTCGCCCGCAGTTCCCGCAAAGTCTATGCCCGTGTGAAGGTAGTACTTGTCAAGCGTGGTGTTGTGGTAAAAACCGTATTCATTGAGCGCGTTCACTGTGGCAACGGGCATTGCAAAGGTGTTGTCGCCCGTGGTGTCCTCAACGTCGTCGTTGTCATTGTCGGTGTCGTCGTCGTTGGTGTCGTCGCCGTCCACAACCTGGTCGCCGCCGTTGTCAACCGTTTCGCCGCCGAGAGTGACGGAAAGCGTCACCGCTACCGCAACCGCCGCAATTATAAGTATGCACGCGCCGAGAATCAGGTAGTAGGTCAGCAGTTTTTTGTTCTTGGGTCTCTGTTCCTGTTCGTTCATATAAATCTCCTTTTTTATGCAGACAATTTTTTGTGGGTAAGTAACCCTGGGTGAATTGTTTATTGCCCCGCTTGCGCCCGTTTATACACCTGTCTTAAAAAATTTTTTTGCGGGACGGGACGAGCGCGCTGTTTTTCAGTACCCGCCGAAAATTATCGGGCTTGCAACGGTAACGGAATCCTGTTTTATGCATATGTGCAGGTTGACCTCTTCCCCGTACAGCGTGACCGAGTACGGAAGGTCTGCCGAGCAGTAGAGGTTTACGCTGTCTGAAAGCTCTTCGCAAAAGAGCACTTCGCCGTTCACGCTGTCAAGAAAATTTTCTACGTCCAGAGAGGAGTAGGTGGTGCTTTCGCCGCATACATCGTCAAGCAAAAGCCCGCACACAGCCGCGCCGCGCTCGGCCGTCACTATGCGGCAGTTTTTTGAGGTGTCGCCGCAGAAAAAGGTGTAGCTTTCACCCTCGGCAAAGCAGGTTGTTGCATTGAATGCGGCAATGGCGGCAAATACGCACAGCGAGCTTACAGCCAGCGCCGCAAGTTTTAAAAAGCGCATAAAAAAATCTCCCGTTTTCTTTGCGGGAGATTTATTGACTGAATATATATTTTTTAAACATCGGATGTCGTATGCATTTTTTGCGGCGGGCAATTATTGGGAGCGGTCGTCAGCCGTGGAGGACTGCATTGCGCAGGGGCGCACCTCTTTCGCACTGCGTTTGACAAAAAAAATTCCGTGCGCGCGGCACGGAAATATAATTGCGTTATAAGGACATATTTATCTGCAACCGCCGCACGTCTTGCAGTTTCCGCTGCAATGTTTGGGGTGGGTGCCCGTTGCGGAAAACATGGTGCCGCTGTAACTTCTCTCGGCCGCGGTGCCGCAGTCGGGGCAGACAACCTTGTCGTCAAATTTTTTTACGAGTTCTTCAAACTCCTTCCCGCAGGAAGGGCACTTATATTGCAGAATGGGCATTTTACTTTTTATCCTTATCCTTACGTTTTCTTATGCGGCGCGTGCGCTTGGTAACTCCGCCCGAAGGCATAATTTTTCCCAGCAGTATTCCCACGCCTGCGGTAACGGCCAGCGTGACGGCAATTATTGCCCAGAACCACCACAGTCCCGAACCGTTTTCGCCTATCTGGCCGGGGACTATTACGTTCATTCCCCAGAAGCCCGCAATCATTGTAGGTATTGCAAGCAGCACGGTTATGATGGTCAGTTTACGCATGGTGTTGTTGGCGTTGTTGGAAATCATGGAGCCGTAGGCGTCCATCGTCACTGTGAGAATATCCTTGTAGATATTACACATTTCCATCGCCTGCTTGCTCTCTATGGCAACGTCGTCGTACAAATCCTGGTAGTCCTCTCTCGTGGTAACGGCTTCCGCCTTGGAGAGTTTTTCCTGTACGCTGTAGTTTGAGTTTAATGAGGTGGAGATATATACCAGCGAGTTTTCAAGGTCGAGCAGCTGGGTAATCTCCTCGTTTCTCATAGTTCTGCCGAGCTCTGCCTGAACGCGGCGGGACTTTCTGTCTATCTGGGTCAGAATGTTCAGAAAGCGCTTTGCGTTGCCGAGCATGAAGTTCAGCGTGAACAGCACGGGCTTTTCCGTCATTACCTGCTGTCTGCCCGTTATAAAGTCCTTTAAAACGGGGTTGCCTTTTAGGCATACGGTAACAACGCAGCGCGAATTGTAAATCACCGCGAGGGGCAGGGTGGAGTAAACGTCGCCGCTGTCGCCTTCCTCGATTACGGGGCAGTCGAGAATGAACATATAGTTGCCGTCGTCAATCTCGGCACGGGCGCGTTCCTGGTCGTCCAGAGCGGAGGCAAGCATGTCTTCGGTTATGCCCGAAAGCGCAGCCACGTCTTCCATCTCGTCGTCGGTGGGGTTAATCATGTCTATCCAGCACATCGGCTGAAACTTATCCAGCTGTCTGAGCGGGTGTTTTTCCGATGTGCAAAAAAACTGAACCATTTGCATTTACCGCCTTTTTTAGAGTAAAAAAATGCACGGGACAAAACCCGTGCCAGGCGGAAACGCTGTACGGAGGTTTTTATCCCTTCTGTATTTTTGTGTAAAAGTTGTGTTTTTTACAGCTACAACTGTAATATGGGTCCATAAAAAACTCCGTTTGCGCGGGCAGGTGTGTTATTCCCCGCACATTTACAACCTTATTATAATGCATTATATTCAGTTTGGCAAGCATACTGGGTTAAAAATTTTTAATGCGGGGCGGCGCCTGCCGCACGGCAGGCGC
>ERZ1090860.286-NODE-287-length-31087-cov-20.464456_pt1 | contig 31087 bp, 28 predicted proteins | sample MGYA00478483_ERZ1090860 | MGnify/ENA primary metagenome ERZ1090860 (study PRJEB33644, sample SAMEA5815741) | chicken gut metagenome | biome: Chicken; feature: Gastrointestinal Tract; material: Caecum | place: Ireland | collected 2019-01-01 | study: A study of the...
GGCTACGATTGTGGTATTTGTCTGGAGAAATTTGCAGATATTAAAGTCGGCGACATTTTGGAAGCCTATACGATGGAGGAATACCGCCCCGAATAAAGGCGCCTGAAACGGCGAAAAAAGCGGCTTTGATTTTTTCGCAGATTCATAGAAGCAACAAATGCAGAGTGCGTCCCACTCTGCATTTTACGATAGGAGGCACAGGATATGCCAAGCCATAAAATCGAACGCATCACGGAGGACATCCGCCGCGAGCTGTCCGCGATTTTCCGCGAACTCAAGGACCCCCGCGTGGGGGGGATCATGCTTTCGATTGTGCGCGTGGACGTGACGCGCGACTTGTCTTACTGCACGGTATACGTCAGCGCCATGGAGGGGTTAGATGCCGCGAAACAGGCTGTCCGCGGGCTCGAAAGCGCGGCGGGCTATATCCGCCACGAGTTGAGCGCGCGGCTGAAATTGCGGCACACCCCGGCGATGCAGTTCCAGGCCACGGATTCCATCGAATACAGCGCCCATATCTCGCGGGTGCTGGAGGATTTAAAAGAGGAGGGCCATGCCCATGACGTCAGCACCGATCCCGTTAAGTGAAGCGGCTGCATGGTTAAAAGGCCGCGATGACGTCGCGGTTTTGTGCCACCAGTCGCCGGACGGCGACACCTTTGGCAGCGGCGCCGCGCTCGTGCGCGCGCTGCGGGCTTTGGGCAAGCGCGCCCAGCTATTTTGCTGCGACAGCACGCCGGAGCGCTTTGCCTTTTTGTTTGAAGGGCTCGAGCAGCAGGACTTTCCCCCGCAGACCATCGTGGCGGTGGACATTGCGGATGAACAGCTCCTCGGCGGCCTGCGCGAGCGTTTTGGCGGGAAGGTGCAGCTCTGCATCGACCACCACCCCAGCAACACGCATTATGCACAGCGGTATTATGTGGACCCGAAAGCCGCCGCTACGTGCGAGATCATGGTGGATTTGATCCCGCTGCTTGGCGTGCCGCTTGACCGCGCGATTGCAATCGATCTTTATACCGGCCTTTCGACGGATACCGGCTGCTTTCAGTATATCAATGTGACGCCGCACACGCACCGCGTGGCGGCCAGGCTGCTGGAATTGGATATACCGGCGCCGCAGATCAACCACGCCATGTTTGCCACCAAAAGCCGGCAGCGCATCGCGCTGGAGGCGGCGGCCATGCAGGCGGTCGAATTTTACCGCAACGGGGAGATCGCCGTGATCCCGCTGACGCTGGAGATGCGCCAGAAAGCCGGCGCCACGGATGACGATACGGACGGCGTCGCGTCGATTCCGCGGTCCATTGAAGGCGTGCGCGTCGGCGCAACGCTCAAGGAAAAGGGGCCGGACCTCGTCAAGGTTTCGCTGCGCTGTTTGCAGCCGGTCAACGCCTCGGCGATTTGCGGCGAATTCGGCGGCGGCGGGCACCCCGGCGCTGCGGGCTGCGCCATTCACGCCGGATTACAGGAAGCGAAAGAACAACTGCTCAAAGCCATCAACGCGTATCTGGAGGCGCATCCATGACAGGCGTCTTTGTGCTGGACAAGCCTGCCGGATTCACTTCGTTTGACGCGGTGGCGGTGCTGCGCGGCCTTTTGGGCGAGCGGAAAATCGGCCACACCGGCACGCTTGACCCCATGGCAACCGGCGTATTGCCGCTGCTTTTGGGCAAGGCGACGCGGGCGCTGCCCTTTTTGGAGGAACGGCGAAAATCTTACGAAGCCGAGTTTGCGCTTGGCCGCGCGACCGATACGCTCGACAGCACCGGCCAGACGCTCAAAACGGACGAAACTCCCGTTTCCCGGGAAATGCTGGAAGGCGCGCTGCCGCGGTTTCGCGGGGCCATCGAGCAGGTGCCGCCCATGTTCAGCGCCCTGCGCCAGGATGGCGTGCGGCTGTATGACCTGGCGCGGCAGGGAAAGACAGTGGCGCGCGCGCCGCGGCCGGTCACGATTTTTGCGCTGACGCTGCTCGATTACAACGAGGCGCAGCGCACGGGCCGTCTTGCGGTGACGTGCTCGGGCGGGACGTATATCCGCACGCTGATCGACGACCTGGGCCGGGCGGTCGGGTCCCATGGGGTCATGACGGCCCTGCGGCGGACGGCAGCTTCCGGCTTTACGCTGGCGGATGCAGTGACAATGGACGAAGCCCGCCGGATGCAGCGCGCGGAATTATCGGCGCGGGTGCTGCCGGTGGAGACGCTGTTTGCGGATCTGCCGGCGGTCGCCGTGTCGGCCGCGCAGGCCAGGCGGTTTCTGAATGGCGGTGCGCTGGATTTGCAGCGCCTGTCCGCGCGGCCTGCGGGGCTGTGCCGGGTCCATGCGCCGGGGGGCGGCTTTTTGGGACTTGGCGCGCCGGATGCCGCGGGGGAATCCCTGCGTGTGCAGCGGCTTTTTGGAGACGAAACGGTCAAATAGAGGCGGCATCTGCCGTGCTGGAGGGAACGACACGATGAAGATCTATGAAACCCTGGAGCCGTCGCCGTGTGATACGGCGGTGGCGCTCGGTTCTTTTGACGGGCTGCACATCGGCCACCATGCGGTCATCGGCCAGGCGCTGACAGAGCCGGATCTGATGCCGACGGTGTTCACCTTTGCGCACAATCCGCTGTACGATTTGGGCGGCAAAGCCGGCGGCGCGTTGATGACGCGCGCGCAAAAAATTGCCCGCCTCGAGTCCTGGGGGGTGCGGCAGCTGTATCTGCTGCCCTTTTCGAGCGTGATGAGCCTGTCGCCGCGGCAGTTTGTGGAAAATGTCCTGGGCGGTGTGTGCCGTGCGAAAAAGGCGTGCTGCGGATTTAACTTTACATTTGGCGCGGGCGGCCGCGCGACCAGCGATGATTTGCGGCAGCTCTGCGCGGAAATCGGCATCCGCACCGCGGTGCAGCCGCCTGTGATTGCAAATGGCGAGCCGGTCAGCAGCACGCGCATCCGCGGCCTGGTGGCGAATGGCCGCGTGGATGAGGCGGCGGCGCTGCTGGGGCATCCGTATGGATACCTGGGCCCCGTGCTGCACGGCCAGCAGCTCGGCCGCACGCTCGGCACGCCCACGCTCAACCAGGCGGTGCCGCGGGATTTCGTGCTGCCGCGGTTTGGCGTGTATGTTTCCACCGTGCATATCGGCCGGGCGCACTATTGCGGCGTGACGAATGTCGGCGTACGGCCGACCGTGGACGGCCACCGCGTGACGGCGGAGACGTGGATGCCGGAATACAACGGCCCGGAGCTTTATGGCAGAACCGTGCAGGTTGATCTGCTGCGCTTTTTGCGCCCGGAACAGAAATTCGACAGCGTGGACGCGCTCGGCGCGCAGATCCGCCGCGACGGCCAGCACAGTCTGAAGATTTTCCGCGAACAGCATTTGTAAAAGGCGACCGCGCTGGATAGAGTGCTATGATTTTCAGAAAAACTTGCATGCTCCGGCGGAATATGCTATACTAAACCATAACCCATCCGCGGGGGATGGCGTCTGCCCGGCAATCGGGACTCCACGCGACCTTTCCCTGCGCATGTGGAAATTTGAAAAAGGTGGAATCGATCATGACAAAAGAAGAAAAGACCGCAATTATCAAAGAATACGCGACGCACGAGGGCGACACCGGCTCCCCGGAAGTGCAGGTTGCTGTGCTGACCAAGCGCATCAATGACCTGACCGAGCATCTGCGCACGCATATGAAGGATCACCACAGCCGCCGCGGCCTGCTGAAGATGGTCGGCCAGCGCCGCAGCCTGCTGAAGTATTTGCAGCAGGTGGACATCGAGCGTTACCGTACGCTGATCGCCCGCCTCGGCCTGCGCAAGTAAGCCGGATTTTTCTTCGGCTGCACGGCCGAGGGATACCAGTTGAATTTTGATGCAGAAACGCCTGCCTTTTCCGTTCTCGGAGAGGCAGGCGCTTTTTTTATTTACTCCACGTCTTTGTTGATGTATTGGGGCCGGAATTTGCTGTAGAGAATCTTCTGGGCCGAATAGAGCCCCGTATACCCGGACAGCGCATAGGACACCGCGGCTGCGATGAAATAATAGGGCGCGCCCGAAAAGCCGAATATTGAACAGCCGAGCAGCAGCGCGGTGATGGGGCAGTTGGTCACGCTGCCAAACAGGCAGACCAGCCCGACCGCCGCGGAAAACCCCGGATTCAGGCCCAGCAAGCCGCCCATCCAGCAGCCAAACGTCGCGCCGATGAAGAACGAGGGCACAATCTCGCCGCCCTTGAAGCCGGCGCCCAGCGTCAGCGCGGTCAGCAGAATCTTCAGCAGAAAAGCCCCCGGAAACGCCTGGCCGGCAATCGCCCGCGCGATCACTTCCGTGCCCGCGCCCTGGTAGTCGGTTGTGCCCAAAAGCAGGTTAATCCCCACGACGATTGCGCCGCCGACGAGGACCCGCACGTATTGGTTGGGGAAGCATTTTCCATAGAACTTTCCCGCCCAGCGCATGGCCATGCAGAACAGCACCGCCACCAATGCGCACAGCGCGGCCAGCAGCAGGACTTTCAGCATGGGCACCAGCGCCGGCGCAGCGACTTCCGCCAGTGAAAAGTGCGTTGGCGCGGCGCCCAGGGAACGCGCCACAAACGAGGCCAGCAGGCACGCCAGCGCTGTCGGCACCAGCGCCGGATAATACATTTCCCCGACGCTCACGACCTCCATCGCAAACACAGTCGCCACCACCGGCGTGCCGAACAGCGCCGAAAAGACCGACCCCATGCCGCACATGGTCAGCACGTGCCGCTCTTTTTCCGAGCGGTGGAAAAGATTGCCGCAAAAATACCCCAGGCTGCCGCCGATCTGCAGCGCCGCGCCCTCGCGCCCCGCGCTGCCGCCGAACAGATGCGTCACCGCCGTGGCGACAAAAATCAGCGGCGCCATGCGCGTGGGCAGCTTTTCCGGGGAACGCACGGCCAGCAGCACCAGGTTCGTGCCGCGGCTTTTGGTGATGCCGCTTGCGCGGTATAGCCAGATGATAAACACACCGCCCAAAGGCAGCAAATATAAGAGCCACGGATGCGCCTGCCGCCAGGCAGTTACCGTCTGGAGCGTATAATAAAATGCCGTGCCGACGCCGCCGCCGATCACAAGGCCAATCCCCGCGCCCAGCACAACCCACCGCGCAAAAGCCTTCAGCCGCAGGCCCCAATGCCGCGTCTTCCATAGGAATATCCGTTTGTCCACCTTATATCCCTCTTCTCGTCAAACCCTTCTTTTTAGTAGTGTACCATGGCAGCAGGACACTTGCAAGCGGATTCAAACCGCCCTATTTTTTCCGATTTCGTCCAAAAGTCGAAGTTTATATTGAACGAACGTTCGATAAGCTATAAACTATAGACAAGAAAAAAATGGGAATACGAAAAGGGGGATCGGGATGGATTACACACAATGGGCGCAAGCCTATTTTAAGGAAGCAGAAGCCATCCGGGCGGCATTGGCGCCGATCCGGGCTGCGTTGAAGCGGCCGCATCTGCGCGTTGAGGAGAGCCGGGAGCTGACCCGGCGGGAACACATTTTGTATCAGATGTATCTGGAATGCCGGGAGACCGGCCTGCTGCTGCAGAGGAGGGCATCATGAGAAAGAAGATCTTATCCATGGAAGGGCTGCCGGAATCCCTGTTTTTGCCGCGGGACACGGGGGAGCCGGACCGGCGGTATGCGGCCGCGCTGCAAGCGGTGCGGCGGGCTGTGACGGAGGAATTGACACAGCGGCAGCGGGAGTGCCTGATGCGGCGTTTCCAGGGGGAAGCAGTCAAGCAGATTGCAGCGGAACTGGGCATACAGCCGCCGACTGTCGTCAAGCATATCCATGCGGCGCAGCGGCGGCTGTCTCGTATTTTCCGGTATTCGGGGTTTTTTAGCGTTCCTTAAAATCCGTATTTTTCAAAGAATGCTTCTGCCTCTTTTAACGCGGCCGGCACATCCGCGCCCGGGCACAGCCCGGCGCATTTGCCGCAGCGGTCGCATGCGGAGATCGGCGCGCTGCGGCGCTTGAGCAGTTTATAATAGTTGAGTTCCGAGCTGAAAGCCAAGTTGACCTCCTGCGTCGCTTCATTGTAATATTGGATGAAATCCGCGACACGAATCCCCTTCGGGCAGACGTCCTTCAGCTGCCCGGCGTCCGTCAGCGGATATTTTACTTTGCTGTCCATCAGCGCGGCGGCTTTTGCCAGGACAGCCCGATCCGATTCTTCCAATGGGCGGAAATCCTGCATAGAGCGCGTGTTCTGGTCCACCTGCTCCAGCGTGGACATGCCGCTGAGCGCTGCAAGCACACCGGGCAGACTTGCCCCAAAACGCAGCGACCATTCGACCGGAGAGCGGTCCGGCGCCTGATCCCGCAGCAGCTTCTCCACATCTTCGGGCAGGCTGGCCAGCGTGCCGCCCTTGACGGATTCCATCACGACCACCCGTTTGCCGTGTTTGCGGATTACCTCGTAGCACTTGCGGGCCTGCACCGACCAGTGTTCCCAATCCAGATAGTTGACGCAGATCTGCACGAACTCGACCTCCGGGTGGTCGGTCAGGATGCGGTCCAGCGTTTCTGCGTTGTCGTGGAAGGAGAAGCCGATGTGACGGATCTTGCCCTGGGATTTCCACGCCTGCATGGCCTCGAACATGCCGAAGTCTTTAACGATGCCGTCATAGATGAATTCATTTAAGTTGTGCAGCAGGTAGTAGTCGAAATAGCCTGCGCCGCTGCGTTCCAGCGACTCTTCAAAGAACTGCTGCACCTGCTCCTTTTGGGTGATGGCGAAGGTGGGCAGCTTATCCGCCAGGGTGAAACTGTCCCGCGGATGGCGCTTGATCAGCGCTTCCCGTGCAGCGACCTCGCTCTTCCCGTTGTGGTACGCCCACGCTGTGTCAAAATAGGTGAATCCCCGTTCCAGGAACAGATCCACCATCTTGCACACCTCGGGAATGTCGATGTTCTCCGGATTCCCGTCGATCACGGGCAGCCGCATCAGACCAAAGCCCAGCTTCTTTGTCTCGTTTGCCATTTCTGGTACCTCCCCATCGAATTTTCGGTTTTCGATTACATCTTCCCCGCATTGACGAACATCTCAGCCACTTCCGGGGCATAGTGGTCGATAAACTGGCTGTGCCCCAGGTCGAGGGCTGCGAGCTTTTGCATTTCTTCGCCGGTGAGGGTAAAGTCAAACAGGTTGAAATTTTCCTCCATCCGCTCCTTGTGGGTGGACTTCGGAATCACCACCACGCCGGACTGGATCAGAAACCGCAGGTCCACCTGCGCGGCGGTCTTGCCGTACTGCTTGCCAATCTCGGTCAGGGTCGGGTTCGTGAACAAACCGTTCTTCCCTTCGGCCAGCGGCGACCACGCCATCAGCTGCGTGCCGTATTTTTTCAAAATCGGCCGCGCCACCTTCTGCTGCTGGAAGACATGCACCTCCAGCTGGTTGACCATGGGCGGAATTTCCACAAATCCGGCGATGTCGATGAACCGGTCCGGCATAAAATTGCTGACGCCGATCGCGCGGATCTTCCCGGCTTTGTACGCCTCCTCCATCGCGCGATAGGAACCATAATAGTCGTTAAACGGCTGGTGGATCAGCATCAGGTCGACATAATCCGTTTTGAGCTTGCGCAGGGATTCGTCGATGGAGGCCTTTGCCTTTTCATAGCCGCCGTTGCTGATCCAGATTTTCGTCGTCAAAAACAGCTGGTCGCGGGGGACGCCGCAGGCGCTGATGGCATCTCCGACGCTTTCCTCGTTGAAATAGCCCTGTGCCGTATCAATGCTGCGGTAGCCCACCGAAATGGCGTCCAGTACACAGCGTTTGGTATCCTCCGCGGGGATCTGATACACCCCGTAGCCCAGCATGGGGATTTTGACTCCATTCTTTAAAGTTGCGTATTCCATTTGAAAGCCCTCCCTGAATCATGAATTTTGCAGAAATTTTCGCGAGGCCAGTCTGCAAGCGGCGATTGTTTCCAGAACCTTTTGCGGCTTGATCGCCGGGTAGCTCTATCCTGATTATATCTGCATTTACCTTGACACGCAATGACCAAGAATGCTACACTGTATTTACTAAAAGTAAATGCAAAAGGGGCTTTTTTCATGTACAGTCAGCAGCTCAAAACCTTTATTCGGGTCGCGGAGCGGGGGAGTTTTTCAAAAGCTGCCGAAGACCTGTTTGTGACGCCAGCCTCCATTATGAAACAGATGAATACGCTTGAAAACCGGTTAGGGCTTACGCTGTTGAAGCGCACCAATCAGGGGATCGAATTGACGGAGGCGGGGAAATTTATCTATCGGTCTGCCAAGAAAATCATTGCCGAATCGGAGGACGCAGTGCTGAAAGCCAAAGCCATTCAGCAGCGGGCGGCAAAGACCATCCGGGTGGGTTCCTCCTTTTTGAACCCTGGAAATGTATTGATCGACCTGTGGAACCGGCTTAGCCCAAATCCCACCGAATACCGGTTCAAGATCATCCCCTATGATGACGACCACGAACAGATTCTGTCGGTCGTGGCGTCTTTGGGGAAGACCATGGATTTTATGGTCGGGGTTTTTGGTTCGCAGCAGATGCTGCGGATTGGGGCGTTTTATGAATTGGGCCGGTACCGTCTTTGCGTTGCGGTGCCTCGGAATCACCGGCTCGCCGCCAAAGACAGGCTGTCCCTCAATGACCTGCATGGCGAGCATTTGATCGTTGTAAAAAGCGGGGATGCATTGCATTTGGACCATTTCAGAGAAATACTGAAGATGACGCATCCACAGATCATATTGGAAGATGCAAACTATTTTTACGATCTGGAGACTTTCAACACCTGCGAGGTGACGGGCTCGCTTCTGCTGACGATTGACGCGTGGGCGGGCATTCATCCCTCGCTGGTGACGCTGCCGGTGGACTGGGAATTTACGGTGCCGTATGGGCTTTTGTATTCGCCATCTATTTCCAGGGAAGCGAAAGAATTTCTCAAGAAAATTCAGCAGGCCGTTTCGCTTCCGAAAAAATAGGACCCGTCTCCCGACACGGGTTGCTTTTATGATAGCAGGAATTGACAGCATACTCTGTCGGTGTCCCTGTAAAAGAATCGCTTACCATTCCCCGGCAACCATCTGTTCCCCGAGCGCGTATGCCTTTTTGCGCTCCGATGGGAAAACATCTTCATGACGGCGCTCTTTCTGCGCAGGGTCAAACAATGTCCAGTCGAAACGGCTGTAATCCTTTACCTGAAGCGTATCGCCGCAAACAAGCGTGCGTGTTTTCCCGACAAAATTGGAAAGCGAGCTTTTGTACCGTGCGAGCATCGGCGCATTGTCTCCATCACCTTCATAACTTTCGGCGGGGGAGTTGCTCGTTACGATCAGCAGCGTGGGAATAAGGCGGTCATTATCGTTCATTTTTTCCAGGCGGTATGTGATATGTTGAAATACAAGCCGTTCAAAAAGAGCCCGAAAGCCAGCGGAAAAGTCGCCGAGATAATTGGGGGAACCAAGGATCACGCCGTCGGCTGTGCGGATTTTTTGGAGCACATCATAAAGCCCGTCTTTGAAGACGCACTTTCCCTGATTTGGCGCCTGCTTACAGGCGAAACAGGACATACAGCCGCTGAACTTTTCGAGACCGTAAAGCTCGATGACCTCCGCTTCGGCTCCGGCATTCTGTGCGCCGGCAGCGGCTTCTTTTACTAAAATATCTGTATTCCAGTTCTTTCTCGGACTCGCGTTTACAGCAACGATTTTCTTCATTCCATTTCCTCCGTTTCGATCATCAATTGTCAGTCACAGCAGGAATGACCACTTTTAGTGGTTTGGATCTTGTTGTGACTTTTTTAATTTCAGCATCTATTTTAATCCGGCCCGAAAGGATACGCAAATTTTAGCGTACAGAATCTGCACCGAATCATAACACATCAACACGTACCTTTTGCAGCACCTTGTCTGCACCGATACTTCCGGTATCGGCAACCAGGCTGGATGCGACGGGACAGGATTTTAGAGAAATTTCTGGAATTCAAGGCGGAGAATCATGCAGAAAGGCAGGAAGCTTTGACAGGTTTATGCTTTTTTGCACGATTTATAGTGGATGTCATTCCAATCGCGAAGATATTGACAACAATTATAGCGAATAGTATAATAACACGTAATTGCTAAAACTTTCGCGATTTACCAGAGACTATTTACCATGGAAATGCTGAAGCGCTTTCTACCGTACGGCTTCATCCTGATTCCTGCTTTGTCAACTTTGAAATTTATTATACGTATTATACAGAGGAGGTACATATGAAAAAGAGGTTTTTGGCAATTATGCTTGCGGGCGTCATGGCTTTCTCGTTCGTGGCAGGCGGCTGCGGGGACAATTCGACGACGACCACCAGCAGCGTCACTGTGGATGGCAATCAACTGGATGCGGATCAGCATTATAACACCTATTTGGCTTCAGATCCGACAACGCTGGACAGCGTCAAAGGGAACGATACATACAGCTGGAGTATTCTGCTGAATATCATGGAGCCGCTGACCAGAGTGGATCAGCAGGGCGATAAAGATGTGCGTGTGCCGGCGGGCGCGGCCAGCTGGTCGTCCAATGACGATGCCACGGTCTGGACATTCAAGCTCAACGACAATAAATGGTCGGATGGGCAGCCGGTTACAGCAGGAGATTATGTGTATGGCATCCAGCGCACCCTGGATCCGAAATCCGGCTCCCTGAACGCCTACCTGATTACCTGTATCAAAAATGGTGCGGCAGTCAACAACGGAAAGATGTCTGTGGATCAGCTGGGTGTCAAAGCGGTGGATGATAAGACGCTGCAGATCACCCTGGAGCAGCCGACGCCCTATTTCCTTTCCCTGACAGATACAAGAGCCATGCTTCCGCAGAGAAAGGATATCGTTGAAAAATATGGAGACACCTACGGTGCAGAGGCATCCAATCTTGTCTGCTGCGGCCCGTTCAAGATTGACTCCTGGACCCACAATTCAGAAATTACGGTCAGCAAGAATGACAATTACTGGGATGCAGCTCATGTCTATATGCAGAAGGTAACCTGGCAGATTATCCAGGAAGAAACGACCGTGTTTAACTCTTTCGACAGCGGATCCCTTGACACCTGTTCTTCCGGAACACCGGAATGGATTGACCGGTTTAAGAAGAAAAACGGTGTGACGAGCCAGGAGTATGAGACCACGACACTCCGGTACCACTTCTACAATACCAAGGACAAGCTGTTCAAGAACGAGAACATCAGAAAGGCATTTACGTATGCCATTGACAGAGACGATGTCAATAAGACCATTTACTTTGACATCCATAAGCCGTCTTACAGCTGGGTGATGGATCCAGTCACAACAGGCGAGAACGGCTCTTACCGGAAGCAGGTCGGGGAAGACCCGCTGAAGGATATCATGGGTAATCAGAACCCGAAGGACCTTTTGCTCAAAGGCATGAAGGAACTGGGGCTTGGAGATGACCCGTCCACTTTGACGGTCACGCTGAGCGTTGGAGGAACCACCCAGTGGCTCAGAACATACGGAGAATATTTCCAGCAGAAATTTAAGGATGTTCTCGGTGTGAACATCAAGCTGGAACAGAATGAATGGGGAACGTTTGAATCCAAAATCAATTCCGGCGATTACCAGATGGGCTATATGTCCTGGACAATCGACTACAATGATCCCATGTCCATGCTGGAGCTTATGAAGACCGATGCGGGTGCGATCCCGACCTTCTGGTCCAATAAGCAGTATGACGATCTGCTGACCCAGGCATCCAAGCAAATGGATGAGAAAAAGAGAACTGACTTGTACAAGCAAGCAGAACAGATCCTTCTCGAAGAATGCCCGGTCTGCCCGGTGACCAATGAAGTGGCGCATACGTTTACCTATTCCTATGTGAAGAATGTTGCAACGTCTCCGTTTAACACGATGGGGATGAAGAAGGTCTATACCAGCGGGAGATCATAATAGATGAAAGGGTCAAAGGTGTCCCAAAAAGTCAGCAAGGGCTTTGGGGATACCTTTGCTTTTTCCTGGAAAAGTGGAGGCAGTTTATGAAAAAATATATCGCGAAACGGGTCGTGTATATGCTGATTACGATGTTCGTCATCGCATCGGCGACCTTTTTCCTGATGCACAGCATCCCCGGAGATCCGCTGTCCTACATGGCCAGAAACCTGCCCGAACAGACAAGGCAGAATTATTATGCCAAATATGGGCTGGATAAGTCGGTATTTGAACAGTACCTTATTTTTATGAAAAACATGATTACAAAGGGCGACCTGGGGGAATCCCTCCGCTATCCGGGACGTTCTGTCATGGAGACGATCCTCACAAACTCCAAGGTGTCTGTCGTGCCGGGCGGTCTGGCGCTGGTCATGGGCCTGGCCATCGGAATTGTGCTGGGGATCGTGGCGGCCCTGCATAAGAATAAATGGCCGGACAATGTGGTCATGTTCATCGCCATCATCGGCATCACGGTCCCCGTGTTTGTGCTGGCGTCGCTTTTCCAGTACGTATTCGCGGTGAAACTGCAGGTGCTTCCAACACAGGGATGGGGACAGCCGAAAGATGTGATCCTTCCGATGGTTGTGATGAGTTTTGGGACAATCGCGACCTACGCCAGATATGTCAGGTCAAACATGCTGGACGTGATGGGACAGGATTATATTCTGACGGCAGAGGCCAAGGGCGTCAGCAAGTTTAACGTTATCAAGAACCATGTCATGCGCAACGCGTTTCTCCCGTGCGTTACGCTTTTGGGCGGACAGATTTCCGGCATCTTTACCGGCTCCTTTGTTGTGGAGAAAATTTTCGGAATTCCTGGCATCGGGTTTTACTATATCAGCTCCATCAATGACCGCGACTATACGATGATCATCGGGACAACCATTTTTGCGGCCGGGCTCTTTATTCTGGCGCAGCTGATTATTGATATTGCATACGGGCTTTTGGATCCGAGAATCCGCGTACAGTAGGAGGTGTGTGTATGACAGCAGAAAATAGAATGGCAGCAGAAAATATACTGGATATACCGGACGAAAAGTTCCGAATCATCGGAATCGATGAGGACGCAGGCGAACTGCCTTCCAGAAAGCGAATCAGCTATTGGCAGGATGCCTGGAGAAGATTTCGGGAGAATAAAATCGCGCTGGTCGCGGCCGTTATCCTGGTGCTTCTGGTTTTCTTTATTATCTTTGGGCCGGCTATCAGCGGCTATCAGTTTGAGCAGATTGATTCCAACGCCATCAATCAGGGGCCAAGCGCAGCACATTGGTTCGGGACAGATTCCCTGGGCCGCGATTTGTTTGCCCGGGTATGGCAGGCGGGCCGCGTTTCGCTTGTGATCGGCCTGGTCGGCGCGGTCGTGGCCAGCGTGGTGGGCTCAATCTATGGCGGAATTGCGGCATATTTCGGCGGCGTGGTGGATGACATCATGATGCGCATTGTCGAAATCCTTTTGAGTGTGCCGTATCTGTTGATCGTCATTCTGATTTCTGTTGTAACGGACAGCAAGAGCCTGGGGACGATGCTGATCGCGCTGACCCTGACCGGGTGGTGCGGAATCGCGCGGATTGTCCGGGGGCAGATGCTGCAGCTCAAATCACAGGAATTTGTCCTGGCGGCGCAAGCGCTGGGCGTCTCACCGTTTCAGATTATTTTGAAACATATGATTCCAAATACCATGAGCCTGATCATCGTTGCCATCACCTTTGATATTCCGGGCTACATCTTCTCGGAAGCATTCCTGAGTTATGTGGGGCTTGGCATTCAGGCGCCGCAGACGAGCTGGGGCGCATTGTCCGCGGCGGCACAGCAGAATTTTATGTTCTACCCATATCAGCTGTTGTTCCCGGCCGTTATGATTGCGCTGACCATGCTTTCGTTTACACTGATGGGCGACGGCTTGCGGGATGCCCTCGATCCGAAACAGAGAAAATAATTTGGAAGGTAGAAAATGGAGACAAAGAACGAGAGAATCTTAGAAGTGGAAAATCTCCACGTATCATTTCATACCTATGCCGGGGAAGTCAAGGCGGTGCGCGGCGTCAGCTTTGTATTGAACCGGGGCGAGACGCTGGCGTTTGTGGGAGAATCCGGATGCGGCAAATCAGTGACGGCAAAGTCCATCATGCGGTTATTGAAGCCGCCGGCCGCGGAGATCAAGCCGGAATCCAGGATCATCTGCGACGGCAAAGACGTCATGAAGATGACAGGAAAAGAGCTGTACGCCTTTCGGGGTGACGAAATCAGCATGATTTTCCAGGACCCGATGACCTCTCTGAACCCGACGATGAAAGTGGGCAAGCAAATCATGGAAAGCCTGATGCTCCACAGGCACATGAAGAAAAAAGAAGCCCGGCAGGAAGCGATCCGCATGCTGAAGATGGTCAATATTCCAAGTGCGGAACAGCGGGTCGACAGCTATCCCCACGAACTGTCGGGCGGCATGCGGCAGCGCGTCATGATCGCCATGGCCCTGGCCTGCCATCCGAAGATCCTGATTGCCGACGAGCCAACGACCGCTTTGGATGTGACGATCCAGGCGCAGATCATGGATCTGATGAAAGAGCTGAAAGAGAAGATGAATACGGCGATCATCCTGGTCACCCATGATCTGGGCGTGGTGGCCAACTTTGCGGACCGGATTCAGGTCATGTATGCGGGCCAGGTTATGGAGAGAGGGACGGCAAAGGAAATCTTTTATGAGAGCAAACACCCGTATACATGGGCGCTGCTCAGCTCTGTGCCGAAAGTCTCCACCGAATCCAAAGGAGATCTGTATGCATTGAAAGGGACACCGCCGGATTTGATTCTTCCGCTGGAGGAATGCCCGTTTGCATCCAGATGTGAGTATTGCATGAGAATCTGCAAGGAGCGCAACCCGATGGAGACGTCCCTGAGCGATACCCACAAGGTATCCTGCTGGCTCATGCATCCAAAGGCACCCAAAGTAAAATCTTTTTACGACCGCGAGGGAAGATGATGGCAGAAAAAAGCGAAAAGAAGCCGAATGAAAAATACATTCTGGAGGCAGTGGATCTCTGCAAATATTTTAAAGCAGGCAGAAAGCAGTATGTGAAAGCCGTCGATCATGTGACCATCCGGATAAGGCCGCGCGAAACGCTTGGGCTGGTGGGCGAATCCGGATGCGGAAAAACGACGACCGGGCGCACGATGATCCGCCTGTATGAGCCGACTTCCGGGAAGATTTATTTTGAAGGAAAAGACATTTCCAAGCTGAAGGGCAAAGAGCTGCTGAATTTTAAGAAGAATGTGCAGATTATCTTCCAGGACCCGTACGCTTCCCTGGATCCCCGCATGACGATCGGCGAGATCATCGCAGAGGGGATGTCGGTCCATATGAAATTGACCGAGAAAGAAAAAGAGGACCGCGTTAACGATCTGCTGCACAAGGTCGGTTTAAATGCAGAGTACGCGAACCGGTTTGCCCATGAGTTGTCCGGCGGCCAGCGGCAGCGGGTCGGGATTGCCCGCGCCCTGGCGGTGGAGCCGAAATTCATCGTGTGTGACGAGCCGATCTCGGCACTGGATGTATCGATTCAGGCGCAGGTAGTCAACCTGCTGATGAAACTGCAACGGGAGATGGGATTGACGTATCTCTTTATCTCCCACGATCTCTCTATGGTGAAGCACATCTCCGACCGGGTGGGTGTCATGTACCTCGGTTCCATTGTGGAGTTGGCATCCAAGGAGATCCTTTATACGAAGCCGAAACATCCATACACGCAGGCATTGATATCAGCGATCCCGCAGGCAGATCCGGAGGCGCACACGGACAAGGAAAGGATCAAACTGGAAGGCGAAGTGCCGAGCCCTCTGGACCCGCCTTCCGGCTGCAAGTTCCGGACCCGATGCAGCTATGCCACGGAACGGTGTGCACAGGAAGTGCCGATGCTCAAGGAAGTCGAGGAAAATCATTTTGTGGCGTGCCATTTGTGCGACACCATTTGACAGAGGAACATATGATATCATACAACCTGGCCAACAAAATACTGGGGTACGCACTGGCGCACGGGGGCGATTACGCGGAAATCTTTGAAGAAGCGACAGAACGAAGCAGGATTGGCCTGCTGGGCAGTCAAACGCCGTCTGTGCTGGCCGGTCAGGAGAAGGGGATCGGCATCCGGGTTTTAAACGGAACCAAAAGCCGCTATCTCTATACATCCGCACAGGAGGAGACGACGCTCTTTCGGATGTTAAAAGAGGCATTGTCTGATTTTGGCACGGGAAGCCCGGATGGAAGGGCGCCCCTGCCCTTGCAGCCGCATGTCTTTTCCGTCGGCGGCGCCAGGAATGCCGGCCTTTTGGAAAAGCTGAGCCTGCTCCGGGCCTGCGCGCAGGCGGGGATGCAGGCCGGGCCGAACATGGATTTTATGCAGGCCTCCTGTGTCGAAACAAGACAGATTGTCCGGATCCTCAACACCGAAGGGTGTCATGTGCAGGACGAAAGACGGAAATCCCGCCTGTTTCTCAAGGCCTTTGCGAAAGATGGGGAAGAAACCGCGACGAGTTATGTGGGCCCGGGCGGCATCGGGGGAATCGAGTTCCTGGAATCCATCGATTATAAAAAAGCGGCCGCGCAGGCGGCGCAGTCTGCCATGCGCCTTCTTCACGCGCGCCCCTGCCCGACAGGGAGAATGCCGGTCATTCTTGGGAACGGTTTTGGCGGGCTGTTCTTCCACGAGGCGTGCGGGCATTCCCTGGAGTCCTCCAGCCTGGCGTCCGGCGGGTCGGAATTCTCCGGGAAGAGGGGACGGCAGGTGGCATCCGAGAAAGTGACGCTCGTGGATGACGGGACGCTCGCGGGCGCATGGGGATCTTTGCAGGTGGACGACGAAGGGATTCCGGCCCGGCGGAATGTCCTGATCGATCACGGGGTTCTGACGGGATGTCTGGCCGACAGGCTGGACGGCAGAAGGCTTGGGATCGAGCCGACGGGGTCAGCCAGACGGGAGAGCTACCGCTTTGCGCCGGTAGCCAGAATGACCAACACCTTCCTGCTTTCAGGGCCGGATTCGCCCGCGCAGATGGTGGAGTCGGTGGAGCGCGGACTCTATGTCCAGAATATCCAGGCGGGTTCTGTCAGCCCGGTGACGGGCGAATTCAATTTCCATACAGCCGGAACCTATCTGATCGAGCACGGAAAAATCACCTGCCCGGTGCACGACGCCACCCTGATCGGGACAGGTGGCGGTATCCTGCAAAAGGTGGAAATGGTGGGCAACGATGCGGAGATCGGACAGGGGTTTTGCTATGCGGACAGCGGCACCGTCTATATCGGAGCCGGACAGCCAACTGTGAAACTATCGGAGATGACTGTCGGAGGGGATCAGGTATGATCGGCCAGAAAGAAATCGAACAGCTGCATACCCTGACAGAAAGGCTGAAAGCGGAACAGTTTTCGGATATCCATTTTTACCGGACGCGGACAAAGAAGCGTCTGTTTTCCCTTTTCCCGGGGCCGGACTTGCGCTGCCAGGACGCGGATGATTGCATGTATCGGATCGAAGCGGTGTATCAGGGAAAAAAGTGCAGCATGTATACCAACTGTCCCCAGGATATGGAAGCGATCGCCCGCACCTTAAAGGAGACAGCCGATTTATACGGACCGGCAGATGAGGGCCGCCATCGATATAGGCCCTGTAAGGCTTCCGGCCGGCCGTTTCTTTGGGAACGCCGGGATGCAGTCCTCTCCGCGCTTTCCACAGCGGAGGAGCGGGCGAGGACAGCCCGGGAGATTCTGCTTGTGCAGCGCTGCGGTTACGAAGAAGTGTGCCAGGAAATCGCTTTAATCGACGAGGATCTGCATATTATGCAGGATCAGACCGGGTATCACTGTTTTTTTATCCGCGTGGCGGCCGGCAGGGCGGACATGCGGGCAACGGCGGCGCGTTATCTGTATGGAACCCGCCTGGCGGATTTGCCCGTAGAGGCCTGCGTTGACAGGGCTGCAGAGGAAGCGGCCGGCTCCCTTGGCGGAATCGTCCTGCCTTCCGGGCTGTACCCGGCCGTCATCAGTGGCCCGGCGATGGCGGAGCTTTTGGAGGCCTTTCTCCCGGCTTTTTACGCGGACAATATCCAGAGCCGGATGAGCGGAATCGGCGGCCGGCGCGGCCGGAAAGTGGCGTCACCCTCTCTCTGGCTGAAGGAAATGCCGTGGATACCGGAAGGAAGGAATACCCGTACCTTTGACGATGAAGGGACACCGGTATGTGAGACCGACCTGATTCGGGATGGCGGGATCGCCCAGATCCTCTACAATCGGCGTTCAGCCAAGAAAGATGGGACGGTCAGCACAGGAAATGGGTTCCGCCCAACCTTGCAGGAGGATGTGGGGACAGGGGCCACGAATGTTGTGCTCGGCATGGATTTTGCGCACACATGCACGGAAGAGGAACTGATACGAAAACGGAAAAATGGGATTCTGGTCACGGGCCTTTATGGCGTCTTTGCGGGCACAGACAGCAGGACAGGGCAATTTTCGCTCCTCGCGAGCGGGAGAAGAATCGAAAACAGCACACTGGCCGAACCCTTTCATCAGGTGACGATATCCGGAAACTTTTTTGAGATGCTTGGAACGATCACCGAGGTGGGCGCGGATGTTTATCCGACAGATCCTGGCAAGAGGAGCGTCCTGTCGCCGGCCGTTCTGGCAGGGACCGTCACCGTATCCGGAAACTAGTAGGAGAAAAAGGACAATGGAGCAATATAAGGATTTTATTTTGGAACAGGTAAAACAGCTATTGGCAATCGACAGCCCGTCTGGATTCGCAGATCGCGCGGCGGAGCACCTGATGGAAGTGTATCGGGGCATGGGATATGAGCCGGTGCGCACGAACAAAGGCGGCGTGCTCGTAAACCTGGGCGGAAAGGAACCGGATGCGATCCTGACCGCATCCCATGTGGATACGCTGGGGGCCATCACAGCGGAGATCAAGGACAATGGGAGACTGCGGATCTCCCCAATCGGCAGCATCAGCGCCAATACGGTGGAGACAGAAAACTGCCGTATTTATACGCGGTTTGGGAAGATCTATGAGGGGACCTGCCAGCTCGTCAACGCCTCCACCCACGTCAATGGGAAGATTGACCAGACCCTTAGAAATTATCAGAATGTAGAAATTGTTCTGGACGAAGATGTGCATTCCAGAGAAGACGTGAAAAAGCTCGGCATCGACAATGGAGATTTTGTCTGCTTTGATCCGGTTACCCGTGTCACGCAGAGCGGTTATATCAAGAGCAGATTCCTGGATGATAAGCTCAGTGCAGCGATTCTGGTCGGTTATGCAAAGTATCTGAAAGATACGGGAAAAGTGCCGAAGCGCAGAGTGTACCAATATTTTACGGTGTTTGAGGAGATCGGCCATGGGGCCAGCGCCTCCATTCCACAAGACGTGACGGAAGCGATCTCCGTGGACATGGGCTGCGTAGGAGAAGGAATCGCCTGCACGGAAAAGGAAGTCTCCATCTGCGCAAAAGACAGCGGCGGGCCGTACAATTACGCCCTCACAACAGAGCTGATCAAAACGGCAAAAGACAACGAGATTCCCTATGCGGTGGACGTCTATCCGTACTACAGCTCAGACGTGGAAGCGACGTTAAAGAGTGGCTGCGATATCCGTCACGGCCTGATCGGGCCGGGCGTCTACGCTTCCCACGGATACGAGAGGAGCCACGTGGACGGCATGATGAATACCTTCCGGCTTCTGTGTGCCTATCTGGACGCGCGTTGAGGGCAAATCGCGGGTGTGCGGACAAAAAGTGAGACAACGGAGGTTCCGGTCAGAAGGCAAGTGCATGGTTCAGATATGAAACAAAAAGATGCACGGTATTCTTGCGGGCATACAGATGGAGGCAATCTCCTATAAGATTTCTTTTATAAAAAAGCGTATGGGATACATGCATCCATACGCTTTTTCTGATTATGATCCGACGATCGTGCCGCCATTGGGGTGAAGCACCTGGCCGGTCATATAGCTGGCATCCTCCGAAGCAAGAAAGACATAACAGGGCGATATTTCGCACGGCTGCCCCGCGCGCTTCATTGGAACCTGCGATGTTTTTGTCCCAAAGGTTCTGACTTCCTCCGCCGAATAGGATGCCGGAATCAATGGCGTCCAAATCGGGCCGGGCGCTACGGCATTGACCCGGATTCCCTTTTCTGCAAGCGAAAGAGACAGTGATCTGGTTAAAGCCACAATGGCGCCCTTGGTTGAGCTGTAATCGATCAAATCCTGATTGCCTTGATATGCAGTCACAGAGGTTGTGTTGATAATCGAGCTTCCTTTTTTCATATGCGGCAGTGCATACTGGATTAAATAGAAAAAGGAGAACACATTATTTCGGAAGATGAATTCAAGCTGCTCATGGGAAATATCCAGTATGCTTCGCTGTATAAACTGGAATGCATGATTATTCACAAGTACATCCAGCGCTCCAAAGCAATGCACCGTTTTTTCGACGCAGCTTTTGGCAAATTCCGGATTTTTCAAGTCTCCTTTCAAGAGCAGGCATTCGCCGCCAAGCTGTCTGATTTTTTCGGCAGTTGCGTTTGCATCACGGTCTTCGTCGAGGTAAACGATCGCGACTTTTGCGCCTTCTTTTACGAAATCATATGCAATCGCCCTGCCGATCCCACTGTCGCCACCGGTAATCAGTGCGCTCTTATTTTCCAGCTTGCGACAAGGTTTGCAGCATTCGCTCATGGGCAGCGGGGTCATCTTATACTCCAGTCCCGGTTGCTTGTCTTGATGCTGAGGTGGAAATCCCACAGGAAAACGACGGCGGTTTGTGTGATTGTGGCAGTTGTTTTGATTCATAGTCGAATCCCTCCCGTATACTATAATATGCCCTGTTGTTTAGAAAAGTGATGGGAAAGATATCCATTCTTTGAATCTTACGAACTGTATTCTATAGATCCACCTCGCACTGGGCATATACGGTACCGCGTTTCCGATATTTGATTTTGAGATTCAGCGGTCGTTTTGACGAATTTTTATACACGCTTACGCTTTATCATACGCTATTTCTCCGCCCTTGACATCAATACCACACACTCCACATGCGTCGTGTGCGGGAACATGTCGACCGGCTGGATGCGCTGCACGGAATAGCCCAGCGGGCACAGCCAGGCGAGGTCACGGGCCTGGGTTTCGGGGTTGCAGGAGATATAGACCACCCGGCGCGGGCCAACGGCTGCCACGGCCTCCAAAAACCGCTGCGTCGACCCGGCGCGCGGCGGGTCCATGAAGAGAACGTCCGCGTGGCCGCCGTCCGCGGCCATGGCCTCCAGAAAGCCGGTGGCATCCGCGCATAAGAATCGGATGTTTTTTGCGTGGTTTTGCCTGGCGTTGGCGATGGCGTCGCGCACAGCCTCGCGGTTATTCTCTACGCCGATGACCTGGCCCGCGCGCTTCGCGGCGATCAGCCCGATGGTGCCGATGCCGCAGTAGGCGTCGATCACCGTGTCCTGCGCCGTGATCTGCGCGCAGTCGAGCGCCAGGTTGTACAGCACGGCGCATTGGACGGGGTTGACCTGGTAAAAACTCTTGGCCGAGATGCGAAACCGGCAGCCGCACAGCTCGTCCTCGATGTAGCCCGGCCCATAGAGCACGCGCTCCCGCTCGCCGAGCACCACGGCCGTGCGCCGGCTGTTGAGATTGAGCACTACGGTCGTGATTTCGGGGTGCGCCTTTCGCAGGGCGGCGGTGAAGTTTTTGGCGGGGAAGAGGGTGTTCGCCGCGACGAGGACAACCATGACTTCGTTCGTCGCAAAGCCGCGTTTGACCAGCACATGGCGCAAAAAGCCGCGGCCCGTGCGCGGGTCCCAGGGCTTTAAGCGGAAACTGCGCAGCAGGTCGCGCACCGTGCCGATGATGCGGTCGGCCGCCGCGTCGTTAATCAGGCAGGCGCTGACCGGCACAACGCGCCGCGTGCCCGCCTGATAGACGCCTGATTCGATGGCGCCGCCGCGGCCTTCGGCAAACGACGCCAGCACCTTGTTGCGGTAATGGTACGGCGTTTCCATGCCGCGGATGGGCTGCACGGCGCCAAAGCGGCCCAACAGCGCTTCGACGCGGCGCTGCTTGGCTTTTAGCTGCGCCGGGTAATCCATATCGAGCAGCTGGCATCCGCCGCATCTGCGGAATACCGGGCATTGTGGTTTCATCTGTGGCTTCCTTCCTTTTTCACATGATGCTTTTATTATAATCCAGGCGGTCAAATGCGCAATCCCCCGGACTTTTGCCGGCCGGAGGCCTTGTCCGCATTGCGATTTGGGCGCGGGTGTGGTATACTGACTGTATCTGAAATTTTGAAGGTAAAGAGGGAAATTTCCGCATGAAACTGGGCATCGGTGGATAATCGGCCTTTTTATATCTCAATATTCCTTCACAAAGCTCAATATTTCCCATATTTACGAACTTTTCCGTCACATAACCCCATGCATCTACATATACTTTCATGACAAATTGGTGCGGAATTGGTGCGGAGTGTGGGAATCAACATTCGGGAAGCGGGTTCATCACGACAGATTATTCGTTAAAAATGAAAGCTGTAAGGAGATTAACGCTGTGAACCATTTACTGTCCTGTGAATTCAATATCGACACCGCTTGTGTCGAGTTAAAATATGCCGATGGCAGCATGATTTCCATTTATACCATCGCCGTAGAGAATGAAGTGGCCGACAATATGTATGAACGCTCTGAGCTGGACTGGCTGATTTATAATGCTCCGGCTGAGTATGCAGATTTGGTGCTGAACGGCGATCCCGTGAAGTATCTGAAAACCGTGACTGTATACAAGCCATTTGAAAATTAACAGATGAAACAAGGCGGGTAAGCACACAAAAATGCTTACCCGTCATTTTTATTGTCTCTGTACAAGATAATTACAGGTTTTTATTTGCTGTTTACACAGAAACAATATCAGCTCTTCTCATTATTCATATCCATTGTACTGTATTTCTTCTCTTGACACGAGAAGAGGCTGTTGCAAAACGAAAGTTGAGCAGCAGCCCCTTTTTCATGGCGATTTCTGTTGAAAACTCCATTCCGGAAGGGTTTTTGTGGAGATTTCGTTAAAAACTCCGGCGCAATCCCGAAAAAAGGGTATAGCAAAGTTGGGCTTCACCGAAAGGAGAAGCCTGGTTTTTTGCATATTCCAGAATGTCGGAAAACTCTATTCTTTTTTCAGTGGGAAAAGATGGCTTTTCAGCCGGTTGTGTTGCAGCTTGGCCCAATATTTTTTCAGGTTATAGGCCGGACACAGCAGAAACAGCTCCAGAGAAATATTCGCCCTTCCCCGCATCAGGAAACGCTTGAACTTGCGGTTGCTTTTCCGGACGCCAAAGGCACCTTCTACCTGAATGGATCGGTTCATCCGAAGCAGAGCGCCTCGCTCGGTAACAAGCTGCCGGTGAGCCTGTGCTCTGCACTGTGCAAACTCCTCGCAAACTTTGATTTCTTTGCAGAAGTCAGGATCCTTGGATTTCGTACACTGTTCCCGCACAGGGCAGCCTGTGCATTCCTCGCATCGATAATAGCTGTAAGTGGTAACCATTCCACCCTCTTTCTTTGAGCAAGTCCGGTGCAGCCGAAGTTTTCTGCCTGCGGCACATACAAAACAATCTTCCCGCTCCAGGTATTGCATATTTTCCATTCGCCAGATCTGCTGCTTGTATTTTCTGGTTTTGCGGATTTCATAGTTTGTGGGCTTAATGTAGCCGTTTTGTCCATGCGCTTGCAGATACAGATAATTGCCTACGCTTTCGTATCCGGCGTCTGCCACAATGTCCCGGTAGCTTCTGCCCTGCATTCTCTGGATATGGTTCAGGAACGGTATGAGCGTTCCGCTGTCGGTGCAGTTGGGGAAGGCTGCCACACCGGTAATGTATTCGCTGTTTACTGCCAGCTGCACATTGTATGCGGGCTTGAGCTGACCATTTCCCATGTGGTCCTCTTTCATCCGCATGAAGGTCGCGTCCTTGTCTGTTTTGGAAAGGCTGTTCCTTCGGCATCCCATCTCCAACAGCTGTGCCTCGTACTTCTTCCAGCGCTCCAGCAGCTGGTCGATCTCTTCGTATTGCCGCTGCCAGGACGGTTTTCTTCTGCCTGTTCCGTGTACCATCTCTCCGCCTTCCGGCACAAGGTTTCTTGCCAGGGACTGCAGCTTGCCTGTGGTCAGGTTGCCTTTCCCGCCGTATCGGCAAAACAGTTCTTTTGCCTTCGCCTTCACCTTGGCCAACTGCTTGTCCACGCTCTTTCGCCATACGAAGGTATACCGGTTCGCCATGCTCTCGATCTTTGTCCCGTCGATGAACACCTCCTCGTATTCGATTTCTTGTTCTGCCGCCAGGCGTTTTACAAACTGGTAAAACAGCTCCTCAATGGCCTGCCTGGCTTTTCCGCTCCGGAAACGAGCAAAGGAAGAGTGGTCCGGCACATGTTCTCCCTGCAATAGCCAGATGAAATCGATATTCTTTCGACAGGCTTGCTCCAACTTCCGTGTTGAGTAGATCCCGTTCATATATCCGTATACCAATAGCTTGAACATGATCCGTGGCTCTGCTGCCGATTTTCTCCCTTTGGGCGAATACGCTCGATACAGTTCCCTGTAATCCAGTTCCTCAAGCTGGGCGTTGCCTACAAACACGGGCTCATTTTCCGCTATCTCAATATTTTCTGCAATTGGCAGCGCCAACTGTTGATACAGCGCCGCCTTTCTGCTATACTCTTTGTGTTGTGTCTGTTTCATGGACAGTTACAGATTACAACAAAAAAATGAGATAGGCAAACCCTTTCGGGAATGTCTATCTCATTTTTTTAGTTTTTAGGCTATTTTGCAACAGCCCCAAAACAATATAGGAGATCAGGCCAGGCGGTGCTGCTCCAGCCAGACCATCAGGGTGGGCTTTTCCGCCCGGATGCGCCTGGCGCGCACCGTGAAGACCAAAACCGTCAGCAGCGTGAAGACCACCAACCAGACTGCCAGGTAAGCCAGGCATCCGGTGACGCTCTCACCGCCGCAGATGGCACGGCGGAAGGCGGTGACGGTGTAGGTGAAAGGCACCCAGTCGTGCAGGTACTTCACAAAGGAGCCCGACAGCTCCAGCGGGTAGGTGCCCACCGAGCCGGCCAGCTGGATCACCATGAAGACCAGCATCAGGAAACTGCCCACCTTGCCCATCAGATTGGTGAAGAAGTACATCACCGACATGAAGGTCACCGAGGCCACGCAGGCCACCAGCAGGGTCTGGCCCATCCGGGCCGGGTCGAACCCATTGATGGCGTGCAACGCCCCCACCATCACCAGCGCCTGGGCCACCGCGATGGTGTAGAGCACCGAGGCCTTGCTCAGCCACCAGGCGACGCCGCTTTTCAGCTTGCCGGAATACTCGGTCAGCGGGTACATCAGGCTGAAGGCGATGCAGCCCACCCACAGGGCCACCGACATCATGTAGGGGGCCATGCCGTGCCCGTTGTTGGGCACCTGGGTCAGCTGGGTCTCGGTGGTGGTCACCGGCGCGGCGAACATCTCCACCGTTTCTTCGCCGGTGTTGGTGCTGCGGATCTCCTCCGCGCCATCTGCCAGACTGCTCTGCAGGGTACCGGCGCCGTCGGCCAGCTGGTCAATGCCGTCGGCCAGTTCACCGCTGCCGTCCGCCAGCTGTCGGGCGCCGTCCTGGATCTGGGACGCACCGTCGGTCAGGGCCGCGGCGCCCTGATTCAGCGCCGGGCTGTTTTGGGTCAGTTCTCCGGTCCCGCTCACCAGCTGGGCCGTGCCGTCCTTCAGGTCCTGGGTGCCCTGCTGCAGCCGGCGGATGCCGTCGGTCAGGGCGGGCAGCTTGCCGCTCAGGCTGTTCATGCCGTTTTGCAGACTGCCGCTGCCGGTGACCAGGGCATCCAGGCCGCTGTTCAGCTGATCGGCGCCCTGGCGCAGGACCGCAGTGCCCTGCTGCTGCAGAGCCGCGCTGCCACTGGCCGCCTGGGCGATGCCGTCGGTGAGCAGCGGTGCCTGCTGGGCCAGCTGGCTGGTTCCGCTCTGCAGCTGGGTCAGCCCGGTTACAAGGGAATCTGTGCCCGCCGAAAGCTGCTGTGCACCGGTCTGCAGGGCGGGCAGGCCGTTGGTGGGATCCGCCAGTGCCGCGCTGCCCGCGGCAGCCTGGCCCACACCGTCGGTGTAGGCGGCCAGACCGGTTTGCAGTTGATCGGCCCCCTGCTGCAGCTGGGTGATGGCGGTGTTCAGATCGCCGGTTCCCGCGCCGCCGGCCGCACTGCCCAAAGCCTGGGCCGCACCGGTCAGCGCCTCCGCAGCCTGCTGACGGGCGTTGTCGGCGGTCTGCGCCGCCTGATAATTCTGCTGCGCTGCCGTCGCCAGCTCGCCGGCCGCCGAGATCAGGGCGTTCAGCGCATCCGGATCCCCATTCTGGGCCGCTGCGGTGTTGTCCGCAATGGTCTGGGCCAGTGCCGTCGGGTCCTGGGGCGCTACTGCGGCGGCCTGCACCGCCTGGGCGGCATCGCTCAGCTGCCCGGCCAGCGCCGTCAGGCTGTCCCCTGCGCCGGTAGATCCTGCCACGGCGGAGGCCAGAGAATCCAGCCCGTTTTTCAAATCGGCTGCCCCCTGGTTCAGGGCATCCGACTGTCCGCTCAGGGTTTGCAGCCCCTGATTCAGGGCGTCCGCCCCTTGCTGGGCCGTCTGGATCCCCTCCGCCAGGCTCTGGGTGCCCTGCTGGACCTGTTTTGCACCCTCCAGCGCCTGGGACGCGCCGGCATCCAGCGCCGAGGCCGAATCCGGCAGGGTCTCGGTCTGGCTTTGCAGCTGGGCCAGCCCTTCATTCAGGGTTTTCATCTGGTCGTCCACCTGGGCGGCACCGCCGGCCAGGGTATCGCTGCCAGACTTGGCCTGGGCTGTGCCCTGGGCCAGCTGGGCAGCGCCATCATTCAGGGCGCTCACCCCCTGGGTCAGTTCCGGGGCCGATGCCCCCAGCTGGTCCACGCCGTCCTTCAGCTGTGCCGCTCCGTCATCCAGCGTCTGTGCTCCGTCGGCCAGCTGCTGCCCCCCCTGGGTGTACTGGGCCAGGCCCTCGGTCAGGGTCTCGCTGCCGCTGCGGAAGGTCAGGGCGCTGTCTGCCAGGAGTTCCAGATTTTCCCGGATGATGTCGTTGCCGTCCGCCAGCTGACGGGTGCCGTCCTGGAGTTCCTCCGCGCCGTCCGCAGCCTGCTGCATCCCGTCCCCCACCTGGGTGAGCTGATCCAGCATGGTTTCGGCGTAGGTCTTGGTGACCTCTTCCCGGACCCCCGCCTGGATCTCCTTCATGGCGGTTTCACTGAGTTTGGAGGCAATGTAGTTGGTTCCCGGGTTGGTCTCGTAATCCAGCTCCATCTCCCGGGGCTGATCGTCGGTCAGGGTGGCTGCATTGGCCGAAAAATCCTGCGGGATGGTGATGACCATGTAATAGTCCCCCTCCGCCAGGCCCCGGACCGCGTCCTCCTCATCGGTCAGCCGGAAATCCAGGGAGGCATCCTGCTGTAAATTGTCCACCAGCTGGCTGCCCACGTCCAGGGTTTTGCCCTGGTACTCCACCGGCTGGTCCAGATTGACCAGCGCCACCGGCAGGTGTTCTACGCTGCCGTAGGGGTCCCACATGGAACCGAGAAACAGGGTGGTGTAGATGGTGGGGATGGCGATGATGGCCACCACGACCACCAGCATCAGCTTGTTTCTCAGCAGCTTTTTCCATTCTTCCTTCAGCATAGAACGAAAAATTCGCTTCCTTTCCTCTATCTTGGCGCAAAGCGAGACATCGTGCCGTTTATTCGTCACAATATTGCTTTTTACCGCATCGAGAATTATACTAAACAGAAGGAAAGGACACAACCGACAATTTCCCGTCGTAGCGGCCAGTACTAGACATTATGTCGTGTTGTGTTGAACAGTCACAAAGTTTTTACAAATGGGAGGAAGGGCTCGATGGAGAAAAAGTCGGACCGGCGTGTCCGCCGTACCAAGGCGCTGCTGCGGCATGGTCTTGCCCAGCTGATGACCGAGAAAAGCGTCAACGAGGTAACCGTCAAGGAGCTGGTGGACCTGGTGGACATCAACCGTTCCACCTTCTATCTGCACTACACCGACATCTACAACATGCTGGAAAAGGTGGAGGATGAGCTGTTCGAGGAGATCCTGCACACCATCCGGACCCACCCGGTCAGCCCCTTCAACAAGGACAGCTTCCCCTTCATCGAGGACATCTTCGCCATCCTGTTTGACAACCGGGAGATCTGCGCCGCCCTGCTGGGCCCCCACGGGGACATCGGATTTTTGCACCGCATCGAGGAGATGCTTTCCCAGTACAGCCTGACCGCCCTGCGGGAGGCCTTTCCTGAGCGGATGGACAATCTGAAATACACCTATGCCTACTGCGTGGCCGGAGGCGTGGGCCTGATCAAGGACTGGCTGTCCCGGGGCTGCGAGGAAAGCCCCCAGCACATGGCACAGCTGACCTTCCGGCTGGTGACCAACACGGTGAGCGATTTTTACCCCCATTCCTGAAGGGTATACGGTCCCGCCTGACGGGACACATGGCATAAAATTCTGGAAAATTATTGGCAATTCTGCTGACGGGCGGTGGTTTCTCCGCCCGTCCTTTTTTGTTCCGCCAAAACAGGCCGGATCACCGCGGAGAAATACCGGTCCAGTTCCTCCGGCGTGTATTGTCGGTTGCCTTTCAGCCACCAAAGGACCATCTCCACAAAACTGCCCGAGATGTGATTGACCAGAAAATCCGTCGGCAGTCCGGGGATCCCGCTGCCGCCCTCCGGAAGCACCTGGGTTTTGACCAGTTCGTTCAGGCTCTCCTTGAAATACCGCTGAAACAGATCCCCGTTTTCCCCGCAGAGCAGCCCCACCATCCGGTTGTTCCGTTCCAGATGCTGCAGCAAATGGCAGAACATCGATTTGGGGGCCTTTTCTGCGGAATAAAGGCCATGGGTATGGGTGGCGTCCATGGCGCTATCCACAATGTGCTGAAACAGTTCCTGGCACACCGCTTTCAGAAGGGCGTCCTTGGTTTCAAAATGGGCATAGAAGGTGCTGCGGCCGATGTCCGCCACATCCAGGATTTCCTGCACCGTGATGTGGTTGTAGCTCTTTTGTTCCAGCAGGGTGCCAAAGGCCACAAAAATGGCCGCCCTGGTCATCTTCAATCAACAATATCCGAACCATTGGGATGATTTCCTCACTTTAAATGTTTAATGTTCCATATTATTTTATCACGGAATAGTACTCTGTGCGTGACTGATCTGTCATCTGATATGTAATCTTCCTGGTAAATACATTGTTTCTGACAACTTTGTCACCTTCCAAGTCATCGAATAGAAAGAAATGCCTCCTATCTTATATGTCAAGAGAGTTTAGGAGGCTGGCCATGAAAGAGTTCAAACATCTTCCCGGTCTGGATTTGATTCGGGTATTCGGAATCTTGGTGGTAGTATTCTATCATTATCAGGTAGAAACCGCTGTTCGGGGACTATGTCCAGCAGATTTTCTTCCCGCTATGGAGCCGCTGGTCCAAGTGGCGGTATACACCATGACTCTCCTTTCTGGATCTTGCTTGTGCTGGCAGGAAAAAAGCCGCAGCTGGTCCATGAAGCGCTATCTTTGGGGACGTTTTCTGGCCATTTACCCTCTTTTCTGGCTTTGCTTTTTTCCCATTTTTATTTACAGCGATATTATATGTGGCAACAATGAAGGCGTAGCTCCGTGGAAACTGCTTCTCTCTATAGTGGGAGTAGATGGATATTTTCAGTCTTTCACGCCTACGTTTTACAAAATTGGAGAGTGGTATTTGGGTTGTATTCTGTTCCTTTACGCTGTTTTTCCTGTACTTTGGCGCATGATTCGACGCCGGGGAGTTGTTTTCGCCGCCGTAGGAGCTCTCTTTGCCTGGTTGGCTTGTTGTTTTGTGGAAAATCCGGGGCAGCTTTATCCTACATTGATTGGCCAGCTGCCGTTGTTTTTCATGGGGATCTTTTTGGGCGGGTGTCTCCCATCCCTTTGGATTCCAGGAATTTTAGCAGGAATGACCACTTTGGTACTGTATAGTCTTGGGTGTCCTGAATATTGGATTGTAACCGCAGCCGGTGTTGGAGTGTTTGTAATGGTGTTTTATTTAGGGCAGTTACTCCTGTTTTGTGGTCCGTTTCTTCAAAAGGCTTTGCGTTGGTTATCCCGTCGCTGTTTTGGAGTCTTCCTTGTACATCACTTGGCTATTACCTTGGTGATAGTCCCCGTTCTTGTCAACCACCGTGTAACGCCTCTCTACTGGGTTGGCGGGCTGTTACTTTTAACAGTAGGCAGCTTCGTGATTTCCTTTTTGTTGGATGGATTAAGCAGAAGCATCATAAAGTTCCTCGCCGAAAGGGTTGTCACATAATTTACGCATAAATCTTTGTGCCAATGTGACTTTCCGGTGTCATGAATAATATAAAATCCCGCAGAATTCATCCTTATACCGGGTTGAAATCTGCGGGATTTTTTGTGTTCTCTGAAGTCGTAAAATATACAATACGGGGACGGTTCGTATATACACCAAAAAACAAAAACAAGGGTATCAAAAGTGTCCCCATTAGTTCCGGGTTCCGGTGGGGCAAGAAGTATCCTGATTAGTCCTTTTCCCCCTTGGATTTCTCACGGCTCTTGTAGACATTATACTGATTCTTGCACCGTGGACTGCAAAAAGCGGCGTTGGACCGGCTGCCCAAAAACACCTTATGGCAATGCTTGCACAGGCGCAGGGGCTGCTCATCGTCCACCAGCATGAAGCTGAACATCATCTGGATACCCAGCAGCAGGGAATGGAAATCCCAGTAAATAGTAGGCTTATCCAGCAGCTCGATGTGGTAGCTGGGAGCGATCCCGCCAAATGCGGCCATAGCCTTACGATGCAATCCCCGTTCGTCCTCGCCCATGAAGTCATAGTCATTGTAGTAGAAAAAGGCGGTGGTTAAGGTAAAGGCCCAGTCTTTGAACTGCTGGGCTACCCAGTCGTAGGGTTCCGCATACTCCCGCTGGAAGCTCATGTTCTTGGCCATCGGCTCATCCATGAA
>ERZ1090860.288-NODE-289-length-30986-cov-8.896188_pt1 | contig 30986 bp, 36 predicted proteins | sample MGYA00478483_ERZ1090860 | MGnify/ENA primary metagenome ERZ1090860 (study PRJEB33644, sample SAMEA5815741) | chicken gut metagenome | biome: Chicken; feature: Gastrointestinal Tract; material: Caecum | place: Ireland | collected 2019-01-01 | study: A study of the...
ATTTTTTTTTACCCTTCTCAATAACTGCCCGGCGGCGCCCCTTTTTTTCGGGGGCCCCCCCCGGCACGCTTGGAATCGTGTTGCTTGGAATAGTGTTAAATGGTACTGTTATTCGTTGATGAGCAAAAAATTTCTTGTCAGAGGCGCAAAAAGCGGCTTTGCTCTCAAAAGCGGCTTGACTCTGTTGCTGCGCGTGAAAAAGGTTACTTTGCTTTTCTTTCGTAGCGAACGGGGTTATCAGTCTGGTTGAGCAGGTAGTCAATGCTTGTGTTGTAGAATTCGGCGAGTTTGATAAGCACTTCCGTCGGAATGTCGTTTTCGCCTGTTTCATACTTTGAGTAGCCCGTTTGCGACATATTCAGCATTTTTGCAACCTGAGTCTGATTAAGGTCTCTGTCTTCGCGTAAATCGCGTATTCTGCTGTACATATTTCGCCTGCCGGAACAAAATTTATTTCCTACAATTACTTTCTATCATATTTTTTTGCGCGGTCGCGTCATTTACTCTGATTTAGATTGAATAATTTTACGGGAATAAAAAAGTTGTGCAAAAGTGTGCTTTTTGGCGGGAGTTTTCGGTTTAGAAGGCTGCTATTGCGGTTATAAATTAACTGTACGTTTACGGAGGTTATTTTATATGAAAAGAGAAGGCAACATTAAGATTTCAAGCGAAAACATGATGCCAATCATAAAGAAATGGCTTTATTCCGATAAGGACATTTTTCTCAGGGAAATAGTGGCAAACGGCATAGATGCCGTTACAAAATATAAAAAACTTGTAGATATGGGCGAGGCTGCCGCAGACGATGCGGAGTACTGCGTAAAAATTTCCGTCGATAAGGATGCCGCAACGCTCACCGTTGAAGATAACGGCATAGGCATGACGGAGGATGAGGTAGAAAAGTACATAACGCAGATAGCGTTTTCCGGAGCGTCCGACTTCCTTGCCAAGTATGAAAAGGCGGGCGGCGATGGCATAATAGGTCACTTCGGCCTCGGTTTCTACTCGGCTTATATGGTATCCGACGACGTGGAGATTTTCACCAAATCGTACAAGGATGCGCCTGCCGTTCACTGGGAATCGGACGGCAACTCCACATATTCCATCGAAGAGTGTGAAAAAGAGGGTCGCGGCACAAAGATTGTAATGCACATTGCAGAGAGCGAGCGCGAGTTCCTTGACGAGAGCGTTATACGCACGCTGATAAGGAAGTACTGCTCGTTCATGCCCTACAACATCTATCTTTCCTATAAGGGCGACGGCAATGACAAGCCCCTCAACGATACGACGCCGCTGTATATGAAGGACCCCAAGGACTGCACGGACGAGGAGTACAAAAAGTTCTATACGGATACCTTTATGGACTACAACGAGCCGCTGTTCTGGGTACATCTCAATATGGATTACCCTTTCAGACTCAAGGGCATACTGTACTTCCCCAAGACCCGCAACAAGCTTGAGCTTGAAAGGGGTATGGTAAAACTCTACTGCAACCAGGTATTCATTGCCGATAACATAAAGGAAGTAATTCCAGAATTCCTCATGCTTCTGAACGGCGTAATAGATTGCCCCGATATCCCGCTCAACGTATCGCGCAGTTTCCTGCAGAACGACAGGCAGGTTCAGAAGATTTCCAAGCACATCACCAAGAAGGTGGCCGACAAACTCATAGCTCTGTTCAAGAACGAAAGGAGCAGGTACGAGGAGTGCTGGGGCGATATAGCAAACTTCATCAAGTTCGGCTGCATAAAGGACGGCGAGTTCTATGATAAGGTCAAGGATATTATAATATATAAAGACCTTGATGGCAAGTACCGTTCTCTCAAAGAATTCCTCGGCGAACCCGAAGAGGAGCAGACCGAAGAAAAGAGCGAGCAGCCCGCGGATGCCGACAAGAAGGAAGAGGGCGAAAAGAAACCCGAGATTAAGACCATCTACTACGTATCCGACGAATACCAGCAGGCACAGTATGTAAAGATGTTCAAGGATGCAGGGCTCAACGCCATGATATGCGACAACGCGTACATTGACCCTCATTTCATAACATTCCTTGAATACAAGGCTCCCGATAAGGTTAAGTTTGCGCGCATAGATGCGGCCGTGGACGGTGCGCTCAAGGACGGCGAAGGCGAGGACGATTCCGTAATAAAGGATATCTTCAAGAATGCTGTCGGCGACGAAAAGCTGACCGTAAAGACGGAAAGACTTAAAAATTCTGCCATTCCCGCAATAATAAACGTAGACGAGATTATGCGCCGCTATTCGGAAATGGGTCAGCTCTACGGAATGTCTGAAGGCGACCCCGCAAGGACGCTTGTAGTCAACCTTTCCAACCCCGTAGTGGCAAAAATCAAGGAGATGGACGCCGACAAGCAGAAGTTTGCGGCATACCAGATATACCTTCTCGCATTGCTTTCATTCAAGAAACTCAGCACGGAAGAGCAGAACAAGCTCATTGAAAACGATATGACAATGCTCTCCGACTATGTAGATAAAAAGTAAAAACTTTAAGTTAAGGCGGGCGCGGTACGTGCCCGCCCTATTTTTTTGCAAGAACGGCTTTTGCCGTTCTTTTTTTATGCTCTGCAAAATAAATTAAATGTATGGAACTGACTTTTCTCCCGCGGGAGATATATTCGGCCGTGCGCAATCTGAATTTCAATAACCTCACCGAACTGCGTCTGCGCGAGGGACAGCCCGTGAGCGTGGAGTATGCGGGAGCATATTCCTACCTCGGTCCCGGTGGCGTATGCAGACTGAAGAGCGGCGCGATTATCTGCCGCGGCGTGCCTGAAATTTTAAGCAATGCAATGGGCGGCTGTGTTTACAGCTACGCCGAACAGCTTAAGGAAGGGTTCATAACGGCGGAAGGCGGCATAAGGATAGGCGTTGCGGGTGAATACATAACGGAAAACGGCCGCATAAAAACGATTGCTAGGCCGACTTCGCTGAATATACGCATTCCGCACTGCGTGACGGGGTGTTCGCAGAAAATTTTTCGTCTGCTTTCGGACGGGCTTAAAAGTACGCTTATCTTTTCCCGACCCGGTTGCGGCAAGACGACTATTCTGCGCGACCTTGCAAGGACAATTTCCAAAAGCATGAAACTTAACGTGCTGGTTATGGACGTGCGCAGCGAGATAAGCGGCGCGGGTACATACGATTTGGGCGAGAGCACGGACGTGGTGCGTTGCGGCGATAAGCTGGCGGCGCTTGAAAGCGCTCTGCGCGCAATGAAACCCGAGGTAATCATCACGGACGAGCTGTACGGCGATGGCGATTTTGCCGCTGTAAAGTTCGCGCGCGACTGCGGAATGTGCGTAATAGCCTCTTCGCACCTGTGCGACAGAGATGCTCTTGTCCGCCTTCCGTTCGATTACTTTGTAGAACTCGGCGCGATTGCCGCCGAACCTGAAATTTATGATAAAAATTTTAATCTTGTTTGCGATAATCGCGCTTACGACGTTTGCGGGAGTGCTGGTTTCGGCGGATAAAAAGAAGAGGGCGACCGTCTATGCGCAGCTGTACGAATACAACGAAGTTCTGCTTCTGAATCTTCGTTTCGGCAGGGAGGATATGAAAAAACTTGCCAAAAAGTACAAGTATGTGGACGATGCGCTTTCAGGCAAGGCCGTGCTTGGCGGTGCGGACGGTGAATTTATTTCCTCGTACTGTTCGCAGCTTGGCGCAACCGACGCCTCTTCCCAGATAGAGTACCTGAGCGAGCGCAAGGCCTACATTAAAAAGCACAAGGATGAGAGCCTTGCGGAGTACAAAAAGTACAGTTCGCTGTACATAAAAATATTTCTTATGCTCGGCATACTCATTGCCGTACTTCTTGCATGATGGATATAAGCATAATCTTTAAAATAGCCGCAGTCGGCATAATAGTTACGATAATCTGTCAGATACTCAAAAAGTCCGACCGCGACGACATTGCAACCATAGTCAGCCTTGTCGGGCTGATAATAGTGCTCACAGCGGTCATAGCTATGATATCCGACCTGTTCGGCCAGGTGCGCGAGCTGTTCAATCTGTTCTGATGATTATTCTTAAATTGTGTGCCATAGCGGCCATAACGGCGGTATGCGCCCTTGTATTAAAATCTCACAGGTCCGAGCTTGCTCCGTTGTGCGTTGCGGCGGGCGGCATACTTATGGTGCTGTGCGCCTTCGACTACTTTTCTCAGAGCCTTGAACTTTTCCGGAAGTTCACCCAGGCCTCGGGGATAAGCAATTCCGTAGTGCGCATAATCTTCAAGATAATCGGCATAGGGTACGTGGTGGAGCTTACTGCCGCGTCCGTAAAAGATTTAGGCTTTGAAAGCATTTCGGATAAACTTATAATGTGCGGAAGGATAGTAATATTTATCGTTTCCGTGCCGGTACTTCAGAATCTTTACAGCGTGATTGTTTCGCTTATCGGATTGGTATGAAAAGGCTTGATTTAAAATTGCGCGTCGCGCTCATTGTTGCGGCAGTTGTGTGCCTTGCGGCGCTGTTTGCTCTTCTTATGCCCCGCGTGGCGCAGGCAGAGCAATCGGACGGCGAACAGCAGATATCGCAGAATATAGACGATGTGCTGGAGGGGCTTGACCTATCCGCGCTCCAGCAGTATCTGGACGAAAATTCAGACAGCTTTCTGTTCAACTTCGGCAATGACGCCTCGGAGATAATAACTTACCTTGTAAAGGGCAACGCGGGTGGTGACTATGCAGGCTATATAAGGGAAGTGCTGTCCGTTGTGTTTTCAGATGCGGTAACGCTGCTGCCCGCCTTTGCAGAGGCGGCGGCAATAGCCCTGCTCTGCGCCGTATTTTCCAGTGCGGAGGGGAATATTCTCGGCAAGTCCACGGCGCACGTGGTGCGGCTCGCGTGCAGTTCGCTCATAATAGTAATCATAACTTCCGCGCTTGCGGGCGTAGTGTCCGAGTGCGTGGACTGCGTGACGTCCCTGCAAAAGCAGATGGAGATTATCGCGCCGATACTAATAACTCTGACCGTGCTGACAGGCGGAACGGGTTCGGCGGCGGTGTATCAGCCATCGGCCGTGTTCATATCTTCGGGAGCTGTGGAGATAATAAGCGGCTTCATATTTCCCGCGGCAATAGCCTCCGCCGTGCTCAACTTTATGTCCAAAATCAACCCGCAGATATCCTTTTCGGGTATGTCCAAGCTGATAAAGAGCATAATGAAGTGGGTTATGGGCATAACTGTGACGATATTCAGTGTATTTTTAACCGTGCAGAGTTCTGCGGCATCGCTGTTCGACGGGGTGTTGTTCAAGACCACAAAATATATAATAGGCAACTCCGTGCCGATAGTGGGCGGCTTTCTTTCTGGCGGGTTCGACCTTCTGACTGCGGCGGGCCTGCTCATAAAAAACTCCGTGGGTCTGTGCGGAATTATAATGTTGCTTGCGCAGATAGCGGGGCCGCTGATACTGCTGATAGCCTTTTCGCTGCTGCTTAAACTTGTGGGAGCGGTGGTGCAGGCGGCGGGCGAAAACAGTCTTTACGGACTCTTTTCCGACCTCTCCTCTGATGTGCAGTACTTTACTGCCGGCCTGCTCACGGTTTCGTTTATGTATTCGCTTGTTATTATGCTGGTAATAAATTCGGCGGTGAGCTTTATATGACGGCCTATCTTGTCACGGCGTGCGGGGCGGTATTTCTTTCTGTTGTGGTATCGTTCATAATTCCGCAGGGCAAACTTTCAAAGACTATAAACTTTGTGCTGCGTATGGTGTGCGTGGCCATACTCATATCCCCGCTTGCAAAAATTTTTACCATATCAGACGAGGAGTTCGACGATATGGTCGACTACGACTATATCTGCTCGGTGTATTCAGAAAATCAGAGCGCGGCTTTGGAAAAGTTCATAACCGAAAAGTACTCGGCGCAGTCCGAATGTGAAGTTGAGGTGGCGTACGGCGAGGACGGATTTTACGCGGACAGCGTCGAAGTTTGTCTTATCGGGTCGTATGGCAATCTTTGTGATGAAATTTATGAATATTTGGAGGAGGCCGACTATATAAATATAACTGTATATGAAACGGGCGTCTGAATGGTTCAGGGAAAAGAAAACGTTGATAATAGTCGCGGCGCTGATAGCACTTCTCATTCTCGTTGTGTACCTGTTTTTCGGCGGCAACAGCGCCTCGGGCGATGCCGTAAGGTCCTCTGAAGAGGTGCGCCTTGCCTCCATACTGGAGAGCATAGACGGCGTAGGCGACGCCGACGTGATGATAACCGAGCACGACGGTGTCATTGCGGGGGTAGTGGTGGTATGCGAGGGCGCTGACCGCATACTTGTAAAAAACGATATATTGAACGCCGTATCCACGGCGCTTGATATAAATAAAAACATTATTGCCATATATTCAAAGTAAGGAGAATTCTATGTCAAAGAAAAAGAAGATTATCGTAATGTCATCACTGGTGTTCCTTCTCGCGCTTACCGCCGTACTGAACGTGCTGCTTGCGCAGAACACAACTGCAAACGGCGACAATGTCGTAACGACGGCCAACTATTTTGCCACGTACCGCTCCGAGCGCACCACAACGCGCAGCGAAGAGCTGTTGCAGCTTGACAGCATAATAGAGCTGTATGACGAAAGCAGCGAAGAGTATTCCGAAGCCGTAGCTGCCAAGCTCGATATCGTTGAGGCAATGGAGCAGGAACTTCAGCTTGAAACTATGATAAAGTCGCTCGGCTTTTCCGATGCTGTCGTATCAGTTGGCGTTGATTCCGAAAACGTGAACGTGTTCATAAATTCCGACGAACTGGATATGGATACGGCGCTTTCCATCTACGATATGCTGCGCACGGAGGCAGGCGTTGCGGCGGGAAACATAATAATTATGCCTGTTTATTCTGAAATTTAACGCAACCCTGTTGCAAAACGTCAATGTATGTGTTATAATCAATACATAGGAGAAAACATCTATGGCACATCTGAGGCACGATCCTTCTGCAACGCAGAAAGGCAAAATATCGTATGACACCGGAATAGTAAACGGCATTGTCGCGCTTGCTATAAAGGAAGTGGACGGCGTATCGTTGCTGAACAGCAAAAACAAGGGCGTAAAGCTCGAATTTGAAAAAGATTGCATTGTTGCGGACATCAGCGTAAAGGTTGATTACGGCTATAATGTAGCCTCGCTTGCCTTCCGCATCCAGCAGTCCATAAAACACAACGTGGAATCCATGACAAAGTTCAAAGTGGATAAGATTAACGTGCACATTCAGGATGTAGACTTCCCTGATAATTTAGCGTAAACATAATATTCCCTTTGTAATATTTCGCAAAGGGAATATTTTACTTTATTCGGAACGTATATGAGAACCAAAGCAAGAGAAACATTATTCAAAATTTTATTTTCCTCCCAGTTTGCAGCGCCCGACGAGGGGTTCCGCCGCGGGATGTACCGTGCAGGCGAACTCAATGAGGACGACGTCAGATACTGCGACAGAGTGCTTTCGCTGATAAAGGAGCACAACGAAGACATTTCCGCCATAATAGACGGCAAGTCGCTCGCCTTTCCCGAGGCGAGGCTTTTCCCTGCCGATAAAAGCGTTTTGTATATCGCGATAGCGGAAATTCTGTACTGCGACGACGTGCCCGACAAGGTTGCCGCAAGCGAGGCGGCCAACATAGCCGCGCGCTATTCTTCGGAAAAGTCGGCGTCGTTTGTAAGCGGCATACTGGCATCTGTCATAGCAGATAAAAACAAGGGCTGAGGAAAAGGAGGCGTTTTGTATGTTCAGGCTGATTGACGGTAAAAAACTTGCGCACGAAATGCGTGCGGAGATAAAGCAGAATGTGGAAAAGTACAAGGAGCAGAGCGGCAGGGAAATAGGTCTTGCCGTTGTTCTCGTCGGCGAGGACCCCGCGTCCCAGGTGTACGTGCGCAATAAAATAAAGGCGTGCGAAGAGGTTGGGATAAAGTCCTTTGCGTACTATCTTGACGCGTCAACCGCCCAGGCCAGGGTAGAGGAGCTTATAAGGAGCCTTGCCGTAGACGATAAAATAAACGGCATACTCGTTCAGCTTCCGCTTCCCGCCCATCTGGACAGCAAAAAAATACTCGACCTCATTCCCTTTTCAAAGGATGTGGACGGCTTTTCTGCCGAAAATATGGGCAGACTCTGCATGAACGAGAGCTGTCTTGTAGCCTGCACGCCCAACGGCGTCATGAAGATGTTTGAAAGCGAGGGCATACAGCTTGCAGGCAAGAACGCCGTGGTTATAGGCCGTTCCAATATAGTGGGCAAGCCTATGGCTATGTTGCTGACCAATGCCAACGCAACGGTTACGCTCTGCCACAGCAAGACTGCCGATTTAAAGAAAAAGTGTCTTGAAGCCGACATAGTTGTCGCTGCGATAGGCAAGGCCAAGTTCATTACCGCCGACATGATAAAGGAGGGCGCCGTCGTGATTGACGTAGGCATGGACCGCGACGAAAACGGCAAGCTCTGCGGCGATGTCGACTTTGAAAACGTAAAGGAAAAATGCTCGTATATCACCCCCGTTCCGGGCGGTGTGGGCCCCATGACCATTACGATGCTGATGTACAATACTTATCTTTCCGCTACGAGGAGCTGACTTATTTTGTACGACTATAAAGAAAAATACGGGCAATATCTCACCCGGGTAGAGGCACGTATTGAAAAATTCTATTCAGATACGCGCTGCAAGCCCGAAATTCTGGATGAGAGCATAAAATACAGTTTGAAGAGCGGTGGCAAGCGTTTCCGTCCCGTGATTATGCTTGCCTCGGCCGACCTTGTCGGCGCAACCGACTGCGGTGTGGAGGACTATGCGCTTGCGCTTGAGCTTATACACACCTATTCGCTCATTCACGACGATCTTCCCGAAATGGATAACGACGATTACCGTCGCGGCAGACCTTCCAACCATAAGGTATTCGGCGCTGGCAACGCCGTGCTTGCGGGAGACGGACTTCTCAATACCGCATACTATATGCTCTTTGAACGCTGCGAGGACGGCAAGCTGTTTGCCGACGCCGCCAAGTTTATGTGCGACTGTGCGGGCGTAAAGGGCATGATAGCGGGTCAGTCGGCCGATTTGTACAGCGCCGAAAAGGGAATAAAGGACGCAGATATCCTTGATTTCATAGTAAAGAACAAGACGGGCAAGCTCATATCCGCCGCAACGGCCGTGCCTGCCATTCTTGCTGGCGGCAGATACTTCCCCGAACTCAGACAGTTCGGCGAGGACCTCGGCAGACTGTTCCAGCTCACGGACGACGTTCTCGACGAGGAGGGCAAGTTTGAAAAACTTGGAAAGACTGCCGGCAAGGACAAGGACGAGAACAAACTCACATATGTAACATTTTACGGCGTGGACCAGTGCCGCGTGCTGGCCGACATAATGTGTTCGAGGTGCCTGGGCATACTTGAGGGCATAGACGGCGATACGCAGTTCCTGCGCGATATTGTCAACTTTGTGAGGTACAGGGAAGCCTGAAAAATTTTATTTGACATTTTTTTGCCGATGTGCTAATATAATAATTGTAATATTGAGTGGCGCAGTATTCTAGTCAGATGTTGCGGACGTGAAGACGGGGGTAAAAGACCGTCGTAGGGCATATCTATGAAGTTTCTGGTATCTGCTTGCTTTGCCCAAAAGCGGGTGGGTGCTGGGAGTAAAGGTTTATGGGAACTGCATAATGGCATATGACAGCCAACCCATTTACCGCGGAGGCCGCAGACACGTTTGCGGATACACCTGCTGCCGGGCGCAAGCTCGGCACAGAGTAGCCTGCCTTGAGTGAAATCGGCGGATAACAGAACAAAGCGACCAAAACGCGGCCACGTTGCGGATGCTATCGCTGTTTGAAATCTGTTTTGCAAAAGAGGATAAACCCTGCATCAACTGTCAAGGAAAGCTTCTAGACTGTCAGTGTATTAGAGATTACGGTGTGGACTCAGTGGCGATTCGGTTACGCGCAAGGCAACTGTGCGTCCGTGCCCTTAAAAGGAAACTGCTTCTTCGGTGACGGGAAGCGGGCGCGGGGGAAATCCTACCGAACCTAAAGCCGCAAAGTTTATTTAATATAAGCCACTGCAATATTTACTTTTTACGCACAATTAACTTGTGCGTATTTTTTTAAGCAGGATAATATGGAAAATAATCTGAACTCTGCTCCGAAGTCCTCGGACGGAGATGGAGGAAACGGTGCGCAGGGCGCACAAGTTTCTTCCGATAAACATAAGACTGAATCAGAGGAACGCAACCGTGCAAAGGCCGAAAACAAGGCTTCAGAGGGCGGCGAAAGTTCCGTGTGTAAACATTCTGCCGCCTGTGAAGACGGTGAAAATCCCCGCGATAAGCGCGGCGGATTGAGCGAAATATCTTCCGAAGAGGAAAAGACACAGCCTCGCCATCAGGCCGTAAAGGGTGCGGACAAAAAACGTAAGGGCAAAAAGAAAAAGCGCATACCCGCCTGGCTCAGCTGGGGTCTTATTGTGCTTTTTCTCTCCTTTGTGCTCAGCGTACTTTTCAGTCTGCTGACGGAGATTGCCGTCAACGACAGCCCCATCTATGTCTGCATAGCGGTGCTTGTGGTACTGCTTGTGCTCAATATCGGGTGCGACATCATTGCCAACGCGGTCGTTTCGTGCAGTGCCGAAGGGTTCAACGCCATGGCCTCGCGCAAGATACGCGGAGCAAAGCGTGCGGTGACATTCTGCCGCAATGCCGAAAAGATAGGCAGCATCTTCTCCGATGTCATCGGCGATATCTGCGGCATAGTCAGCGGCTCGGCGGGCGCCGTGCTCGCGGGCTATTTCATAGTCAACGATTCAATTCAGGGCATGGCCATATCCATAATGATAAGCGCCGTAATAAGTGCGCTTACTGTCGGCGGAAAGGCGTTCGGCAAGCCCTTTTCGATTAAGTATAACAGCAAAATTGCGTTCGGATTTGCACGGTTTACAACCTTTTTCGTAAAGGAAAAGTAAACCTTGAAAGGGGAGTAAATGTCAGAAGATTTAAACGGCGCCGAGCTTAAAACTTTAAGTTTAAAACAGCTTTCCGCTCTGTGCGAAGAGCTGCGCGGAAAAATAATTCGCTCCGTAATGACAAACGGCGGACACCTTTCTTCCAATCTCGGAATGGTGGAACTTACCGTGGCGCTGCACTACGTGTTCGATTTTCCCAAAGATAAAATAATTTTTGATGTGGGGCATCAGTGCTATACGCACAAACTGCTTTCGGGTAGGGAGAGCGGCTTTGCCACGCTCAGAAAGCGCGGCGGCCTTTCAGGCTTTCCCAAGCGCGAAGAGAGCGAGTATGACTGTTACAACACCGGGCACGCGGGTACTTCCATTTCGGCGGCGCTCGGCATTGCAAAGGCGCGCGACCTTGAGGGCGGCGACTACGACGTCATCGCAGTTATAGGCGACGGCTCTTTCAACAACGGCCTTGTCTACGAGGCGTTCAACTCTCTTAAACCGCTAGGCACCAACATACTTGTCATTATAAACGATAACGGCATGTCAATTTCGCCCACCGTGGGAAGCATGCACGAGTATCTCGAAGTGCTCAGCGCCGATGCGGAAGAGCAGTATCATAAGACGCGCCGTGCGGGCATTTTTGAACGCTTCGGTTTTGAATATGACGGCGTATACGACGGCAATGACCTTGCCTGCATGATTGACGTTCTGCAAAAAATAAAACCCAGACTGAAAGACCGTTCGGTAATTCTTCACGTGCTCACCAAAAAGGGCAAGGGTTACAGCTTTTGTGAAGAAAATCCCGAAGCTACTCACGGCATAGGCGGCAAACCCGCGGCCGAAACGGTTGAATATTCCGCTATACTCGGCAAGAAGCTGTGCGAACTTGCCGAAAGAAACAATAAAATAGTGGCTGTCACCGCTGCAATGACTGGCAGTCTTGGGCTTGCGCCTTTCTTTGAAAAATTCCCCGAAAGGGCGGTGGATGTAGGCATATGCGAAGAGCATGCCACAATTCTCTGTGCGGCTATGGCGGCGCAGGGGTTAAAACCCTACTATGCTGTATATTCCACGTTTCTTCAGCGTTCTTTTGACGAAATAATAATAGATATCTGCAGCCAGAATCTGCCCGTTACGCTCTGCATTGACAGGGCGGGCATATCGGGTGCCGACGGAGAGACGCACCAGGGTGTGTTTGACCTCTCATTTCTGTCGTTTATCCCCAATCTTACGATAGCTGTGCCGCGGGATACCGAGGAATTTGCCGCCATGCTTGAATTAAGCGCGGATTTCGGCGCACCTCTTGCGATAAGATATCCCAGGGCATGCACTCACCGTTTCGGTGATGTCAAAAAAGTTGTTGTCGGCACGTGGGAAAAACTGTCGGACGGTGATGGCAGGGTGGTCATTCTTGCCTGCGGCGAACGCGCAATTTCACGCGCTCTCGATGCCGCAGTTCTTGCAGAAAAGCGCGGCGTAAAGGCAAAGGTTGTAAACGCACGTTTTGTCAAACCGCTTGATAAGGCTATGCTGGCCTCGCTTGAAGAGCATACGGTTATCACCGTTGAGGACAATATGTTCGCGGGCGGTTTCGGCTCGCTTATCAGCAGCTATTTTTCAGAGAGTGACAAGAAGGTCAAAAACTTCGCCTATGAGGACAGATTTATCGAGCAGGGCGGAGTGGATGAACTTATGGACGATTACGGACTTAAAGTTTCCGATATCGCGGAGTACATAGTTAAATCTGTATGAGACTTGATAAATATCTTACGCCGCAGTTCGGTTCGCGCAACAAGGCCGCCGCGGCGATTGAGCGCGGTGCCGTCAGAGTCAACGGCGTTGCGAAGTCGTCCTCATATGAAGTGAAAGAGGACGACGACGTGCAGATTCTGCACGAAGAGACTACTTTCGTTTCGGCGGGCGGCTATAAACTTGCAAAGGCGCTCGCCGATTTTTCGTACGATGTTCGCGGCAAAGTTTTTGCCGATGTGGGCGCCAGCACTGGCGGCTTTACAGATTGTCTGTTCAAAGCGGGCGCGAGCAAGGTTTACTGCATTGACGTAGGCGAAAGCCAGCTTGATAAGAGTCTGCTTGAAAAAAATGTCGTGGTAATAGACGGGTTCAATGCTCGCGGACTTACAAAGCAGATGTTTTCCGAAGAGCTGGACGGAATTACAATCGACGTGAGTTTCATTTCGCTCACATACATATTAGACGGCGTTTCGGCCGCCCTTGGCGAAGGAAAATGCGTGCTTGCGCTGATAAAACCTCAGTTCGAGTGCGAAAGCAGGAATGTAGGCAAAAACGGAATTGTGCGCGGGGCAGATAAGCATAAGTCCATACTTAAAAAGATTTATGATTACAGCATTTCCTGCAATCTCGCGCCGATAAAACTTACCTGCGCGCCAGAGCGTAAGGGGAAAAATACCGAGTATATCGCAATGCTTGTGAAGGGCGGCAAAGCTGTGCCGTTCAACACACTTATTTCGGGCGTAAAACTGTAAAATTATGGCTTTCGGACGACCGAATGCCGCGCATAAACTTGCAATTATATAAATATTTATAAAAAGTCCGCATTTTTTTTAGCGGACTTTATTGCATATTTGCATAAAAGGTTGTATAATAAACTTGTTATGAATGTGGGGATATACTTTAACAAAAAATATCTGCCCGACTATGTTGACCTTGTGGCTGAAATAAGGGCAAAACTTGCAGAATGCGGCATAAGCTGCACGGCGGTAACCGAACCCGATGCGCTCGACGGCATTGAAATTTTAATGGTTCTGGGCGGTGACGGTACAATACTCACGGTTGCGGCAGATTGTGCCCACCGCGGCATAAAAATAATGGGCATAAATTACGGGCATATGGGTTTTCTTGCCGAATTCGAGCAGGAGAAACTGGATGAAGCGGTAAACCTTTTATGCAGCGGCAATTATAAAACCGAAAAGAGAATGATGCTGAATGTACAGTTCAACGGAAAGGAGTACATTGCCTTAAACGACCTGGTCATTCATCGCAGCATATACGAAAATAAGTACAGCAACACGATAAATCTTGCAGCCACGATAGACGGCTCGTTGGTGGACAACTATCTGTCGGACGGCATAATTGTAAGTACGCCGACGGGGTCTACGGCCTATTCGCTGGCGGCGGGCGGCTCTGTGCTTACTCCCGATCTCAACGCATTCATTCTTACACCGCTGTGCGCGCATTCATTGCATTCGCGGCCGATAGTCTTTTCGGGCGGGTCTGAGCTTAAATTATTCTTCAATAAGGAAAAGGCGGCGGTAAATGTCAGCATAGACGGAATAGTCGCCGGCGAATTTGAAGGATTTCTGGAAGTCACCGTAACAAAATCGCAATACTATACGGAGTTCATAACCTCCGGCAAAATAAATTTCTTTGATAAATTGCTGTCAAAACTCAGCAAATGGAGCAGGTAAAGTGTACAGAAACGCAAGACAGGCAAAAATACTCGAAATCATCGGCAGACAGGAAATCGAAACACAGGAAGAACTGTGCGCCGAACTCAACAAACTCAACTTCAACGTAACTCAGGCAACCGTATCGCGCGACATAAAGGAGTTAAGGCTCTATAAGGTGGCGGGTACAACAAAAAAATATAAGTATGCAGGGCTGGACGGCACCCAGGAAGAACTCAGCCCGCGCATGCTCAACCTTTTCAGGGAGAGCGTGCTCAGCATAAATTATGCTAACAACATTATCGTCATAAAGACTATGCGCGGCAACGGCCAGGGCGGCGGATCGTTTGTGGACTCTCTGCAGATTGGCGAGGTAATCGGCTGTGTTGCGGGCGATGATACCGTGCTTGTCGTAGTCAACAGCAACGAAAATACGCCCGTTGTGGCAGAAAAACTCAAAGAATATCTCCTTTGATAAATTTTTGATATGCTTGAAAGACTGGCAATTAAAAATATCGCGCTGATTGAAAGTGCGGACATAGAATTCGGCCGCGGACTGAATATACTTTCGGGTGAAACGGGTTCAGGTAAATCTGTTATTCTCGATTCGCTCAACTTTGTTCTCGGAAGTAAAGCTGATAAAAATATGATACGCTACGGTGCGGGTGAGGCATCCGTCCGCGGCGAATTCCGCGTAGAAGAAAATTCGGCTGCGGCAAAAGCTTTGGCTGAACTTGACATTGAAAGCGACGGTGAAATAATAATCACCAGAAAATATAACACTGACGGCAAGGGCAGCATAAAAATTAACGGCAATACCGTCACGGCAAGTATGCTGAAAACTGTTTCGCAGCACCTTGTGGACGTCTACGGTCAGAGCGAACATTTTGCCTTGCTCAGCGAAAGCAATCAGCTTACGGTAATAGACGGGCTGTGCGGCAATGAGGCTGCCGATATCAAAACGTCGCTTTCCTCGCTCATTTCAAAAAAGAGGGAGGCAAAGTCAAAACTTTTAAAGCTTGGCGGTGACTCGGCGGAAAGGGCGCGCAGGCTTGACCTTCTTGCTTATCAGATAAAGGAAATAGACGCCGCTGAACTTGTTGCGGGCGAGGAGGAGGAACTCATCGCCAAGCGGCGCATAATCGACAATACGGAGCGCATAGCCTCCTCACTGGGAGGTGCGCTTAATGCGCTTAACAGCGACGGCGGTTGTTCGGACAGTATTTCGGTGGCGCGCAGACTTATGCAGGGCGTTGCCGACTTCGGCGAAGATTATTCCGCGCTTGCGGACAGACTTGATGCTGCGGCCGCAGATATTCAGGATATCGCCGATACGCTCTCAGACCTCTCTGAAAGTCTTGAATTTGACGAGGAAGAGGCAGGCAGGGTTGAGGACAGGCTTGACCTGATACGCAGTCTTAAAAAGAAGTACGGCGCGAGCATTGAAGATATTTTAGCATTCCGCAGCAAGGCGGGCGAGGAGTATGACCTGCTCTCCGACAGCGAGGGTGTTGCGGCGCGTCTTGCCGAAGATATAGCAAAGTATGAAGACGAAATCTATTCCTGCTGTGTAATGCTTACAAATCTGCGCAAAAAGCAGGCCGAAAAATTCTGCAAAGATGTTGTTGCGCAGCTTAAATGCCTGAACATCGGCGGCGCGCGGTTTGAGGTACAGTTTGCTCAATATGACAGGCAGAGCGCAGACCTTTCCGGTGCTAATGGTTCGGACAAGATATCGTTTATGTTCTCAGCGAATAAGGGCGAGCCATTGCGACCGCTCAATAAGGTCATAAGCGGCGGCGAACTCAGCCGATTCATGCTCTCCATGAAGGCCTGCATGAAGGAGCTTAACGGCATATCTACATATGTTTTCGATGAAATTGATGCGGGCATAAGCGGCATTACAGCGCGCAGCGTTGCCGAAAAATTTGTTGAGATAGCCAGAAATACGCAGATAATAGCTGTTTCTCACCTGCCCCAGATATGTGCGGCGGGCGATGAAAATTTCCTTATTTCAAAGGCCGAAAATGGTGGTACGACGACTACCAGCGTGCGTCACATCGGCGGAGCGGAAAAGATTGACGAAATAATAAGGCTTACGGGCGGCGGGAATACCGAGGCCGCCAGGAAGCACGCCGAAGAACTTATTGCGCAGTATAGAAAATAAGTCTACCGCGTTGACTGGTCAGCATTGTTGGGCTTATAATCTTAGCTGATATTATTGTCCAATAAAAACAATTACATATTATTGTTTATGGGAAACTTAAAAATGAGTCTTCATTTTAAAAGGAGGACTCATTTTTTAATGTAATCAAAGTGCTATGTGTGGCATAATCTTCAAAATCTCAGATTGATGGCTGGTTAAGGCTGTATTGTACTTAATTATAATGCTGGCTTAAAGTAAAACTATTTTAAACGGGTAAAAATGCGCCGAAATCGGTCTTTAACCCGAAGTTACAAAGAGGTCATATAAGACACAGTAAAAAACCTTTCTGTATTTGTTTGGGTTTGTGTAAAACAAGCTGCATAAAAACAATAAAGCCGCGCAAAATATTTCTATGTTGAGCAGAAAAAAGATTACTACAAGGCTTTTTATTGTTTTGTTCGCCGTGATTTGCTGTATTTGTGCGCTTACCGGCAGTACGCCGGCGGGCGCGGAAGAACTGTATCTCGGCGGTTTTCCTGCGGGGTTTGTTCTTGAAACGCAGACCGTAGAAGTTGTAGGTATGTGCGACGTCATGACGGCTGAGGGGTTGGTTTCGCCCGCAAAGGACGGCGGCATAAAAACCGGCGATGTGATAGAGCAGATAAACGGAAAGCAGGTTCAGTCAGCTGAGCAGGTTACCGCATTGCTTTCCGGAGCAAAGCGCGCCGAAATCAATGTAAGGCGCGGCGATGAGCATATTTCGCTCAATGTGACACCCGCAAAGGACATAACTAGCGGCAAAATGCGTGTCGGCGTGCTTGTGCGTGACAGTCTGAGCGGCGTCGGGACGGTGACTTATATCGATAAGACGTCCGGAAAATTTGCCTCTTTAGGACATCCCGTGACAGATTCTGCGGGCAAAATAACAAAAATAAACGGCGGTACTTTGTTTGGGTGCGTCATTTATGATGTAAGGCGCGGAGTGCGCGGAAATCCAGGTGAGCTTAAAGGTGCATTTGAAAATAACAAGCAGATAGGAACTGCTGTGGTGAATACTTCCAGCGGCGTATTCGGAAGGCTTGACGAAAATTGTGATTTAAGTCACCTTACGCGCATTGAGCGCGGCGATGTGGACGATGTTACGCCCGGTAAAGCTGAAATTTATTCTACCGTAAACTCAAAAGAGACGAAAAGCTACGAAATTTCTATAGTCAAAGTGGATAAAAACAATCGCGAAAACAGAAATTTCGTTATAAAGATAGACGATGCGGAGCTTATTGAACGCACTGGCGGAATAGTGCAGGGTATGAGCGGCAGCCCCATTGTTCAGAACGGGAAGTTAATCGGAGCTGTGACCCACGTATTCATAAATGACCCTACGCGTGGCTACGGCATTTCCATAGAGAACATGATGAAAGCTTTTTAAAATTTTTTGTTCTTAATATAAAGTAAGTCCTCATATATTTTTTGTATGAGGACTTTCGGCATTTTTCGCACAGGGCGTATGCTATATCCCGACAGACGAGCCCTGATTGCCTGCATTTGTACTGTAATTTTAGCAATTATATCAGGCATAGTACTTTGCATAACTGTTCAGATTAACCCGTATATGCAAAACTATGCCTCTGAGTATCTGTTTTTTGTATACAACTTCAATAATTTTTCTCTTCTGCTTCCGCATTTTTTGTGTGAGCTTGTGTACGGCTATGCTTTTTTTCTGATTGCATACTGCACAAGGTTCCGTCTTGCTGCCTTGCCGCTTCTTTTTATCAAAGCTATGATTTCGGGCGTGTATGCCGTGCTGATAATCTCAGTTTCGGCATTCGGTGGTGTGATGGCGGCCGTATTTGTGTTCATTCCTACATCGCTTGTTACCCTTGCGCTCAATGTATTTTTAATTGAGTGCGTGCGTTTTTTCAATAAAAAATTCGCGCCCGCATTGCCTGCAGTTTTGGCGCTTTTGAGCATGCTTGCAGAATGCTTGTTTCTCAATGTTATATTCCGCGTCCTTATTGCCGTAACTTAAATCGAAGAAGTGATTTTTTGTAATTTTTTCAACTTTGCTTTTTAGCCATTATTCTATAAGATTGATTTGGCATCCGGTCAGGGACTGATTTGCGCGGCGTAAATCAGCAAGATAAGCCTGCTGGTTTACGTAATTTCTGTCAGGTGTATAATTTACATATTCTTTCAGATACTTATAGTATGAAAAGCACTTACAGAACAAAAAAATTGTACCGTCTTGCAGCAATAGTGGCGGCATCGGCGGGATTTTTCGCCTTTTTCGGCTTTGCCTCGGCCACGCCTTCGCTTACTGAAGGGTGCAAGGCGGCCTATCTGATGGATGCCGTTTCGGGCGAATGTATTTATAAACTCAACGAAAGAAAGCGTATGCCGATTGCCAGCGTCTGCAAGGTAATGACGCTTACGCTCTGCCTGGACGCCGTTGAAAGCGGACATCTTTCACTTGACGATGAGGTGTATATAAGCGAAAATGCGGCGGGAATGGGTGGTTCGCAGGTATTTCTTGAAGCGGGCTACAAATATCCTTTGAGCGACCTTATAAAGAGCATAGTTGTATGTTCCGCAAACGACAGCTGCGTTGCCGTTGCCGAAAAAGTTTCTGGCAGCGAAGAGCAGTTTGTGGCAGACATGAATAAAAAAGCGGGAGAGCTCGGACTTAAGGATACGCTTTTTGCCAACTGTACGGGACTTCCCCGCGACCCCCAGTATTCATGCGCGGCCGACGTTGCGACAATGTTTGCCAACCTTATAAAGCACGAGGAGTACTTTAGTTTCAGTAAAATATGGCTGGAAGACTTTGTGCACGGAAACGGGCATACGACATCCATGACGAATACTAACAAGCTGATAAGGCGTTATAACGGTTGTGACGGTGGCAAGACGGGTTTTACAAACGAGGCCGGTTTCTGCCTTGCGGTGACTGCGGAGCGTGAGAATTTAAGGCTTGTTTCAGCCGTGCTGGGCGCGGATACCAGCGAACATCGCTTTAAGAGCGCGTCGAATATGTTTGATTACGGTTTTGCAAACTATAAGAACAAGATTATTCTTGACAAAACGGTCACGTTGAGCGATGACTTTGTGCTTTCTGACGGCAGGAAGGAGAGTTATGCTGTAAGACCCAAGGAAAACTGCTATCTGTTCAGCGCAAAAAATGACGACAGAAAGGTGACGTTTGACGTCATTGACGGAAAGGTAAAGGCGCCGGTTGCAAAGGGTCAGGTAGTAGGCAGGATAGATGTTTACCGCGACGGCGTTTTATATAAATCGGTGGACGTTGTGTCTGCGGAAGATGTAAAAAAAGCATCGTTCGGAGACAGGTTGCGCCGCGTAGCCGACGGATGGAATCTGTGAATTTACGGCAAGATAAGCTGCCCGCGTGCGGACGGCTTATTTTATGTTCTATATGGTTTAGCAGCCGAAAATAAAGGCTTTTTGGTTGAAATCTGCCGTATTGTTTGCTCACAAAATTATAACCGAACTTTTATTTGACTATTTAGCCTTATTTTGGTAAAATAAAAATATATATTTTTATTCGGCGGGTTTAATATGAACCAAAGAGAAACATTAAAAATCAACGCGCAGGGCCATCTTGAAATAGGCGGCTGCGACGCGGTTGACCTTGCAAAACAATTCGGAACTCCATTATATGTATTTGACGAAAAATACATCCGCGATATGATGAGTATTTACCGCGACACGATAGCGAAAGAATACGACGGGAACGGCCTTGTGCTGTACGCTTCAAAGGCTTTTTCCTGCATGGCGGTATATAAAATTGCAGAGCAGGAGAAAATAGGTGTGGACGTTGTTTCCGGCGGAGAGTTGTATACTGCGCTCAAAGCAGGTTTTCCTGCCGAAAAAATCTTCATGCACGGCAATAACAAACTGCCGCGGGAGCTTGAATTTGCCGTAGAGTTCGGCGTGGGTACAATAGTGCTCGACGCGATGGACGAGGCCGATATGCTTGACGACCTCTGCGCAAAATACGGCAGAAAGCAGGATGTTATTATCCGCATAAATCCCGGCGTGGAGGCGCACACGCACGCCTTCGTGCAGACTGCGCGCACGGACAGCAAGTTCGGCTTTTCCATATCGGACGGCACTGCCGAAAAAATGACGGCGCACGTGCTTGAAAAGAAAAATTTAAAGCTGAGGGGCTATCATTGCCATATCGGCTCGCAGATATTTGAAAAGCAGTCTTTCGTGCTTGCGGCAGATAAGGCAATGGACTTTATCGCGCGCATAAAAAAGGATACGGGGTTCGAGGCCGACCTTCTGAATATAGGCGGCGGGTTCGGCATATGGTATACCGATGAAGACGCGAAGATAAGCGTTGCAGGATATGCAGAATATCTGACTGCGCTCATCGAGGCCGTAAAAAAGAAGAGCGAGCAGTCAGGCATGGCGCGCCCCTTCCTTGTGATAGAGCCTGGCCGTTCGATAGTGGGCGAGGCGGGCGTGACGCTGTATACCGTGGGTGCCATAAAGGATATCCCCGGCGTTAAAAAATATGTGGCCATAGACGGCGGCATGTTCGATAATCCCAGGTATGCGCTCTATCAGTCCAAGTATACCGTTCTTCTTGCCAATCGCGCAAACGAAGCCTGCACGGAAAAGGTGACCATCGCCGGAAAGTGCTGCGAAAGCGGCGACATAATCGCGGTAGACGTACCCCTGCCGCAGGCGAAGAGGGGCGACATTGTTGCCGTGCTTTCAACGGGTGCGTATAACTACTCCATGGCTAGCAACTATAACAGAAATTTCATACCGCCCGCAGTTCTTGTAAAAGACGGCAAGGCGGAATATATCATAAAGCCGCAGACGTATGAGGACCTTGTCCGCAACGACGTCATGCCCGATTCGCTCAAATAAAGATGATAGAAACCATTTTATATTACGTTGCCTCCGTGTTGGCGCTTTTATTTGTGCTTGTTCCGCACGAATTTGCGCACGCGGCGGTGGCATATGCAAACGGCGACCCTACGCCGAAAATAAACGGCAGACTTACACTCAATCCCGTAAAGCATTTCGATCCCGTGGGATTTGTGATGTGCGCGCTTGTCGGATTCGGCTGGGCGCGACCCGTGCCTATAAACCCGGCCAACTTTAAAAAGTATAAAGTCGGTCTGTTTACCACGGCCGTTGCGGGAGTAGTAACCAACTATATTCTCGCTTTTGCATTCTATCCGCTCTATCTTTTAAGTCTGAGACTGGGCAGTAATTACGGAACATACTTTTTAAAGTATTTTCTTCTTCTCGTATTCAGTTACAATCTCAGTATAGCGGTATTCAATCTTCTGCCGCTCTTTCCGCTTGACGGTTTCCGTGTTGTGGAATCTCTTACAAAGCCGTGGAACAAAGTAAGGCAGTTTCTCGGCAGGTACGGGCAGTATATACTTATGGCGCTCGTGCTTGAAAGTTTTATCTGCGGCATAGCGGGAAGATACTGGGAAATATTTTACAAGCTCGATATATTAAGATATGTAATGTACTTTGCAACAAACATTATCGGCTGGCCGATACGTGCGCTGTGGGGGTTAATTTTATGAGTGATTCCGACAATTTGAAAGACCCTCTGGCGTCTGCCGAGGAGGAGATGGAACGCCCCGAGGAGGGCGTCCGCTCCGACGCTGCGGAGGATATTCCTGCCGCGGACGAAATTATCGGGGCGATGGCAGAACAGACTGCGGCTGTTTCCGATACCGACGGCGCAGCTGATGGTGCGACTTCAGCGGAAAGCGTCTCCGACGACGTTGCGGCAAAGAATGCCGAAATGAAGGAAAACATAGCAAAGAAATACAGCGACTTTGAATCTGACGTCGACTACACGACCGTGCTGGACGACTTTGAGGGGCCGCTTGACCTTTTGTTGCACCTTATAAACATTGCACAGATAAACATCGAGGACGTGTTTGTATCCAAGGTTACGGAGCAGTTTCTCGATTATATCGAATACATGAAGACGCAGCCCTCGCGCGATGTGGACAAGGAGAGCGAATATCTTCAGATAGCCGCGCAGATTATTTACATAAAGTCCAAGAGCATGTTGCCGCCCGTGGACATGCCAGAGGAAGAGGACGCCGACCTTATGGCCGAACAGCAGGCATTCATAGAGCAGCTGAAACAGCGCGAGTATGAACTCATAAAAGAGGAGACGCCCAAACTCAAAGAGCTGGAAACGGTAGGCTTTTATTACAAGGGACTGGATAAGGAATTCAGTAAAGTAAAAATAGTTTACAAAGATTTCACCGTGAGCGCTCTGTTGGAGGCGTTTGCCAAGCTGATGCTCAGAACGGAGAGTCTTGCTCACGAAAAGAATGATGTGCGCGAAATTCCCATGGACACCTTCACCGTGGAGGAAAAGGTATCCTTCATAAAGGATACGCTTGTCAGCCGCGGGAATATTAAATTTGAAGACCTGTTCACAACCTATTCAAGAAGCGAAGTAATAACAACTTTTCAGGCTATGCTGGAAATGCTCAAGCATCAGTACATAATGGTTGAGCAGAGTACGGTTTTCGGCGAAATAGACATAAAACTCAATCCCGAGTGGGATTTAAAGGACGATTCAAGTGAAACCTTTGACGAATATAATTGAGGCGATAGTCTTTGCCTCCGGCGAACCCGTTCCTGTAAAATTTATCGTGGAAAAGGTGGGCTGTTCGCTGAAAGAAGTGAACGCGTGCATAGACGAACTCAAGGAAAAGTACAGCGGCGATTGCGGCATTTACATACTTGTGTTCAACGGCAAAATTCAGTTTGCCTCCAACCCTGCCTATAAAGAGCAGGTGCAGGCCGTAATAACCCCCATAAAGGAAAAGGAATTCACGCGCACCATTCTGGAGTGTGCGGCGATAATTGCCTACAAACAGCCCATAACCAAGTCCGAGCTGGAAGATATAAGGCAGGTCAGCTGCGACTATGCAATACATACTCTGCTTGACCTTGGAATGATTTATCCCTGCGGAAGAAAGGATACGGTCGGCAAGCCCATACTTTATGCCACCACCGATAACTTTTTAAAGCGGTTCAAACTCAATTCCATAGACGAGTTGCCCGATTATGACGAGCTTATGGCACAGATAGCCGAACTCAATTCCATGGCATTTTCCGAGGACGAGGAAGATTCCAACTACCTCTACAAAAAGGACGAGTACAACCCCGACGAGGACGAGGAGAATATCAACAAGAAATCGGCCGCACCCGAAAAGAAGGAGCCTGTGGTTGAGGACGGATATGAAATTCCCGACTTCCTCGAAGAGGATGATGACGTCATTAAAATCAAGGACGATAAATAAATTTGTAATATGTACGGCGCATACAGCGCCGTATTTTTTTATTCTGTTGTGGGCTTGTGCCGTCTGAAGCCTTGATTTCGTTCTGTAAACCGTAAAAAAATTTTTCCGTCAGATTACAAAATACAGTTTGGCCGCATAAACCCCGCCGCGTTACAAATAATATTCTTGTGGAAAATTTTATAGTTTACGGCATAACTTCGCTGTTCTTTTTCAGCTTGTTGCCCGTTTACGTCAGCGTGTACGCTTATGCGGACAGCGGCGCAAAATACGCCTCTGTAAACGTCTGTCTTTACCGCGTATTCCGATTGGTGAATATAAATTCGGAAGAGGGCAAAATGAAGATAAACGGCAAGGATGCCGACGTAAACCCCGCAACAGCTCTTAAAGACGGCAAAGTATTTTTTGATAATCTCTGTCTGTTCAAAATAATACAGCTGTCAGACTTCGGGCTGGAGAGCGAGGCCGGCGCATACGCGTCGCTTGCTCAGAGTGCGTTCACTCTGCCGCTGTATCACTATATTTCGCGCAGGGGATATGCTTGTAAACTGAAAAATTATATAGTTTTCAATTACGAACACGGCGATGTAAAGTACTGCGCCAAGGCAGTAAGCGTAATCAATCTTGTGTCCGCACTGAAAATACTTTTTATGATTTTTACGGAGAAACTGAATGAGAATTAAAGACAAAACTCGTACAAATACCTTTGAACAGCCGCCGCGCGCCCTTGAAAAAGTGGCTGACGCAAATACCGTTGTCGGCGATCCGATAGTTACCGTAAGCGGAACGCAGGTAATTCCGCTTTCCTCCGTAACCGTTGTAAATCTTCACGGCGGCGGCGAATACGGCGACATAAAGACGTATAAGCAGACTGACGGCTTTAAAATAGCGGGCGGCAACGGTACTGTAGTCACGGTAAAACCCAAGGGCTTCCTTATCGACGACGGCAAGGGGTGCAGACTGCTTAAAATGGAGGACAGCGCCATAGAGACGATAATCGACAAGACGGGTCAGCTTGTCCAGACCATTTCGGACAATGCGTAAGCTCTTCTTTGCGCAGCGCCTTAATGTTGACTTTATAAAGAGGGCGGCGGTATTGGTTGCGGCAGTCGCCGTCTTTACTCTTGCTTTAATCGGCGATACCCATTTTGCCGAGGCGAGCGGAGCGACCTCCGCGTGCGTTGCCATGGAGCCCGTGACGCGTACCGTGCTGTATAGCCGCAACGCCGATGTCCATCTTCCTATGGCCAGCACGACGAAGATTATGACGGCGCTCATTGTCTGCGAGGAGTGCGACCCCGACCGCATAATCTCCGTTCCTGCCGAGGCGGCGGGCGTGGAGGGGTCGAGCATATATCTCAGGGCGGGCGAAGAAATAGACGTGCGCGACCTGCTGTACGGGCTGATGCTTCGCTCCGGGAACGATGCCGCCGTTGCGCTTGCAATAACGCACAGCGGTTCGGTTGAGAGCTTTGTAGACAGAATGAATGCGCGCGCCGCCGAACTGGGTGCGCACAACACTCATTTTCTCAACCCCAACGGTTTGCCAGCGGAGGGACACTATACAACCGCCCGCGACCTTTGCACGATTGCCTGTGCGGCAATGCAGGATAATCTTTTCCGCGAGGTTGTAGGCACAAAGAGCTGGCACGGCAGATACAGAAGTTACGCCAACAAGAATAAAATGCTGTACAACTACGAGGGCGCCACGGGCGTAAAGACGGGCTATACGGTGAAGGCGGGCAGGTGCCTTGTATCTTCCGCAAAGCGCAGCGGAATGGAGGTAGTGTGTGCCTTGCTCAACGAATACGATATGTATGCCGTCAGCGCGTCCGTTCTCGACAGTTGTTTTGAAAAGTTTGCGCTCTATTCTCTGTCGCCTGAAAAGGTGTTCATGTGTGGCGGCGTGCCGTGCAGCGTTGACAAAACTTATAAGTTTGTGGCAGGGCGCTCGGATGTCTTAAGGTATGAATGTACGCCGCGAAAGTCGGCTTTACGCTGTGAAAATAAATCAGCTTGCGGCAAATTGAAAATTTATTCGGGAAATAGCTTGATTTTCGGTGCAAAATTATATAGTATAATCTAAAATACATTTTAAAGGCTTATACTATGAGAATAAATAAATTCCTTGCCCAATGCGGCGTGGCAGGCAGACGCGCGTGCGACAAACTTGTTGAAGAGGGCCGCGTTACCGTAAACGGCAAGCCCGCAGACCTCGGCGCAGACGTAAGCGAGGCCGACAGCATAAAGGTGGACGGCAAGCCCGTTTCGCTCAAAAAGAACGAATACTACATTCTGCATAAACCCAAGGGTTATCTATGCACCGTTTCGGACGATAAGGGAAGAAAGACGGTAATGGATATACTCGGCAGCGGCGTAGGCAGGGTGTACCCCGTCGGCAGACTGGACTATGACAGCGAGGGACTGCTCATACTCACAACAGACGGCGAACTTGCACAGCATCTCACACACCCTTCCAACGAAGTGCCTAAAACTTATGTTGCAAAGGTGGAGGGCAGACTCACCGAGGCCGACCTCAACCCCATACGCAGCGGCATAGAGATAGAGGGCGGTTACTTCACCAAGAAGTGCCGCGCGCACATCATAGAGACCAATAAGGAATACACCAAGGTGGAGCTTACTCTCCGCGAGGGCAAAAACCGCGAAATACGAAAGATGTTTGCCGCGATAGGCAGGGAAGTCATTCTTTTAAAGCGCACAAAAGTGGGCGAGCTCACTCTCCGCGGATTGGAAAGAGGGGCGTTCCGCAAGCTCTCCGCCGAAGAGGTTGCATATCTCAAATCAATCTGATTTATGCTCAACGGCAATAAAAAAGACTGCACTGATTTGTGCAGTCTTTTTAAAATTTTTTTATAAGATTCAGATATTGCGCATAAGGCCTACAACTTTGCCGAGAACGGCCACATTGTCGAATACAAAGTCGCTCATTTCGTCGTTTTCGGGGTGCAGAATGAATTTGCCGTCACGCTTGAAAAAGCGCTTTACGGTGGCGCTGTCGTCCACAAGCGCAACCACAATGTCGCCGTTGTCTGCCGTGGACTGCTTTTTTACAACTATTTTATCCCCGTCCAGCATTCCGATTTTAATCATTGAATCGCCCTTGACGGTCAGCATGAACATTTCGTCGGAGCCGAAAAATTCCTTGGGCAGGGAGTATACGCCTTCGTAATTCTCCTCGGCAAAGATGGGCTGACCTGCGGCTACGGTACCAATCAGCGGAACGGATACGCCGTGTTCGTCCTCGGTGTGACTGAGCGCAACTGCACGCTTTTTGTTGCCCGCCTTTTTAATAAGCCCCTGCTCGTTCAGACGGTTTACGTACTGATACGCTGTGGCCGTGGACTTTATGCCGCAGTTGGCGCAGATTTCGCGTACTGTGGGCGAAAATCCGTTTTCTTCTATGTATTGTTTGATGAAGTTGTAAACTGTCTGATATTTTTCGTTGTTTTTCATAATTTTATCTCCTGATTACAGTATAACATATACTTTTAAAAATTGCAAACAAACGTTCATAGAAAAATGCTTGAATTTTGAAATTTTTTATGTATAATATATGCGGAGGCTGTAAGATGAAAGAAAAGAAAGTTGCGCACGGTCAGCAGTGCGTGCTGTACGACAGGGAGTGCATAGGTTGCATGGAGTGCGAAACCTGCGACCTGGACCCGAATAAAATTTGCGATAACTGCGGCAAGTGTCTTGACATAAAGGAGTTTGCCACGATAAAAATAGACGGCATTGTCGGTCTGGATAATAACCGAAATAAATTAAACTGAATAAATATCCACTGGCATAGCCAGTGTTTTTTCTTTATACACAAAAAGGCGTTGCGGCTTTGCCGCAACGCCTTTAAATTGTCAATCTTCATTCGCTTTCTTTTTTTATAAAATTTATAAAGCGCGGCAGATAAATTTTTTCTATCGTGCAGTCAACGCACAGTCCGTTTTCGTCAAACTTTCTGGATTTTTCTGTCACGAAGGAAGTGAGCTGGGAATAGGAAGATATTTCGCTGTAAGGAATTACCAGCGTGCAGTCGGCAAATCTGTCGCTGAACTTGCGGCTGATTTCATCTTCCAGTGCGTCAAGGCCGTTTCCGTATTTTGCCGAAATACAAACGAAGTCTGCAAAGGGAGTGGTATCTTCAAGGTTTTCGCTCTTGTTCAGTACTTTGATGTAAGGACTGTCAAACCCGAGAGAGTTGAGCGTCTGCATAGTGGTTCTGAACTGCATGTCGTAATCGCCGGTCGCGTCGCATACAATCAGCGCTAAATCGCAGTTGAGCGCACTCTCAAGCGTAGATTTGAATGCCTCCACAAGGTCGTGCGGCAGATCCTGCAAAAATCCTACCGTATCCACAAGCAAAAATTCCTTGCCGCGTATAATAACTTTGCGTGCAGTCGGGTCGAGAGTGGCAAACAGAGCGTCCTTTTCCAGCACGCCTGCGCCTGTCAGTCTGTTCATCAGCGTCGATTTGCCCGTATTTGTATAGCCCACAAGCGCAATCGTCTTGATATTCTGTTTTTCGCGCCTTTTGAGTTGGAGCTCGCGCCGCGTTTCGGTTTCCTTGAGTCGTTCTTCAAGGTAGTCGATGCGTGTTCTTATGTGCCTTCTGTCCGTTTCAAGCTGTGTTTCGCCGGGACCGCGCGAACCTATGCCGCCGCCCAGCCTGGAGAGGGCAGAACCCTTGCCTTTCAGACGAGGGTACAGATATTTGAGTTGGGCAAGTTCAACCTGAATTTTACCCTCGCTTGTGGTGGCGCGGCTTGCAAATATGTCGAGGATAAGCGTTGTGCGGTCTATAACCTTTCTGTCGTCCAGTGCGGCCGAAATGTTCAGCGTCTGCGACGGCGAAAGCGAGCCGTTGAACAGTATCGTTATATCGTCAAGGCCGCTTAAAAGTTCGCGTATGTGTGCAAGTTTGCCCGAACCTAAATAGGTGGCGGGATTGATTTTTTTTATCGTCTGATAGGTCGTTCCGCAGTATTCGGCGCCCGCGCTTTCAATAAGCGCTACGGCTTCATCGTGCAAAACGCGGCAGTTTTCGTCCAGTCTTGGCTGAATTACGTATACTTTTTCAATGTTTTCCATATTTTAATCGTCTTCTGGCTTTATGAGTTTGACTTTTCCGACAACGGAGCGGCGGTTGTCGTCACTGATTGCCGCGTAATGTTTACGCGTTGTGTTTACGTCCTTGTGGCCGAGTATGTCTGCAACTATGTATATGTCGCCCGTTGCCTTATAGAGCTGAGTGCCGTAAGTGCTTCTGAGTTTATGCGGCGAAATTTTTTTAAGCGGAGACACAATTTTTGCGTATTTCTGAACCATGTTTTCTACTGCGCGTACCGTTATGCGGCGGTTTTTGTTTGAAAGGAAGAGGGCGTCCGCATCGTCAAGACTGGCTTTTTGCTGCTGTTCTTTCTGGTCAATATAGCGCATAAGAGCCGCCGCGACGTCATTATCGAAGTATAAAATCGATTTGCTGCCGCCTTTTCGCGTCACTATGAACGAGTTGTTGTCAAAATTGATGTCCTTATTGTTTAGGCCTACAAGCTCGCTTATACGTATGCCCGTACCGAGAAAAAGCATTAAAATAGCGCAGTCGCGCACCTTATTTTTTTCGTGATAGGCCATCTGATGAGGGGAGAGTCCGTTGCCGTTTTCAGCAGTATTTATTATGTTGTAAACCTCGTTCTGCTCCAGTCTTATAATCGGCTTTTCGTGAAGCTTGGGAGTGGCAACTTTTGCGGAATTGTCCACGGAAATCAGCCCTTTATTGAAAAAATGCTTGAACATGGCGCGTACGGAGGAAAGCTTTCTTGCCTTGGCGCGTTCATTGCAGAAGTGCTCACGTTCACCGTATTTATAATGGGTCAAAAAGCCTAAAAAATACTCTATATCGGTATTTGTAACCGTTTCAAGGTCGGAAAGAGTGAACTCGCGCACCTGTTTTTTCCCGCGGAAAATCTTTTCCTGCATATAGTAGAAAAATATCTTCAGGTCGTGAGCATAATTAAGCCTGGTAAGGGAACTTGTCTGACTCTCTATTGCCACAAAATAATCAAAGCAGAATGCGGGGAGTTCCTCGTTTAAAAGCCTTTCAATCGTTTCAAGATTCTTATTGTTTCTCTGAACGTAGTAATCGGATGTCTTCATATAGTAAAGATTATACGCGCGCGCGAGCGTAAAGTCAAGACTAATTATAAATATTTTACGAATAGTTTTTTTGTGAAAAATACAGGGACCAAACGACCAAATAGTGGAGAAAAGTATATGGTTAAATTGAGAAAATTTGCTGAATAGAATAGCTACAGCGGAATGTAAAATTACAGAAGTAGAAAAATGGCAGTTTTGCCAGTTCCGGAATTTTGGATTGAAAAGCGTTGAAAAGTAAAGTGTGTAGCAGAAATAAAAACTTTTGCAAAATAATAATACAACAATGTTGGCGTAGCGCCAGGCGTATCTTTGGCAATGGCAAGGCTTACCGCATAGTTAAGCAGCATGAATCAGGGCATTTAGTTTTTGCGAAAATTACGGGAACTAAACGCACCAATCGCTATATTTACGATTCAAGTGTCAAGTGGTTCTGATAGCATTGACCAGGGCATTTTATGCCATTTGTAATTAAGATAGTAAAAAATTTCTATGAATAAATTGCCGTAAAGGTAGATATATAATTATTCGTAAAACACAGCTTTTACGAAGTTTTGTGGCCGTGAAAAGAATGGCGGAAGCTTTTAAGACGATTTTTGGCTGATTTTAAGTTAATTGACGGTTAATTTTAAGTCAATTGACTATCGTAAAATTTGGTTTACCAGGTTAGACCAGTTTTAATCCTGGCAGACAAAGAGTTGCCGATTATAAATTTGTACGCAATTTTATATCGACGTTTATGTTTAAAATTTTTTATATCGATTTTAACTTTTTTATGGACAAAATCTCTGAGCTCAATACAAGCCATATACACAATAAAAATTCTGATTGAGCAATTTCGTTAAGATTACATTGAAAATTTTTTTGTGCTCGTTGAGGAAAGAAAAAAATAAAAAATCTCTTTTTGAAAAAAGACATTTAACTGTATCTTATACAAATCTCCGAG
>ERZ1090860.289-NODE-290-length-30928-cov-40.895702_pt1 | contig 30928 bp, 24 predicted proteins | sample MGYA00478483_ERZ1090860 | MGnify/ENA primary metagenome ERZ1090860 (study PRJEB33644, sample SAMEA5815741) | chicken gut metagenome | biome: Chicken; feature: Gastrointestinal Tract; material: Caecum | place: Ireland | collected 2019-01-01 | study: A study of the...
TTTATCCACCCCCAGTTGAACTGGGGGTTTTATCATGCCTATTCGGCGCCAAAAAAGGGAGGACCGGCACTCTGTGCCAATCCTCCCAATATCGATCAATATGAAAGACGCCCTGCTTTCCAGCAAGGCGTTTCTTTGGTGCGCCATCGGGGACTCGAACCCAGGACCCACTGATTAAGAGTCAGTTGCTCTCCCAACTGACCAATACTAATGGTGTAGTCAAAATTTTCCATGTGGTTCTTCTCCCAAGAACTGCTTATAAGTTCCTCGCACATGGATTGTAATCTTGTATCCTTTTCCAACCTCCACCTTCTCGAACAGCTGTGCCAGGATAGCTCTTTTCCTCTGGACTGTGGCAAGATCAAATTCATTTGCCCAGCCGAGGAATTCATCGTAGTAACTGCGGATCTGCTGTACCGTGGTCCGGTCATCATTGTTCTGCAATAGAGTTGCGTACTCACCTTTTGCTTGCCTGACTTCAGCCTCTGCCTGGGCAATCAGTCGGGCCAGCATCTCCTGCGAGAAGGCGCTCTCCCCTTCCAGACATTTCAACACTTCATCCTCATAGCGTTGTTGCTTGTACTGGGCTGCCTTGATTTTCTTCTCGGCAGCCTGCTTTTTTCTATTATGGTTTGCTTCTTGCTGACGAATCTTCTGCTCGATACTCTTATCATAAGGCTCGCTCTTAATCTTGCGGAACAGTTCATCGGCGTAAGTAAGCACAATTCTGTCTACCCGCTCTGCCAGATAAAGTGACTGACCATCACATTGCCGCAGGTGCTGACCGCGCTGGTAGCAGTTGTATTTGGCCTGCACCTTCTCCCGGATACTCCCATCGGCCAGCTTATATCGGTCCGTATGCAAAAAGGCCGACATCTTCGCCCCGCAATGTGCGCAGACGACGATGCCGGCCAATAATGTTGGATTGCTGCTCTTTTGGGCAGCGTTTTTATCTTTCAGAGCCTTTTTGCTTCTTTTGCTGATCATCTCGTTGGCCTTGGCAAACAAAGCCTCGTCAATGATCTGCAACTGCGGTATGAACTCTGACCGTGCCGCTTTAGTAATGATATATCCCGTGTACCCCTCGTGCTGGATCATCCGTTTGATGTTGGATGACTGAAACTCCGCCCCCTGGCGGGTACGCAGTCCTCGCCGATTCAGCATCTGTGCCATGGCATATCCACTGGCACCTTCTTCCGCCACTTTCATAAACACTTCCCGGACCCATTCCCCTTCATCCGGATTGATTTCCAGGTCCTTTACGGGCTGATCTCTCTTGTTGACTCTACCTTTATTAATAGCACGGTATCCATAAGGGACAAAACCTCCTGCGAAATGCCCACTGGAAACGATCTGACGGATGCGGTCCCTGGTTCGCATGGAAGTCTTTTCGCTTTCCCCTGCCGCCTGCCAGAACCGGATATAGTTCATGAGCTTGTCGCCGTGACTTTCGATACGCTGCTGGCCTTCGTGGGTGCTCCACATCTGGATGCCGTGCTGGACGAACCATTCCAGTACAAACGGCGTTTCACTCTCGATGCGTCCCAGCCGGTCAAACATATACACAAGAAGGATATCGAAGTTTCCCTTGCCCGCTTCGCTGCGCAGTTCCTGAATCACATCCCGCTTACTGGCGGAAACTTTGGAACCCGAGATTCCCTTCTCGGCTTTTTCCAGTACCACACGCCAGCCATGCTCCTGGGCGAACTTCCGACAGGCGATCTTCTGCATAGGGATATCGTCGTGGTCCACCTGTCCTTTCGTGGAAACTCGATAGGACAGGGCCGCCCGTGGTGCATCGACCTCCAACCGCATCTGTTGGGTCATAAAATACGAATCATCTAACCACTTCTGATCTGCCTGCGAGATCTCCACTTCCTGCCCATGTTGGTCCCAAAATGTCATTTTTGTTCCTCTCGCATTCTCTTAGTATGGGTTATTTGCCTATCCCAACAATACTCATTCCGGGACAGGAAAGCTATCACCAAAACGGAGAAATCCCTGTCTTATTGCGGGCCGGAATTTGACGGTTTACCCTCACGGTGTTTTCTCTCTGCATAGGCATCCATGATCATGGATTTTACTTTTTCAAGTGTATCTTCATCGTCTTTTTCCGAAAAGTATATGGTAACGGAGCCCCCCTCTACTTCCCGTTGTATCCGAGTACGGCCATCAGGCATCTGCTGTATGTATTCCTGCACACCGGTTCCTTCCTTTCGGGCAATCTGCAATCACACAATCCAGACCATAAAGATATAGCTGATACCGCAAACTCACATCGGTGGTAATGAGCGTCACATCGCTTGCCTGTAATTCGGCAAGGATCTTGCAAAGTTTGCTTCTCTTACGGGCAAATCGAGAGAGCCTTGTTACTGCCACGGCATCGACATCGCCCCTGCGCACGGCCCGGAGCATGGAAAATAAACCGGGCCGCCAAAAGGAATTGTCCTTGGTACATTCGCAGCTTTGGCCAACTATACAGTACCCATTGCAATTGGCCCATTCACGAAGTTCTGCCAGCTGCTGTTCAGCAACAGAGCGATGCCCGCTGCCTGTGCGCGCATACAACCAGACACGCGGAAAGAAAAGCACATCTTCTTTCTTGCGTTCCATCTCACACCTCCGAATCGTAATTCGGGAGAGCCATCCAGTGCCGGCCGCCCGGTTCGATCCAGCCGCACTTAACGCCGAAGGTGTGGATGCCATAGCAGAGCAACGAAGCGATAAGCCCTTCCAGTTCGGGACGGCCACAATGTAGATGCTCGGCATCCACCACGATCAGAACATCTGCTTCGCCGTCTGCCGCGGCGCGCAGCAGGTCGGCCATACCGGGGCGCAGCGACAGCGGCTGGTCTTCGGTGCCAGCCTGAGCATACACTTCCTGTACGCAGGGCCAGCGCAGTTTACGCAGCGCTTTGCGGCAAATCAGGATCTGCTGCCGCATGGTCAGGTCTCCACTTTTGACTTCCTGGATAAAACAGATGGCTCGCATGATAAATCTACCTCCCTGGATAATTTGGGCAAAAAGTATTCCGGGCTTTTATGCTTCCGGTAAAATTTGCGGACCGCCCGGAGCGAGGCGCCAACGGGCATTTCCGGCAATGCGCCCAGCACTGCCCGGTGGTAGCGCCCGCCGGGGGCCGCACGGGGATCGAGGATTGCCACCACACCGCTATCCGTTTCGGTGCGGATGGCACGGCCAAAGCCCTGACGCAACTTGATCTGCATTTCGGGCACGATCTCGGTCTGGATGTAACTGTGAAGATCGCCGTATTGCGTCCGCAGCGCTTCTCCCAGCGGATCGGGCACGGGGAACGGAAGCCTCGGGATCACAAGCAGAGAAACCATATCTCCTGGGAAATCCACTCCTTCCCAACAGGCACCGCTGGCGAACAGGACCGCATTGGGCAGTTGTTTGAACTGCTGCAGATAGCTCTGTGCATTGCGCCGCAGCTGCAAAACGGGTAAAGGAAGTTTGGCCTTCAGTTTTTCGTAGACACGGCCCATCTGGTCATAGGATGTAAACAGCACCAGCGTGTGACCGTTTGCCGCACAAACCAGTTCTTCGATCTGCCGGGCAATGCGCTCCTCCTCCGGTTCACTCTTGCGCCGCCGGGATTCCGGGAAATACAACATGCAGTTTTTCTCGTAATCAAAGGGTGAAAGGACTTTCAGGGTGCGCAGCGGCGTGCCCCGGTCCAGTCCCATTCGATTTTCAGTATGTGAAAAGTCTTCCCCCGCGGCCAGTGTACCCGAAGTAAGGATTGCAGGCTTTTGTTCATTCCAAAGCGCAGAGGTCAGACATTTCGGCAGATCAAACGGTACGGCACACAGTTCCACGCCGATCCCACCACTTTCCCGGTGCCAGGTAAGATAGCGCACAAAGGCGCTGTCTGTACCTAAGAACAGCGGTATCAGCTGCTGTACTGCGCTTAGTTTGCCGCGCAGTCCTCGGGGCATTGCTTCGGGCCTCTGTTTCAGAATTTCGCCGATTGCTTTGTCCAGATGCTGGAGCGCCGCGGTTCCGGCCTTTGTCTGTTTCAGCGGTATTGCCCGTTCTGCTTTCGTTTCCGGCGGCGCAAATGCCGCGAGGAATTCCCGGGTGACGGCTTGAAGTTTCTGCGCGCTCAGCCCACAATGACCGGCTGTCAGCAGTTTTTCATAGGCGAGCAACTCTGCTGAACAGATCCGCCGGGTGTTCATCTGTCGTACGGTTTCCGGTAGCTTGTGCGCTTCGTCGATCACCAAAGCCTGGTAATCCTTCAAAAGCGGCGTCCAACCGTTTTTCCGATGAGCCGCGTCTGCCAGCAGGTAATTGTGATTGCAAACCTGGATCGTGACCGAAGGCCCGTTGGATGCTTTCAGATATTGCCGATAGCGGCAGTCCGAATGTGCGATGCAGCTTCGACCGCACCAACTCGGCACACAAATCAGGCGGCGCTCATGGCGAGGCAGGTTCGGCAGTCGGTCAAGGTCCAGGTATTGCTTGGCTTCCTGCAGCGCGGTGGCCCGCTTGCGGAAGCGCTTTCCTCTTGCCGTAATCTGCTTTTGGCGGATTAGCAGGCGCACATCGCAAACGAAGCGTTCCTTCCCTTTTCGCAGCACGGCACAGATCGGGTCCAGAATATATCCATTTTGTATTAAAGCGTCCGATAAAAACGGTATGTACTCTTCCAGGATCGCATTCTGCAACGTGATGCTGGCCGTGGAGATCACCACCGGTTGCTGCATCGGACGCGGTCTTTGCAGCTGCCATAAAACGCAGGCAACCAGATAGGCATAGGTCTTGCCCAGCCCCACACCGGCGTCACACAGGGCCACATCCCGGCCAAACAGGGCATCCAGCATCGTGTGGCACAAGCGTATCTGCCCTTCCCGCACGCTCATCCCCCTGGCTGGAAACACTTCCCGGAAGATCTGCTCCGCCTGCCGGTGGGCTTTCTCATATCCGGTTTCTGGATTTGTCAAATAAATCATCTCCTCAGTTGAGTTGATGGCAAAATAGTACGGCGCAGCGGTCTGCACTGCGCCGCACGGGTTTGACATCAACACATGGGGTTGTTGATGTTCAGAAGAAAAGAGAATAACATGCAGAAATGCCATATTTGCAGCTCGCCCCCTGGCACTTGGGAACACGGTTCACTTTCGTTAGGCAGCCGCTTGCGCAACTTTCACTGGCGTTCCAGGGGTCTAAGGATTGCAACCCAAGGTCGGCCACCCCGTCTGACGTGCGGGGCAAACAGGGTATCATTATCTCCCATGCAGATCATGGCGAAGCTGCTTTCGCTGCTTTTTCAGTAGAATGGATCGCTCGGTACAATCTCGCCACCTTGCCGGGGGTGAGATTGTACGTCATGGCGCTTCTCTGATCACGCTTCTTACACCGGGAACGTACCTCCGTGCTGGGTATTCGGTTGTCAAGGTGCGGCCTGATCAATCAGCCCAAGCAAAGTCGTTCAGGATACTTTGGAATATTTCACGATCTTTAACGCAAACGTTATCCAGATTTCTCCGAATAGCGTCTACCTGTTCAGGTTTTAGATACTTTCTGCTCAAGTAATATCCATCTGGCAGAGAAATTCCCCCGTTACGACCAAAGGTATGTATAAATGGATACTCTTCAGCAAGCGTAAGAAAATCCCTATAGATCGTCATCCGCGATACACCGAACTCTTCGGCCAGATGTTGCATGGTGTCATACCGACGCAGATTCATCAGTTCAAGGATTTTTCTGCGCCGTTCGTTCGGCCGCACCGCGGTTTCCCTCCCTTCCTTTGCTATGGGGGTATCTTATCGCCTAAACCTAACACCTTTTGATACATTTAAATAAAAAATTTATATTTCATAAAAGAAGGTGCCTTTCTGCAGACACATAAATAAAAAAACACCGTCCTCAGGTACTATCAACGCAAGTCCGCAAGTCGATAATTCCCGAAAGATGGCGTTTTTTATAATATATTGTCGAACAAAAAAAGAGTGCCAACCGCATCGCGATCAGCACTCTTCTTTAGATTTATTTTAATTTGTATCTTTCTTTTAAAAAACAGTTTTTTATCTTTCAATATTCCTTTTCCCCGTAGGTAGAGGTTTTTATAAAACAGCGCAACTCAAATTTATCTACGCTCAGATCCCCCATATACGGGCAACGGTAATATTTTTGAGTTGGCCGTCGACTTGCAGATTCACAAGCATTCCCACTTACAGCTGGCTCTTATAGAGTTCCTTGATCTCCTCTACGCTGGTGTCGCGTGGGTTGCCCGGGCAGCAGGCATCGGCAAAGGCGGACTCAGCCAGGAACTGGATGTCCTCCTCCTTCAGGATGCCCTGGAGGTTCGAGGGGATGCCCACATCGGCGCTGAGCTTCTTCACGGCGGCGATGGTAGCGTCGGCGGCCTCGGCATCGCTCATGGCGTCGATGCCTTCCACGCCCATGGCCTTGCCGACGGCACGATAGCGCTCACCGGCCACGCTCTTGTTGTACTCCAGGCCCACCGGCAGCAGGATGGCGCAGGCCACGCCGTGGGGGGTGTCGTACAGGGCCGACAGGCCGTGGGCCATGCTGTGCACGATGCCCAGGCCCACATTGGAGAAGCCCATGCCTGCGATGTACTGGCCCAGGGCCATGCCCTCGCGGCCTTCGGGGGTGTTCTGGACAGCGCCGCGCAGGCTGCGGCTGATGAGCCGGATGGCCTCCAGGTGGAACATATCGCTGATGGTGCAGTGGCCCTTGGTGATGTAGCCCTCAATGGCATGGGTCAGGGCGTCCATGCCGGTGGCGGCGGTCAGGCCCTTGGGCATGGAGGCCATCATGTCGGGGTCCACCACGGCGATCTCGGGGATGTCGTTGGTGTCCACGCAGACGAACTTGCGCTTCTTCTCCACGTCGGTGATGACGTAGTTGATGGTGACCTCAGCCGCGGTGCCGGCGGTGGTGGGCACGGCGATGGTGAAGACCGCGTGCTTCTTGGTGGGAGCAACGCCCTCCAGGCTGCGGACATCGGCGAACTCAGGGTTGTTGATGATGATGCCGATGGCCTTGGCGGTGTCCATGGAGGAGCCGCCGCCGATGGTGACGATGCAGTCCGCCTGGGCTTCCTGGAAGGCCTTCACGCCGTCCTGGACGTTCTGGATGGTGGGATTGGGCTTGATCTCACTGTAGAGGGCGTAGGCGAAGCCAGCAGCCTCCAGCAGATCGGTGACCTTCTTGGTGACGCCGAACTTCACGAGGTCGGGGTCAGAGCAGACGAAGGCGTTCTTGTAGCCGCGGGACGTCAGCTCGGGAACGATGTTCTCGATGGCGCCATGGCCGTGGTAGGAAATGGTGTTCAGAACAATGCGGGATACCATAACAGTACACTCCTTTTTGTGTTTTGAAAATGATGGGTTGAACTCCCTTGGGGGGGAGGGAGGAATCACGGAAGTCAGTCGAGGAAATTCTCGTTGAGGGTGACACCGAAGTCCCGGGCGATGGCGCGCAGGTCGTCATCCTCGATGGTCTGGCGGATCAGCCCGCCGCCCATGGAGAGCACCTTGACGTAAACTTCGGCGCTCTTCTCGATGGTGTGGGCCAGACCGAAGGTGGTGTCGTAGTCGGGGCCGGAGGCAAACAGGCCGTGCTGGGCCCAGATAGCGGCCTGGTAGGTCTTCATCTTCTCGCTGGTGGCCATGGCGATGTCCGCACCGCCCGGCACCATCCAGGGGCAGACGCCCACGCCTTCGGGGAAGACCACCGGGCACTCGGTGGCGCTCTGCCACAGGGCACGGCTGAAATCACGGTCGGTCAGGGGCAGGATGTAGGTCAGGGCGATGACGTTGGTGGCGTGGCAATGGTAGATGACCCGGTTGGCGCCGTTGGTGGCAGCCTTGCGCACGCTGTGGTTCATGAAATGGCTGGGGAATTCGCTGGTGGGCTTGGCGCCTTCGGCCAGGCCCCAGACGATGCGCCAGCTGTCGCCGGCGGCATTGATCTCCACAATGCCGATAGAGTGGATGGGGTCGGGTTCCACATTGCGGAAGTACTTGCCCGAACCGGTGGTGATGAAATATTCCCCGGCCAGGTTGTCCGCCTGGACACCCATCTTCACCCATTCCCGGGGCGTCTCGTCAAAGTAGGGACGGCAGGCGGCCACGTCCTCCTCGGTCATGCGGTAGGTCAGGTTGCCGCCGTTGCGCTCGTGCCAGCCCTGCAGCCAGCCGTCGTTGCACATCCGGATAAAGCCTTTGACACAGGGGATGTCATAGATTTCCATATTCATGTTCCTTTCTGTATAAATCTGTCTTAAGAAGTGGGATCAGCGGGTGATTACATCCACCGGCACATTGAAGATTTTGGCAACCTTCAGGATGGTGTCGATGTGGCGGCCGCAGGCGGCAGCCATATGGTGGGTGGGGCCGGCCTCGCTCCAGCGGTTGACGAACTCCCGGGCACCGCAGGCAAAGCGGGTGCGCATATTGGTGTCGCCGAAGGTGAAGATGGGGCCTTCCTCGTTGATGCCCTCGGCCACCACAAACTTGAAGTGGCCGTCCTTGTCCTGGGTGATGCCCAGGTAGGTCACGGGACCCAGATGGGGGTAGAACTGGGTCAGGTAACCGCCGCCGGTCTTGCCGTGGAAGACCGGCACGATCTTCATGGTGGGCTTTTGGGCCGAGATGGCTGCGTCGCCGGAGCCGGAATGGCCGATGATGCAGATGTCCTTGTCAAAGTCGATGGAATACATCTCGGACAGCTGGCCCTGGCCGGAAATCGTCTTGAGAATGGACATGGCCATGGCCACCTTGATGTCCCCCTCCACGGCGCAGGCGACGCCCTGCTTGATGAGCATCGAGAAGGCAGGAATCAGCATGGAGTCCAGCACCCCCGCCTTGCCCTGGGCAAAGCCGTCATAGTGGGAGGCGATGAAGGCGATCTTCTTGTCCTTGACCCACTGCTCAAAAGCCACCACGTAGCGGGCCATCTCCCAGACCTTTTCCACCGTGCCGCCGCCCTCGATGTCGAAGGTGTCTAGGATCTCCTCGGCCTTGGCGCGGATGACCGCCTCGTCGGTGACGTTGTCAGCAATGGCCCACATCTTCTCCCAGTCAAACTGTTTGGTGTAGAGCCACATCCGGTGGTAGAGGTTGGTCTCGTCGATGTAGAGGTCCATCATGCCGGGGTAGGGACGGCCGATCTGGGCCAGATTGGTGTCCCGGAAACGGCGGCGCACCTGGGCGGCCTTGCACCAGTCGTTGATCTCGGCCTGGACGGTGGGGTCACCGCCCTCCACCACGCCGGTGATCACCGCATGGCGCTTGCCGGCCCGCTCCAGGTCGGCCACCATCTCGCCCACGGCGCCGCAGGCGTAGAGCTCACCCAGCCACTTGGCGGTGTCGGTGTGCTCGTAGTCGGGGGCGCGCAGCTTCTGGACGTTCACCAGCACCACCGGCACATCCAGGTCCCGCACGGCGGGCAGCATGTTGTAGGAGGTGGCGTAGGTCAGCAGCTGCAGAATCACCAGGTCCACGTCGGCGGCGCGGAACTTGTCCCCGGCCGCCTGGCTCAGCTCCTTGGTGGTCACGATGCCGCCGTCCACCAGTTCTACGGTGTCGGGAATCATGGTTTTGAACTGCTCATACTGGGCCTGGAATTCCGGCACCAGACTGGGGAACTGGGGCAGATAGGCGCCCAGGGCAATGGCGAACACGCCTACCCGGGCTTTGGTTTCCACTAACATGCTCATTGGGGAAGAACCTCCTTGATATCAAAACTTTCACGGATACTTTGTCTTGCGGTGACCAGGCCGGCAAATTCGCCGCCGTGAATCATCTGAACGGTCAGGTTACCGATGGCCGTGCCCTCCACCGGGCCGGCGTACACCGGCAGACCGGTGACGGCGGCGGTCATGCGGTTGAGGTAGTTGTCCTGGCAGCCGCCGCCCACGATGTTGATGCTGGTGTAGGTCTTGCCGGTCAGTTCGGAAAGGCCGGCGATGGCGTTCTTGTAGCACAGGGTCAGGCTGCGGTAGACGCACTGCATCAGCTGGCCCACCGTCTGGGGCACAGGCTGGCCACTCCCGGCGCAGGCGTCCTGCACGGCGGTGATCATGCTGGCCGGGGCCAGGAAGGCATCGTCGTTGGCGTTAACCACCGACGGGAAATCGGCGGCGCTTTCGGCGGCGGCAATCAGGTCGGGGAAGCTCCACTGCTTCTCCCCTGCCTGCACATCCAGGGTCCATGCGGCCCGGGTCTTGCCGGCCACGTAGTCCACCCCGTTGAGTTCCCGCCGGATGGACTGGATCATCCACAGACCCATGATGTTCTTCAGATACCGGAACCGGTACCAGGCGCCGCCCTCGTTGGTGAAGTTCTGGACGCGGCTCTCCTCGGTGGTGATGGGGGCTTCGTTCTCCACCCCCAGCAGGCTCCAGGTGCCGCTGGACAGATACACCGCCCGGTCATCCCGGGCCGGCACCGCCAGGAAGGCCGAGCCGGTGTCGTGGGTGGCGGGCAGAATGACGGTGGTCTGGAAGCCCACTTCGGCGGCGATCTCCTCTTTCAGAGGCCCCACCACCGTGCCGGGCATAGACAGGGGGCCGAACAGCCGCCGGGGCAGGCCCAGGGTGTCCAGCAGTTCCCGGTCCCAGGTCTTTTTAGCCGCGTTGACCAGGTTGGTGCTGCTGGCGTTGGTGTATTCCTGCTTCTGCACGCCGGTGAGCAGATAATTGAAGTAGTCCGGAATCATAAGCAGGCTGTGGGCCGCTTCCAGCTGTTCGGGGTGCTCTTTTTGCAGCGCCGCCAGCTGATAGATGGTGTTGAACAGCTGCTTCTGGATGCCGGTGCGGGCATAGAGCTCGGCGGGGCTGATCTTGGCCTCCACCAGTTTGTCGGCACCCTCGGTACGGCTGTCGCGGTAGGCCACCGCGTCGCCCACCGGCGCCCCGTCCTTGTCCAGCAGTACAAAGTCCACAGCCCAAGTATCAATGCCCACCGTGGTGGGGACCTTGCCCAGCGCCTTGCAGGCTTTCAGTCCGCCCAGAATGCCCTGCCACAGATTGTCCATGTCCCAGCAGTCGTTGCCGTTCTTGCGGATCTGCCGGTTTTCGAACCGGTATACTTCCTCCAGCACCATCCGCCCCTCTTTCAAATGCCCCAGAATGAGGCGACCTGACGATGCGCCGATATCGATTGCAAGATAATACCGCACTTCCTGCAGCTCCCCTTCCTGTTTTTTCACTGGTATCAGTATACCGGCAGAGGTCTAAAAAAATAAGCGCGTGATTTACAATAAAATCACGCGCTTATTTAAGTAATTTTTCCTCAATTATCGGAATGGCACAAATGATCCCGGTATTCTTTCGGCGTTATGCCAAAGGCTTTTTTATAAATACCGTAAAAATAACTGGTGGTGTCATACCCCACGGACTCGGCTATCGCCTGCACGGGCAGCCTGGTGGTGCGCAGCAGCTGCTGGGCCCGGTCCAAACGTTTCTGCTGCAGCAGTTCCTTGAAGGTATTACCAGTTGCCTGCCGGATCAGGGCGCTCAGGTAGGGAAGCGAAACATGGAACCGCTCCGCCACATGGGACAGGCTGGCATCGCGGCAGTTATCCTCAATTTCGCGTAGTGCCGCCAGCACAAGCGGGCTTCCCTGCCCCGGTTCGCCCTGCACTTCGATACATTCATGGTGGTTCAGCAAGTCCAGCATCAGCATCGCCATGCGCAGTTGATTGGCGCCACGGGTCCCAGGTTCATTGTGCAAAAGGCTCCAGACCATGCTTTCCACCAAATTCTGGACCGGAAGCAGTTCTGCGGTATGGCAGACCAGATGGGAAATCTCCGCACCGCCGTTTTTCAGCGTTCCCAGCAAAAAACGTCCCAAAAGATTGGAAGTTCCCACAATCTGAAAAGCATAGTCAAAAAATTGGGGCAGCACAATGAAGTTCACCGCTACATCCCCAGCCTCCGCTCTTTGGATGGCGTGGCTGGCCTGCTGATTCAGAAACAACAGCTCTCCCGCCTGCAGATGCACCGGCGTACCGCCGCCGATGAGGTGGGTTGTCTGACCGGCGCACATATACATGATCTCCACATAGTTGTGGCTGTGACGGGGAAAGGCTACGAACCGGGTATGGGGGCGTATGGTGATGAGCTGGCCCTGGCGCAGCAGCTTGGCCGCATCGATCTCAAACCCATGGCCGGAGGCATACAATGTCCGGTCTAGCGGTTCCCCATCCCGCAGTTTCTGCTCTTCCGATGTAATGTGGGACAATGTGTTCAGAATTTCTGTATCCATAGTTTGCTTCTGGTCTCTTTTATCCGTATTCAGACGTACGTTCTCTTTTACCCGTTCAGTCCTTCCAACATTCCTTTGAGTTGTTCTTCCGTTAAAACACCAAAGGAAACCAGTGTTCCCAATGTCATTCCCTCCAGCATACGGGAGGCGCCTTCGGTATCACCGGCAGAGGCCTGTCCTGCCGCTGCTTCCGCCAGCCGCTGCAGGATCGGGCCAAACACGGCGGCTCCTTTGGGATCCGATACTACGTCGGCCAGCGTACTGTATTCGGTAAACATCCGAGGTAATGGCCGCTCCGCAGTGAACGACACTCCCTTGCGAAGCCGGATATCCCTGCTGGACGCTCCGACTTCGATCTCATAACAACCGGTGGGGGTATAAAAATCATGGAGCAGCGGCTCATAATATGCCAAATCACGGGCATTCAGTTCGAAGGTAATCTCCCGCCGCTCACCCGGCTGCAGTGCTACCTTGGCAAAAGACTTCAACTCCCGTACAGGTCTGCGCCGCATCCCGGCAGGCGGCGCCACATACAACTGTACGACTTCCTTTCCCGGAAGCTTCCCTGTATTGGTCACGGTCAGCTGTACCCGCAGCGTTTCCCCTTCCCCCATCCGGGAGCGATCCACCGTCATATTGCTGTAGGCAAAACTGGTATAGGACAGGCCATACCCGAATGGGAACAAAACATCCATTTCTTTGGCGTCATAATAGCGGTATCCCACAAAAACGCCTTCGCGATATTCTGTAATGCCATTTTCGCCGGGGAAGTTGAACCAGGACGGGGTGTGGGCAAGTTTCTGTGGGAAGGTCTCGGGCAGCTTTCCGCTGGGATTTGCCTTGCCATACAAAAGATCCATGGTGGCTGCACCCACACCGTCACCGGGGAGGTACATTTCCAACACAGCGGCCACCTTGTCCAGCCAGGGCATAGTGATCGGAGCGCCGTTATACAGCACGACAATGGTATTGGGCTGCACATCAGAAACTGCTTCTATCAGTTCATTCTGGTTGGCCGGCATTTCCAATGTCGTACGGTCTACGCCTTCGCTTTCATACCGTTCCGGCAGTCCGGCCAGAATCACCGCTGCATCAGCCTTGCGGGCCGCAGCCACCGCTTCCTCCAGCAGTGTACGGTCCGACGTATCAGATCCCTGATCATAACCGCGCGTCCAGCTCATACCCTTCGGCATGCAATCCACCGCACGGCTGATATATGCACTGTTTACATGACTGCTTCCGCCACCCTGATACCGTGGTGCAGCGGCAAAGTCTCCGATGAGCGCCACGGAACTTTCCTCCGTCAGAGGCAGCACCGAGTCCTTGTTTTTCAGCAGTACCGCGCATTCCTCAGCGATGTGACGGGCAAAGTCATGGTCGGCAGCGCGATCAAAAACAGCATCCGGATGGTGGTTTTCTATGCCTGTCTGTACCAGTTTCAGCACATTGTACGCCGCACGGTCCACCTCTGCCTCCGTCAAAGTTCCGGCGGCCACCGCATCCAATACCTGCTGAATTCCTCTCCTGCTGCCTCCCGGCATTTCCAGATCCAAACCGGCTTTTACGCCCACTGCGCGATTTTTTACTGCCCCCCAATCTGTTACCACCATACCCTGGTATCCCCAGGCCGAGCGCAGAATATCGGTAAGCAGCGTTCCGTTTTCACTGCAGAACGTTCCGTTCACCTTGTTATAGGCACACATAACCGCCTGAGGTTTGGCCTCCTTGACGACAGTTTCAAAGGGTGCCAGATAAATTTCGTGCAGGGTGCGTTCGTCTACCACACTGTCGCCCACCATGCGGTCAGTTTCCTGATTGTTGGCGGCAAAATGTTTGATGCAGCTTCCCGTACCGGTGCTCTGGACGCCTTCCACCATGGCGGCCCCCATCTGTCCGGCCAGGACGGGATCTTCACTGTAATATTCAAAATTTCGTCCGCACAGAGGGCTTCGCTTGATATTCAGCCCCGGCCCCAACAGCAATGCGACCCCTTCAGCCTGGCATTCGTTTCCCACTACACATCCCAGCTTTTGTGCCAGAGCTGTATCAAAGCTTGCGGCCACCGCAGCCGACGAGGGGAAGCACACAGCAGGCGTACTTCCATATATGCCCAGGTGATCACTTTCTTTTTCCTGTTTTCGTAAACCACTGGGCCCATCACTCATCATAATGGCCGGAATTTCCAAGCGCTCTATGGCGCGGGTGTGCCAAAAATCTCCACCAGTCAAAAGTTCTGCCTTTTCTTCCAGCGTGAGTTGCTGTATCAATTCATTCAAGTTCACCATGGTATTCCTCCCGTTCAAAAGCAACGCAGGATATTTCTTACGTATTGCCGTAATTTTGGTTAATGACAGCATAGCATATTTGCCAATCAGTGAGGAGTCAAAAATTCAGCTTAAAGGACTATAATTCCATAAGTTTATGAAAAGCAGAAAGTTTATGCCGTTATTCGTCACCCTTGCGCGGATTTCACTGTTTCTATACTGCCTCTCTTGATTTCCAAAGCGGTTGCCTGCGCCTATGCGGCTCCCAATACTTTAAACCATACATATAACCAAACACATACAAAAAGCACCCGATCCCGGTATTACCGAAAATCGGGCGGTGAATCACGGGCACATCTGTCCCTTTAACGTTTGCCTGCTAATATCCGTCAATCAGTAAGAGAATTTTTCACTCTGTACTTGAATCAGTCTGCATACAATGCAGCAGATTCAGCAAGGCATTTCTGCCAGAAGTCCCGTGTCAATTTTCTGCGGTACCCGCGTAAAGTCCGGGATTTTTCCAGGTGGTCACATTCTGATGTCCCGCGCTCAGCGCTCCGTCCACCGGAATGGCCGCACCGGTGATATACCGGGCCATATCGCTTGCCAGGAACAAAGCCAACCAGGCGCACTCCATAGGATCTCCCATTCTGCCTGCCGGGCAGTCTTTTGCAAACATGGCCATCGCAGCTTCGGGAATATCGCCGAAGATGCTGGTCTTTGTGTATCCGGGGCAGATTGCATTCACCGTGATTCCATAGGCGGCATAATCCAGAGCTGCGGCACGGGTCATACCGACCACTCCGAATTTCGTTGCAGTATACAATGCCTGCCCCCGCTGCGGAACAAGGCCGGCCACCGACGCAACGTTGATCAGGAAACCGCCTTTGGATTTGCTGCGGAAGATTGCCTCCGCCGCGTACTTCATGCCGGCAAATACGCCTTCACTGTTGAGCGCAAAAATCCGCTCATACTCTTCCATTTCATATTCATGCAAAGGATTGCCGCCCATGCCGATTCCGGCATTGGATACGAAACCGTCCAGCCGGCCATAGGTTTCCACCGCTTTCTCTACCAGAGCCTTGATCTGTGCGGGATCACTGCAATCCGTACGGACAAAGACGGCATCACCGCCTTGTGCAACGATCTCACTTGCCACCTTCCGGCCCTGTTCCTCACTGCGTGCGGCCAGCACCACTTTCATGCCGTTGGCTGCAAAAGCCCGTGCGATGGCTTCGCCGATGCCTCTGCTTGCGCCGGTCACAACGGCAACTTTGCCCTGTACACTTTCAAAAGTGGCTTTCATAGGTATTTCTCCTTTCGCTCTGCCTTTTCTTGGATTTTATCCTGGAATCCGGTTCAGGAATTGCGCGCTGACCTGCGCGCTTTTCACCGGACTGCCGTCAATCCAGTTGCGGTGGCTCTCCAGAATCACCGCGTCCACGTTGACATTCAGGGCCTGTTCCAGCAGGCTGTCCAGATCCATGTTGCCGGTGCCCAGTTCCATGCTGTCAGTTTTCAGGATGGGGGTCATGGCAGGGCCCTGTACCCGGCTGCCCCGGTCATTGATATGCCACAGCTTCATGCGGGGTCCCAGCCGCTGCATCCAGGCCAGGGCGTTGGCACCGCCCTCGGTAAACCAGTAGCTGTCAAACTCAAAATTCACAAACCGGGGATCGGTCTCCTCCAGTAAAATGTCATAGGCCCGCTTTTGGGTATTCACCCGGCGCAGCTCACAGTTATGGTTGTGGTAGAGCAGCTCCACGCCCTCCTGCCGGAGGGCCTTCCCTGCTTTGTTCAGTCGGGAGGCCAACTCGCGCACGGCGGCTTCGTTCCCGTAGTCAAACCGATACATGCCAGTGATGACCACATACTTGGTCCCGAAGCTCTGGGCCTCCTGTGCCACCGCTTTCGCATCCCGTTCCAGGCTGCCCAGGTCGGTATGCAGGCTGACCACCGACAGTCCTGCCTCCTGTACCAGCTTGTGCCAATCCAGGTTACCGCCCTTGCCCACCGGCATGCCGGCAGCCCTGGTCAGCATCTTGACCATGAACCCGATGGGATGGATCATGAACCCGCACAGCTCGATGCCGTCGTACCCAGCAGCCTTAAGGGCGGTCAGGGTTTGCCGGGCCTGGGTTTCGTTGTTCAGTACCGTTCCCAGCATAAACTGCTGGACTGCTTTTTGGGGCATGGATTAACCCTCCATTTTGATGATTTCGCCGACGGTGATACCGTTTTCGTTGAAGCTGTCCACCCGGACATAATAGGTCTGTCCCGCCATGAGGGTAGACAGTTTCACCTCGTCAGCACCATAGACCAGCCAGCTGTGGTAGAGTTTGTCGGGGGCGATGCCGTAGCGCACATCGCAGCCCTGGGCATCCTCCAGATGCTGCCAGCTCACCTTGCCTTCCAGCGGCCCCATCCGCACGGCAGCGGCCTGGGCCTGAGCAGGTTTTTCCCCGGCCCCGTTGCCGAAGACCCGCAGCCCGCTGATGCGCAGCGTCTGGCCGTAGGGCAACTCGCCTCCCGTCACCCGCACATACCGGGCCCGGATGCCTTCGGGATATTCATAGTAGCCGTTGGAACATTCCCGGGCTACCGTTTCCCGGGTGGTCCAGGTCTTGCCGTCCAGGCTGGTTTCCACCGTGTAGTGGGAAATCTGCGGCTCCAGTTCAATATGACGGGTCTTGCGGGCATCCCCGTAGCTGTCGGCGGGGAAATCCACTGCCAGTCCTTCATCGGCCATGTTCACCTGGATGGCCCGCACGTCCTGTTCTTTTTCCAGGTCCACGCAGAGCCACTGTCCGGGAGCATCGGTGCCCGCGCTCCACCAGTCCCGGCAGGTTTCGTTCACTGCCAGGGCCGGGTCGCTGCCCGCCGCCGTGGAAGAGGCGGTAACCGGCTTTCGGTAGCTCAGCAGCATCCATTCCGGCTGCCAGGAGGCGGCGTCAATGGGGCCGTCCGGCATACGGTGAGGATAATCAGCAAAATTCTGGTTGCAGAAGAGCACCCCATCCCGGTCAAAGCCCGCCGGGAACAGCCCCACCCGGCGTTCGAAGTCGTGGTTGACCGAGATGCGCATGGTGGCGGTGTGCCAGTAGTTGCCATACCGGTCGGCGATGGTGCTGCCGTGGCCCGCGCCGGTCATGAAGCCGCCGGGCACCGCCGAGAAGGGGTTGGATGCCTGCAGGATGAAGGGGCCCAGAGGCGAATCCGAGGTATAGACGCCGTCGGCGTAGGTGTTGTACTGGGTGCCGGGGCAGGCATATTGCAGGTAGTAGGTGCCGTCGTGCTTGGTCATGTAGGCACCCTCGATGTAGGGCTTGCCCACCGCAAAGAACATGGCGGCCAGATCATCGGTGCTCATGCCGGGGATGTGCTGCATCTCCGGCGGAAATTCCAGCTTGCCGGTGGCGGGGTTGTAGTGCTTTTTCAGCGCCTGATACACCACACTGGCTTCCCGGTTGACCACCCCATTGTCCCCGGGGCGCTCGTAGCCCAAGGTTTCTTCCTGCCCGAAGATCAGTTCCTTCTTTTCGCCGATGGGCATCATCGTTTCGGGGTCCATCTCTACGCCCCAGATGGGAGTGGTGTTGGAGCAGCCCCAGTAGAGATACACCCGGCCATCGTCATCCTGGAACAGGTCGGGGTCCCAGAAGGCAAAGGGAGCGCTGACTTCTTCAAAGGGCTCGTGCAGCGGGTCCTTGGAGCGCAGAATCGGGCAGTTCTGTCCCTTGCGGCTGGCGCAGAAATACAGGTACTCCCCCACCTGCCGCACATCGGGGGCATAGTCGTAGATTAGCAGATCCGGGTCGGGGTGGAACTCCCAGTGCACAAGATCATCGGAGTACCAGAATCCCGCCGACATGGAGACAAAAAGGTAGTATTTGTCCTTGAAATAGACCAGCGTGGGGTCAGCACCCTCCCGGAAGCCCGCGGTGCGGGGGCCTTCCTTCATATGCTGGTAGCGGTAGCCCAGATCCAGGGGGTTGCAGTAGGTTTTGTTCATGGCGTTCACTCCTTGGCAATGCCCTGCAGCACCCGGTTGAGCTGCTTGATACTTTCTTGATCAACGCCCGCCTGCCGCAGCATGCTCTCGATGGTCATCCGCTGCATAGCCCGTTGCATCATCGCCACCAGGGCCGGGTTGTCCTTGACGGCGGCGGCCACATCCCCCCGGGAGGCAGCGGCCTTGTCGCTGATCTGCTTGAGGATGGGGCCTACCTTGGCATCGGCCATCGCGGCGGCCATGTTGTCCTTGACGCTCCAGCAGCTTTCGTCCAGCTCGCCGTCAAACCAGTTGACCACTTCCCGACGGTTGGCCATGGCATAGGCCGGGTTGGGGGTGTCCACCTTATTCACCAGGATCACGCTGGAATAGCCGCCGGCCCGGGCCTCGATGGAGTGCTTGCCGGTGATGGGCACCTGGAAGGTGAACACCTTGTCCCCCTGCTTGGTCTCCTGCAGGTGGTCATCCACATACAGGGACACTTCCGGCAGGTTGGAGTAGACCTTGACTTCGGTGACATCCTCGGCCCGGTCCACATACCGGCTGCCGCAGGTGTGCACAAAGGGCTCCTTGCTCCAGTAGGCCTTATAAAGATAGAAGGCGTCCTTCTTGATTTTGCGGTCAAAGGTGACAAGCCCTTTCTGGTTTTCGCCGTTCTTGCCGCCCTCGTCCCGGCCGTCGGCGGCAAAGTCGAACATGTTCCAGACGTGGGTGGCCCACAGCCAGGGGCGGTCGGTGATCAACTTGGCCATGTGCTCATGGAAGACACACTGGTAGGTCTCGGTGTAGTCTCCCTTTTCGGGGTGAGAGGTCTGGTAGGCCGGGTTGGCGTCAGCACCGTACTCGCTGAAGCCGATGCAGCGGTCGGGATACTTGGCATGGTAGTTGTCAAAGAATTCGTCATTCTGGTCCAGATCCCCCAGATACCAGCCGAAATAGAGGTTGTAGCTGTTTACGTCGGGAATTTCCAGGATGGGGCTGGTGATCTCCAGCATGAATACGTTGGCCATGGTGGTGGGCCGGGTGGGGTCCAGCTTGTGGGCCAGATCGTTGAGGGCGCGGTGGTTTTCCAGCAGCTCCTCGTTCACCGCGCTGGCAGCAGTGATCTCGTTGGAAAGGCCCCACACCGCAATGCAGGGATGGTTGTAGTTCTGGACGATGAGTTCCTCCATCTGGCTCAGGGTGTTGGCCCGGCCGTTGTGCATGTGCATGGTGATGTAGGGAATCTCGGCCCAGATCACCAGGCCTTTCTCATCGCAGAGGTCATAGAAGGCCTGAGCATGCTGGTAGTGGGCCAACCGGATGGTATTGGCCCCCATCTCGAGAATCAGGGCCAGGTCCTCCTCCATCATCTCCTTGGTGATGGCAGTGCCCACCCCCTTGCGGTCCTGGTGGCGGGAAACACCCCGCAGCGGATAGGACCGCCCGTTGAGGAGAAAGCCTTTCTGCGGGTCGATCTCGAATTTGCGGCAGCCGAGCCGGACAGACCGGCTTTCGCCGTTGTCCAGGGCGGCGGTGAGGGTGTAAAGGTGAGGGTCCTCCAGACCGTCCCACAGATGGGCGTTTTCCATCGTGAAAATAGCCTTGGCGGTGCCATTCTCCACCGGGGCGCTTACCTCCTGGCCGTCCAGGGCAAACCGCACCGTGTCGGCGCCCACCACAAAGGCCTCCGCCGTCACCTCACAGCGGCGGGTTGCCAGGTCGGTGACCACCGGGGTCACCTTCACCGGCACCGCGCCGTTTGCCGCCATGGCAAAATGGACGGCGGGCAGGATGTGCAGCGTCACATCCCGGTAGATGCCGCCGTAGAAGGTGAAATCCGCTTTCTGGGGATAGACGGTGTCGTTGTCGCTGTTGTCCACCGAGACGGTGAGGGTGTTGGTGGCCTGCAGCGCGTCGGTGATGTCCACCCGGAAGGTGGAGTACCCGCCCTTGTGTTCGGCCAGCTTCTGCCCGTTCAGGGTGACCACCGCGGTCATGGCCACGCCATCAAACTGCAGTACGGCCCGTCCGCCTTCCGGCAGTTCGATCTTCGGCAGTTGGGTGGTGTAGGTACAGGTGCCACGGTAGTAGTCATTGCCGCCGTCCTGGCCGTCCACCGCGTTCCAGGTGTGGGGCAGGGTGACAGGTTCACTGTGCCCTTCCTTGGTGAAGGTCCAACCGGTATTCAGTACAATCTTTTTGCTCATGAGGGATCCATCTCCTTGTATGTCACTTGTGGGAAACCATCAAAACCGAAAGGGTCCTAAGACCCCTTCGGCGTATGGAAGAAACAGGTTATTGTTGGTTTTCGGATGCGGCCTTGGCGGCAGCTTTCTTTTCGGCGATGCGCTTCTGTACATGGACCATTTCTTCCTTGGTCAAGGGGCAGCTGCGCATGGCCACCAGGGTAACGATCCAGCCGATGATGGGCAGGCCGAACTTGAGGAACATGGTCATCCAGAAGATGGGAGTGGTGCAGGGATCGGTGGGCTGGGGCATGGTGGTTGTGTAGCCCAGCAGCGCCACGGCGCCGGTGGCGATGACAGCCGCAAAAGAGGTGATGAGTTTGTCCACCAGGCTGTAGGTACCAGTGACCACCGCCGGGATATACCGGCCGGAGCGGTCCAGCTCAAAGTCGATGGCATCGGCCATGTAAGAGGTGTTGGAGGTGGTGATGCACATATTGGAGCCATTGAGCAGCAGGTTCAGGACCGTGTAGATGATCATGGCCGGGCTGCCCATGACGCCGATCTGGGACGGGTCAATGACCAGGAAGAAGACCACCAGCACCACCGTGATGGCCATGCTCACATAGGACCAGGTGACAATGCCCTTCTTGCTGCCGTGTTTGCCCACATACTTGGCGCCGAAGGCCGCAAAGAAGATGGACGGCACCATGCTGATGACCGTCAGGATGGTGGCCAGGCCCATGTTGCCGATGAGGATGCCGTTGAACAGGGTATTGATGATGGCCTGGCTGGCCACCTGCTGGGCCAGCTTATCGGAGGCGTTGGAGGCAATGTAGCACTGCAGGGGTTTGTTGTGCATCAGCACTTCGATGATATCCGCCATTTTCAGCGGCTCGGACTTTTTGGTGCCCAGAAAGGTTTCGGGCTTGTCGTAAGAAGAAACCCCCAGGCAGACCAGGACGGTTCCCACCGCAGCCACCACCAAGGTGACGTTGCAGGCTGCCGTAAGGAAGGCCTGGTTGTACTGGCCGCCGAACATGGGCAGCAGCACCACGTTCATGACCATAGACATGGCCATGGGCACCAGATAGTTGAAGGCGGTGGTCCAGACACCAAGAGTGGGACGCTGGGTAGGATCGTTGGTCATAATGGCCGGGATGGTCTGTGCCGTCATGTTGGTGATGGTATACCCGATGACATAGACTACATACATCAGGGCGAAGGCCACCAGACCCAGCCCTTTGGAGGAGAAGCCGGTGAACATGCCGTAGAGGGCAGCCGCCTCAATGAGGTAGCCAACCACCATCAGAATGCGCAGTTTGCCGAACCGGGTGTTGACCCGGTCATACACAAAGGCCAGCAGCGGGTCGGTGATGGCATCCAGAATACGGGAGCAGGTCAGAATAATACCCACGGCGGCAGTGGTGATGCCGTACCCGATGCTGGCCGAATAGCTGGCCATACCAATCAGAGAGTAAACGCTCATGCCCACAAGGCCATTGCAGGCGTAGCAGATGATTTGCCAGAGTTTGGCGCGGCGGTACTGGACACCGTCGATTTCGCTGGCGCTGAGATGTTTTTTTGACATACGGTTTCTCCTCCTTAAATGTGTGCAGCGGTTTTGTTTGTGCTTTCACTATAGCAGACCGCCATTGCAAGGGAGAGTCAATTATCAACAAACCGGTGTAATTATTCGTGCGCTTTCTTCTCATGCATTATTTTTTATCCCTTATTCACAATTTTTGTTTCATGCAAATCCGGCAGGTATGGTATGATATGGACAAGGAAATAGAATTTGACGTTTCTATAAGAAAAAGGAGGAGCATCCATGCAGAAATTTGCAAAAGATTTTCTGGTAGGCGCCGCCACTGCGGCCCATCAGGTAGAAGGAAACAACACCTATTCGGACTACTGGGCCCAGGAACAACTGCCTCACTCCAGCTTTGCCGAACCCAGCGGCATCGCCTGTGACCATTATAACCGATATGAGGAAGATATCCGGCTGCTGGCCGAAGCAGGGCTCAATGCCTACCGCTTTTCCATTGAGTGGGCACGCATCGAACCGGAGGAAGGCGAGTTTGACGCCGCCGAGGTGGAGCACTACCGCAAGGTCATTGCCTGCTGCAAGGCCCACGGGGTGGAACCGGTGGTGACCCTGCTGCATTTCACCAGTCCCAAATGGCTGATTGCCAAGGGCGGCTGGGAGGCGGAATCCGCCATCGCCTATTTCAAGCGGTATGTGACCTATGTAATGGAACAGCTGGGCAGTGAGCTGCACATTGTCTGCACCATCAACGAAGCCAACATGGGGCTGCAGCTGGCGGCCATCTCCAAGCGGTTCCGACTGATGGCCGAACAGGCGGCCAAGTCTGCTGCCGCTGCGGGCAAATCCGCCGAAGGCACCGTCCAGGTGGGCATGAACTTCCAGAAGATGATGGAAAACATGAAATACGCTGCCACGGAAAACGCCGGGGTTTTCGGTGATCCCCAGCCCAAGGTCTTTGTCAGCGAGCGCACCCCCGAAGGGGATCTGCTGGTCATGCGTGCCCACGCCGCCGCCCGGGAAGCCATCCGGGCCATCTGCCCCCATGTAAAAGTGGGCCTGACCCTCTCCCTCCATGACCTGCAGGCTCAGCCGGGGGGAGAACCCTTTGCTGACGCCGCATGGCAGGAGGAGTTCACTCACTACCTGCCCTATATTCAGGAAGATGACTTCCTGGGCGTGCAGAACTACACCCGCACTTTGTACGGTCCCACCGGCCAGCTGCCCGCCCCGGAGGGTGCGGAACTGACCCAGATGGACTATGAATTCTATCCCCAGGCCCTGGAACATGTGCTGCGCAAGGTTGCCAAAGACTTCCACGGCGATTTGATCGTCACGGAGAACGGCATTGCCACCGCCGACGACACCCGCCGGGTAGCGTTTATCGAGCAAGCCTTGGCCGGGGTACAGCGCTGTCTGGCTGACGGTATGCCGGTGAAAGGCTACTTCCACTGGAGCCTGATGGACAACTTCGAGTGGCAGAAAGGCTTTGCCATGAACTTCGGACTGATAGCCGTGGACCGCACTACCATGGCCCGTACACCCAAGCCCAGTTTGGCAGTACTGGGCAGTTACGCCGGGAAATAAATCCGAAAGGGCTGTCTGTACGGCAGCCCTTTTCTCATGATATAATAACGGCAGGTGAGGTGATTCCGGTGGAAGTTTTTCAGAATATGACATTGCTGGCGGAGCTGGTGCAGTGCGGCGGTCCGATTTTTACCTGGTGCTACGACGAAAAAGGGACTCTGCTGCGCAGCAACTGCCCGGACGAAGCCTTTTTGTCCGGCGTTTTTGATCTGTTCGGCTGCAAACAGCAGATGATGGAATACGGCGCCGACCATGATACCCCCATTACCCTCGGGACCGCCTTGGGAATCCTGTGGGCGGCCGCCTTCGAAAAAGAGGCCGGGAAACTGAAACGAGCTTGGGTGATGGGACCGGTGTTCTACCAGGATGTTTCCATTCGGGGCATTGAACAGGGACTGCAGTATTACAGCCATCTGGAAACCAGCGTTTCCTGGACGATGCATCTGCAGCAGGTTCTGACCAAAGTTCCTGTGCTGCAAAATACCATCCTGCACCGGTACACCCTGATGATGCACTATTGCCTGACGGGAATCCATCTGGAAATCAGCGACATCAACAGTGAAACCCTGCCTCAAGTGAACGATTCGGCCCATGCCCCTGCCCATGACCGTCACAAAGTCTGGATGGCGGAACAGGGACTTTTGCAGATGGTACGTACCGGGGATCTGAACTACAAACAGGCCCTGTCCAACAGTATGAGCGTCAGCGCTGGAGTACCTGTACGGAGCGACGACGCATTGCGTCAAAGCAAAATTTCGGTAATCGTGTTCACTTCCCTGGTGTGCCGTGCAGCCATCGAGGGCGGGCTATCCCCCGAAGAAGCCTATGCGTTGGGGGACAGCTATATCCAGGCTGCCGAGTCTGCCAAAACCCTGGATAATCTGAACCCTCTGAGCCATATGATGTACGATGACTTTATCCGCCGGGTTCATAAATGCCGCACCAATCCCAAGCTCAGCCGTCCGGTACAGCAGTGCGTGGATTATATCGAGATGCACCTGGACCAGAAGATCCGTGCCTCCGATCTTGCTTCCGTGGTGGGCTATACCGAATATTACCTTACCCATAAGTTCAAAGCCGAAACCGGGCTTTGCATCAATGACTACATCAAGTTTGCCAAGATCGAGCGAGCAAAGGTCCTCCTGAAAAGCACCAACCAGACAGTACAGGAGATTGCCGCTTCCCTGTGTTTCAGCACCCGCAACTATTTCAGCCGGATCTTTCAGGAAGTGACCGGCCAAACGCCCATGGAATACCGGGAAGGATGAACCTCCCATTTTATACACCAAAACAGACAGCGAAGGGACTTCTTCGCTGTCTGTTTTCTTTATAGAGAACTGGTCGGTGGCTCCACGCCGGCCGCGCCGGTACACAGCGCCGCAATGGCCGCCGCCACCTGTTCCGGCGGCGCTTTCTGGTCGCTGTGCAGCCAGTACGACATTACCCCGGAAGCCCCCGCAAACAAAAAGGTATTCTGCATTCCCCGCCAGCCGTCATCCAACTCGTTGCGGTCGCCCGAGCCCCGCCGCAGGTCCATATAACGAAAGCAGCGCCCCACCACACGGCGCAGAAAGGCGTTGTCCGGGCTCTGCCGCGCCAGAACCGCCAGAAAATCCTCGTCGCTCTGTAGCTTTTGCAGCATGGAGAGCAGAACCGCCTGCACGCCCCGGTCCCGGGTACTCACAAGAGTTTCTTCCAGTTTGTCCAGGGCCTGCTCTTGCAACTGTTCCATCAGATCAAAACAATCCCGGAAATGCCGGTAAAAGGTACCTCGGTTGATCTGTGCCAAATCACAGACCTCCTTGACGGTAATCTTTTCCATCGGTTTTTGCCGCAAAAGCTGCCAGAAGGCAGTGGTGATAATCTGACGTGTATAGCGGGTACGAGGATCAGTTTTCATGTTTGTGCTCCTTTTTGCAACATCCAGACGCTATGTGTCGCACAAAGCAACGGCTGCCGTTCTATTGCCGATTGCACCGGACCATTTTCCTCAGTATACTGAAAAGCAGAAGAAAAAGCAACACATGTTTACAAAATCGTCATGCGTCCCTTTGGAAGGAGGACTTTCTATGCAGGGTGAACGGCTGTTCAAGGAGGCGCCTGTCTGGCAGGCTATCGGTGCGCTGGTGGGCCCATCTGTCCTATCGGTCCTGGTCATGGTCATTTATAATATGACCGACCTGTTTTTTATCGGATTGTTGAAGAACACCGCCCTGACTGCGGCGGTGGCAGTTGTCGGGCCGGTCTTTACCCTGGCTTCCGCCGGTGCCACTGTGCTGGGCATGGGCGGTTGTGCCGTGGTGGCCGGTTCTTTGGGCGCAGGAGACCGTCAGGATGCCCGGTGCGTTTCCAGTCTTTGCGGTTGGTGTGCTCTTCTGACCGGCGTACTCTTAGCCGTGGTACTGAATCTGTTTTGCGAACCGATTCTGTATTTGCTAGGCACCAATGCCGAGATTCTGCCTTACGCCACCCATTACTTGCGTATCCTGGCTCTGGGTGCCCCGGCCATGATTTTCTCCGTCTCTGCGGCGAGCCTTCTGCGGGCGGACGGTGCCATCCGCCGGGGGCTTGCAGGCAATCTGGCAGGCAGTATCACCAACATTTTTCTGGACCCACTTTTCATCCTGGGCTTCGGCTGGAATATCGCCGGGGCTGCCGCTGCTACCATGCTGGGCAATCTGGTGGCCAGCGGGATTTACCTGCACCACATTCTCCGTCGGTCCGAAGTTCTGAGTCTGAGCCCTTCCGATGCCCTGCGTCGCCCCGCCCGGCTGGGTCGGGTTCTGGCCCTGGGACTGCCCAACGGGGTAAGCAGTCTGTTGAGCGGCCTGGCGGGCAGTTTCAGCAACCGGCTGCTGGCCGCCTACGGCACCAACGCCCTGGCTGCCATGGCGGCCGCCGACAAATCCGCCATGGTCGTAACCCTTGTCCAGATGGGCATCTGTATGGGATTGCAGCCCTTGTTGTCCTACAATGTAGGCGGACGGAATCTGCCCCGGCTGCGGGCAGTCCTGAGCAGAAGTTTTGGGCTGACCGTGGGCTTCGGTACCCTGTTTGCTCTGTTTTGCCTACTGGCGCAACGACCGCTGATCGGGCTGTTCTTATCCGATCCCGAGGCCATATCCTTAGCTCGCCAGTTGCTTCCCTGGCTGCTGGCAGGCAGTCCGCTGCTGGGTCTTTACTATCTGGGCATCAATTTCCTGCAGGCCGCCGGGTATGCCGGCAGTGCCACCCTGCTCTCCGCACTGCGCCAGGGCGTGCTGTTGGTTCCGGCCTTGTACGGGTTTCATCACTTGTTGGGGCTGCCCGGCCTGGCGGCTGCCCGTGCCGCCACCGACCTGCTCAGCGCGGCCATTGCCCTGCTGCTCTTCCTTTTGGTCTGGCGCAAACTGACAAGCGGTATCCGACTGCAAACCTGCCCGTAAAACGATCCAGCGGATTGTCCTCGCAGCCTACAGGATGGACAGGGTCCATTTTCCCAATTGGTGCGAATTTTGCATGAAAATTCATCCCGCATCCCAAATTATCACCCCTCGTAGGCGCTGCATATTCGCTATAATAAAATCAATCTAAAAGGGAAAGGACTGCAGAACCGTGCAAGCAACCAATCTTAAAACCAATCACCTGACGGCCTCTCTTGGGATAGATGGCGGCCCGTTGTTTTTATCCTGGCAATGCAGCGGCGGATTGCGCCAGACCGCTTACGAGATCCACCTGACAGCAGACGATGCCCTTGTCTGGGAAAGCGGCAAGGTGCAAAGTCAGAGCATGCACGCCGACGCTCCTGCCGTGGAAGGGGCCCGGGTCCGAGGCAGCTGGAAGGTCCGGCTGTGGGACGAAACCGACTGCCCCGGCCCCTGGAGCGAGGCCCGGTTTGAGACCGGCCTTTCCGCCGAGGATTGGCAGGGGCTGTGGGTGGACCCGGAGACTGCGCCGTTGGATATTCCCGGTGACGACGCCATCAACGCCTTTGCCCGCCCCAACTGGGAGCGCAAGCAGGCCGAGAAAGAGGCCGCCGGCAAAGGCAAGGCGGAGCCCTACCGGCCCCACCGTCCGGCCTCCTATCTGCGAAAGACTTTCACATCCCCATCCGGTCGCGGGCGGCTGTACATCACCGCCAAAGGACTGTATGTAGCCTGGCTCAACGGCGTGCGAGTGGGCGATATGGTGCTGGCGCCCGGCAGTTTCACTGCCGACAAACACCTGGGCGCCCAGACCTACGATGTGACCGACCTTCTCCGGGATGGCGAAAATGAACTGCTCCTGGCCCTGGGGGACGGCTGGTACCGCAGCACCAGCGGCGTAGATGGCGCCCGCAATCTCTTCGGCGATACCCTGGGCGTTCTCTTCCAGCTGGAGGTGAACGGCAAGGTGGTCTGCGTTTCGGACGATACCATGCAGGCCACCCAGCATGGCCCCATCCGCCAGAACGATTTACAGCAGGGCGAAGTGTATGATGCCCGGCTGGAAGGGTTCCTCTCCGGCTGGCACGAAGTGCGGACCTACCGTGATGCACTGCCCGTCACCGGCATGAATACGGTTCCCATCCGGGAGCAGGAGGCGTTTCCCGGGCGGCTGTTCACCACGCCCAACGGAGAAACCGTGCTGGATTTCGGACAGAACATCGCCGGCTATGTGGAGATGACCCTTACCGCCCATGCCGGGCAGAAGGTCCTGCTGACCTGCGGCGAGATACTGGATGAACACGGCAACTTTACCCAGGAGAATTTCCAGGACCGCGGCCGCCACAAGGAGGGCGGCACCGCCCAGATGTTGGAACTGGTCTGCAAGGAAGGGGTAAATCATTGGAAGCCCAGCTTTACCATCATGGGCTTTCAGTATGCTAAAGTGGAAACCGATGCCGACCTGACCGGGGCGGTGTTCACCGCCCACGCCGTCTACTCCGATATGGCGGTCACCGGCTCTTTTACCTGTGGGAACGAAGCGGTAAACCGGCTGGTAGCCAACAGCATCTGGAGCCAGAAAGGCAACTTCTGCGACATTCCCACCGACTGCCCCACCCGGGAACGGGCGGGCTGGACCGGAGACATGGGCGTCTTTATCGAGACCGGTCTGACCCTGATGGACTGCTACCCGGTGGTTGCCAAGTGGCTGGGCGAATGCCGTCTGAACCAATACCCCGACGGACGGATGGCCAATATTGCCCCGCCCAACAGCCGCCCCGGGTATATGACACCCATGCTGTGCATGTCCGCCGGTTGGGGCGATGCGGCGATTCTGGTGCCCTATGCCCTGTACAAACGCACCGGCGACCGTCGCATTCTGGCCGATAACTATGAAATGATGCAGCGGTGGTACGCCTTTTTGCTGGGCCGAGCCCAGCAGACCACCGAGGAGCAGCAGAGCGGCGAGTATGCCAAATACACGGTGCTCAACGGCCTGGACTACGGCGAGTGGTGCGAACCGGGCGTGACCCCCATGCAGGCCATGGCCAATCCCCGCAAGAGCGTGGGCACAGCCTATCTCGCCTATTCCGGCCGGTTGCTGGCCGAGATTGCAACCGTACTGGGGCGTCAGGAAGATGCCGAGACCTACCGCACTACCGCCGATAAGGCCGTAAAAGCCTACCGTGCAGCTTTCACAGAGGATGGCGTCATTCACTCAGACCGCCAGTGCGAATACGTCCGGGCCATTGCCTTTGCCCTGCTGGACGAGGAGGAGAGCCAGACAGCCGCAGCCACTTTGAACCAGATGGTGCTGGACAACGGATACCATCTGAATACCGGATTTCTCTCCACCCCCTTCCTGTGCGGTGTACTGGCCCAATACGGCTACACGGATACCGCTTACCGCCTGCTGCTGCAGCCGGAGGCTCCGGGCTGGCTGTACGAGGTCAACCAGGGCGCCAATACGGTGTGGGAGACCTGGACCGGCATTGACGCTGAGGGCAAGCCCCACGAATCCCTGAACCACTACTCCTACGGCGCCATCTGTGGCTGGCTGTTCGGTGGTGTTTGCGGCATTCATCTGGCGGATGGAAAATTGACTATTGCCCCTACCCCGCACAAAGCGTTGGGGTACGCCAAAGCAGTTTATGATTCCCCGGTGGGACGCATCGAGAGTGGCTGGCGGTATGAGGGAGATACGATCACTTACGAATTCACGGTTCCCGGTAACATCGCAGCACACATCCATCTTCCGGATGGGCGGACGTTGACCCTGCCCTCCGGCACACATAGGATCTAAAGGAGATTCCGTATGAAATACGGCATCAATCTCACTTAGAACGAGCTGCAGAAAGACCTGCAGACACGGGAGCTTGTCCGGCAGTATCTGCCTGCTTTGGAGGCACTGGCGAAGCAGGTTCCCGGCGCAGCCAATATTTCCATCCGTACAGCGAAGCAATACGCTCCGCAGATGTTCCCTGCCGAAAAGGTAGCGGCACTGGACCACGCGCTGCACGAGTACGGGACCACCCGTCCCTTGACCGCGGAGGAAAACGCCAAGCTGGCCCGTTATCGTACCATACAGGCTACCCATAAGACGGTAGCGCATCCGGAGCAAGCCGTGCTGTATGACGCCTTCCATCCTGGGCAGGTCTGGAGGGATACAAGTGGCAATCCCCCAGGCCCATGGAGGCGGTGTGCTGTGGGAGAACGGATTTTGGTATTGGTACGGTGAGAACAAGGAGTATACCAATGGTCAGAGCCCCATCCGGAGCTAGGGTGTACGGATATACCGCTCGGCAGACCTGTATAACTGGGAAGATCTGGGGCTGATTGCCGGTCCGGACCTGAACAATCCGGACGGCAACCTGTTTCCCGAAAAATACCTGGATCGGCCCCATATTCTCCGTTGTGACGCCACTGGCAAGTATGTCATGTAGGTGAAGATCTCCGGCCCCGAAAGCTGTTTTGCCGTCCTGCAGGCCGACCGGCTGCAGGGCCCGTATGAAACCGTACAGGAAGATTACTATCCCCTGGGCAACAGTGTGGGGGGGATTTCGACCTTGTGGCGAATGCAGACGGCAAAGCCTACCTGTATGCCGACACGAGCCCCAAGAGGGTGGCTGCAAAAATCGCCACCCCAGCCCCATCTGCACGCGATTTGAGCACCACTTTCA
>ERZ1090860.293-NODE-294-length-30632-cov-7.473755_pt1 | contig 30632 bp, 27 predicted proteins | sample MGYA00478483_ERZ1090860 | MGnify/ENA primary metagenome ERZ1090860 (study PRJEB33644, sample SAMEA5815741) | chicken gut metagenome | biome: Chicken; feature: Gastrointestinal Tract; material: Caecum | place: Ireland | collected 2019-01-01 | study: A study of the...
TTATAAATTATACCTAATCCATAAATAAGAAAGGATGCCCCGCGGATGATTCCTTACATTGAATTTCCATTTAAAAATACTTATATCGCCTCAGAATCAGCAGAATACACAAAAGTGACTGTTATTCAGGAACATGCGCATTCTTTTTTGGAATTAGTTCTGGTTTCAAAGGGCGCATGCATTCACTGTTTTCGGAATATCGAAATGCCTCTGTTTGCGGGAGATGTATTTATCATTCCTCCTGACCAGCCGCACAGCTACAGGCTTACTGCCAGGACTAAGTTTTTTAACTGTTATTTCTATCCGGATCATCTTGGCACACACTGGTTTCAAATGATTTATGACGCCCTGCAGAACTGGAATTTCACTCCAAAAATACCGCACCTGGACAGGCAGACAGAACTTTTATCCAATCTCAACTCAAAAAGCGATCAGCCAAACGCTGTTACCGCTCAGACAAAAGCGGCCATTCAGGGGGTTATCCATCTCACACCCTCAGCCGCGAATTACGTAGAATCTCTGCTGCTTCAAATTGAGAACGAACAGCAGAATCAGGAGTTTGCTTCCGAATCTATGAAACTGTGTGCGCTTCTTTCTATTCTTATTACCATTAACCGGACAAGAAGTCAGCAGGTTTCCTGTTCCCCAGAGTATATTGCCAGGAGTGCCTCTCATACGGAACTGATTCATAATGCTTTGCTTTATATCGACCAACACTATTCCGATGAAATCGATTTAAAAAAACTGGCTCATGATTCTTCGCTTTCGGAAAGCTATTTCCGTACCATATTTAAAAATGTCACTGGTATGCCGCCTTTGGAGTATATTACAAGACTTCGGATCATAAAGGCATTGAAATTGATTCAAAGAGATGGCATGACCATTCGGCAGGCTGCCGAATGTGTAGGGATTTATGACCCGAATTATTTTACAAGATTGTTTAAAAAAATCATGGGGCATTCCCCAAAGTATTTCAAAAAAATCTGAAGTACTCCTTCAGTTATACAAAAACTCCTCTTGAGATTCATGGCAAGACACATATTTTCTCAAGAGGAGTTCAATTTACATTTCTCTGGCCTTTCTCACACAGGCCCGGGACGCTTCAATCACCGCGCTGCGGAATCCTTTTTCCTCCAGCACTCTTACGGCTTCCATGGTAGTTCCTCCCGGAGAGCACACCATATCCTTCAGTTCTCCCGGATGTTTTCCTGTCTCCAGCACCATCTTCGCGCTTCCCAGCACCGACTGTGCCGCAAACTCATAGGCCATGGCCCGGGGCATTCCGTCTGCCACCGCCGCGTCCGCCATGGCTTCGATGAACAGAAATACATAAGCCGGGGAACTGCCGCTGGCTCCTACCACTATGTCGATCATATGCTCCGGAACCACCTCTGTTTTTCCGAAACTGCTGAAAATCCGGACAACTGCCTCAAGTTCCTCTTCCGTCACAAAAGAGTTGGGGCACAGCGCCGTCATGCCCTCTCCCACCAGGGCCGGGGTGTTCGGCATCGTCCTCACCAGCTTTGTCGGCCGGCCGAAGGTGGAATCCAGCCACTGGAGAGTTTTCCCAGGGGCCAGCGTCACCACAATGGTCTCCGGCCGGACATGTTCCGCGATCTCTTCGATCACTTCCTCCATATAGACCGGCTTCACCGCCAGAATCAGCACATCCGCAAAGGCGGCCGCCTCCGCGTTATTCCGCGCTGCCCTGATTCCCAGTTCGTCCCGGATCTTTTTTCTGGTAGCCTCCGTTTTTGCGGAAGCCATAAGGTCCTCCGACGGGACCAGATTCTGTTTGCGGATTCCGCCGATCATGGCCCGGGCCATATTTCCGCATCCGATAAATCCTATTTTCATATGTCGATTCTTCCTCCCGCTGTAAATTCAGCTCCCGCCGGCCTTAAAAAACCGGCGGCGCTGATTGTATTATAGGATTCTTTCCCGGGTTTCGCAAGGCTTCAGGACAGGGTTCACCTATTTACCAAAAAACAAGTGCGGTACCAGAGAAGGAACATATAGACCGTCCAGATTTTTCTGCTGCAGTCCTCTCTCCCTCTGTAATGGCGTTCCAGCAGTCCCAGGATCTCCTCCCGCCTGAAAAAACGTCCTGCCTCCGGATCGGAAAATTCCTTTCTTACCGCCCGATAATATTTTTCCTCCCGCAGCCAGACCCGTATGGGAACCGGAAAGCCCAGCTTCGGCTTTCTGGCCGCCGCCCGGGGCAGATGCCGCTCCGCCGCGGTCCGCATGGCATATTTTGTAGTCTCCCCTGTTACCTTCCATTTTTTCGGTATCACGGCTGCCGCCCGAAACACCTCCGGGTCAAGAAAGGGCACCCGCAGTTCCAGGGAATTCGCCATGCTCATCCGGTCCGCTTTCAGCAGGATATCTCCCACCATCCAGAGATGAAGATCCAGATACTGCATTCTGGTGACGGGGTCCAGGCCGGCTGTTTTTCTGTAGTAAGGACGGCAGATCCGGCAGGGATCCCGGGCCAGATCCGGGTTCCTTAAAATCTTTCTTTTTTCCCGAAGGCTGAACATAGATGCGTTTCCGATAAAAGTTTCCTCCAGAGGCTTTCCCGCCCGGATCAGAAAGTCTCGTCCCGGCAGATCCGGCAGCCTTTCCGCTCCGCTGCCCAGGATTCTGCGCAGCCAGGCAGGCACGATTTTCTGATAGGCAAAATTAGAATCCGGCATGTGATAGATCCGGTAGCCTCCGAACAATTCATCCGCCCCTTCCCCGGAAAGCACTACCTTTACCTGCCGGCTGGCCAGTTCCGACACGAAATAAAGGGCCACGCAGGCAGGATCCGCCAAAGGCTGGTCCATATAGTAAAGCACTTCAGGCAGGACTTCAAAAAATTCTTCTGGGGAAATCAGCCTGGCAGTGTGCTGCAGTTTCTTTTCTTCAGCCTCCTTCGCGGCCCAGTCGATTTCATTGTAGTTTCCCGCCTCCCCGAAGCCTACCGTAAAGGCTTTCTGTCCGGAAAAGTAAGAGGCCGCCCAGCTGGAATCCACGCCGCTGGACAGAAAACATCCCACCTCCACATCACTGATCCGATGGACTTTTACGGAATCCTCGAAGGCAGCCTCGATCCTGTCCGCCGCTTCCTGCAGACTCAGATTCTCATCCGGGCAGAATCTCGGCTCCCAATAGCGCCGGAGATGGACGGTTCCGTTCCTGTATGTCAGGCAGTGGGCCGGCGGCAGCGTTTTGATCCCCCGGTAAAAGGTCTCCGGCGGCACCGGATACTGAAAAGACAGATAATTTTCCAGGCTTCTCTCATTCAGCCGCTTCTGAAAGCCCTGAAAGCACAGCAGGCTTTTTATTTCCGATCCGTAGACAAAGTGTCCGTTCCATATCATATAGTGCAGCGGCTTAATTCCGAAAAAATCTCTGGCCAGAAACAGTTCCTGCCTGGTCCTGTCATAAATTGCGAAGGCAAACATTCCCCGCAGCCGCCGGAGCATTTTTTCTCCCCACTCCTCGTAGGCGTGGACCAGTACCTCGGAATCCGATCTCGTATAAAAAAAATGGCCGCGGGAAAGCAGCTTCTCCCGCAGTTCTCTGTAATTGTAAATTTCCCCGTTAAAGGTTAATACCAGCGTTTTATCCTCGTTATATACAGGCTGGTCCCCGGCTTCCAGATCAATGATGGCCAGCCTTCTGAATCCCATATGGATGCCCGGCTCTTCAAAATATCCGCTGCTGTCCGGTCCCCGGTGAGCGATCTGGTCCGTCATCCTTCTGATCTGCCCGCTGCCGCGGCCGGCGTATTTTGTATAACCGCAAATTCCACACATAAGCTGTTGTCCTCCGGACCTTCTGAATTTCTGATACAAGCTTAGTATATGAAATTGCGGCTGTCAAATACATCCCGCCGCAAAAAAACTGATTTTTTTCTGTCAGACCTTTGCCCAATCCGGCAGTCCGGCCGTCAGCAAAATTGTTTTTCCTGTAAACGGCTGTACAAACCGAAGCTTCCACGCGTGCAGCAAAGCCCCATCTCCCTGCGGATCCCGGCCGTAAAGCGGATCTTTTTGCAGGGGGCATCCTATATGCGCCATATGGACCCGGATCTGATGGGTCCTGCCCTGTTCCAGGGTCAGCAAAAGAAGGGATCTTTTCTGCAGATGTTCCTCCCAGGTCTTTAAGATCCGGTAATGGGTCCTGGCCGGCCGGCCAGACTCCGCCACCTGCATCCTCATAAGGTCTCCCGGAACCTTCCCGATGGGAGCGTCCACAGTGCCCTCCTGCTTCAGAGGACAGCCTGACACCAGGGCCAGATAGATTTTTTCCATTTGTCCTGTTTCTCTCTGCCGGGCCAAAGCCGCCGCGCTCTCCCGGTTCTTCGCAAAAAGCAGGACCCCGGAAGTATCTTTATCCAGCCGGCCGGCCAGACGGACGCAGCCTTTCTCCCCTCTGGATTTTAAATAAGCCGCCGCCTGATTGGCCACAGTATCCCTATAATGTCCGTGAGAAGGATGGCAGACCGCACCGGCCGGTTTTTCCACCGCCAGAAGGTCCGGATCTTCATAAAGAATCTTCAGACGGCTCCTGCCCCGGCAGGGCTCTACCCTCCCCGGGCCTGTATCTCTCAGGCCTTCCTCCAATCGGATCTCCAAAAGGTCTCCGGCTTTTAATTCAGCAGTTGTCCTCTGCCTCCGGCCGTTGACCCGGATCCCGTCTTCCCGGAATTTCAGGCGGCTGATCTGCTTTGGAGCAAACCCCATCCGGCTTTTCAGAAAAGCCCCTACAGTCATGCCATCCTCTCCCCGGCCGATCCGTTTCGCGATTGTCCGGCTCATAGCGGCAGTTCTCCCGGCAGCTCTTTATATCTCATCTCTGACCACCCTTTCATTTACAGACATCACATAGTCCTGGACCCGTTTCAGATCCGGCTCCTCCGGAAGAAACGTATGGGCGTCCGCGTACTCCATCCGCCTTTTATATTCACTGACTATTTCATAAAATTCTTCCCGAAAACTTCCGTCCCGTTTCTGATAGTCTCCCCTGAGGATCCCGTTCAGCAGGTCCTGTTCTTTTTCCCGTCCGGCGATCACCCGGCCTGTCTCCAGGATATCGACTCCTGTCATCAGCACTCTCACCAGGCGCTCCGCGCATCTGTTAAGGCGGCTGCAGTCCCCGGTCCGTCCTCCGGGCCCAGGAAGGTCAACCTGAAACAGCAGGTTCTGCAGCTGCCGAAGCTGTATCTGAGCATACCCCTCATAAACGGAAGTCACTCTTTTCGAGAGAAATAACCCCGCATTTTGGATCAATTCCTGTCCGATTCCGCCAAGATACAGATAGTTCTCCGGCCGCAGGCCCAGCAGTTCCAGGGCATCCGGGTTCGCGCCCAGCAGCAGGCGGACAGCCTTATTGAAGCTGTAGATCACCGTGTCTGTTCCCTGATCTTCGTACTGCTCAAACCGGGTCAGCCCGATCAAATCCGATTTCCGGCTTAATGCCACCCCCCGGACCGCCGGACTGCCGTCCTCCTGCCGCGCCCCGGATCCGCTGCTTTCCGCCACGCCCAGCAGGATCACATATCTTCCCAGATGAAGATTTGTTCCGATAAACGCATATTCCTGTCCCCTTAAAATTTCTGAGTAATCCATAACTCCCCCGTTTTCCGTGTTTTTGTCTGATTATACCCTCTTCCCGCCTTTCAGGCAATCCCCGGCGGACCTTTTTTTCTTGATCTGCATATGATAGATATGTAGAAAACAGGAGGTCTGTTATGGCAAAAAAAATCTGCGCGCTGTTCTGCGCCGCCGTCTTAAGCTGCGGAATTCTGGCTGGCTGCGGTGAAACGGATCCAAATGACATCTCTTCCCAATCTTCTGCCTCGTCCGGCGGCGGAGCATCGGAAGAACAGCTTACCCCCGTTACTCTCAATGAAGTAGCGCATTCTATCTTTTACGCGCCCATGTACGCGGCTATAGAGGAGGGCTATTTTGAGGAAGAGGGCATTGATCTGACCCTTGTCAACGGTTTCGGAGCCGACAAAGTGCTTACGGCTCTGATCTCCGGGGAAGCGGATATCGGATTTATGGGCCCTGAATCTTCTGTGTACGCCTACCTGGAAGGCGCCAACGATGTCGTAGTAAACTTTGCCCAGCTGACTCAGCGGGCAGGAAATTTCCTGGTAGCCCGGGAGCCGGAGGATGATTTTCAATGGGAGGACTTGAAGGGGAAATACGTGCTGGGCGGCCGGAAAGGCGGAATGCCCCAGATGGTGTTTGAGTATGTACTGAAACAAAACGGCATTGATCCGGCCGCTGATCTTAAAATCAATCAGAGCATAGACTTTGGATCCACCGCGGCAGCCTTCTCCGGCGGACAGGGAGATTACACCGTTGAATTTGAGCCCTCCGCCACCGCTCTGGAGGAGCAGGGGGACGGCTACGTGATCGCTTCCCTGGGAGAGGATTCCGGCTATGTGCCCTACACGGCCTTCAGCGCAAAGTCCAGCTATATCAAAGAGCACCCGGAGATCATCCAGGCTTTCACCAATGCCCTGCAGAAAGGCATGGATTATGTCCAGTCCCACACTCCGGAGGAGATTGCCCAGGTGATCGCCCCTCAATTTTCGGAGACAGAACTTTCTACCATCACTACCATTGTCACCCGCTATTATGACCAGGACACCTGGAAATCGGATCTGATCTTCAGTGAAGACAGCTTTGATCTGCTTCAGGATATACTGGAAAGCGCCGGAGAACTTTCCCGGCGGGCACCTTACGGGGAACTAGTAGACACTTCCTTTGCGGAAAAAGCGGCCGAGAACGCCTGAAACCTAAAAAGGGCATCCCGGAAGCCCTATCATTTTGGCTTTTGGGATGCCCTCTTCTTTTGTTCCGCCGTAAGTTTTCTTTTTCCCGGACAGCCTTTTCAGGAGGTGCGCAGCGCCTCGATAGGCTGCAGGCGGGAAGCTTTCGCCGCCGGATAGCTTCCGAATACAACCCCGATGATAATACAGAAGCCGATAGCCGCAAAGCCCACCATCCAGTTGATGCCCGCCGCCTGGGAGGCGGCAAGGCTGTAGCATTCGATCACACAGAAAGAACCCAGAAGCCCTATCACTCCTCCCAGGGCAGAGAGAATACAGGCTTCGCAGAGAAACTGAAGCATAATATGTCTCCGTTTTGCCCCCACAGCCTTTCGGATTCCGATCTCCCGGGTACGCTCTGTCACCGATACCAGCATGATATTCATGATGCCGATCCCTCCCACGAGCAGGGAGATGGCCGCAATTCCCGCCAGGAGCAGCGACATGGTATTGGTGACATCGTCCATGGTATCCAGCACTTCCGACTGATTGCTGACCGTGTAGCTTTCCTCGTCCCGGGTCTCCTGCAGAAGATAGCCTTCAATGCTGTTGATGGCGGCATTTACCGTATTTTCACCGGCCGCCTTCACGTAAAAGCTGCTGACGCCTGTCTGTCCTGTCATGCGTTCTGCAGTGGAATAGGGGATAAAAATTCTGCTGTCGTCGCTGCCGGCCAGGCTGGAGCCCTGCTCTTCCAGGACTCCCACCACTTTGTAGATGCTGTCCCCCAGAATGATCGTTCCGTTGACAGCGTCCCAGGTGCCGAACAGATCCATGGCGGCTTCCGTGCCGATGACACAGACCTTTGTATTCCATTCCAGATCGGATTCCACGATCTTTCTTCCGCGCTGGATATCCACGTCCAGGACGGAAAAATAATCCGGCGTAATTCCCACAATAGAATAGCTGCCTGTATTGCTGTTCTTTTTTACGGTTTCCGCTGCGGTGATCACCGGGGCCACGCTGTCAACGGCCGGATAGGAGGCAAGGTTTTCTATTTCCTCCGCGGAGATCGTGACATCGCTGTCGGAAATAGAGGCAGTGATCAGCTGGGAACCCATATTGGAAATACTGTCCGTAATCCCGCTGGCTGCTCCCTGGGTAATCGATACCAGGATCACCACTGCCATCACGCCGATGATAATTCCCAGCATGGTCAAAAAAGACCGCATTTTATTATTGAAAATTGACTTTAAAGACAATTTAACAATTTTCCATGTCATACTGCCGCCTCCTTATCGCTTAATTTTCCGTCATGGACATAGACTTTTCTCTGAGCCTGATCTGCCACATGAATATCGTGGGTGATCAGGACAATGGTATTTCCCGCCTGCCACAGGCCTCTGATAATGTCCATAATCTCTTTTCCCGAGGCGGAGTCCAGATTTCCGGTAGGCTCATCGGCCAGGATAATGGAGGGTTGGCTGGCCAGCACCCTGGCAATGGCTACCCGCTGCTGCTGGCCGCCGGAAAGCTGGGAAGGCTTGTGGCCAAGCCGCTCTGTCAGCCCCACCTGGTCCAGCGTCCGCATGACTCTCTCATGGCGCTCCGCCGGGGAAATTCTGTGATACAGAAGGGGTATTTCCACATTTTCGTAGGCTGTGAGATCGGGCAGAAGATTAAACTGCTGAAAAATAAAACCGATCTTTTTTCCCCGGATCTCGCTTAACTCATTTTCCGTGCAGTTGGCCACGGATTCGCCGTCCAGGATGTAATCTCCCCTGTCCGGAATATCCAGGCAGCCAATAATATTCATTAATGTAGATTTTCCGCTTCCGGATGGTCCCAGGATGGATACAAATTCCCGGGGCTTTACATGGAGATTTACATTCTGAAGGACAGGAACTTCGATCTCGCCGAGTCTGTAGGATTTATAAATATGTTTCAGCCTGATCATGACCGCCCCTCCTATTCGCCCATTCCCGGGAAGCTTCCGCCCATGTCAGGCAGCTGACTGGGATCAAAGTTTTCAAAATCAAAATCACCGAAGTCCATGGAGCCTCCGCCGGGGAATCCTTCCAGTCCTCCGCCTTCGCCATCCTCTTCCGGTCCGTTCTGCGCAGAGGTGATCTGCGTGATTACGATCAGATCGCCGTCGCTTAATTCATCGCTCTCAATCATGATATAGCTGCCGTCCGACATGCCTGTTTCAACCGTCACTTTGGTAAGATCCTCAAGGCTGATCTCATCCTCTTCGTAAGAATCTCCCAGTTCAGCCTCTGAAGGCGCCAGATAAATATAATTCTCATCGCCGGAGGTTCCCACCGCGTCCACCGGAACGATCAGGCCGTCTCCGCTGTCTTCAATCACGATCTCCGCGGAAGCGCTCATCCCCGGATAAACTCCCTCGATATACTCCACCTCCGCCGTGATCTGGAAGGCAGTGGATCCGCTGCTGGTGGAACCGTTGTAGGAAATCCCCGTTACAGACCCGGTATAATCTCCGTCCGCCGCGTCGATGGTGAAGGTCACTTCCTGACCCAGGGCGATGGAAGAAATATTTAATTCATCTACCGCGATCCCCATGGTAAATCCGTCTTTTCCCATTACCATGGCTACTGAGCCTCCCTGGGCCACCGCATCGCCGGAGGAAATCGGCAGTTCCACCAGAATTCCGTCGCAGGGCGCGGTTATCTCCTCATCCCCCTCATCTCCTGTGATGACAGCGATCACATCATTTTCCGCCACCTCATCGCCCACTGTAAAGTTTACGCTTTTCACTTCTCCAGCCCGGGAAGAGGTAAGAGTTTCACTGGTCACAGGCGTCAGCGTTCCGCTTCCGCTGACGGTTGCGGAGACATTGCCGTAGGTGATTTCATCAATTTCGTATGTGGTGACTCTTGCCGTCTCCTCCGTGGATCCCAGGACTTTCGGCAGGATCTTCACTCCGGCTCCGATCAGTATGAGCAGGATCACAGCTGTGAAAATAAGCTTCTTGTGTTTAAATCCTTTCTTTTTCACAGTAGTTTTCTGGTTGGGCATTGCGTTTGCTTTCATATTTTCCTGTTCCTTTCTGACAATTATAATCATTGCTCAGGCCCGCGCCGCCGGCAGCTGCCTCCTGCAATGATACCGTGACCTATCTTAACCCGCCGCCCTAAAACGGCGCTAAAGAAATCTGTGAAAAATGTGTAACCGCCGGAAGTTCCGAAAGGCTCCTTCCCGGACTGCAGGCGGCCGCCCCCGCAAAAAAACAGGATATCCGCCGTTCAGCAGATATCCCGCTTCTCTGTCCTTTTTATTATTTCAGCACTGCTTTAAATCCGATGACGCCGTCTCCCTTTTTGCAGACAGTGATGTCGCCTCTGTGCTTCTGCGCAATGCCCTTGGCAATAGAAAGCCCCACTCCGAAATTACCGCTGAAGGTTCTGGCCTTATCCGCCCGGTAAAATCGGTCAAAGAGCCGGTCCAGTTCCACCTGATCGATATCCCGGTAGGAATTTTCCACCGTGATCACCGGATGATGCCCTTTCCGATAAACTCTGACCCGGATACTGCCTCCCGGATCACAGTATTTGACCGCATTATCCAGAAGGATCGACAGCAGTCTGCGGATCATTCCCTCATCACCTGTATAGCTGATCTCCGGAGTAATGTCCGCGGACAGTCTCTTTCCCCGCTCCGTTGACAGATTTTCAAATTCTGAAACGATATCTGTAGCCATATCGCTCAGATTAAATTCCGCTGTCTCCATCTCCGACAGATCTTCATCCATCCGCGACAGCATAACAAGCTGGTTGATCAGTTCTCCCATCCGCTCTCCCTCGCCGCGGATATCATCCAGCCATTCGTTTTTTCCGATTTCCGATTCTATGATATCCAAATTGGAAAGGATCAGAGTCAGCGGCGTTTTTAATTCATGATTCGCGTCCGTAACAAACTGCTTCTGTTTTTTGTAGACCTCCGCCACCGGCCTGACTGCCCGCTTTGAGATAAAAAGGATCAGCAGCAGAATAATAAGGAAACTGGCGGCCATAACGGCGGAAACCGTTCCCAGGATCTGGTAGGTCATTCCCCGGTTAGTCTCGCCGTTTACAAATACAATTAATTTGCCGAATTCTGTGTCTGCCTTTTTGTATCGGTAGCCTTCTATCCATCCTCTGGCCTTTTCCCGGTTCAGCGCCCGCTCTGCGTATTCTTGTATCTCTTTCTCTGAAACAGAGGAGATATGTTCTGTATTTTCGTGGACGATTCCGCCGGTCTCATCGGTCCAGACTAAGAAAAACCGGATGCTGAACTGGGTTTCCGGACTGAAAAAAATATCCCGGGGCTCCCTGGGAAGATCTCCTGAGCGGTCCATCTCATCCGGAAAGCGCCCGTCATTTTCTGAAAGTATGTCCGCCAGCGCGTCCAGCCGGTCATTCATCTGAAGGGTTGAGATCAGATAGATCAGGCCGAAAATCAGCGCGAACACAAGGCCGATGGAAAAGGCTGTGATCTTGATGAATCTTTTCTGCAGATTATAAATCATCTGTTTTGTCCTCCAGCATATATCCCGCGTTTCGGACAAAACGGATTTTCACAGGAGCTCCTATCCCTTCCAGTTTCTTTCTCAGATTCGATATATGCACCCACACCACGCTGGTGTCTACATTTGTGTCCCATCCCCAGATATGGGTGATAAACTGTTCTGTAGAAAGAATGCTCCGGGGCTGCTGCATAAACATTTCAGCTATCTGAAATTCCTTTCCCCGCAGGGTCTGCCTTTTTCCGCGGTACTCGATCTCATAGGTAGAGCGGTTCAGCACCACTTCTCTGTATTCCAGAAGATCCGGCAGATAATTGCATTTTCTGCGGAGCATGGCCCGGATCCTGGCCAGCAGCTCCGCGGTGGAAAAAGGCTTGGAAAGATAATCGTCCGCCCCGGCGTCCAGCCCCTCCACCCGCTGTGATACTTCCGAACGGGCTGTCAGAAAAAGCACCGGCGTTTCGACTCCTTCTTTTCTTATCCGTTTCAAAACTTCAATCCCGTCCAGTCCGGGCATCATTATATCCAGGATGATTCCGTCATATTCTTGGGACATGGCGTAAGCCAGCGCGTCCTCCCCGTTATTTACGCCGTCTGTCATAAATCTGTTTGCCTCAAAAATATGTATCAGCGATTTCAGCAGCCTGGGGTCATCTTCCGCTAAAAGCAAGCGCATATTATTTCTCCTTATATACAGCAGATTCTTTTACCGCACTATATCACGGCGCGCTAAAGCCAGCCTTAACTATTTTTCCTGGCAGACCTGGAAAATGTAAAATTTCAAATAATAGGATTCATCCGCCGCCCAGAGGATCGGATGGTCCGGCGCCTGGGTCCGGTACTCCACCTGACGGAGACGCCGGTGGGCGCTGCGGGCCGCCTGTCCGATGGTCTGGGTAAAGAGTTCATAGGTCATAAAGTGGGAGCAGGAACAGGTGGCCAGAAATCCGCCGTCCCGCAGCAGCTTCATGGCCCTAAGGTTGATCTCCCGGTATCCCTTTACCGCGTTTTTCACAGAATTCCTGGACTTGGTAAAGGCCGGCGGATCCAGGATGATCACATCATAGCGTTCTCCCTGCCGTTCCAGTTCCGGCAGCAGTTCAAACACATCGGCGCAGAGAAATTTTACCCGGTCGGACATTCCGTTCAGCCGGGCATTTTCTTCGGCCTGGCGAACTCCCAGTTCCGAGGCGTCCACTCCCAGTACGCTGTCCGCTCCGCCCAGAGCGGCGTTCAGCGCGAAAGATCCGGTGTGGGTAAAGCAGTCCAGAACCTTCGCTCCCCCGCACAGTCTCTGGATCGCCAGACGGTTGTACTTCTGATCCAGAAAAAAACCTGTCTTCTGTCCGTCCTTCACATCCACCAGATAGCGGACGCTGTTTTCCCGGATCTCCACATTTGTATCGAAGGGCTCTCCGATAAAGCCCTTATATTTTTCCATTCCCTCCTGAAGCCGGACCTTGGCATCGCTGCGCTCATAGACGCCCCGGATTTCCACGCCGTCCTCCCTCAGGATTTCTTTTAAAAGTTCCAGGATCGTTTCCTTCATCCGGTCTATGCCCAGAGCCAGGGACTGGACCACCAGCACATCCGAAAATTTATCAATGATCAGACCCGGCAGAAAATCCGCCTCCCCGAACACAATCCGGCAGCTTTCCGTATCCACAGTCTTTTTCCGGTACTCCCAGGCATCCTTCAGCCGCCTCCGCAGGAATTCACGGTCGATTTCCTGATCTTTGTTTCTGGTCATCATGCGGATGCGGATCTTGGAATTTTCGTTGATAAATCCCTTTCCCAGAGGATAGCCGTCAAAATCCCGGACCTCCAGGATCTCCCCGTTTTCGTAAGTTCCCTCTACAGAAGCGATCTCGTTGTCAAAAATCCAGGAAGCCCCTGCCTTCAGCAGCCGGCCCTCCCCTTTTTTCAAGGTTGCTGTCCCATGCGCCATCTTTTTTTCATCCTCCTAAACTCCTTCGTAATCAAATGCCGGGATAAAACTTTCCCCGGCGGTCTCCCCCTCCTGGATAAATCCCTGCTCCACTCCCAGTTCCAGGGCATAATCCACAAGGGCGCTGTACTCCCTCTTTGTCACCTTCCGGCAAAGTTCCGGATATTTTTCCTTTAATTCCGGAAAGGGCGTATACTGATTCATAAGGCTGATGTACACATGATCCCCGTACCGGCCGTACACATAGCGGACCACTGCCTCCGCCTCCTTTACTTTTCCCGGAAGAAGGAGATGACGCACGATCACCCCCTTCTCCATGATCCCCCGGTCTGAAAAAGCCGGAACAGGCTGCTGGCGTACCATTTCCTCCAGGGCCTCTTTGGCTCTCCCTGGATAGTCCGGGGCAAATGAATATCTTTCCGCGGTTTCCCTGCTGCTGTACTTAAAATCCGTCAGATACACATCCACCCAGCCCTCCATAAGCTTCAGGGCTTCCGGGCTCTCATAACCGCTGCAGTTAAAAACCACAGGCAGACTGAGGCCTCTTTCTCTTGCCGCCCCCAGGGCTTCCCGGATCTGAAGCAGATAATGGGTGGGCGTCACCAGATTAATGTTCAGCGCTCCTTTTTCCTGCAGTTCCAAAAAGATCTGGGCCAGCCGTTCTGCGGAAATTTCTTTTCCCGCCTTTCCCCCGGAGATCTCCCGGTTCTGACAGTAAACACAGTGCAGGGGGCATCCGGAAAAAAATACGGTCCCGGAGCCCTGTGTCCCGGAAATGCAGGGTTCCTCCCACATATGAAGAGCCGCCCGGGCTACTTTCAGCCCGCTGCCGGCTCCGCACACTCCTTTTTCTCCGGAAAGCCGCCGGCGGCCGCAGGCTCTGGGACAGAGCCTGCAGGGTTCCAGCCAGCTTTCCGCTTCTTCTGTTTTTTTCTGTCTATTTTTGTTTTCCATTTTTTCCAAGTCTTTTCTCCAGAGCCTCTATGACGGTTTTCAGCACTTTCAGCCTGGCGTAGTATTTGCTGTTGCCCTCCACTACGATCCAGGGAGCTTTGGCCGTGGAGGTCTTCATGATCATCTCGTTGACCGCCGGCTCATATTCATCCCACTTAGCCCGGTTGCGCCAGTCTTCCTCTGTGATCTTCCAGGATTTCTCCGGATTTTCCTGGCGGGCCAAAAACCTCCGTTCCTGCTCATCTTTGTCGATCTGGATCCAGAATTTAAGGACGATCACCCCGGCCTGGGTCAGCTGCTCTTCCATCTCATTGATCTCCCGGTAGGCTCTCTGCCATTCCGCCCGGGTACAGAATCCCTCGATCCTCTCCACCATCACCCGCCCGTACCAGGTGCGGTCAAAAATGGCTATATGGCCTCCCAGAGGCATTTTGGTCCAAAATCTCCAGAGATAGTGATGGGCCTTCTCATAATCATTCGGCGAAGCGGTGGGCACCACCTCATAGCCTCTGGGATCCATGCATTCTGTAAGGCGCTTGATAGCCCCTCCCTTTCCTGCCGCGTCCCAGCCCTCAAAGCCCAGGACCACCGGGATCTGCTCCCTGTAGATCTCCCCCTGAAGAAGCGCCAGCTTTTTCTGGCTGCGTTTCAGAGCTGTCTTATATTTTTCTTTGGATATATCTTTGGTGAGATCTGCCTTCGCCAGCGGCGCAGAAGATCCTGAAAAAGGCGCCGGCTGGATATAGGGCTCCGCCTGCTTTTCTCTTTCCGTTTCCTGAAGGATCCTGCTTTTAAGAGACCTGGCTACGCAGTCCAGTATCCGTACCGCCGCGTATCCGGAATTTTCCGCCTCCACCACATGCCAGGGAGCATATTCTGTGTCTGTATTCACCAGCATTTCATCGCAGATGGAAAAGTATTCATCGTACTGCTTATGATGCTTCCAGTCTTCCCGGGTCACTCTCCACCTGGTTTCCGGGGAACTTTCCAGCTTTTCAAACCGCCGCTTCTGTTCTGCCTTGGAAATATGGAGGAAGAATTTAATGATCAGCATTCCGTCCACCGTCAGCATCCGCTCAAAGGAATTGATCTCATTAAAACCGCAGGCTACCTGCTCTCTGGTCAGGTGCCGGTCTACCCTTTCCCGCATCACTCGGGTATACCAGCTTCTGTCAAAAATATACATCCTGCCTCTGGAAGGGATCTTGTTCCAGAATCTCCACATATAAGGGTGCATTTCCTCCTCCGGCGTGGATTTCTGGATTGAATGGACTTTAAATCCCCGGGGGTCCAAAGGCTGGATCAGACGATTGATCAGCCTTCCCTTTCCGGAAGCTCCCCAGCCCTCAAACACCACCATTACAGGGATTTTCAGTTCTCTGGCCTGTCTCTGCAGCGCGGCCACCTCCGCGTCCAGCTTTTCCAGCCGTTCCTTTTCTTCTTTCTTTTTCAGGCTTTTCGACAAGTCAATATTTTCCAGCATGCGTACACCCTCCCTTCACAATATTTAGTATTGTTCACAGTGTACCACGATTTTTTGGAAATTAATATAGTTATCGAAAAATTTGCAGAAAAATCTACAGAATCACCGGGAGGTACTGATCCGCTGTCATTTCTTCCGGTGTGACCAGACAGTCCACGGCCCGGATCTCCACACCGGCCGCTGCGGCCTTCCGGAGAGCTGCCCCGAAAACCGGATCTGTGGCGTCATTTGGTGTTACCTTTCGGATCCCTTTCATCTGGACGATAAACAGCAGCCATGCCTCATAGCCTTCTTCCCGGCAGCGGATCAGTTCTTCCACATGCCGGGCTCCCCTCTCTGTCGGCGCGTCGGGAAATTTTGCCAGGCCTTCCTCCTCCAGAGTTACGCCCTTCACTTCCAGAAAAGCCCGGCGCTCACCTGCCTGGGCATAAAAATCAAACCGTGAGGAGCCAAAGGAGACTTCCCGCCGGATCAGCGCTCCCTTTGGAAAAAGATTTCCCTTTTTCAGCCATTCCTCCGCTGCCTGGTTCGGAGCCTGGGAATCCATATTGATAAGCCGGTCTCCCTTTTTTACACAGATCAGATCATAGGCTGTTTTTCTGGCGGGATTTCCGGCTTTCTGCACCCAGACTTCCGCTCCCGGCACCAGAAGTTCCCGGCAGCGTCCCGTATTTTGCACATGGCAGACTGTAAAACCCTCCTGCTGTCCCTTCAGACGCACATGGGCGATAAACCGGTTGGGCCGCTTAAGGAACACAGCCTTTTCCATTCCCTCGTATTTCACAGCTGTTCCCCCTTCTGTTCCATCCTTCGGACCTCCACCACAGTCAGAGTCTTTCCTGTCACCCGGAATTTTACGTCAAAGCCGGCAAAGGGCAGGCCGTAAAGACGCTTTTCATCCCGCTGATAGCCGGGCCTGATATCGTGAGCCAGCACAGCCTTCAGCGCTTCTCTTCTCTCTTCCGGAATCTGTTCCAGCAGTTTCTCCGGAAAATCCACCGCCAGCAAAGGCTCCAGCAGTTCCCGGGTAAACCCGCCGGATGCCTCAGGATGGCAGTCGCCGTAAGGAAGATACGGCTTGATATCGAAAATCGGGGTCCCGTCCATCAGGTCCGCCCCGGAAACCCGGAGAATTTCCCCGTACCGGGGATGCTTTTCAATTCCCAGCAGCCGCACAGAGGACAGACCGATGGCATTGGGCCGAAACGGCGACCGGCTGGCAAAGACTCCCACCCGGCGGTTTCCTCCCAGGCGGGGAGGTCTTACAGTAGGAGACCATTCCTCCCGCAGCGCCTCGGAAAACTGCCAGATCAGCCAGATATAAGAAAAGTCTTCCAGGCCTCTTAAGGCTTCCGGATTCCGGTAGTCCGGCTCAAAGACCACCGCCGCCGTCAGCTCCGGAATCAGTCCGCTCTGCCTGGGGATCCCGAATTTTGTCGGAAAATCGCTGTGGATCCTGGCGATCACTTTTAATGAATATTCCTCCATAAAATCCTCCTGTTCTCATACGTATCAGCCGGCGGCCGCCGGGGCATACTGACCCAAAAGAGCCCGGCAGGAGGAAGATTGCCATGAAAAATTTCAGAATTTCAAAAAAACTGTTGCTGGATCTTCTCGCGGAATCCGCAGGCGCCATGCTGGCCGCCCTGGGGCTCATCAATTTTGCCGCTCCCGCGGGATTTCCCATGGTAGGCGTCAGCGGCATCGCACTGATCCTCAACCGGCTGTTTCAGACGCCTGTGGGCGCTGCCGCCCTGCTGCTCAATCTTCCCATCGCCGCCGTCTGTCTGCGCGTTCTGGGCCGCCGTTTTCTCCTCCGCTCCCTGCGCACGATCCTGCTCTTTTCCTTTCTGACAGACTGGGCGGCTCCCCTGCTTCCCCGGTACCAGGGCGGAAAACTGCTGGCCGCTCTGTGCGCCGGCGTCCTTACAGGTCTGGGATACGCCCTGATCTATGCCCGGGGATCTTCCACCGGAGGGGCGGATTTTATTGTACTGTCTTTAAAAAAGCTTCATCCCCATCTTTCCCTGGGGAAAATCACTTTTGCCAATGATCTTCTGGTCATTCTAGCCGGAACCCTTTTAACCTCCCCTTCCGCGGACAGCCTGATCTGCGGGATTCTTGTCAGCTTTCTTCTCTCCCGGGTGGTGGACAAGGTCCTCTACGGCATCAGCGCCGGAAAGCTGGGACTGATCATCACTGATCACCCCAGGGCCGTAGCCCAAAAAATAGACGCCCTCATCGGGCGCGGCGCTACCTTTTTAAAGGCGCAGGGAAGCTATTCCGGACAGGAAAAACCTGTCGTACTCTGCGCCTGCAACAACAAACAGATGTTTTTGATCCGGGACGCGGTCCGGGAGCTGGATCCCCGCGCTTTTGTTATCATCCTTGAATCCAATGAAGTAGTGGGCGAGGGGTTTTCCGGATCCTGAGCCTACTGATCCACGCCGTTCCTGGCGCAGATATCAGAGAGGCAGCACTGACCGCAGCGGGGCTTTGTTCTGGCAGTACAGACATCCCGCCCGTGATATACCAGCCTGTGGCAGAAATCACTTCCCTCCTGGGGAGGAATGATCTTCCAAAGCGCTTGTTCCACCTTTTTCGGCTCTTTTATGCCGTCCACCAGACCGATGCGGTTGGAAAGGCGGATACAGTGGGTATCCGTGACAATGGCAGGCTTTCCGAAGACATCCCCCATAATCAGATTCGCGCTTTTTCTTCCCACGCCCGGCAGCTTCAGCAGAGCGTCAAAATCCTCCGGCACCTTTCCTCCGTACTGCTCCTTCAGGATTTTCATGCAGCCGCTGATATCTCTGGCCTTGCTGCGTCCCAGGCCGCAGGGACGGACAATACGCTCTATATCCTCCACCTCCGCATCTGCCAGGGCTTCTACTGTAGGGTATTTCGCGTACAGGTCCTGCACCACAACATTGACCCGGGCGTCTGTACACTGGGCTGCCAGGCGTACACTTACCAGCAGTTTCCAGGCTTCATTGTAGTCCAGAGTACAGCCTGCGTCCGGATATTCCTTCTTCAGTCTCCGGATCACCTCTAGAGCCAGTTCTTCTTTCGTCATTCTTCTCTTTTTCCTTTCTTTTCCAAGATCCCTCCGCACCAGCTGGCAATATCCTCATACACCTGCTGCCGGTCCAGCTCATTGAGGATCTCATGGCGGTCGTCCGGATAAAGGATACAGGTCAGGTTCCGCAGGCCCGCCCGGCGCAGTCCGGCCTCTGCCCTTCTGACGCCTTTTCCCAGGTTTCCTACCGGATCCTGGTCTCCGGACATCAGGATCACCGGCAGGCCCGCGGGGATTTTCCGGGTATACTTTATCTGATTGTCATAGCGCACCGTTTCCATCACACTGTAAAATCCATTCAGCGTAAAACGGAAAGTGCATCTGGGATCACCATAATATTTCTTTACTTCTTCTGTATCTCTGGTCAGCCAGCTGTTCTCCGGGCGGCTTCCGTCCATATCGAATTTATGGTAGGCTCCGGAAAAAAAGGCTTTCTCCATAAGCGGGCTCCGGTGCTTCCAGCCGAAAAACAGAGCCAGCGTCCGGGCCAGAAGAGTTCCGAACATCAAAGCGCCTCCGGACACCGATCCGGTTCCCAGGATCAGCGCTCCGGAAAGTCCCTTTCCGTGGATCGTCAGATACTTCCGCAGCAGATAGGAGCCCATACTGTGTCCCAGCATAAAATAGGGGACCCCGGGATTTCTCCTCTGAGCTATGATCCGCAGACGGTGCATATCCTCCACCAGGCAGCCGCTGCCGTTCTTTTCAGCGATATATCCCAGATTTTCCCGTCCGCAGACGGATTTTCCATGGCCCAGGTGGTCGTTTCCTGTTACCAGAAACCCCTGTCCTGTCAAAAACTCCGCGAATTTTTCATATCGCTCAATATATTCCATCATGCCATGGGCAATCTGGATAACGGCCCGGATCTTTTGGGATTCCGGCAGCCACACCACGCAGTGGATCTCTGTCTGTCCGTCGCTGGACGGAAAATAAAACTCTTTCTTCTCAGCCATCTCTGACCTCCGGTATTTTCCTTATGCTACAGATTATAATTTATAATCGAAGAAACAGCAAGGAGAGTTTTCCTTCCGAAACCGTATCTCCACAAACTTCAGCATCCCGCTTTCCAACTCGTACCGCAGTTTCATCCTGATCCCCAGCGGCAGAAACCCCCGGCTGAAATACGGTCTGGGAAGGCGGGAGATCGTCTCGATTTTTCCGAATTTTTCACTCCAGGGCCGAAACAGAGTTTCAGCGTCATCCACTGCAAAATGCATGCCCCTCGCAGGTCCTCCTGCTTTTTTCGCCGTTTTCTGGGCCTGCCTGAGAGCCCGGCTGCTCTGACAGTCAAAGCAGACGCCTCCCTCCGGAAAAGCGGCGGCCAGGCCGCAGAAAAGATTTTTTACCTGTTCCGGCTGAAAATAATAAAAGACACCGCCGCCGATGACAAAACATTTCCCGGCTTCCCTGAGCCGGTCCGTCCAGGAAAGATCCGCCGCGTTCCAGGCCAGATTCTCCTCCCTCTCTCCGCAGGAAAGCAGTTCCCCGCGGAGGCGGATTACTTCCGGCAGATCCAGGTTGATCCAGCGGCAGCGCCCGTTGTCCGCCTTTTCAAAAGAGGTATCCAGACCGCAGCCCAGATTGACGATCACCGCATCCGGATACTGCCGCAGATAGCGGCGGGCCGCCCATACCAGCAGATCCTGGCGCAGAGCATAGAGAGGCCCGCAGGCTCCGGCCATCCGCCGCAGCCTGCTGCCGCATTCCGGAGCAAGGACAGCCGCGGCCTTCTCTGCCCCCGGATCCCGGAACAGCCCCGGATATTTTTTTGAACAGCTGGCCCTGGAAAGCAGCGGCAGGATCATGGTTTCCTCCACAGTGCCCCTCCAGGCCATCCAGTCTAATTTTCCCACAGCGCACCTCCTTCCCGCGTTCCCTTCTGCACCGCGTCCCGGGATTTTTCCGCCCGCAGAGCCGTTTTCAGCAGATAAATAGAAAACAAAATATAGTGCAGCGCCTCCGGCGGCGCCTGTTCCACATCCACATAGGCCCTGATCTTTCTCAGACGATAGTTCAGAGTATTTCTGTGAATGAAAAGGGCCTGGGAGGTTTTCAGTACATTTCTGTCATGGGAAAGATACTGGTACACCGTCTCCACATATTCTGTTTTCTGTGAGCAGTCCAGATCATACAGTTTTAAAATGCCGCGGTGGCATACTTCCGTGATAGAATGTTCTTGCAAGATCTGGTCGGTCATACGGTAAATACCATAGTTCTCGGTAATATACAGAAAAGTTTCCGGTGACAGGTGCTTTCCTATCTTCAGAGTCGTCAGGGCCTGCTCATATCCTGCGGGCAGTTCTGTCAGGCTGCGAAAAGGTGTGCTCAGGGCTCCTCTGATTTTGAAGCGCTCCATGTTTTCTGTCAAATATTCCCCCAGATACTCTTCTCTGGGCTGATGATACAAAACCAAAATATATGGTTTTTTCTCAATGATCTGACATTCATTTCCCGGCTGATGGCTCAGATAGGACACCAGAAACTGCTTGCCGTCCTCCCGTCTTCCCCCGGTATCAAGGACCAGGATCTGAAACGTATCCTCCATTCCCCAGCCGAAATAGGAAAGCTGGCTTCGGATCAGCGTAATGTCTTTCAGCTTTCTGTCGATAATATCCCGGAAATAGTCCTCCTGAAAAGCTCCGAAGGAGGAGCCGGTCTCGGGATGGCTTTCCAGATAAGGCTTCAGCAGTTCTCCCAGACGTTCCACAATTTCCAGTTTTGTCCTGGAGGGCAGCGAATATACATTGACCAGAAACAGGTGGGCTTTTAAAACGCTTCCCACAAAAATATTTTTGCAGGTATACGGCAGATTAAAGCACTCTGTGGGCGTGTCAAAAGCTTTCCTTTTTGTATTCAGACGTTTCAATTCACCGGTTTCGATCAATTTTTTCACGATATTCATGGGCACATACCCATATTCCATCTGATACCGCCAGATCGCGCTTACATCCGGCATCAGGGTTGGCCGGCTGTACTCGATGAGTTTCAGGCTTGCGTCCGCCAGATAGACCGGATCACTTTCCACCAGAGCCGTAAGATTCAAAATCTCCTTAAGAGGCCGGCTTTCCGCTGCCGCATCGGTCACTTTTCTCTCCCAATTCTGAAATTTCTGAAAGATTAGAAGGATTTCATTAAAGACTTCCAGCATGTCATATCCATCCGGCAGCAGCAGAGCCTGTCTGATCCCCGGCGGGCACTGTGCTTTCCGCATGATCCATCCGCAGGCCGTTTCCCCGGATTCCGGGATTTTTCTTTCCGGGAGATCTGCATACAGAAAATGATTCTCCAGTGCCGCCCGGCCTGCCTGCCAGATCAGCGCGCCCTTATATCCTGTCCTGTATTTTTCCCTGAGTTCTATTTCCGGATATCTGGAACTCAGCATCTCATAAAGCGCTCCCAGCGACAGTTCCATCCCGTCATCCCCTTTCCGATTATCCTGTACATTTATGATATCACACAGCATCCTATTTTGGCATCCCGGAATTTGTACAAAATTGCACAAAAAGAGAGCTGTTCTTTATGGATGACTGTCATTGTTCCTTATTTTCCCCTGTGTTATACTGTCCGCACATTCAGGCAAACGTGTATAAAAAAAGAAGGAGGCTGCTTATATGCTGAGCAAAAAAGAAAACGCGCTGAAACTGTACCGCCATGAGACACCGGAATTTCTTCCTATCATGGGTCAGGGAATCATCAACAATGTTCCGGTCAACGGATATCTGGAACGGGCCGCCGGCGGACAGGACGGATATGACTGGTTCGGTGTCCACTGGATGTGGAAGCCGGGCGAACCTGCTCCCATTCCGGGACCGGATTTCATTCTGGATGATATTTCCGACTGGAAAGAGATCGTAAAGTTTCCGGATCTGGACAATTATGACTGGGAAGCCGCCGCCAGAACAGACCGGATCCCGGAATTTAACCGGGAAGAAAACCTTCTGTACCAGATGATCCACAATGGGCTTTTTGAACGTCTGCACACTTTAATGGGATTTGAAGAGGCGCTGTGCGCCCTGCTGACAGATCCCGATGAGGTAAAGGCCTTTTTCTGGGCCATGGCGGATTATAAATGCCGGCTTATTGATAAAATCGCTGAATATTACAAGCCGGATATCATCTGCTATCACGATGACTGGGGAACCCAGAGAGGCCTTTTCTTCTCGCCGGATACCTGGAGAGATCTGCTGAAGGAGCCTACAAAACAGATTGTAGACCATACCCACAGCCTGGGAATCCTCTTTGAACTTCACAGCTGCGGCGACATTCACGATCTGGTTCCGGAAATAACGGAAGATCTGAAAGTCGACGGCTTAAACATTATGAAACTGAACAACATTCCGGCGCTCAAAAAAATCACGGGAAACAAGGTCGTATACAATGTATATTTCGACACGCAGAAGCTGGATGTGCTGGCCGGGAGCAGAGAACTTTCAGAAGAAGAAATCCGCGCCGCAATCCGGGAAGACATTATGACATTAGCGCCCGGCGGGTGCTATATCCCGGCTCTGCTGCTGGTACGTCCGGAATGGCAGTCCATTATATTGGATGAGTATGAAAAATGCAAGTTCTGTTTCGACCGCTGACAGCCGTCCGCTCTCGGTACAGCGCTGATTTTTAAATTATGATCAAAATCCGTAATTCAAAAAAGAGGAGGGTGTACTTTATGCAGAAACATACTTCAGCGAAATGGCTGATGCTGCTGCTGATGCTGGCCGCGTTTTCCGTAACGTTTATGACCCGCTTTGTCTGGTCTCCGGTCAGCGGGACTGTCCAGGAACTTCTCGGTCTTTCCAATACGGCGGCCGGCGCCTTTATGTCCGCATTCTTTATCGGCTATGTCATCACTCAGATTCCCGGCGGCGTACTGGCCGACCGGGCTGGTGTAAAATTTGTACTGTCTGCCGGCGTGCTGATTACTGGCTTAGCATCCGTAGGAATGTCTTTTATTACCACATATGGCCAGGGGTTTGCGCTGCGCATTGTCACCGGACTGGGCGCCGGTGTGGTCATGTCCTGCTGCACCAAAGTCATCAGCGAATATTTTGAACAGAAAGACCGCGGTATCGCCTTCGGTATCCTGCTGGTAGGTCCCACCCTGGGACTGACCATCGCCAACAAGCTGGGGGCGTATCTTCTGACTGCCTACAGCTGGCAGGATGCTTTCCGCGTCACCGGCTATATTGCCATCGCCATTGCCGTTCTAATCTTCGCGGCTGTACGCAATGTAAAAAAAGAGAGAACTGCCGAAAAAGTAACGCTGCTCAGCGGCATCAAAGCTGTATTTACCACCAGAAATCTAATTGTTGTCTGCCTGGCAGGATTCTTTTATATGTTCCTGAACCTGGGCGTTTCTACCTGGGCCAATTCTTATCTGGCAAATATCGGTTTTGATACAGTGACCGCCGCCTCTATCATGTCTGTCTACAGCGTGGGAGGCATTGTCGGATCTCTGCTGACCGGAATCATTGTAAAAAAATTCAATCTCAGCACAAAATTTTACCTGATCGGGGTTTACATCGCCCTGATCGTCACCACGATCCTTTTTGGATTTCAGACGAATCTGGCAGTTCTGAACGTTGTTGGTTTCATCTATGGATTTGTTACCTATCTTCCCAACGCTCATTTAAACGCTCAAATCACCAAATACGCGCCGGAGGGTATGTCAGCCTCTGTCATGGGCGTCCAGAACTGCATCTTCCAGCTGGCCTCCATCATCTCCCCTCTGCTGGTGGGATGGACAGTGGACGCCACCGGAGCCTTTCAGACTTGCTGGTTTACTTTAGCCATCGTTGTAGCCGTTGGAATTCTTTTCCTGCTGCTGATCAAAGAAGAAAAGGAACAGTAATCCCGATCCGCAAGTTCCGCAAATAAAAAAGTGCCGCCGGTTCCTCTTTTTTTGAGGCGCCGGCAGCACTTTTTTATATGGATTTTATTTTTCTTTGCTCAGATCTGTCTCCCGGATGATTTTCCGGATGGGCAGCACCGCTGCCGGAGTGACGGACAGTTCGTCGATCCCCATTCCCATGACGGCCAGAAGCTTTCCGGCATCCGCCTTCTTTCCGTTGCCCTCGATGGTGATTTTGGATTCAAATTTCTTTACTTTCTTGAATTCTCTGTCCTGCGGACAGTTTTTATCATTGTTCCCGGTACAATACCATACATTTATATTCCTGCTGCTTATTGTATCACAGAGTTTCGTCAGATTCCCGGATTTTTTGTCCCGAAATTCCTCAATTCTAAGGATTACAAAAACAGCAGCCTTCTTTATAATTTTTTCATAAATAACAGGTATTTTTTAATAAAGGAGGTAAAATATATGCCTAAAATTCCATTTTCTGAAAAAGAGTTAAATATTGTCGGTTCCTACACCCTGCCAGGTGTATACGGAATGCCGACCGTCACCTATCCCCGCTACGATTATCCTATCACTCCTAAAGAAAACATGGAACTGATGATGAGCGGAAAACTTCCTGTATGGATTCCCAATCAATGGAGGGACAATAATATTATCTGTCCCTATGTTGTACCGGATTTCTATGCCCGGGCTTTTGGCGGAACCGATTGGTTCGGCATCGAATGGCAGTACGAACCCCTGTCTAAAGCAGGTATGGTAAAACCCGGCACCCGCCGTCTCTCCGATATTACCCGCTGGAAAGAGGAAATTGTTTTTCCCGATATTCACGCAATTGACTGGGAAAAAGACGTACAGGACAATTACTCCATGCTCCCCAACGACCGCTTTACTTACTTTGTAATTCAAAACGGCATTTTTGAGAGGATCGCGGATCTCACCAGTTTTGAAGATACCTTCCTTTATCTGCTGACTGAGCAGGAAGCTCTATCAGAATTTTTAGACGCGCTGGTCGATTGGCATATCGAATTTATGAAAGTTGCCAAAAAATATTATCATGCGGATATGATCCTCTGGCACGATGATATGGGTTCTCAGAAAGCACCCTTCTTTTCTCCGGATCTGTTCCGCAAAATCTATCTTCCGCAATATAAAAAGATTACCAAAGCCTGCCATGATGAGGGCATGTATATTGCTCTCCATTCCTGCGGCAATGTAGGTTTACAGATTCCCAATTTTGTGGAAGCCGGCTTCGATGCCTGGGAGGGACAGGATTCCGCCAATGACCGTACTGCCATTATGGAAGAATACGGCAGCCGTCTGGGCCAGGTTGGAAACTTCATTATTGAAGGAGATCTGACAGACGAGGAAGCCGTGGAGGAAATCCATAAACTGGTAGAAGGCCGGGCGCGGAACGGGCATTTTGCCTGCCGCTTCAGCGACAACCGACCGAATAAAGGCTCCGTTGACCTGGAGGCGGAATTGTACCGCTGCAGCCGTATTTTCTATTCTAAATAAACCGGTATCCATATTTTGGATCTTCCATATATGAGGAGGTAAGCTATGTCAGCAACCGTTAGTGTTATATTTGCCCTTGCCATGCTGGTCCTGCTGGTATGGGCGATCATGAAAAAACTGCAGCCTGTTATGGTGCTGTGGGTCATCGGCACGGTTGCCCTTATTATCGTGGGCATCGTAAATCATGCCGGAATTGCGGAAGCTTCCAGCGGAAACGCTATTCTGGACGCTTTTGAATATTTCAGAGAGTGCATGGGAAGCCAGTTTGCGGGAAATGCGCTGCTGATCATGTCTGTTATGGGATATGTGGGATATATGAATTACCTGAAGGCAGGCGACCTGTTTGCCGTTTATGTCGCCAGGCCCCTTCAGAAGCTGCGGGCCAAATATCTTGTAGTCGGCCTTACTGTATTTCTGGACTGGGTATTCGTCATGGTGCTTCCCTCCGGCATCGCCACCATCGCGCTGCTGTTCGGAACCTTATACCCGGTTATGATTTATCTGGGTGTCAACAGTCTGACTGCCGGCTGTGCCATCGTCATCGGCGTAGGCGTATTCGCCACTCCCGCCAACTTCTTTCCTGCTCAGGTTCTTCAGGATCTCCAGATGGACATCAGTCTGGCGGAAGCTTTCGTAAAATACATGATCCCCATTGTACTGATCATGGAAGTTTTCTTTGTGATCGCTTACGTCATCCAGTCCAAACGTCTGGACAAAAAACTGGCCGCGGGAGAACAGAAAGCAGAACAGACCGAAATCCCGGATCCCAAATCCTTCGGTCTGCCCTGGTACTACGCTCTTCTTCCCCTGATTCCTTTCGTAGCGATCATCGGATTCAGTAATTTGTTTTTTGACAACATTTCAATCAGTGTCGTAGCGGCAAACCTGCTTTCTTTCGCAGTAGCTTTTATCATTCATATGATTTCTTCCAAAAAGCCTGTGAAAGAAACTTTCAATGAAGGTTTTAAATTCTTCCAGAGTATTGGAGATTCTGTTGCCCCCGTAGCTATGATCATCATTGCAGGAACCTTTTTTGCCGGAGCTTTGGAGGCTACCGGTGGAATGAATGTCATCATTGACGCTCTGGTCAACAAAGCATCCATGCCGATTTCTTTGTTTATTGTATTTGCTTCTGTATTGGCCGCACTGATGTACGCTGCCACCGGTTCCTCTATGCTGGGACTGTATTCCATCGGGCCGCTTCTGGCTCAGGCAGTGCTGGATTCCGGTTCCGGCCTGACTGTACCGGCTCTGCTGATCTTTACAATCTCGTCCAACATCCTGGGAGCAGCGCTGTCGCCTATCTCGGCCGCCAATATGTTCGCGGCCGGTTTCCTGAAATGTCCTGTCACAGATGTGATTAAGCGCTGCGTTATGCCGTCAGTTGTAGCCTTTATTGTTTCTGTCATCGCAACTTTCATAATCTTTTAACTTTAGGCGGCCGGAAGGCATCAGATCTTTCCGGCCGCCTGCAGCAGAGAGGGGACTCAAATGAAAAAGAACTACATCAGTATTCTTATCAGCTTATTTATTATGGTGCTGGGAACCTTCCTTCCGTCTATCGGCCCGATTTCAGAAAAAGGAGTAAGCGCCATCGCTCTGACAGCGGCTATGGTCCTGCTGCTGGCTGCCCAGGCCCTTCCCATCGGTGTTATGTGCTTTATCTGCATCTTGGCGCAGCCTCTTATGGGTATTACAGAATCGCTTTCTGAATCTGCCTCCTACTGGGCCAACTATCTGTTCTTTTTCGTAATTATGGCCTTTAATATCGGCCTGGCCTTCTCAAACACCAGCCTGCCCCGCCGAATGCTTCTCTTTATGCTGCAGCGCGTAAAAAAGGATGCCAGAGGGCCGGTGCTTGCCATTTGGCTGACTACCGCTCTCCTGTCCGGGATCATCGCAAATTTTGCTGTTATCGCTTTAATGCTGGCTTTTGCCTGGGAGTATCTTTCCCTGTTTGATGATCCCGTGAAAAAGAAAAAAACAGGGCGCTGCCTGCTGATCGGAATGTGCGCTTCCACAGAACTGGGCGGAAACATCACCCCCCTGGGAAGCAGCATCAACATTATGGTCATTAATTTTCTGAATGACTGCGGATACTCTATTTCCTATGCGAAATGGATCGCCATCTCGCTTCCGCTTTTTGTGATTCTCTTTTTCTTAATGACCCGGATCTTATTTGCCCTCTGTCCGCCGGAAGCATTAAATCAGGAACAGATTCGGGAATGCATTTCCTCTAATCAGACTTCCGCGGCCTTGACCCCCAAAGAGAAAAAGCTGCTGCTGATCGTATCCGCTATGATGATCCTGCTGCTGATTTCCCCGTTCATACCGGCTTTGAAGTCTGAACTGATCATTGTGGCCGCGGGAATTCTTCTGATGCTTCCGGGCATAGAAGCTGTAACATATGACCAGCTGGCGAAAAGCGAGGCCTTTACCCAGACCATCTATATCTGCTGCTTCATCGGTCTGGCAGGAATCTTGAGTTCTGCAGGTGTCGTGGATGCCATCACAGCGGGATTTCAGTCTATCATGCCATCCCGCCCGTCTGTATTTGCGGTAGTAGCGCTTCTTTGTATACTGACAATTGTTATGTGCAACTTTCTTCCCGCCGCAGCCGTTCCATCCGTTCTTACGGTGCCCATGATAACCTTCTGCGCTTCCGTCCGGATCGACCCTGTACTGGCTGTCATTCCTCTGGCTATGTGTTCCAATTGTTCCTGGATCCTGCCTTTAGATCCGATTTCCCTTTTGACTTACGGAAAAGGGTATTATACACTGATGGATATGGTAAAGCCCGGCCTGCTCCTGACTGCAGTTACCGCCGCAGTCACCGGCGGATGGATGGCACTGCTGTCGCTGTTTATCTGACCTTGTCCAGCAGGCGGAAACAGCATAAAAGATAAAATCTCAGATCGGAGTCATCCAAAGAAAGCCCCAGCAGTTCCGACAGTTTTTCAATCCGGTACTGCAGAGTGCTGCGGTGTATATGCAGGATATGAGATACCAGAGTCAGATTTCGTTCGTTTTCCAGATACACCCTCAGTGTCTGATAATAATCGGTTCCTTTTCTGGAATCGTAGTCCTGGAGAAAAAACAGTTTCTCATGGCAGATCGTCTCCACAGACATTTCTTCCCGGATCCTGGAAATCAGATACGGAACTACAATTTCATCAAATAAGACGTAAAGAGACTCCGGCATATATTTTCTGGCATATTTCAGCGCGACAGACGCCTGCTGAAATCCCTGGGTCATTCTGAAAAAATCATGGAACACAGCGCTCTGTCCGCACCGGTACGCGCCTTCATCGGCGAAATCCTTCATTTTTTTCTGAAATGTCTCCGGTTCCATTTTTTCCGCTGTCAGATTATCCACCAGCCAAATATAATGGTTGTCTACAAACACCTTTCCCTGTTTAAAAAGCAGGATCAGGGACATCGCCATCACATCTTTACTGTTGATGGCCCGATTCATGTCCGGAATCAGAATTTTTACACAGATATAGGTATCTTCTGCCTGCCAGTTATATAAACTGATGGCTTTCAGCACCATTTCCCTGGAAGGCCAGTTCCCTTTCAGGCACCTCTTTAAAAGCTGCTCAAAAGATACGTATGTTTTATCTTTATCCCTCTGAGGCAGGGCGGTAACCGCCAAAAGGACAAATTCCGCAAAATACTCCAGCATCTGAAAATGACTGGGATAAAAAATCGAATTAATCTCATTTAATATCACTCTTCCACGATACCGGTTATTTCGGTCAAACAGATTGACGTACATCACCCGATAGGGTGTCAGATGGGGCTTGATCCAAAAATGAGCCCCGTGAGTTGAAAGAGTTTCAATATATTCTTTATCATACTTTAATGTGTTGATCAGATCCAGTTTAAAAGAAGAAAGCCCTGTTTTCTCATCATAGTTTACTTCTGTCATTCCGGAAACATACTGGGGCCGGCTCAGCAGAATAAATTTCTCATCGTGGATCTGCAGCGGATTCCTAAAAAAGGCCAGCGCCACATTGCTGAGTTCAGAAAGACCTCCTGCATATAAAGCCTCCCGCAGCCTTATTTCAAATTCATGATATTTATGAAAAACAGCATTTACACTGTTTAAAAGATACGCAAGATCCGTCCTGTAAAAATACAGAATAGGATTCTGCAGATTCTCTATTTTTTCTCGCTGATCTCCTTCAACAATCAAGCATATATCCTGATTAGCAATAGGATGTTCCAGAAGAACCGATTCACGGCACAGATAAATAACTGTTTCCTGAAGATCTTTTTGTCCGTAATAAATCATGCAGTTTTCCAGCTTCATTTTATCCTGCCGGCGGTTAAAAAAAACCGGTTCATAATTTTTGTCCGCGAATTCATCCGCCAGCATCTGCATATTCAGTTTCAAAGGGCGGATAAAATTTTTTCTGTTAGTTACTGTATTTGATATTTTCATCGCTGGCTCTCCCTGCCGGTTCTGATATTCTTATGCGCTGCCACTC
>ERZ1090860.302-NODE-303-length-30235-cov-29.913022_pt1 | contig 30235 bp, 45 predicted proteins | sample MGYA00478483_ERZ1090860 | MGnify/ENA primary metagenome ERZ1090860 (study PRJEB33644, sample SAMEA5815741) | chicken gut metagenome | biome: Chicken; feature: Gastrointestinal Tract; material: Caecum | place: Ireland | collected 2019-01-01 | study: A study of the...
CGATCCGCCCCCTCGTCCTCCATGGCGGCGCGCACCTCGTCCAGAGCCGCCCGCAGACGCACCGCCGCGTCCATGTACGCCCCCGAGAGCTCCGCCATGCTGGCCATAACTTTACTCCTCCTTGTGGCAGAAAAATGCCCGGTCAAAGTCCGCCCAGGTGGGGAACTGCTCCTCCATGTCCGCCCAGGTCATGCCGGCGGTCTCCAGGTCTCCCCACTTGATTTTCTCCACGATAAACCGCAGGTGGGCCGGTTTAATCTCCTCCACCGTGCTCATGAGCAGGTCGGCGTCGATGGAGATGAAACCATCGTCCTCCCCGAAAAAACGCAGGGAAAAAGAGTAATCGCTGAAATTCTCGGTGACGCTGGCGCCGTAGCCGGTGAGGGCCTCGGCCAGGGCGCGGATCATCTCCGCGTTGGTGGTGCCGGTGGAGCACAGCTTGGCCACCACCGCGCTGCGCCGCTGCTCCAGGGTCTGGTTAGCCGCCGGGGTGATGCCCACCAGCCGCTCCCACTCGGCCAGACCCCAGGTGGCGGTGGGCACATAGAACTGGTCGGCCAGATCCAGGGTGGCCTCCTTATAGGCAGCGGCCAGCTCCGTCATGGGCTCCGCCACCCCCACCGTGTAGGGGCTGTCCCGCAGCCGCTGGGGCAGCCGCTCCAGGATGCTTAGTGCCGATAGGTCTGCCATGGTATCACCGCCTTACCCTGTGGTGATGGAGACCGTCCCCAGGGCGGGCACCTCCTCGGCGTCCACCGGGACGTTGACCGTGCCGCCGTTGACCGTCATGGAGGTGCAGTCCACCACGCCGGCGCAGTTGAGCAGCATGGCCAGGATGCGATTGTAGCGCACCGGCTCCTCCGCCCCCATCTCCATCTCCAAAAACATCTTTGTGACCTGATCCGTCAGCTCCTGCTGCACGGCGGCGGGGAGCACGCCCCCCTCCAGGGAGCAGGTGGCGGCGATGTTGACGGTCAGGGCCGTGGCCGACACCACCGTCACCTCCGCGCCGATGGGGCGGACAGACTCAATATACTGGGCCACCTTGGACACGATGGCCTCGTCCAGCGGCTCATTTTCCTCGCTGGCCACCACCACCTTCACGGTGCCGTTGCCGTCCCACAGGGGGAGCACCGCCGCATTGCCCACGCCGGACACCGACCGGGCCCACTGCTTGTAATGGTTGATATTGCCCGAAGCCACCGGCTCGGACAGGAAGGTGTGGATGCGCTCGTAGTAGGAGGCGTCGCTCTCGGCGTCAGCGCCGCCCTCCCCCGGCTCCTCGTTGGTTACGGAGTCAATGCCCGCCGAGTTGGAGGTCAGCCGGGTTACCGTGCCGGCAGCCACGTTGTACTGCTCCCCCGGGGCCTCCGCTGTGGCGGTTACCTCCGCCGTTCCGCCGGAGATGGTCACATCCAGGTCGGTGGCAAAGCGCAGGCCGCCGGTGGAGACAGCCACCGTCCCAGCCGGGATGGTCACCCCGTCGTCGCCGGTAAAGGTCAGCCGCACAAAGGCTGTGGTGGCCTGGGTGCGGGGCAGGCCGTACATCTCCCCAAAGCGATCCAGGTAGGGCCCGGACTCCTGGCTGGGCACCGCCGCGGCCAGCAGGGTGGGATGATAGGCCAGCCCCCGCCAGATCTGATAGGCCGCCTCCGCGTAGAGCAGATCGGTGTAGGAGCCCTCCCGGGTGTCCACGTCCAGCCCCTTTTCCGCCAGGCGGGCCATCATCGCGGCCCGCAGGCTCTCCGGGGTGGCCTCCTGGAGCAGCTCGTCAAAGTCCAGCGGCATTGACATCCACCTCCCCATAGATGGTATTGACGACACAGCGGATGGACAGGGTGGAGCCGCCGAAGTCCACCGAGATCTGCCGCACGTCCGTAATGTATGGATTGATGCTCAGGCAGTCCTGGATGTAGCGCACCGCCTCCGACTCCTTCACCGCCTGGGAGAAGGGCCGGCCGGTCAGGTTCTGAAGCTCGTTGCCCCAGTCCCAGCTGAAGATGTCCAGAGAGGCGCGGATATAGTGCAGGGTATTCCATACCCAGGTGGATACTGCCTCCGCGCCGGTCACCCATACCGGGTTCCCGTTGCGCCAGCGGGGCCGGTCGGTCTCGTAATCCCAGGCAATCTCCCGGTAGAGGGGCAGCACGCCGGAGGCCAGGCCGGCTCCGGCCGCCGGGGCCTCAATCAGCGGCAGCAGGGTCATGGGGCTTCACCACCTTTGTCATCACATAGTAAAATTCCTCGTTGACATCCGGGAGCAGCACCACCCAGTCGTCTTTCTGGATGCGGTCGGTCAGCAGGGTCACCTTCCCCTGGACGGTGCCGGTGAGGGTACCGGGCAGGTTGTAGAGGGGGATGGATGTAATGGTAGCCCCGGCCACCATGATCAGGGTGGCCACCGACGCGCCGCCGATGTTCAGGTTGGCCTTCCCGCTCTCCGGGGCCTCCAGCTCCAGCTTCAGCTCCACGTCTTTCTCGTAGCCGGCCAGGAGCTGGGGAGGCACCCACAAATCCTCCTCGTCCAGCACATGGCCGTTGGCCAGGATTTTCAGCTTGCCCTCCCCAATCTCCAGCACCCGGCCCAGGCACCAGCCCGGCGGCTGGACACGCCTGCCCTGCTCCTGCATCTCCAGCAGGAGGCCGGCAAAGGGGTCTCCTCGCTCATTCATGTCAGCTCACTCCCGCTCTCGGTTTGGTACATGAGATTCCGCAGCTCCAGGCTCAGCCGGGTGGTGTAGTCCCCGCCGCTCCAGCTGTGCCGGTCGCTCTCAATCCAGAACACCCCGGACAGGCCGGTCACCGGCTGGCGCACCACCACCGTCTTGCCGGTGGTCAGCCTTGGGTCACCCAGGCAGGTGACGGAGATCTTCCGGCTCAGACCCCGCTCCTCCAGGAGCTGCCGGGCCTCGGCCTGGGCGTCCGCCCCCTCCTGTACGGTGATGTGGGACTCCATAAGGCCGTATAAATCCCGGGCCTGGCTGTCCTGTACCGTGGTCAGCCGGTTGCCGTCCTTGTCGTAGATACCCACGCTGTTGCGCATGTCCTCGATGGACTCGGTGGTGCTGGAGGTCAGCAGGTTGGAGCGGGGCCGGATCACCAGGTTCTGGGCGGACTCACTGCGCTCGGTGACCTCCAGCTCGTCCCAGCTGAATCGGGCCATATACTGCTTGCCGGTGCGCTGGGCGGCCAGGGTGTAGAGGGTGACCACGATGTTCCACAGGGGCGTGGCGGTGAACTTCCGGCGGAGGGGCACCCCGGTGGCGGCCAGAGCCCCCACCGGGATGCCGTAGGCCCGGCAGATCCGGCTTACGGCCCCCTCCGCCGTCTCGTCCCGGATCTTCTCCGTGCCGTCGTTGTTGGCCAGCAGGCGGCCGTTGTCGTGGGCCGTCACCGGCATCATGGCGTCGGTGTCCGCCAGCTCCCGGGTCACCACCATCCCCTGGAACAGGGGGCTGCCGTCGTCGCCCCACAGGCTGACCACGGCGCCCACCGGGCACTCCACGGCGGGCAGGTTGGGGTCGTTCTGGCTGGCGGCCAGGTCGAAGGTCAGGGTGCGGGCCGCCCGCTGCTTGTCGCCGCTCCACACCACGTTTCCCACCAGATTCCAGGCGTTCTCCACCGTGGCCGAGCCGCTGGTGATTGCCATGCGCATCAGCTCACCCCCAGCTGGGCCTTGGGCGGGATGGTGAGCACCTGCCCAGGGTAGATGAGATGGGGGTTCTTGATGCCGTTGTAGGCCGCCAGGGCGTTGTAGCAGGCCGCGGTGCCGTTGCCGTAGAACCGGCGGCAGATCACCGACAGGCAGTCCCCGGCCACCACGGTGTAGGTCTGGGTAGGCTGGGCCGTCTCCGGGTCGCTCCGGCCCGTACTGTTGGCGGCAGAGCCGGTACCCGCGCCTGCATTGCCGGGCTCTGTGGTTATGGCCTCCAGGGCGGGGGACGCTTTGAGGTAAATCTTGGCGTACACGTCGCCGGTGCCGTCCCGCTCCTCGTAGGTGACCTCCTCGATGACCACCCGCTCATTGACCACGCCGGGCACCACATAGCGGACAATCTTCTTGGCGGCCATCCAGCCGGTCAGCTTGTTGATGTAGTAGTACGGGTCTGTCTGGGCCCCGGCGGCGGCAAAGGGATATGCTCTGGCGGGGAGCAGCACCTCCAGGGAGCCGGCGTGGGCCGCCGGATCGCCGGGCAGGTAGACCGTCCCGGCTCCGTTGACCGTCAGCTCCCGCACATTCTGGCCGGCGCCCCACCCGAAGGGCAGGGGCGGCACGGGGAGCCGCAGCTCCTCGCCGTCCGCCAGGAAGGAAAAGGACAGGCTCATTTATACACCCCCGCCACCTTGGCCTGGATCAGCCGGGAGAGGAACTCGTCGCCGATGCGCTCCACGTCGGCCTCCTCCCGGATCACCGTGCCGTTCATCACGATCTGGATGCCCCCGCCGCCGCCCCGGTTGTAGCTCCGGGCCTCGGCCGCCGTCAGCACCCGCTCCCCCTGGTGGAGGACGGCGGGATAGTTGTCATAGGGTACCCGCCCCAGGCCGCTGGCGTAGCTGTGCCATTTCCCGGCGTCGTCATAGTAGCCGCCCCGCCTCCAGTTGCCGTATTTCCGGGGATCCGGGGCGTCTCCCGTGTCCCCGGAGCTGGAGGTACCGATGCCCAGGTAGCTGGCCGCCCCCAGGCCCTTGGACATCTCCTGCTGAATTTCATACTCATTCAATCTGGCCTCTTGCGCCGCAGTATTTTCCCGAATAGCCGCAATCAAATCCAGCTCGGTCTCGTGCATGGTCTGGTACTGCTCGGAGCTCTCATAGGCCGCCGTGGCCAGGGCCTCGGCCTCCCGCTGGAGACTCTCCATCTTGAGCCCCGCCTCCTGGCTGCCGTTTTCGTAGTCCGCGCTGGCCTGGAGGAACTGGTCGCGCATCTCCTCCAGGGCCTTCTGCTGGTCGGCATCGAAGATGCCGCTGGTCTGCTGGCCCAGCAGCACGGCGGAGAGGGCCTCCCGGGTGTACTGCTCGGACAGGTTCTCCAGGTAGGCCTCATTCTGTCCGGCGATGGTGTTGAGGGCCTCCACCGCCTGGCCCAGCTGGCCGCCATAGGCGTCAATCTCCGCCTGGATGCCTTCGGCGCGCTCCGTGTTGTAGCCCTCGCCCCTGGCGTTGTCCAGCTCCGCCATGGTGTCCTCCAGGGTGGAGGTCAGGCCGGAGAAGGTGGAGGCCATGGTCTCCATGGCGCCGCCGTACAGGCTCTCCATCCCGGCCTGGATGATGTTGGCCGCGTCCTGGCCGTTGATTTCTCCCTTGGAGATCATGTCGTAGATCTGGCCCTGGGTCTTACCCATGGCGTCGCCCAGCATGCCGATCACGTCAACGCCCCGATCCTGGAAGATGTTCAGGTACTCCAGGGTGGCCTTGCCGGAGCTGTTCATCCGGCTGAGCGCCTGGGCCATGGTCTCCATGTCGGAGGCGGTGACGCCCACGGCGCTGCCGGCGTCGCCGATGGCGGTGATCAGCTCCAGCATCCGCTCCGGGGTGTCGCCGAAGCCGGTGGCCAGGGCTCGGCTCATGGAGGTCAGGCCGCTGTACTCCAGGGGCGTGTCCGCCGCCAGGGTGCGCAGCCGCTCCAGGTACTGGTCGCCCACGCCCTCCCCCAGCAGCCGGTTGAAGGCGATGGCGTCCAGCTCCCGCTGGGCCGCCGTATCCGAGCCCGCCGACAGGCTCTCACCTGCCGCCGTCTGGCCCTGCTCATAGAGGCCCTGATAGTAGCTCTTGAACGCCTCGTCCTGGCCCTGGAACATCTGGGTGCCGCCCTGTACCAGGCCGATGGTGCCTCCCACGACCGCCCCGATGGCGGTACCGATGGGGCCCGCCAGGGAGCCCATGGCCGCCCCGGAGATGGCCCCGGACAGACCGGAGGAGAGAAAGGCGCCGCCGGCGTCGCCCAGGCTGGAGCTGATCAGGGTGTTGGCAATCTCCTGGGCCGCGTCCCCGGCCATTTGCCCCAGCCCTGCCTTACCCAGGGCGGCCAGGGCGGTGCCGATGCCGCCGGTGCCGCCTGAACCGCCGCCCATGTCCAGGTTCTGATTGTTCAGCTGCCGCATGGCGTTCTGGGTCACCCGGGAGGCGTCGGCGGTCTCCTTCATGACAATTTTCAGGCCCTCGTACTTTTGCCGGGCCTTGTCCACGGCTTCCGCGTCCGCGGCGTCGCCGGTGGCCCGGAAGGCTTTTTCCGCCTCCCGCAGCCCCCGGCGGGCATCTGCCAGCTCCACAGATAGCTGGCCCTGCTGCTTGACCAGGGACTCCAGCCGGGTCTCATACCCCTGGAGCTTCCGGGAGACCTCGTCGCTGCTCTTGCCGAAGTCCTGGTTGGCCTGGCGCATAGCCTGGACGCCGGCGCTGTAATTGTCCCGCAGGGTGACCAGGATACTGGCCTCTCTCGGCATGGTTTCACCTCCCTCATCCCGTGGCGGGGACTAAGGCCGCGGCGGCCGCCGATCCTCCTGCTCCCGGAGCAGGAATGAGCGCACCAGGGCCTTCTCCCCGGCGTTCAGACCGTAGTACCGGCCCGGCGGCCACCCCTTGTCGGCAAAGAGCCGGTACAGGATTACCAGCTCCTCGTCCCCGCCGTCATCTAGTTTTTTGCCACTTCCTCCGCCACGGCGGCCTGGACGCCCCGCTCAGGGGGCGCCCAGGGCAGCAGCACCGCCTTGCGGTAGCCGCTCAGCTGCTCCACCGCCACGGCCACCGCCCGGATCTCACCGGGCAGCAGCAGGGCGCGCACCAGCTCCGCCGGTGTGGCCGCCTCGAACCGCTCCATCAGCTCCGGATTCTTCCACACCCCGCTGTCGTCGCCGGCCAGCACGGTCTGGAGCTCCATATCCGCCATGTCCTTCAGCTCCAGGGCCCGGCCGTAGGGCACCGCCTTCAGCTGGAGCACGAAGGGCTCCCCATACAGCTCGCTCAGCCGGGGCAGCTCATAGCTGCCCCGGGGAAGCTGCTTCTGCACGTCCGGGGTCTCCGGGCGCAGCAGCAGATCCAACAGTCTGCTCATGTCTTACTCCTCTCAGTTCGCCGTCTCCAGGAACTTGTGGCTGGTGAAGGTGAAGGGCACCTCGTCCTTCTGGATGGTCTTGCGCTCCCAGTTGACGATGGGCACCTCGTCCAGGCTCACGTTGTAGATGGCCACCCGCTCCGCCCCGTAGGCGTCCGGGTCGTCCAGCTTGGACACCAGGGTGCTCCGCACGTCCTTGCCCTCCAGCACGGCGTCGGCGAACTGCTGGAACCGGCTGTATACCTTGTACAGCCGCATCGAGCCGGTGCCCTTGCTGCCCATGACCTTGCTGTCCTCAATCATCTGCCGGGCCAGGTTGACGGCCTCCTTGGACTGGGTGTACTTGGCGGCGAACTTGTCGCACTCGGCGATCAGCTCCCCGTCCCACCACAGCTCCCCGAAGGTGCCGCTCATGACCCGCTTGGCGCTGTCAATGCTCATGCCGCACTACCTCCTACCGTATTGCCCATGTAGAACTCCAGATCGAAGTCCTCCATGCCGTCCAGGATGGTGCCGCCCATCTTCAGCCAGACATAGGAGCCGGTGTCCGCCTTGAGGATCTCCGTGTCCGTCATGTTGGCCACATCCACCCCCTGGGACTTTAGCCAGGCCCGCTGTTTCTCCAGGTTCAGCTCGGCGTAGCCGCTGCCGGAGAGGATCACGCCCTCGGCCTCCAGGGTGGTGAGGAAGTCCTGGAGGGCGGCCACCAGCACCATCTTGGCGTCGTAGCTGTTGCCCTGGCCCACGTACTGATCCTCGATGAGGATCTTGGACTCCCGGCGGATGAGATCCACCGCCTCCACGATCTTGATCTTCTTGAGCGCCTCCGACTGGTCGGTGGGCACGGTGACCAGGCTGTTCACCGCCCGGCTCAGCTTCACCTTCCGGCCGTCATGCACCAGGATCAGCTTGCCGGCGGCCACCGCCGCATCCGGGTCGGCCACCGCCGTCACTCCCTCCACCTCGTCCAGGGGCGCGGAGGTGGCGGAGTTGGACAGGGGCGTGCCGGCCAGCAGGCCGGCGATCCGGCTGCAATACTGGGCTCCGGTGTAGGTCTTGGCCCCCACCTTAATGCCGGAGGCCGAGAAGTTGACCACCGCCATGTTGTCCGCCGCGTACTCCGGCAGCACCAGCTTGCCGATGCAGTACTTCGACCGCACATCGTCCAGCCAGTCGGTGATCTCCTCCATCTCCGTGGAGTCCACATCGTCCGGACAGGACAGATAGTCAAAGTCGCTGGAGGCCAGGGCCGCGGCGCCGGCGGTCACCAGGTCGGCCTCCGAGCCGATGACGCTCAGCAGCACCTTCTGGGGCCGGTTGACTCCGCCCAGAAAGGCCCGCCGAACGCTGTCCGCCACGTCGGTGCCCAGGCCGCTGGGCATATCCGCCACGTCGCCCAGCACATACAGGCCGGACGTGGCCGTGGCGTCCCGCACGATCATGGCCACAATGCCCTGCTTCAGGCGGTAGACCACCGTGTCCGCCGCCTTCTTGATGGTGATGGTCAGGGTGGGTGCTCCCAAGGTTGCCATACAATCACTCCTTTTTGTTGACATCCACCGTGATGTCGTAATACTGGGCCAGGGCGCCCTCCACCGGCCCGGTCTCCCGGTCGTCCTGCCAGGACAGGGTGAAGGTCACCTCGGCATAGTCGTTGAAATAGTCCCCGGACACCGCCGACACGTCCAGGGCCCGGTCGTCCACCTGGATGGCGGCGACGCTGAACAGCTCCAGGGCCAGGGTCAGCCGCTCCGCAAGGGCTGGGATCTGGCTGTCGTGGTAATCGTCCACCGGCTCGAAGAATGTCACCTTTACCAAGGCGGTACGCTCTACCGTCCACCGGGTGGCATCTTCCATGGTCTGCTTGGTCACAGACACCAGGAAGGAAGGTCGGGAGAAGCCCTTGTGAATCACGTTCTGATACGGCGTCAGCTGGGGAAAACGCTGTGACGCAAGCTCGGTCACGGCGTCCAGAATTGCGTTGATTTTGAGCATGGTCTGCCTCCTACAGGTCAAATGCGTTTTCCAGCTCCACGAGTACCCGCTCCGCGGCCCTCTCCACGATGCGCCCATTGGCGATTTCCGACTTGGCATAGCTGTAGAACTGCCGGCCGGGCACATAGTTGCGGCCGGTACCGCGATAGGTGTATCGCTTTGCTTTCCCGCTGGGGAGGCGAACACCGTGGCCAAACTCCAGCGCATAGGTGATCCCCCGGCTGTCCAGGCTGCTGTCCTCCACAGGTTCACTCACAGGGGAAACCGCCGCATATCCGCCGCCGGAGCCGACCCGCGGGTCCTGCCATCGGATCACATGGCCGTGGAGGTCGTTGACTCTTCGGCCAATCTGTCCATACAGGATCTTGGCCATCTCCAGCGCCGCGTTGCGCATAGCCATGCGCCTGGCGTCCGGCACCGCCTCTGTCACGTGTGCCCACGCCTTGTTCCAGAAGCGATCCCAGTCCACCGTACTGAGTTGAATCCGGCTCATCACAGATCCTCCGTCCGCACAATCTCATACTCATTTTTGTAGGAATCCAGTGTGTGGGCCACCTGCACCTCGTAGTTGACGCCGTTTACCGATACCAGCCCGCCCCTTGCCAGCACAATGGGCTTTGGTGTCACCAGCACATAGGTCAGGCGGTTGACAGAGTAGGGCTCTGGCTGTTCCCATTTCAGGTATTTCTCCGTGAGTACGCCGGGAAACTGCACCCCGCCGCCCTCGTCCATGTCCGCCTGGCACTGGGCCACCTCCACCACCGCCGCGTCCACGTCCAAGTGGTTGCGGCCCATGGGCACGATGGCGGTGAGAAACAGGTGGATATCCCCCCAGCGCAGGGCGTTGTGGAGGGTGAGGGACTGCCGCCGCACCACGACAGCGGCGTCCCTGGCCCCGATGCCCACCTTGGAAAACAGGTTGGTCTTGGGCTGGAAGGTGATGGACGCCCAGGCCCGGCGGATGGGTGTCCACTCCCACACCCCGGCGCTGGTCTCCTTCAGCTCCAGCACCTGGGCGGGCTTGTCCAGTTTTCCGGCGTCAATGTGGTCGGCCACGTGCTACCCCTCCCCGGATGTGTCCGAGTCGGACACCGGCTCGGACAGTTTGAGCTGGGTGATCAGCCGCCGGAAGGCCGGGTTGTCGGTGATGGTGCCGCTCACCTCAGCGTCGCGGAGGTCGAAATCCCGCAGCACCATGAAATTGACGCACAGGTCGTACTGGGCCCGGCGGGTTGTGCCATCCTCCGGCTCGGCCACACCCGCCCGCTCCAGGTAGCCCACCGCCGCGTCATAGAGCCCCTCCAGGGTGAGCAGCTCCTCCGCCGTGGGCTCCTCAATCCGGCAGTAGGCCAGCAGGCTGGCCCGCCGCTCCTCGCTCAGGGCCATGATCAGCCGGTGGCGGCCACCGTGGCCACCACAAAGCCCTTGTCCACGATCAGGTTGCCGCCCACTATGGCGTCGCCCAGGATGGTGAGCATCCGCTCCACCGCCTTGACGGACTCGTCCACCCGGACGGTGTAGTCGCCGAAGAGACCCAGCTCATAGTTCATGGGGTCGCCGTACACCATGGTCTGGATGGCGGAGGAGCCCGCAGAGGAGCTGGACAGGGCGGTCAGGTTAGAGGCGATGGAGTAGGGCACGATGGTGCCGCCCTCCCGGATGGTGCCGGTGTTGGGATTACCCGCGTCGGGCACGATGTCGAACAGGCGGCGCTTCTCATTGGTGCCGCGGAGCTTGCCCAGGGCCAGCAGATCGGCCTTGTTCAGGTACAGGCGGCAGTTGCCGCCCAGCTCCTCGTCCCCGCCGTAGGCAAACATCAGATTGGTGAGCAGGTCGGCGTCCACCGCCGTCACATTCAGGGTGGAAAAGATGGTGCTGCCTGCCACGTTCTTGGCGGTCTTGATGCCGAACATGTCGTTGTTGGTGGACTGGCCGTCGCCGTTGAAGATCATCTTCACCGTGTCCCGCCGCAGAGCCCGCATGGCCATGGCAAAGGTCTTTGCGTAGTAGTTGGCCGGAGTCAGACGGGAGATGTTGCGATCCACGTAGCTGGTGGTAGTCAGCTCGTAGGGGCTGATTTTCGCCACGCCGTAGGTGGGGTCGCTGGAGGCCGTCCGGGCGGTGCCGGCGGCGGTGGCCACGTCCGCGCCGCTGGCGTCGAACTCGCTGATCACATAGGGCTCCAGGTAGGAGGCCATGCCGGTGAGATCCTGGGCATACACCTGGTCGATGATGGCGCCCACGCCGTTGCCCAGGGGATCCCGGATGTTGGTGCCCGCCCCGGTGGGCTGGGCCAGGGTGCCGGTAGCCAGGGTGACGGACTTCTCCACCGCGCCGGGGACAAAGAGGGCCTTGCGCACCTCCTGGACGGAGAACTTCACCTCCTGGCCCTTCATCAGGGCGCTGCCCCGCTCCGCGGCCTTGTCCTTCTCCTCGGCGGGGTCGGCGGGCTTCTCCATGAACTTGCGGTCCTGCTCCTCCAGCAGCTTCTGGAGATCCTGGATCTCGGTGTTCATGGCTGCCACCTTGTCCATCTCGGCCCGGTACTCCTCCCGCCGGCCGTCCTTGAGCAGGGCCTCCGCCTTTTCCACCAGCTGGGCCCGCTGCTGCATCAGGTCAATCATTTTGCGTCTCATACTTCGCTTCCCTCCATAAATCGGTGTTTTTCCAGCTCCAAGCGGGCCTCGTCCCGCCAGTCCTGGCTATCTGCTCCGGGCTCCCCCGGTGGGTCACTGTCTGGGGGCGGCTCCTGGCCGCCGTACCGCTTGCTCTTGACGACGCCAGCCGCCGGCTGGGCCGGGACGGGCACCAGGGAAACCTCGTACACGTCGGCCACGCCGTCCAGATCCATGTGGCACAGCTGGCCGTCATACTCGCGGCCCGGGCTGTGCTTGCAGACGGTTTTTGTCTGGTCGGCCCCGCAGATGGAGCACAGGGCCCGCAGGACGGCCAGCCCCACGGAGCACTCCCGCAGGATGCCGCTCTCAATGGCGGCGATGGTGGCCTCAGTCTGGGCCGTCCTGGGCATGTAACAGCGCAGCACCAGCCGCTGCACACCCTCGGCCGGACCCGGCTCCACCGCTCCGGCGTACACCCGGGCGGTCTGGCACCCGGCGCTCCACTGGTGATCCAGCAGCACCGGCCGGCCCACAAAGCGCGCCGCCAGCTCCTCCAGGGTGGCCTCGGTGAACCGCTCGTGATCCCGATCCACCTGGTTGTCGCAGGCGGCCAGCCGGAAGGTAAACACCTCATCGGCCGCCAGGGGCCGCAGGGTCTGGGCGTTGATGAGCGCCAGCTCCCCCTCGTCCAGCTCCGCCTTGGCCAGGCGGGCTTCCTTCAGAATCTCTTCCATGGTTCCTCCTTGTCACGCTCCGCGCTATTCCGCCGGCGGCCGGGTCTCCGCCCGCATCTGGCTCAGCACCGGCCACAGCCGCAGGGGCACATAGTTCAGGCTGGCCCGGTGCTCGTCCCCGCCGGGCACATCGGGCATGTCCTCCAGAGCCAGGACGTCATTTACGGAGAAGGGCCCTTCCTGGAGCATCATCTGGTACCATCTGCTCCGTGCCTCCGTGTCACCCTTCAGCTCTGCCATCATGTTGATCCGGAGCTCCAGCCCGGCCCACAGTTCCCCATCGGTCAGCAGTTTCCAGGTCTGCTCCTCCTCGTACTGGGTGACGATGGGGTGGAGGGTGCCCACCACGTACTCAATGGCGTTCTGCTCGTTAGAGCCGTAGGCCTGCTTCCCCTCCTGGAGCTTGTAGAGCGGTACCCCAAAGTAGCGGGCGATGTCCCGGATAGACACCTCCTTGCTCTCGATAAACTGGGCGTCCGCGTTGGTGGCCGTGATGGGCTTATAGTCCAGGCCCAGATCCAGAATTGCCACCCGGTGGCCGTTCTTGGGGCCGGCGTGGACCTTCTCCCACTCGCTGCGCAGCTGGTCCTTCAGGCTCACCAGGGAGCCGTCCGCCCGCTGGAGGGGCTTCCCGTCCGCCCCCTCGGCCCAGCCGCCCAGGTCTGCGTCCGTTTTCAGCACGCCGGAGGGCTGCCCGCCGCTCTCGTAGTAGGCCCGCTCGTACTCCTGGGCCGCCCGGGCGGAGGCTATGACCTCGCTGGCCCGGCGGAGCACCGAGATACCCTTCAGGCCGTCCCGGCTGGCCCCCTTATAGTGGCAGATATCCTCGTTGGGGAGCACCATGGGCTCCCCGGTGAAGGGGTGGGTCACGGTGTACCAGATCCGGCCGGCGGTGTCCTTCCACGGTTCCACCAGCCGCCACGGCACCGGGATCAGCTCCACGGCCCGGCCGGTGCGGGGGTCGCGCACGATCCAGTCGTAGCCGTTGCCGCCCTCCAGCCGGCTGGTCTCCAGCAGTTTCTTACGCACCATGGGCGTCATGGCCTCGTTAGGGCGCACATTCAGCAGGTGGAGCAGCGGGTGGTCTGTGATCCGCTCCCGGGTGCGGCTGTCCATGATGAAGTTGGGCAGTTTGCCCATGGAGTCGCTAAGGATCTCGATACACCGGTCCACCGCCGACAGCTTCCGGGCCAGGGTGTCGCTGGTCTCCGCCCCGTCTACCGGATAGCCGGAGACCACCAGCCCTCCGGCCGTCACGGCCTTCCGGCGGGAGGGGGAGCGGGCCATGGCCCGAAGTCCGCCGCTCATGCTCATGTCTCACCACCTCCTCCCAGCGCGGCCAGCACCGCCCCGGCGATGGTCAGCGCGCCGCCGGCAATCAGCCCGGCGGGCAGGTAGATCATCCCCGCCCCCACCGCCACCAGCGCGGCGCCAGCCGCCAGCACCACATCCGTGCCCCGCCTCACCAGGGCCTTCCAAACTCGCCTCACACGCTCCTCCTTCCCGTGTCCAACTCGGACACCTCACAGACTGAATCCCGGCCGGCGCAGTGCCTGGGCCAGATCAGGGGCATCATTTTTCTTCACCAGCAGCCGGGCCAAGGCGTTCATGGCGGCGGCCACCGGGTCGATGCGCTCCGTATCGTCCTTGTGCCGCTTGGACAGCTTGATGTCGCCATAGTTGTTCTGGACCTCCACAGCGTTGCCAAGGCACCAGAGCACCATCGGGTTGTACTCCAGCACCACCTGGCCCCGGAGCAGCAGCTCCCGGAAGGTCTTTACCGCCAGGTTCTGACCGGCACAGGTCTGGGACACCTCCACGCACCAGTCGTCCCGGTTGCGGTCCTCATTCATGCGGATGGCCAGATCCGTGGCGTTGTGGCCGTCATAGTCCACCTCGTCTACCGCCCAGCTGTGCTCCCGCTCGCCGGCACAAATCCAGTTGTACACATAGCTGTTGTCCGTCACCGCGCCGGGGGTCAGGGTACAGTACCCATCCGCCGCCCATGCCTTGTAGGGCACCCGGTCGGTTTTCTCATGGCGGTCTGCCCCCTCCTCCGGCATGAAGCCGTGCATCTTGATGGCGATGCGGCCGTCCTCCAGGCCGAACACCGCCGCCGTGCCGGACAGGTCGATGCGCTTGCCCAGGTCAAAGCCGCAATGGCAGTGCAGGCCATCCGTCAGGGCCGCGAACGCCTCCGGCGGCACCATGGCCTTCCTGGCCAGGGCCATACACCGCTCGTCCAGATAGCGGTTGACACTGCCCACCTGCCACAGGCACATCCGCCGGGTGAGGAACTTGCGGATTTTGTTGGGGTCGTTGGCCGAGTAGGCGGCGTTGTGCTCGTCCTGGATCTGCTTGAGCAGGATGGAGCTGTAGGCGCTGGGACAGCGCAGGCAGGGGTTGGCCTTGGCCCAAATACGCTCGTCGTGGGGATTGTCCCCCTCGTCCAGCTCCCGGATCATGACGAAGTAGCTCTCGTCGGTGACGGCGGGATCCTCCAGTACCCGCTTGGCGTAGGTCTCCTCGATGTAACAGGGCTTGTTGAGCGCGTCATCTCCGGCCGTGGTGATCACGTCCAGGAGGGATTGCCGGCGCTTGCCGAAGGAGTTGGTGCCCAGGTCGTAGATCTCGGAATTCGGGTGGGCGTGGTACTCATCCACCACGAAGTAGCTGGGGGCGCCGGAGTCCTTGTTCTTGGTCTCCTTGGACAGGGCCCGCATATAGCCACCTCGGGTCACATGGACAATGGGGTTGGAGCGGGGCACCAGCAGCCGCTTGGAGATGCTGGGGCTGGCCCTGGCGATCTTCTTGGCATCGCCGAACACCCGCATGGCCTGGGTGCGGTCCACTGCTGCGCACTCCACCTCCGGCTCCTGTTCAAACACCGCCAGCTCCGGGTGGTAGGGCGGGTAGCAGGCGTCCCCACACATGTGGTACAGGCCCTGGCCGGATTTCTCCGTGCTCTTGTAGTTGCCCCGGGCCCGCTTGTTGTAGGTGTGGGTGAAGCGCCGGGCGCCTGTGTCCCGGTGCACCCAGCCGTAGGTGCAGCCCAGGTCGAACACCTGCCACGGCTCCAGCTCGATAGGTTTGCCCGCGTCCACGCCCCGGATCTGGATGCACTGGCCAAACCACCGGATAATCCGGTCGGCCCGGGTGGTGTCGAACACATAGGGGAAGTCGTCCGTCCCCTGGCGCTTCAGATCGTCCAGGTGCCGCTGGCAGGCCAGGATCTCATACTTACAGCACTGCGCCCGCAGGCGGCCCTGGGTCACCTGCTTGGCATAGACGCTGACCGGGTGGTGGAGGCCGCTCTGCCATCTAGTCGCCAAAGAGGTCACCGTCCGGATCCTTGGCTTCTGCCGCCGCCGCGGCCCGCTTCTGGGCCAGGCGCACACGGCCGGCAGGCGTGAGCCCCAGCTTCTCCGCATACTGGAGGATGTTGCGCTCCACGCTCTGCATCTTGCCGCTCAACGTGTCCAACTTGGACACCGCGTCGGCCACCGCCTCCGGGTCGCCCTCGGCGTCCTTGAGCGACCGGAAGGCCGCGGTCAGCAGTCGGCACTGCTGCTCATAGCGGGCCATCATGACGCAGTAGACGCCCAGGGCGTCGCTGTCCAGATCATCCAGGATGGCCAGCCCGTCCATCCGGTCCAGCACCTTCCGCCAGTAGCGGTTTGCGGCTGCGTTCCGGGTCATGATGGCCGGCTTCTCCAGTTTGGAGGTTCGGCCCCTGTCCGGCAGGACGCCCTTTTCCGCCTGCTCCCGGAGCTGTCGCTCCTCCTCGGTCAAATTCTTGGTCATATTCTCCACCGGCTTGGGTGGTGTGGGCATGGGATCACCTCCTGTCCGGCCGCCGCTGGGGGCCAGTATCCTGATGGGGGACATTTTCTCACAGACGAGGGGCCACGCGGTCTTACACACCCGCCCGCAAAACTTTCTTGGGCGGGGGGGGGGATGGCCGGCAAGCCATAGGCTTGCCCCCGGACGCGCCCGGGTGTCCACACGCCGGGATGCGCACGCCCGCACCCAGGCGCGGACGTAGCTTCCCGCCGTCAAGGCGGCTCAGACTCCCGCGTTTTTCCGCCGCTCCTCGGCCATCTCCCGGGCCGTCTTGCGGTCATGGCAGGACTTGCACAGGCTCTGCAGATTGCCCCGGTCGATAAAGCGGGCCCAGTCCCCTCGGTGGGGCGTGATGTGATCCACCACCGTGGCCCGGGTGCGGACACCCCGCTTGGCGCACGCCCGGCACCAAGGCTCCGCCATGAGCTGACTGGGCCGCAGGTCGTCCGTCCAGATGGGCAGGTTGTACCAGCCATGCCACTGGGCGGACACCCGGCGCTCCGCCCGCTTGGGCTTGTGCTTGGGGCAGTATCCCTCGCGGGTGAGCTCCGGGCATCCCGGGTGCCGGCAGGGTCGGAGCGGCTTCATGGCCACGGGCTATCACCTCCGGGCAAAACAAAAAGCCGGCACCGACGTCCACCCGTCTCGGGTTGGATCATCGGCACCGGCTCTGAAAGCACTGGCCCTGTTCGATATCCACCATCGTCTCCGTCCGGCAGTCCCGGCAGTAGACGATGAGATTTTTCGCCGAGGTTTCCGGTCTCACCTGGAGCACCTTCCGCCGTCGGCAGGACGGGCACATCAGCCATCCGTCCTTCACGATTAGTTTACCACACTCGGGTTCTGTTTGCAACTTTTTCACGCGATTTCTCCCCTCTGATCCAGATGTTACACCCTGTTTCCAGACCGAATAAAGACGCGAAGGCTATTCTCTTCTCCGCCTGGCTGGTGGCCTGGTCCCTTTCTTCTCCCTCCTAATAGGTAAATAGTATTTCAATGTCACGAACTCGCCGAACTCGTTGCGGATGGGCGGCGGCGCGCTGAGGATGATGGCTCCGGGCGGCGCGGCCACCGTCAGGTTGTCCTTGACGATCTCGCTCTCCGCCTTCGGTTTTACCAGATTCAGGGAGCTTGTCCAGCTCTTTTTCCCGGGTTCCGGCCTGCCCACCTCTCTGGGCTCCTTGGTCAGGTACTTGGCCAGGGCCTCGTACCCCTGCCATGTGTCCAGCTGCTCCAGCTCCACCTCGCCGTAGGGCCAGAGGGAGCGGAGCACCTCCAGATCCGCCCCGGTACCGTTGAGCACCAGGTGGTGGTGGAGCCGTCCGCCCTCGGCGCTGAGCTGCTCGGTCACGTAGATGTACTTGAGCTCCTGTCCCCGGGACTTCCGCACGGCCCGGAGCTGGGGCAGCAGTTTGCGGATCCGCTTTACCGCCTCTGTCCGGTCGGACGGCAGGTGCTCATCGTCATAGGTGAGCACCACGTGGAGATCCCGCCGGCCGAAGTTTGCCGCCAGTAATTGCTCCAGCTTCTGCCACGCATGGCGTGCATTGATGGCCATCTGAGCCGCGCTGGAGATCTCCCGCAGGGCCTTCCGCTCCTCCGGCGAGCTGCGGGGCGACGGGATGGTGTAGCATCCCACCACCACCAGCCGCCCCGCCGTGATGGTTTTCAGCCGCTTCGCCATCAGGTCACCCTCTTAAACCTGGTCAGGTAATGGGCTCCCCATGGGCCGGGCGGCTGGTGCAGGGATATCATCTTCTCCCGCACCAGCTTGTCCACCACCTTGCCCACGCTCTGGCTGCCCTCCATCTGGGCCAGCCGTTCCAGGTTGCACATGGTGGGCGCCGTTACCAGACAGCGCAGCCGCCGCAGATTTTTATTTCCCATCAATATCCCCCTCTTTTCGTGTGTCCGACTTGGACACGCCCAGTTTTTCCAGACCGGCGCCCACCTGCCGCCACACCTGGATGGGCTGCACCTCGTCCCCGCTGTACAGGTTCCGGAGGGTGGTCTCGGTCACACCCTTCCCGCACACCTTAGCCAGGGCCCCGAAGCAGCCCAGCCCATGCTCCCGCCGGTACCGCCGGAGCCGCTCCAGGATCTCCCGCTTCTCCGCCGCGTTCCGGCCGGTGGGCCGGGGCGGCTCGGGCTCCGGCACGTCCTCCTAGAGCAGCGGCGTCCACGCCCGGGGCAGCGGCAGGTCTACCACCTTGTAGTTCAGTCCGTCCTCCAGCAGGAGCAGGCCGTCCAGGATGGACGACGCGATCTCCGCCCGGAGCCCGGCCTTCTGCTCCGCGCTCATCACCGGCACCCGCACCACCAGCACCGGCACCAGTTCCGGCCCGGCCGGCATCCGCTCAACACCTTCATAGCTGTGTATCATGCTCCTCTCCTCCCTGCGTTTTGATTGCCGGATGCCCATTGCGCCACCGGAATGAGATGCAGCGGGAAAATTTCCTGTCCCACTCCCAGCCGCCTGGGTGTTTACAGGCCATGTGTGCAGGATCATGCCAGAGGCAGTTATCACAGCCCCGCCGGTAGGCATTGATGTCTACGATATTACCGGGCATCGCTTACATCTCCCTCCGCCGGCTGCTGCAGCCAGTAGAGCAGGCACGCTTGGCATCGCTCCAATGGGATCAGCCGATCCGCTTCCATGTCTGCGTCGCACTCCGGCAAGTTCCTGCAATAGTGAGGCGCATTCTCGCCCTCCGCAAAGCGGTTGAGCATGGTTGCCAGCTCCTCGTCGCTCATGGCCCGGAAGCGATCGGCGTTGGTCATGGGCGGCTTGTACATGCCGCACTCAACAACGATCTCGTACGGGGTTCTTTCGTGTCTGCAATCCGAAGCACACCGGTCACACAGATTAAGTCCCATTGTTGTCCTTCTCTCCCTCCGGCGGGCGGCGGTCAGGCGGTGCGGGCAAGGGCATCCAGTGGGTGACTTTACCCGCATCAGGCCCAATGTCCGCCATCCAGTTACCCCACAAAATCCAGCCCACAGACGTTCCAACTCGCTCGCAACGCACGATAACCCTCTGCTTTTCCTCCGGCAGCCTCTCCTCCACCCTCACCCACTCGTTCGCCGGGGTGAGGGTTGGCATGTAGCGTATATCCTCAATTACAACATCCGCCGGAATAGGTTCGTCGGAATGTAAGTACGGGCGAAACCACTCAATAAGAGCGTTCCCATCAATCGGTCGTACTGCCATCTTTCAACGCCTCCAATCTCTCCATTTCCACGGGTTTGGGGATGCTCCGGCTCTCTGCCGGGCGCCCATCCGGCAAGGGATGGGCCCCGGTCAAAGCAAAGGAGGCCGGGTGGATCTGCCCCACCCGGCAGGGGGCCGGAGCGCCTGATCATGTTCCTGAGCTCAGGAACTTATGCACGTTCCCTGCCTGGCCTTCTGCATCTCCTCCAGCAGGGCCGTCTGCTCGTAGAGATAATGCACCTCCATGCCGGTAACGGCCGACGCCTTCTGTCGGAGTTTTTCAAAGGCATATTCCTCATCCACCTCGGCGCGCATCCGCTCCAGCTCGTCGGTGTTGGCCTGGAGGGCCGCGAAAAATTTCTGCATCCGCTCCGGGCCGAAGCCGTAGGCGTCGGCGATGGAGCACACCATCAGCCACATGGCCCGCTGGGTGTGGGTGTCCGCCTCCACCTGGACAGTGGCGTCCCGGGCGGCCTGCTCCAGCCCCTTCTGTATAGCCGCTTTCCGGGCCAGCACTTGGGCGTAGTTCATGCCCTGGGGCTTGCCGGGTCCGGGGCGGCGGTGGGATTTCTTACGCGTCGCCATCGGGCACCTCCTGTCTCTCCCATGCCATGCTCTCCGGGAGCTCGGGGCACCGCATCCACAGCACCACATCCGGCGTCATCCGGAAGGACATCCCCCAGTGCTCCCACTGCTCTGCCTCGGCGTTCCACCAGTACAGCCCGCCGCCGGATTTCAGCGGCCCGGAGATGCACCAGTACAGGCCCGACTCTGTGGGCTGATTCGGCCACCAGTGCCAGGGGCCGTCCTCTCCCGGCTCCGCATCCTCCGTCTGGGGCTCCGCCTCCACCGCCGGGGCCAGGTGGTCGGTAACGCCCAGCAGGTAGTCCGTGGAGCAACCCAGCTCCCTGGCCAGCCGGGCCGGGTCGGAGATCTGCCGGGCCGTCAGGGCGCCGCTGTACCGGCAGGTATCCCCAAACTCCCCCCGGGCCCAGGCCCGCAGCGTGCCCACCTCCATGGGCACGGAGTAGTCGGAGACGTGGAGCTCGGCGTCATCTGCCAGCCCCGCGGCGTCGGCGGCCGCCGCCAGCCTGGCCGCCCGGGCCTGGAGCTCCTGATCCGTCTTGCGCTGGGCCTCTTCCTTGCGCTCGGCCTCTCTGGCCGCCTCCTCGTCCCGCTGCTCCTTCCGGGCGGCCTTGGCCTTGGAGCAGGCCCGGTCGCAGGCATCATACCGGGAGGTACCCCGATGACATTTGAGGCAGCAGGTCTCCCCTTTGCACAGCTCTCCATAGTAACAGTCCAGATCGTGCCGCAGGAAGGCGTCCTTCCGGGTGCATGGGCTCCCGTCCGGGCAGGAGAATGTAGGCCGCCAGTCCACACCCTTCTGGGACAGCTCCAGCAGCTCCTCCGCCCGGCCGCCGGTGGGCAGGGCCGACAGCATGGCCGCCAGCCGCTCCTGAAGCGCCGGATCCATCCGGGCCAGGGCGTAGGCCGTCTGCTCCGGAAGCTCGTTCCGGTCGAACCGCTCCAGGTAGGCCGGGATCAGGCGCTCCCGGATCACCTTGAGGCGGGCCAGCTTGGGGGCGGACACCTGGCAGGCCGCCGCCACTTGGTCCCGCAGTCTCCCAGGGAACTGGTATCCCTGCTCCTTGAGCAGGTAGAGCAGCAGCTCCACCCGCTGGGCCTCCTTGGATACCTCCGCCGGGGTAGGTCTCCGGCTGTCTATGTTGCCCATGATCAGCCGCAACTCCCGCAGCTCCGGGGACGCCTCGTCCCGCTCCACGATGCAGGGGGCCGCGCTCCACCGCTCCGGTGCCTCTTTGGCCAGCAGGGCCAGGGCCGCCCGCCGCCGGTGCCCGGAGACGATGACGTACCGCCCGCCCTCTGCCGGCCGCAGCCGGATGGGCTGCTGGAGGCCGCACAGCTCGATGTTGGCCGCCAGCTCCTCCAGGCCGTCCACGCGGTAGAAGTTGGCCGGGTCGTCGTCGATGAGCTCCAGGCCGATGTACTCGATAGCCTCCCGGGATGTGTCCGACTTGGACACGCCCCCCACCGCCGCCTGGAAGGCCGCCGTGATGTCAAACTTGCCCATCACTTGGCCCCCTCTCCCAGGAACTCCGCCACAAAGGCCCGGTAGTCCTGGGCCGCGGCGGAGCGGGGCGACCAACTCACCACCGGCTCCCCCGTCCAGGTGGACTCGTCCACCTTGGGGCTGCGTCGGATGTGGCCGGCAAACACGTGGACGGGGGCCTGCTCCCGGAGCAGCCGTTCCCCCTGCTCCACCGTGTCGCTCCGGTACCACATGGTGGGCAGGCAGCCGGCCACGTGGACGTCGGGGTAGATGCTCCGCAGCCGGTCGATCTGGGCAGTCAGCTCGTTCATGCCCCGGACGGAGTAGGCGTCCACCTTGATGGGGATGACCACATCGGTGGAGGCGGCGATGGCCGCCGCGCAGGCCGGGGACAGGGCGGGCGGGCAGTCGATGACGATGCAGTCATAGGCGTCGTCCTCCGCCAGCGCGTCCCGCAGATCCCGGATGGCCCGCAGGTTGGGCCGCTCCCCCTGGAGGACATCCACGTCCAGGTTGCGCAGCTCGTCATCCGCCGGCAGCACGTCCAGGCCCCGGATGCTGCTGTGATACAGCACATCGTCGTAGTAGGCGTCCGGGATGGTGAGCAGCCCGGCCAGGGTGTTGTACTCCCCGGGCGGGAGCAGGGACTGGGTGGCGTTGGCCTGGGGGTCTGCATCGATGAGCAGCACCCGCCGGTCGTACTCGGTGGCCAGGATGGCGGCCACATTGACGGCGGTGACGGTTTTCCCCACCCCACCCTTGAGATTGACGATAGCAATGGTTTTCATGCACAAATCCTCCTGTTACTTTGGTGTGATTGGGAAGCACTCCCGGAGCAGGTGGCTGCCCACCTTGGCCTCCGCCAGGAAATAGCGGCGCTGGGGGTGTATGTAGACAATCCGGCCGGTGACGGAGCGCGCCCGCCGCAGGCGCTTGTCCCGCTCCCCGCTGGCCTCCCCCTCGAACGCCATCGGCGTCCAGGTGTAGCTGTCTCCTACCTGCATGCTCACGCCTCCTTTTTGGCAAACGGGTCGTCGGGATCCGAGCCCAGGTCATAAAATTGCACCTGTTTGTACTCTGGTTCCCGGCGTTTCCGGGGGGCCGGCGCGTCCACCGCCGACTCATAGAGCCGCTGGTGCTGGCCGTCAAAGGCGAGGTAGATCTTGCCGATCTCGCCCTCCTTGTTTTTTGCGATGTGGAGCACCCGGCGGCTGTTGGGGGTGTCCTCCTCCTTGTAGAGCAGCATGGCCACGTCGGCGTCCTGCTCAATCTGGCCGGAGTCCCGGAAGGATGCCATGGTGGGGGCCTTGGCCCCGTCGCCGCTCTTCTCCGGCCGGGAGAGCTGGGACAGGGCCACCACGGTGATGCCGGTGCTCTGGGAGAGCTGGTGCAGGCCGATGGAGATGTCGGTCACGCCCTCGTACCGGCTGCGCGCCCCGCTCTGGATGAGCTGAATGTAGTCGATAAAAATCACGTCAAAGCCCCGGCTCAGGGCGGAGGCGCGGATCTCCTCCACCGACATGCCGCTGGCGGCCACCCACTCCAGCTGTGGCTTGATCAGGCGGGAGGAGGCGATGGCCAGGGCCTCATAGTCCGCCTCGGTCAGCTCAGATCGCTTGATTTTGCCGAAGTCCATCCGCATGTTGTAGGCGATCAGCCGATCCTCCAGCTTCTTCTCCCCGGTCTCCAGGGAGTAAAAGCCCACCTTCTTGCCGCAGTTGGCCAGGTGCCAGGCGAACATGATGGCCAGCAGGGTCTTGCCGGCGGAGGAGTAGCCGCCCAGCACCACCAGGTCGCCCTCCTCCACGAAGAGCCGGTCGTTGAGCTTGTCCAGGCCCCAGGTAAAATATTCCTTCTTGGTCTTGTGACGGTCGTAGAAGTCCAGGAGGGCCTGCTCCATGGTCACGTACCGGATGCCGGGCTTGTCCACCAGCATGCCGTTGGCGTCGCTCAGCACCTTCCGGGCGTCCTCAAGGGTGTTGGCCGCCGTCAGGGCCTCCCCCAGCCGCCGCAGGCGGAACAGCCTGGCCTGCTCCCGCATGGTGTCCGCATAGAGCCAGATGTTGGCCGCGGTGGGCGTCTGCTCCATGAGGGTCAGGAGGTACTGCCTCCACTCCTGGTCGCCCTTGGCCCCCAGTTTGTCCAGCACGGGAATGAAGTCCACCGGCGTGCCGTCCAGGTAGACGGCGCGGATGGCCTCAAAGGTGGCCCGGTGGCGGGGCGTGATGAAATCCTCGGCCCGGATACGGGTCAGGGCCTCCCCCACCAGCTCCGGAGAGATCAGCAGGGAGCCCAGCACGGCAACCTGGGCGGCCTCCATGTCCTGGACTACCATACCGGCACCTCTCCGCTGTCAACCACCCGGGCCGGCCGGGCCTCCGGTGCAGGCCGCACGGTCTTCCGCTTCTCCAGCCAGCGCCGGTCACGCAGCCAGCGGAAGGCGTAGGGGATGCCCCGGCCCTCCCGCCAGTCCTCGCACTCCAGATGGATTTTCAGGCCCAGGGCGATATCGTGGAGCAGGGCATCTTCCGAGCCGTACCGCCCCATCAGCTCCCGGTCATGGGGCAGCTTGTCCCACTGCTCCACGGCGCGGGCCCGATCCTCGTCCCTGGGGTAGGCCGTCCAGAAGCCCTCAAACTTCTCCGGCATCCAGCTGGGCGCCGACTTGGGGGCACGCTTGCGTTTTGGCTTGGGCTGTTGAACATCAGGAGCGGAATCCCCTTGAGGGGGTAGGGGGTGATCTAAGTTTATATTTTCTTCTTTATATTTCTCCTCCGCATTTTCGGGGATACCCTCTCCTTGGCCTTGGGGAGGGGTATCCTCATTTTTAGGGATACCCCTCCCACTTTTGACAATGGGGTATATGTACCGGCGGACAATCTGCCCAGTCTCCGGGTCACAGACGGTCTCCATCTCGATATGCCCCTGTGCTTCCAGCAGGGCGAGGAGACTGGAAACCCGCTTGGCGGACAGCCCCAGATCCTCACCCAGCGCCCGGTTGGTCGGCCAGCACTTGGAATCTGAGTTGCACCGCCAGGTGATGATCCCGTAGAGCATCCGGGCAGACATGGAGAGCGCCTGATCCTTCATGACCACGGCGGGGATCACCGCGAACATACCGCCTTCAGCTCTGGACGCCCCAGCAATTTCATCACGTGTCATATCCGATGCCCCTCTTTATGGCATACCAACCGCGTCTCCGGCGTTCGTCATCGTCATAATGGCGCTGGAGCACTATACCCTGGTGTATGCAGTTTTTTACAATCCGGTCAACTTGGCGCGCTGTCCAAAAGGGGAATTTACCTTCCCATTCAATGACCGCACAGGGGAACCACCACATGCCATCTTCGCAAATGCAATCTTCCCGGCTTTGTTCAATCAACTTTGCTAGGCCCTCAACAAAGGCAGCCTCTTTTACCCCATATCTCCTTGCGACACCTATCCGAAATGAAAACAATTCCTCATTCTCAGAGTTACTCATGTTCCAATCCCTCTTTTCTCTTTTGGTGCTCTTGTGTAACGGCCGCTCTCAGGTCATCCGCAATGTAATCCAGCCCCCGGATTGCCGCAGACATGGCCTCACAGCAGTCCAGAAGGAAGCCAGGGCCCAGGAACACCCCGCCCTTTTTGATGTAAAACAGCTCTTTCTCCATGGCCTCAAGAATAATGCGCAGATTCTTCGCGGAGCCGTCCAGATCGCACGACGCCACGTCTGCCGCTGTACAGGGGTCGAATGTCATAGATAGCGCCCTCCTTTTACGTGCAATTAGCATGCCGTACTATTAGCACGTTGTTAGCGCCTTGATTGTAACGTACTATTAGCGCGTAGTCAAGCCCGAAGGAGGGAAAATTTTGTTTGGGAAAAGATTGCGTGAGGTGCGCATGGCGCGCCACATGACCCAGCAACGGGTAGCTGATGCCATTGGTCTGGCCCTCCGAAGCTACCAGTGCTATGAACAGGGGACAAGAGAGCCCCCTCTGGATATGCTGGTAAAATTGGCCGATGTACTGGAAGTGCCTACGGACTATCTGCTTTGCCGGGATCTGTCTCTCTTAAAATCCTTTGATGGATTCCAGTGAGATCCTCCAGGGTGTCCCAGATATTGAAATCACCTGTTCTGTCTCCGGCTTCAATCTGCTGGTAATATCTCAAACTGATCCCCAGCTTGTCCGCCATGGCCTGCTGGGTCAAGCTGGCGGCCTTCCGAGCCGCCTGGAGATTTCTACGGAGCATTACCGCCGCCCCCTTGTCAATTTCTCAAATCTGTGGTAATATAAACATGGTTTTTATGCACTGGGCCCCTGTGTCTGCTCCGTCAGGCATGGGGGCCCTCCTTTTTTGCCTTTTGCAGGGCGTCCATGGCCTTGCGGTAGCGGTCAGCCTGTTTCCGGCAAAACGCTGCGAGGTCTTCCGCCGCCTGGCGTTGGTTCGCTGCCCCCATGGACTCGGCTATATTGCCCCAGTCCTTGGCATCTCGCATCTTGCTGTCCTCCGCCACGATCAGCGCCGACTCCAGCGCCGACACGGTCTCATAATCCAGCTCAATCAGCATATTTTCCCGCCTCCTTTGCCTTCCGCAGCCGGGCCAGGGTGTCCCGGCGCTGCTTGACGATCCGCTCCAGCCGGGCCCGCTCCCGGGTCAGGCTGCTGACCTTCCTGTCATACGTTGGGTCGCACAGGGACGCCAGGAGACCGGCCAGATGGGCGTTGTGGTCTGCCGCGCCCTGCCAGTGTACCACGCTGTCCTGGAGGGCCTCCTCGATGACGCCGATATCCCGGGCGCTCAACACAAGCTGTACTCTGCTCATGACGCGCCCCCTCACTCCAGCTCGGCCTCTGCCTGCATGGCCTGCTCCACGGCGGCGTGAAGGGAGCCGCAGACAAACACGACCACATGCTCGCCGGACGGGGTCACGGCCTCCACGCGCCAGCCCTTCCCATACCGCTGGACATTGATCACCCGGTTCACAGGATCACCTCCACCCAGCTGTCCGCGAACAGGGCGAACAGGATGCAGGCGGAGAATACCGCCGAGCCGATAGCTCTGTTGCGCCGCAGGCGGCGCTCGTTTCGGGTGCGCTGCATTTGAAATCCTCCTTTGTGTACTCCGGCAGGCCGGCAAGGCCCGCCATGTTGTTACCAGATGCCCATGTCCACCATGACCTGGGCGGCAATTCGCTTAATCTCGGCCCGGTTGGCGGCCCGCTCCTCCTCGGTGGGCGCCACGGCCGGGTGGGGCGTGTAGCACAGCGTGGTGCCCATCTTGGGCCCGCTGTCCATGACGGCGGACTCGTCCACCAGGACGCGCTCCCCCCGCCGGTCGGTGATCCAGTGCAGCCCCCTCCGCCGGGTCATGTCGGTGTGGAGCAGCATGTCCCCGATCTGCTCATCGAAGGACTCGACGGTGACCACCAGCTCCTCCAGGGGCTCGATGTCCATCTCCAGCGTCAGCTGCTCGCCGCTTGTGTATGTACTGGCAGGGCTGCTCTTGCGTTTTGCCATGGTGCTCCACCTCCTTCCAGACCCTATTCAGGGGTCGGGCTGTCCTATGCCCTCTCCGTGTCCTTGGCGCAGCGCAGAGCCAGGGCGGCCTCCACGATCTCCTGGAGCTCCTCCAGGATGGCGTCAAACTCCGGCCGCTCCACCGGGTCGATCACGTTGTCCTCCGCCATCCGCATGAGCCGCCGGTCGGCGTGGCTGTCGGCGAAGGCGTAGATCCGATTGGTCAGCCGGGCCGACGCCTCCAGCACCGAGCACTGGGGCACCTCCGGCACCACGCGGCCATACATGGCATTGGTCTCCCGCAGATGCTGGTAGGCAAGGTGCTGGGCGTTGTACAGGATGACCATCAGCTCCACCACCTCATTGGGTGGGATGCGCTGCCCGCTCTCATAAGCCCGCAGGCTCTCCACACTGATCCCCAGCCGCTCCGCTGCCGATTCCTGGGTAAGACCGGCAGCTTTCCGGCTGGTTTTGTAGATATTCCGGCATTCCTCCGGCATGGTGTTTCCTCCTCCTTCGAGGTAAAATGGATATAACAGGGGGTGTCAGCCAGCGGCCTCGCCCTGGGTGTCTTTCTGCTCTCCCCCAAACAGCTCGTCGATGGAGCAGTCCAGCACACGGGCCAGCAGGGGCAGCTTGTCCGCACTGGGATTGGCCTTGCCGTAGACCCACTTATTGACCGCGCTAGGGCTCACGCTCATGGCGTCGGCCAGCTGGATGGGCAGAATGCCCCGGGCCTCCATCCGCTCCCGGATCCTCATAGCTCCTCACCTCCTTTGGGGCTTGTTCGGTTCTTCTTGATGTGGTATGATAGATTTGTTTACAAGTAACGCACCTATCGCCAGGAGACCTGTTATGGACTTCTCTAAAATTGTTTCCCTCACCGCAAACCTAGTATTAGACGTGATAAGATGGTCGTTACCACGGATATTACAATGACCTGTCCGTATTCCTTGCAGAACTTCTTCATCCTGTTCGCCCCCTTCCCGGTTTGTCGGGGCGTTGCCGTCCCCTTGCTTCAACCTCTGGTATAACTTGCACCCTAATCTTAACCGCAGTTTCTTCGGTTGTCAACCGTAAAATCGAAAAAAATTCGTTTTATTGTTTGTGCACAAATCTGCAAACGATATTTCTACGTCTGCGAGGTGTACCCCATGGATACTGTAGACCGCATTTTTGATTTGCTTGACAAAATGCCTATTGAACAACAGGAGTTTGCCAAACGTGTAGGGGTGTCAGATGATACAGCAAGCAACTGGCGCCGCCGGAAGTCTGCATCCTACGCGAAATACCTGTCCAAAATCGCGGAAGTCTTAGGTACCTCGGTGGAATATCTTCTGACGGGCAAAGAAAAGGAGCCCGCCCCCGCTTCAGCACCGGATTTCTGGGTTAAATTCAATAGTCTCACCCCGGAGGGCCAGAAAGAGGTTATCGCATTCATAGAGTTCAAACGTGGACAGGAATCTCAATCTTAGATCTCGTTCCCAGGGCGTTACGCGCCCTCTGCTCAACCTCTGATGTAATTGTAAATCTAATATTTCATGTTGTCAATCCGCAAACATTATATTTAATGTTTTCGGCTCAATTACTAAATTCCTTTTTCAGAGGAGGAATGTCCCTTGGATGTTCTGAAAGTTGTCGAAAATATCCAAAAAATATGTAAAGAACGGGGAACCAATCCTACCCTGGCAGGCAGAGAAAGTGGCGCTGGCAAGGATTTGGTTTCGTCCATGAAACGCCGCGGGGTACTCCCCTCAATCGAAAAAATGATGTTATTGGCCGACTACCTGGGCGTAACGGTCAGCGAGCTGATTGGGGACACAAGAAACACGCTCGTCACATTTCAGCACGTCCTTCCTCCAGAGGACACCGTAGACGCAGCTTTGGAGGAATTCAGTCACAAGGTTCCCTATTTTTCTCAAAATTTTAAGTCCTTCATTGACGGCATGGACCCGCCTCTCAGCACCAGATTTTCCGGACCCTATACCATATTTTTGGATGCAAGACTCCAAAACTATGACGCTGCAGATGTGCATGCAAACGGACATGGAATCGTCTCCTCGGTCGGCAATACGCTCTCTACTTCTGAGCATGAACTCCTCACCCGCTTCCGTAGCCTCCCGCCTGAGCAGCAGGAGGCTTTCCTTGAGATCCTCCGTGCCGTTGCCACAGGTCAAAACAAGTCATAGTCCGCACATAACAGAAAACGAGACAATAAAAAAGTGTCCAAGTTGGACACCTAGAAAGGACGTGACCCCATGTTAGACGAAAAGGATTTACAGGCCATCGCGCAGTTGATGGCCCAGCAGCGGAAGGACATCATACACGACGTGAAGGTGCTGCTGGACACGGAGGTTACCACCAAGTTCAACCTGCTGGCCGAGGGCATCGAGGACATCCAGCGCCGCATGCCCAGCGAGGACGACATGGACATCATCGACGGCCGGCTGGACACCCTGGAGGCCATCGTCAAGAAGCACTCCCGGGAGATTGCGGAGCTGAAAAAGGCGCAGTGACGCAGCCCCCGATGTGTCCAACTTGGACACAAAAGAAACCGGGCTCTGCCTGTCCTCACGGAATAGATATGTTGACATTGTGCGCACATATGCTATACTATAGGTAAAGGAGCTGATAGTATGGCAAATATCAACATCCGCATTGACGACAATCTGAAGAAGGACGCCGAGAACCTGTTCAACGATCTCGGCCTGAATATGACCACCGCCACCACCATGTTCCTCAAGCAGTGCCTGTACTGCCACGGCCTGCCCTTTGAGGTGCGTATGGATCCCTTCTACTCCGCCGCCAATCAAGCCCACCTTCGCCGGGCCATCGCCGATCTGGACGCTGGCAACGGCAAGGCACATGAGCTGATCGAGGTGGAGGATGAATAAACTATGGCAGGACGAGGCATGGGCAGACTATCTCTATTGGCAGCAGCAGGATAAGAGACTGCTCAAGCGGATCAATCAGCTGCTCAAGGATATTGACCGGAACGGCTATACGGGCATTGGGAAGCCGGAGCCGCTGAAGGGCGATCTCTCCGGCTGGTGGAGCCGCCGTATCGACGATACCCACCGGCTGGTCTACCGCATCCGGGATGGCCGTATTGAAATTGCCCAGTGCCGCACACACTATGGAGAGTAGAAAAGAGAAGCCGGGGCCCCTGCCCCGGCTTTTGCCTATCCGCATCCCGCAAACGCAGCAGA